>Ga0065711_1047756_pt1 | contig 12154 bp, 6 predicted proteins | sample Hoacrofraction12_FD_59098 | JGI IMG/M metagenome (GOLD analysis project Ga0065711, IMG submission 59098) | Hoatzin crop microbial communities from Cojedes, Venezuela - Epithelial fraction 12 v2 (version 2) | ecosystem: Host-associated > Birds > Digestive system > Esophagus > Crop | place... | reverse complement strand
ATTTTTTCTCTTTCTTTCTCCTTCCCAACCCTACCCTGAGATCCTTTAACGGACGTTGCTTTTCTTCTTCCCTGAAGGAAACTTGGACCATTCAGATTTTATGTTGGTTTTTGCTGTGAAGTGCTGCGATAGTAACTGCCTTAGCAACTGTAGATGTCTCGGATAAAAGTCCTGGATTTTCCATTGGTTTTTCATAATGGGTGTTTATATGAAACTACTAAAGACTTTTTAAATGGCTTGATGTAGCAGTCATAGCAAGTTTGTAAATAGCATCTATGTTACACTCTCCTAGAGTATAAAATGTGAATGTTTTTGTAGCTAATTGTAATTGAAACTGGCTCATTCCAGTTTATTGATTTCACAATAAGGGTTAAATTGGCAAACATTCATATTTTTACTTCATTTTTAAAAAACTGACTAATAGTTCTATATTTTCAAAGTATTTGGAGAAAAAAAGTAAAGTATTCCCAAATAATATTAATTTAAAATATTGGCTTTGTCTCATGAAATAAATACCAAAAACTAGGAAAAAAATAATGTTAATAAAGAGCAAACACATTTATTTTGTACTGCCTAAAAATGTTGCTTTTTTTTAAAGAAAATCACTTTATGTGTACTGGTTAGTAAACGTCATTTAAGTCCTTTTATGTATAAAACTGCCAAATGCTTACCTGATATTTTATTAGATGCAGAAACAGATTGGAGACAGCTAAATTATAACCTTTACATATGGCTATGTATTATTGTTTCTTCATACTGTGTCTGTATTTAATCTTTTTTATGGAACCTGTTGCGCCTATTTATGAAATAATAAATATAGGTGTTTGTAAGTAAATTTGTTAGCATTTTAAAGAGGTTTCTTTGACGCTTTAACTTTTGCTGGCACAAATTGTTCACAACTGATGTGAATACTTTATTTAGTTTTTACGGTGACATATATAACACCAAACCTGCTTTACCGGCAGAAAATGAAGGTAACCAATACTTATTTCTGTATTTCTTTGGTTATTAAGGAAAAACAACAAAAGGTATTTTAAGTAATTCCCCTTTTAAAGCATTGTAGTAGGAAGTTGCCCAAAACTAAGACTTGAACCAACAAAACTATCTGAATAAAAGTGCATAAAGCTGCTTCTCGAAACTTGATCAGTTTTGGTTGATTAGTCAAGTGGAATTAAAATATTACCAACAGAAATATTACCAAATACGTTTCAGCCTTCTTATTATACATGCAAAAAGTCTTACAGAGTTTTAGGGAGTGTATCCCCAATACCTCCTAAAGTGAAAGGTAAGTTCAACAGCCACAGAAAAAGGGATAAAAAAATCCAAAAAAAAATGTTTTTGGATTTTGTCAATGTTTTGGATCAGGGATAGCTCTGAAAATGTATTTCTGGAGAATTTCATCCTGGATGCCTGTCCAATTAATGGAGAATACCACTGATTTGTATTTTGTATGTGGAATAAAGAAAGCAACTCAGAGAAAATACACATTATGTAATGCCATTGATTTTCTTAAAAAACAAACCAGAAACAAAGGTATGCTTGCTTTGGAATGATTTCAGGCAATGTACAATCGGAATCACTTGGCATGTAATAACTAATAAATAATGCAGATCAGATGTGATTACCCAAATGACTGTAGCTGAGAGCTCTAATTTTCCTGTCTTGAAACTGTATAAGAACTCGTGATTAAATTCACAGTTTATTGTTTGTCTGTTTAGTACTTTAGAAATATACCAGCACTACTAATTACCCAATGTCTTCTATTTATTATGTTATAGTAAACTACGGTTTCCACTCATATTAATTCTAAAGCAAGAAGATAATTACTGAGGATAAGAAGAATCAGCTTTGATTTTGACAGGCAGTTTTCATTTTTCTTTTACAGAAAAGAACTGTGTTATCTCCATTTCTTTTAGAGCAGGTGCGAAGTCACATAAAGTTGTTAATTTCGGTATCCAAGCAGAGTTCAAAATACAAGAAAACTTTAATGTAAATAAAAAAGATACATCATGAATAAAATGCTTATTCTGTATGAACCTCTGGCTAGTTGGTGTCTCTTCATCTGTAAGAAGGGAAACCTGCGGTGTGTTCACCATGCAGCACCTTACCCGTCTGGCGGTTTGAGTGTGGGCTTGTGCCTGGGCTCTGTTCGGATGGGACAGCTATGCTGGAAGAGCAGCCATTGTGGCCAGGGTTATATTGAAGCCACTTTGTTCCGAAGGGAAGACCCAACTTCAGTGCATAAATGTCAGTTCTTTGTGTCTGACCTTGGGAAATAGCAATGGTTTCCGGCCAAGGGCAATCTGCTATTTGTTTGTAGCTGTGTGTTGACGGATACAACTTGTCAACAGATGGAGCCTAGAAGGTTGAGATCCTTTTGTAAGCAGGTGAAACTCCACTGGAGTTCATGAAGATATGCCCCATCTTTCGCTGAAGCACCGGGGCTTAGGCACCACGGTAACACATACACCCAGGTCGCTGGTTGTAAGTCACCATCTGTCATAACGACGATAATGAGAAAGCACACAGGAACAGAACAACCTACACATTGAAGAAAAACAGTAACAGCAAGTAAATATGGTAAAGACATCTGTCAAAGTGATAGAAACCAAGGGAAATAATGTCTTCCATTAACTGAAATTAATATTTTTTTGAAATTGTTTTTAAAAAGTAGTAGGCAAAAGGCAAGATTAGCAACATATGCACTCTGCGTGATGTAAATCCCATTTGTTTGCACCAACGTAAGCAGAGGTTTTGAAAAGGAAAGGCTCTTCAAATTTACTGCTCTCTCGGTGTACCCTGATCTGGTGAAGTGAGTCCCGGTCTCACCATCACCAAACTCACAGAGGTTTCAGCAGAAATCCTGTTCAGCTGCTGCCTCTGACCCAAAGAAGCTCTTCAAAGGGACCTGCTGTAGGATTTTTTCCCCCCACGTTCATCCACTGGCAGTAGGTAAGTAATGTATTCATGGAGGGCCCCAGCCATTCACAATGAAACTTAATGTATTCGTGCCCACTTGTCTCTCTCTCACCAAGTACCAGTTCCTGATTCCAGTGGCGTCTCTGCCAAATATTCCCTGCGAGGCTCCTCTGTAAACAGGAAACTCAACAATAAAAGAGCTCATTACTGGAAGGTAAAACATGCTCTTGACACCTTCCTCAACCTTCTGAGACTTCATCTCAACTCGAACTACCATCTTCAAGACCTTATCTGCCTATTTCTTACCCGATCCTGTAAACACGGCAGATCCACGGAGATCTCTTTCTGTGCTCTGGGGAAATGGAGTCGGTAAAAACCTTTATTTTGCACACACTGTGAGAAGCAGCTGAAGAGCTGTATGTAACCCATACAGGAGTTACTCCCTAGAACTCCCAGGTAGCTACAGCGGTACATAGACACATAGACAGACAGACAGATGTTGCCCTGTTCATTATTTAGCTGGCATCTTCAAGCCCTGTTGCATTTAAATAAAATATTGCCTAGTGAGTATAGCAGTGTGCTGGCAGTGCTGCAGGAGGTGCTGAGCACCTCGGAGAACACGAGGTGCTTTGTGTCAGGTCCCACAGACAGCATTTGCTTTCCTTTGCAAAGTCATGTATTTTTTTACTACCCAGCAGCACATTAAATCACGACTCAAATGTAGTTCTTATTCCACCGACAAGAGGACAAGTGAGAACAATGACTTGTAACATTTCAGAGTCTGTCACAGTTACTGCCTAATTAGAGAAACCCACTAGCAAATGTGCATCTGCATGGATCCTGCGACTGTCATCATTTCACATTCTATTAAGGGCTTGCTGCGATAGACACTTTACAAAGAAATTTCATTCAGGCTAGTACCAAGCTGGCAAACATGTAATTGGCTAGAAAATAAAATAGGATAGAAACAAAACAAAAAAAAAAAAAAAAAAGAAAGAGGGGAAAGGGAAAAGAAAACTTTCTATTCCTATTTGGAAAACAAGCTGTGTGCACAAATCCACAGTATACTGCGGAGAAGATCCTTACCCTCTGACAATTGTGTGTTTACAACGAGTCTGAGCATAATTGCTCTGATGGGCTGTCAAGGAAAAGATTAATTTGGCAAAGATTAGTATTGACTTGCTGTTTATTAAGGCTTTTAAACAGCTGTATCTGGCAACATTCCTGTAAGTGCCTGTCATGTCTGAAAATCAGGCTCACACCCGGGTGCTTGCCAGCTGTTGCTAAACAATCTTACCACTTTGAGTATCTTTCTCCAGGCCAAACAGCAAGAGCAAAGTACTGCCAAATGAGTCTCTCTCGTCCTGTCACTTTTCAGGGGATCCGAGAGCTCAGATGTCAGTTGACGGCCCGATGGCTGAGCTGATAGCAGCTGCCGGGAGCCGGCAGTGAGGTTAGAGAGGTGCGAGCCCAACCTGTCCCCATGCCGAGGGCAGGGTGCTGCTCTCAGCCACCGCACCAGCACACAAAACCACAGCTTGCAACTGCTGTAATAATGCGAAGGGCCTTTAAACCCCTTAGCGCCCGTGACCAAGGTTCGGTAGGAGGCAGGACCCCAGCGAGAGTTGTTCGTCCCCCCAGGCTCTGACGCGTAAAGCCGACAGGCTAGGAGGGTGTTCGAAAGCACAGTAGACACCATTAAACTTTATAAAATGAGGCAACATTTTCTTCTATGATTCTTTTTTCCCCCAGACTGCTGATAAACAAAAGTCGTAAAAGCCAGGCACACAAAATACGCTGGGACAATGGAAACATGTAAAAGGAAAGATGCCAGCTGTTGTTTTGGTAACGTTACTTAAAACATTTCGGCTTGCGTTGTAGGCTGTAGTAGCTAGCTCAGAAACAAATAATACCGATGGAAAGAAGGATAAATGGCTGCAGCTAAACGCCAATACAAATAGCCTTGTGTTACAATTAAAGTTGATTTGGCCTTTCCAATAGAAGTCTGATTTTCTGGGATTAATCTTGACCTTTTCAAGTTGCATCAGGCTGAAATAAGTTGTCAGAACAGATGTGAATTTTGTTTGCAGAGAACAACAGTAATCCAGTAACCCTTAGAACATCAGCGTTTTCCAGACCGCCAGCCAGCTGAATAGCGAGGATGGGGATGGCAGATACCGAGCGCACACAGCAGGCACAACCAGAGGACTCATGGCAATGTCCAGGGGCTGGAAGTTTAGGTCAGAAATTTTCAAACTGGAAAAGAACTACTTTTCCTTTTAACTCTGAACTTACCAAGCAGTATGGTGGATGCACAACCACTTTAAAAAAGATATTAAATCAAGGACGAATACCTTTTTAAGACATGTTCTTTAGCTAAGTCAAACATCTAAGTGGGTGATATTCCATGCACTGCTGTTTCACAGCAGGCCGGGCACAAATTTTGTGATACAGAAGTCTCTGAAGGCTCCAAGAATCACACATTTCAGATGCTGCTCTAAACTACCTTTCTCAGAAGTTTTGCCTTACAATCTGCATGGCTCTAGTATTTAAACCAGAAAAAAAATAAATAAAAAAATTTTAAAAAGACAACCTCTAGTGAATATTCAGGCTTCTCACACTTTGATGCCCGGAGTGAAAACCTTCCCAGCTCTATGCACAGCTGACCTTGGTGCTTCCAAAGCGCCAAGTTTCAGTGCGAGTGAAAAAGTCCAAAGCCTTTCCAGTATGGGTTGGGGATGGGGGGCAGAGGGGCTGTGCGCCTTACCATGTGAGCACAGCAGCTGCGGCAATGTAAGCCCTCTGCAGACATAAAGCCTGCAGGCTGTTTTTGTAATACCACCTTTCTTTACAACGAAACACTTGGATCCATGTTTATGCCATCAGTGCAGTCATATTGTTAAATACTGAAGCTGCAAAGGAGATTTTTCCTTCTGTCTATATAACATGGCTTAGATAGCAACATGAAGTTCCAAAGTTCATTCAAAAGAATGTCATCACTTGAATAAATAAGGCTATCTGATGCCCTAATTAGTAGCGTAAGCCTTCATGTTTTGATATCTACTTCTGCTCAGAGTTCTGAGATAATGAGCTGAGCCTCTCCACTCCTCTGGCATACAAGTATGTGTTACATGGTTTTGTGAAAGAGACGAATATGAAAGAAGGTAAGTGATGTGCCCAGGGACACAGAGTAATTTAGAGGAAGAGTAGCTGAGATCTGAGAGTTTTGAAAAACAGTCTTCTGCTTTAATCATAACTGAAGTTCAACAACTGTGAAGCAGTGTTCAGATCCACGAGGACAGCTTTAACTCAGGTGAGATTTTACAAATAACGAGTAGGGAGAGGTTTCCAGGTTTCATTTGTCTTTAGCAGTTTTCCACTTTTAAGTCATGTGTGTACAGCTGAGTGCTATTTTCAAACTTAACTGTAAACTAACTTGAAAAAGATTAAAACAACAAGAGAGAGATGTCTGAGTAATCTCTGGTCTCATGTTGCTGGAATTTTTGACTAAAATTTTGAAGCTCATGAGTCTGGAATTTTGACTACACCATTCATATCCCTCAAACATCTTTATTTCTCTCTCTCTTTTTTCAGAATTTCTCCCCAGAACTCAGCAAAGTCCTTTACCTGTCTGACTTTCTGCATCAGATTTAACAAAGCACCATACGTATACATGTGTCTGCACACCAAGGAGACTCACAGGACCCGCAAAGAGACAGTCAGGACAGCTGAATGGGACTGTCTCGCATCTGAGTCCTCAGCAGATGTTGCCCTCTGCAAACAGGCTGGAAGCAGTCGCACAATGAGGTCCTGGCAGGAAGGTCATCCTTCTGCAGTACGTGGCTGATAGATTTTCAAGGCTGAGTATTTCTGAACTCTCAAGAGGAAATTTTTTGAGAACAAGTTCATCCAAAGCCAGAAACAGCCTATCCTGTCTGCTTGTACTGCTGTCACCTTTGGACTGGGAAGCAACCTGAGCCCAGAGGTGGGAGCCTTTCCAAAAGTGACCCCAGTACAAGGAAAGCATTGACACATTGAAGTGAATCCAGCGGAGGCCACCACGATGGTCATAGGGTCTGAAGTAGCTGAGAGTGCTGGATCTGGTTAGTCTCAAAAGGAGGAACCCAAGGGGAGCTCTTACTGCAGTCTGTAACTGCCAAGGGGGTCAATACAGAGAAGGCAGACCCAAACCTTTCTGGAGGCATACATGAAGGACAAGAGACAACAGACACAAGTTGCAATAAGGAATGTTCTGATTATGTATTAGGAAAAAAAATCACCAGGGCGGAGGTTGAAAGCACTGAAACAGAAGCCCAGAGAGGCTGTGGGACCTCTGTCCTTGGAAATATTCAAAATTCAACTGGACAGCCCTGAACAGCCTCATCTAAGCTGCACTGGCTTCGGCTGTGGACATAGGGCAGACCAGAAAGCCTCCAGAGATCCCTTCTAGTCTAGGCTAGTCTGTGATTCTGTTTCACACCAAATCCCCTACACATGGGATAGAAAGAAAGCACCGCAGATCATGGTTATTTGGCCTCAAACTGGGAAAGAGAGCGCGAAAGTTTTTGTTGGTTACTTCCTGTTTCACACCTCACGTACTACAGTAAACTGGGCTATTTTAAACAGAGGTTTCACAGTCTGGTTTTACGTGTACAGAAAAGCAAAACTGAATATCCTTTGTGTCTGAGTTTCCTGCAGAAGTTTATACAAGGGGAAAAAAACCTCCCAAGCAAATCATAAACCCTAACCTACTGATCGCTTTCCTGAAATGAATTTAGTTTGCATTATTGGGAGTGCAACTTTCATGCAAAGACAAGCAGGAATGTATAGGTTCCAAAGCAAAGCTCTCTGGGGAGCAAGGCTTCAGATAAACGAAGGAAAAGATACAGAGTTTTCCTTTTTTTTTTTTTTTTTAACATATAGCACTCAAAAGAAGTCTCTGGGGCTTCAATACGTGACTTTACATTTTAATGCTTTTCCTCCACCAGATGGTTTAGATAAAAACCTATTAGTTTCATTCGTGCAAATGGTTTCATACAAAAAAAGTCTATTTTTAACATTTTTGCCTCAAGGCTTGAATTTAACTTTTTTTTTTTTCAGAAGTGAAGTTTTCACTGGTGTCTAATACTTTAACCATCATAATTCTTACGATCAAATAAGATTCATACCAGAATGTGGTTAATGATTCCTCTAAACGAATTTAAGTCAAAAAAAGTGCATTAAAATTACTTCATAAATTTGATTTATGCATCTTTTCATACAACTTTTACGTGTTTGCAGTTTTCCATAAGCTTAGTTATGATTACTTCAATCTCTGCAAAAGTAGTGTATATGTTCTGTCAAACATAATGATGCAGGCCCTTTATCTTCCTTTTTTGTCTTGATGTCATTACTTTGGAGAATACATTCAGTGTGTGAAAACTGGAGAGGGTTCACTACTGGAAACCCTAATTGCTGTTACAGGCAAATCCACTCCCATTTCTGGAGGTAAGGAATTCCCCCTAGCAATGAAATTAATGTGGCTCTGCTATGCACATGCTGAGGGGATGTTAGGAGGGCATACATGAGTAATTTTAATCCTGTGAGGTCTTTATCATTCAAAGAGCTCGCTTGGAACCAAGCGGAGCAGGACACGGGAAATGCCAGAATCTCTTCATTAACACGGTCGTCATGGCTGATCCAGAACTGTCCCTATCTGCCATTTTCTCTTATTTCAGTAGAGCTCTCCGGGTGCCCAGGGGTGTCCAGAACCCAGCCAGTTGGTCATGCAGAGCACTAGGACCTAACTCCAGCACCCGATGGAAGCATGCTGTTAGGAACCTGATCCCGCTGGCCTCCTCCGCAGTCAGAAGAGAAGGATCAGCACCTCCAAGGTACATATTACGTAGGAAAAAAACTCCTCTCTCCTTCGCGTAGTTCTCAACAGCATTTGGAGAGCCTAAAAACCTGTGTCTGCACTACGCTAGGAAGTAAATCCACCTATTAGGAGATGATCAGCTGGCTGAAGAAGTGCAGGGGACTAAAGCTCCAACAGCTGCACTGCACCATGTTCAGGGGTTTCACTTAGGACTAAATTTACTGTCCTCCCCTGCACTGTATCTTATCACCAGTTAACTCAGCAATTCACACACCAGAAGTTACGTGGCTGAACTCATATTTAGATCCTGACAGGTATTTAGCAAGTTAAAGGCATTAACTGTTGACACAGAGATTTAAAACAAACAAATAAACCTTATACGTGTTTTCCTGGATTGGGTACTTCAGCTACTGTGCCAGAAAAAACATTGGCAAGTAGCTATGGGAAGAAAGAAGGTAAGGGAGTCAAACACAAGAAAAGAAGGGGGAAAAGAAAGGAAATAACATCCCCATGTGTCTTCAAGATGAGGATTTGTGCAATATCACATTCTGTTGGACATTCAGAGAACCTGAGCATATGTTAATAGAAACCACTCCAAAGAACAAAACTCTCCACGCAAAAAGGGGATTTACAGTCATGAGTATATTGCTTGCAGGATTTACACCACAGGGTCAATACACTGACAGACTGTGACTTCATATATACATCACTGTATTATTATAGCTGTTAGGATGTTCAGGAGGTTGTAATTAGTGAGCATCAGGGTGTGTAAGTCCCCTGTGTGTGCTGCCAAGGCTAATCCATGTCAGTGCCTACAGGAAATGGTGGAAAATAAAACATTTCAATGAACAGCACCAGGAAAATCTAAGCCGGGCCAAGACAGCCACAAGGCCCTGTGATATGAAACAAAAGCAAACATAATCCATGGGTCTGAAATAACTGCTGATCCAAGGCTCATTTTTGTGGTGCAGCTCCTGCATCAAGAGAGAAATTTGGATAGGAAAATGGCAAATGAGATTGTTGTGTTGTTGGGGGTTTTTTCCTCCCAGAATAATCCAAACATATACCAGCACATCACTTAGAGCCATGGGCTGTAGCTGGGGCATAGGTGTTTGCATCTGTGGGCACTCAGGGCTGGATGAAGAGCTCTCTGCCCCGGAGCGGCTGTTAGACCAAAAGTGGGTAACTGCCACATCTGATGCTCCTCAATGGACTTTGAGATATGGATCCGTTTGCCCAGGTCAGAAGTTATTGATTTCCTTTTGTCATTGATGACACCTTCAGCTTTCCGTTTGACAGCAGCTACAGGTTGCACTTCCCATAAGGTCAGAGCCTGTCCCTTCCTCAGCAGCCCTGCTCCACCATAATGCCTTGGCCCGGCTCTCTGCCCTCCCAGAGATCAGTCCTGGGAGCACAGCACTATGGGAGATACCTCACACAGGCTGATAAGAAGTCTAATCATTGCCTTTTGGGGATTTCCACACTCAGAATGCTGCATCAACACGCCAACATAGCAGCAGGTGGGCAGGCAAAGGTACCAACCCACCTCTTCATTTATCCATCTCCCCCAGCATCTTGCTGCTCTTATCTCCACTCCCTTCTCTGTGCTCTGAAGCCAGCTGGGTCATCAGCCTTTGAAACAGGGTCATCAGCCATTGCCAGCTATTTCAGCCACACTTGAGAAACTGACCCTTATATGACTTGCAAAACATCTGAGATGGAGCAAGAACCATCACCACAGCTAAGATTGTATGGAACTGTGTTCCAGTTGTACGGACTTATGTTCCAATTGTATGGAAGTTTTTCAGCACCTTGCATTGGGTGAGCAGACCTTCCCTTCCACCATGCTCTAAGGAAAGGAATTGTCATCATAGCAGCAAATAATCATGACCATTATTTTGTCATAATGGATATTCATACAAGGGAGACAGATTCTAAAAGAATAATGTGCATCCAGTCAGGGAAAATGGACCCAAACCATGACCCATGTGCCTCAAAAGAGTTATGACTTGAATTACAATGAACCATTCATGAATAAGCTGCACAACAAGAAACAGCTAGTTCATCTCTCTAAACATCAGACTCATGGTGCATATTTGCAAACAGAAAAAAATGGAATTTGTCGTATGAAGAATTTTTTGTAATTGATTTGCCTGCATTGGTTACTTTCCATATGGTTCCTTTTATCTTGTTTGTGGGAAGAAATTTATTTCAAGATTTTCATGCCTTTCTCAAAATGAATCAGAAAATTTCTTCTTGAGAGACACATGCAAGTCAAGAAGCCTAAGAAGGTGTTCCTCCAGTAAGACCTGATCCTCTGCCATTAAGACTAAAGGAACTTTTTCCATTGTTTTGAATACAACTGAATTAAAAAGTAGAAAAACAATTTAGACCGCAGAAATACATGAGTGAAGCCAAGCACAGAATAGTGTTGAAAAATTGCTTTAATTCCATGCTATGCTTTTTTGCGAGAGAAAACAGATAAAATAGGTAAAAGCACAGAAGCAAACACTTAAAATGAATTAAGCTGTGTTTCAAGAGAGGGTTGAAATTCCCCTTTGTCCTAAAAACAGAGTCTTCTTTCCTTGTCCTCAGACAAGCCAGAGATTTAATTTGCCTCACACAAAGGAAGTGCTCCCAAAGGAATAAGCATCCAATTTGCAATATGACATGTGAATGCTCCACCTGCTTTGGGCCATGCAGAGAACCCAGCTTTCTCCCGAGGACACTGCTGCAGCAACTTCTCTGTGGAGATTTAAAAAATTACAGCCTGTGATGACTTCTGGATAAGAGCAAGTTTGGCTTGATCGGTGGTAAAAAAAACACAGGTAAATAAACTGTATTCCCTTTCAGCACACATTTGGGATTTAAATGGTATATCAGCACTGCCAAATATCTTAGTCCACCAGTCCACTCTAGGGCCTGATATCTGTGTTGTGTAAGTGGTAGCTCACTCCTGGGCTCTCTCTTGGAATACAGTTCCTCTTCACTCCAGACCTGTGTGTGGTTTAAAGATCGTTTCCCCATGGAAACCCCTTACTTTTGTCCTTGAGGATCTCCGTGGTTCAGCCTGGAGAAGAGAAGGCTGCGGGGAGACCTTAGAGCAGCCTTTCAGTTCCTGAAGGGAGCCTATAGGAAAGGTGGAGAAAATCTATTCAGCAGGGCCTGTTGCGATAGGACAAGGAGCGATGACTTTAGACAAAGGGAGGGCAGATTTAGACTAGATACAAGGAAGAAATTTTTTACCATGAGGGTGGTGAAACACTGGAACAGGTTGCCCAGAGAGGTAGTGGAGGCCCCATCCCTGGAAACATTCAAGGCCAGGTTGGACAGGGCTCTGAGCAACCTGGTCTGGTTGAAGATGTCCCTGCTGACTGC
>Ga0065711_1047755_pt1 | contig 12154 bp, 6 predicted proteins | sample Hoacrofraction12_FD_59098 | JGI IMG/M metagenome (GOLD analysis project Ga0065711, IMG submission 59098) | Hoatzin crop microbial communities from Cojedes, Venezuela - Epithelial fraction 12 v2 (version 2) | ecosystem: Host-associated > Birds > Digestive system > Esophagus > Crop | place... | reverse complement strand
TTTTGTGTTAATTATTAAGGGCGTGAGGGGGGGGGGGTGTTCCTAAATGGCACTAGTATTTTTGTTGCAATCAGGAAATGCCACAGATCTTTGCTGTTTTGTACACTGCATCTCAATATGACAGCAATTTCATTTTGGGTGGTTTTGAGGCTCAGACATGGCTACACTCCATTGCTTCTGCATTGCCATTGGATGTGAATTGCATTTCATCTTTTTTTGGAAATCTTTTCACCTTTTCTAAAATTAATTCACTGAAAAAGAGAGGGCTAGCATCTTGCTGCAGTAAGGGAGCAAGGCAGGCCAGGGCAGCAGCCACAAGCAGCCCCAGTCCAATGCATCAGGCATCAGTACTGTGGAATGCAACCAGAATGCCTGGCGTACTTAAATTTACTTGTGACTGCTTTGCTGATTGCTATTTCCAAAAGAATCAGACATCCATAACAGCTGCCATATTCACAAATGCATAATACATTTGTGGTGCCTGAAGAGTCACCAAAGGTGCATACATCATGTATCCTGGATTTGACTATGAGTTGCTTGTGAGTTTTCACAGAATCACAGAATGGTAGGATTTGGAAGGGACCTCTGGGGATCACCTAGTCCAACCCCTCTGCCGAAGCAGGGTCACCTACAGGAGGCTGCACAGGACAGTGTTCAGGCGAGTCTTGAATATCTCCAGAAAAGGAGACTCCACTACCTCCCTGGGCAACCTCTTCCAGTGCTCTGTCACCCTCAGAGAGAAGAAATTCTTCCTAATGTTCAGACGGAAGTTGCTATGATTCAGTTTGTGCCCCTTGCCCCTTGTGCTGTCACTGGGCACCACTGAAAAGAGTCTGGCCTCATCTTCCTGACACCCACCCTTCAGATATTTGTAGGCATTTATTAGGTCCCCTTGCAGCCTTCTCTTCTTCAGGCTAAACAAGCCCAGTTCCCTCAGCCTCTCCTAGTAGGAGAGATGCTCCAGTGCCCTCATCATCCTCATAGCCCTCCGCTCGACTCTCTCCAGTAGATCCTCAACTTTCTTGAAGTGGGGAGCCCAGAACCGGCCAAGTACTCCTGATGGGGCCTCACCAAGGCAGAATCGAGGGGGAGGAGAAGCTCCTTCGACCTGCTGGCCACACTAGTCCTAATGCACCCCAGGATTCCATTGGTCTTCTTGGCAGAAAGGGCACACTGCTGGCTCATGGTTAACCTGTTGTCCACCAGGACACCCAGGTCCCTCTCCACAGAGCTGGTCTCCAGCAGGTCCGCCCCAAGCCTGTACTGGTGCATGAGGTTGCTCCTCCCCAGGTGCAGGACCCTGCATTTGCCCATGTTGAACTTCATTGAGTTCCTCTCCGACCAATTCTCTAGCCTGTCCAGGTCACGCTGAATGGCAGCACAGACTTCTGGTGTATCCACCACTCCTCCCAGTTTTGTGTCATCAGCAAACTGGCTGGTGGTAACCCCTAACTATACATCCAGGTCATCAATGAAGAAGCTGAACAAGACTCGGCCAAGTACTGACCCCTGAGGAACCCCACTAGTTACAGGCCTCCAACTTGACTCAGTGCCACTGATGACAACCCTCTGAGCTCTGCCATTCAGCCAGTTCTCAGTCCACTTCACTGTCCATTCATCTATTTCACACTTCCTGAGCTTCTCTAGGAGGGTGGTATGGGAGACAGTGTCCAAAGCCTTGCTGAATTTAAGGTAGACAACATCCACTGCTCTCCCCTCATTTACCCGGCCAGTCATGCCATCATAAAATGCTATCAGATTGGTCAAGCACAATTTCCCTTGGTGAATCCATGCTGACTACTCCTGATAACCTTCTTTTCCTCCACTTGCTTGATGATGACCTCCAGGATGAGGTGCTTCATCACCTTTCCTGGGATGGAAGTGAGGCTGACCAGCCTGTAGTTCCCTGGGTCCTCCTTCTTGCCCTTTTTGCAGACTGGAGTGACAATGGCTTTCTCCCAGTCCTTTGGCACCTCTCCTCTCCTCCAGAACCTTTCAAAGATGATGGAGAGAGGCTCAGCAATGACATCTGCCAGCTCCCTCAGCACTTGTGGGTGCATCCCACCAAGGCCCATGGATTTATGGGGGTACAGTCTGCTTAAATCATCTCTCAGCTGACCCCCCTCAACACAGGGAAGATCCTCCTTTCTGTAGGTTTTCTCTCTTACCTCCAGGGCCTGGGATGCCTGAGGGCCAGCCTTAGCAGTAACGACTGAAGCAAAGAAGGCATTCAGTAAGTTCTCCTTCTCTGCATGCTATGTCACCAGAGTACCCACCTTGTTCAACAGCAGCCCCATGTTTTCCCTAGTCTTCCGTTTTCTGATGATGGACATGAAGAAGCCCTTCTTGTTGTCTTTGACATCCCTTGCCAGATTTAATACCAGCTGGGCCTCAGCCTTCCTCGTTGCATCCCTGCATGCACTGAGAATGTTCCTGTATTCCTCCCAAGTGGACTGTCCCTCTTTCCACATTCCATAGATCTTTCTTTTCCCTTTGAGTTTCTCTAGAAGCTTCATGCTTATCCACACAGGTTTCCTGCCTTCCTTGCTATATTTCTTACTCAGAGGGATGCACTGATCCTGAGCATGGAAGAAGTGATGTTTAAATAGCAATCAGCTCCCTTGGACCCCCTACATTCTAGAGCCCTAACCCATGGGATTCCTCCAGCTAGGTCCTCGAAGAGGTCAAAGTTAGCTCTCCTGTAGTCCAAAGTTGTGATCCTACTTATTGCCCTGCTTCCTCCACACAGGATCCTGAACTCCACTGTCTCATGGTCACTGCAGCCGAGGCATCTTCACATCCTCAACCAGTCCTTCTCCATTTGTCAGCAAAAGGTCCAGCAGCACACCTCTCCTCATTGGCTCCTCCACCACCTGCGTCAAAATGTTGTCATCGATGCTCTGCAGGAACCTCCTGGACTGCGTGTGCCTGGCTGTGTGGTCTTCCCAGCAGATGTCAGGGTGGCTGAAGTCCCTCATGGGAACCAGGACCTGTGATGGTGAAGCTACTTTCAGCTGTCTGTAGAAGGCCTCACTGGCTTCCTTTTGCTGGTCAGGTGTCCTGTAGTAAACACCCACAAGAGTGTCACCTGTATGATCAGGTCCCTCAATTCTTACCCAGAAGCCCTCAGCTCATTCTTCTCCTTCCCCCAGGCAAAACTCGATACATTCCAGTTGCTCTCTCACATAAAGAGCAAGTCCACCACCTCGCCTTGTTGGCCTGTCTTTCCTAAAAAATAAGTAGCTGTCTATGACAGCATTCCAGTCACGCGAGCTGTCCCACCATGTCTCTGTAACTGCAATGTGATCATGACCCTGCGACTGCACACAGATCTCTAATTCTTCCTGCTTATTCTCCATGCCATGTGCATTGGTTTAGAAGCATTTCAGACAGGTAACTGAGCGTGCAGATTTCAATGGTGGGGTGAAAGAGGATCCACCATAGCCACACCCATCTTAAGGTGGTTGGTCTTCTGGTTTTCAGTTTGGGAGGCGGCTAAGGAATATTTGTCACTGCTCTGGTTGGCCACACTTGTTCCCCGGTTGGATGAGGTGGCTTGAGCATTGTGACTTTGGACCCCACCCCCCGAGTCCTTCATTTTAAAGCCCCCCACACCAACTTGGCCAGCCTGCTGCCAAAGATTCCCTTGCCTCTTCTGGACAGGTGGATACCGTCCCTCCCTAACAGGTTATAGTCATTGAAGAATGTCCCTTTGTCATTGAAGAACATTCCCTCCATTTTTGTTACACAGACTGAACAAGACTTTCAGGCAGTAGAAATGCAGTATGTGCTTTCAATATAGAGGAGGTACATCCTACTTTTCTGCAATAGGGATAGGAGCCCAGTGTTTTCTGCTCTGTCAGGTAACTACTTTGCAGTCCATACAATGTGCAGTGGCTTCATGAAAGCCACATTTGTAAAGTATAATGACTGCCTGGTCTATCTCAGCCTGATAAAAACTTACAAGGAGAGCCAAGTCCAAAGCTGAAAAGTTGAAAATGTTTGTAATTCTACTGAAGCTACTGGAGCTACAAGGATTTCTGCTCTTAGACCCATATATTGAATACTTTCTGAATAGAACACAAATAAAGTCTTACTATAAAGAAGTCATAAGATCTAATAATAAGTACTGCACAACAGTACGAGTGATAGCATGACAGCTAGAGGCAAAAGGAAGTGCAAAAGGATAAGTATATGTCTGATGTTTGTGATCTATTAAATACAGTAATTACTGTAGTTGCATAATCTCCTCAATATTGTGCTCTGTATGATAGATAGCCAAGCATTATTCAATAGCATATTTGTGTAGCAGCCTTCTCAACAGCAAAAACAAGTTCATATTTTGAATAAACCTGGAAGCTAGAATCTTCTCATCAAGACAAGTGAAACTCTGAAACTCCAGCAGCAGACAGACTCTACAGTTGTCTGCGGCATTCAAAAAGCAATGACCTTCAGACTCCTTCTTGCATTATGCTAGCTATGAGATTTGAGGACTGCTGGTGCTTTTAGAGTTGTCAGTTAGCTCTGGGAGGTACCTTTTTAAACTTAAGCATTAAATGTTTTCTCTGGAGACCAGTTCAGAAGGGTCTGTTATGAAGTAGATAGGTAAAACCATTACGGCAAACTTTAGTCTCACAGCGATTTGAAGAAATCAACAGAACATAGTAAATGTCACCACATTTCTATGACCAGAATTTACCTGACATTGTTTAGATATGTGGGATACAAATAGATTATTTTTTTCTCTCAGAAGAGTTTTTGCTTGGCAGTAAAACATAGGATTGAACTTCTGATCTAATCTGAAATCAATTGAAAGATTTCAGAAGGCTTTCTATAAGATCCTCAGCTTATATACTCTTTTCAATGCTTAGACAAAGTCTATAGTCTGCCTCCTCTTTCCTAAAATTCATGCAAGAGGACTGACTGTCTTGAGTAAATAATGCACTTTGCAAAAGGTCAGGAAGCCCACACTGAAATGTATGACCTATTTCTGTAGACTGTCACAGTTCTACATAATTACAGTGTGATTACATTCTTTATGCTCCAGCTTTATTTTTTAATTTTAACAATTCAAAATCCAGTATGTTTAACGATGTTGGTTTAAGTATCATTCTCTAGTTTAAAATTTGGCCCAGACATTTCAATCACAAAAGCCACAGAAACTTCCCCATTAATATGCCATTTTTAACATATTCATTCTCAAAAGCATACACGTGAAAAGATGGAGAATAAGTCTGAACTGACTCCTGGCCATGTATCTCTAACGTCTCCTTCTTTCCAGAAATATGTTCAGTTCTGGTATCAGCACCCAGAGATGTGAAAAAGGCAAATGATTCAACAGGAGCCACTCACAAGACAGACTTTCCAAAACAGCCCTACAACCTGAAGGACTTCATCTAACGAATTTGTCTAGGAGGTAATACAACTACCAATTAGAAGGATCTGTACAAAGAAATGATGCAAAGGTTTATTTAATTTATCAGATTAAAACATAAATACATCAAATGTTCACAAGCTACAATTACACAAAATGTAGGCTAGTAGATGGAACAGATGATGGATGTATTATAGTGTTACAACCCACCCACTTGTTCTGAGAGGCTGCTTTGGATCACACACAAGATCTGGCATTGGTGCAGGACCTGGGCTTACAGGTGACTTTATATGAACCTAAAGACCACTATGTATTCATCTATTATTTGACTGACTGTAGACAACATAAATTCAATTACCTGTGAAATACAATTGTTTTTATTTGTTTTTTACTGACAGCATTATAAAGAAAGCCTTGAAGTTTGTAGAAATGTTCTTTTCAGTAGTTCAGCAGTGTGGCAATATAAAGAAAATCTGGAGACAAAGAAGAATAAAATCAACGTTCAATTTTAGCAAGATAAACATTATACAGCTACTAAAGATATAGTTCTTTCCTTGAAAAGTGCCAGTTTGCAAAACATTTGAAAACATGCCATGATTTCTTTTTACTTGAAAGCCTTTAGTGAAAGATGATTAGCTGCAGCATTAAATCACTACATACGTGAACGTAAAATCTCCCATATGGCACAAAGTGCAAGTTTAGAGAGTACGGTGAGATCTTCTGCCAAATGTCTTTCAAATCAACACTAAAATCAGTGCTGGTCATAATTCTAAGCTCAAGCTATTTATCCATCAAATGTAGCCCTAAGGACTTGTCACTGGAACTGATCACAATCATCGCTATGTTAGTACTTTGAAATGGTTTGAGAAGAGAGGCTTTTTAAAAAAACAAAAACAAAAACAAAAACAAACCCACAAAAACTACCATAAACGTGTCTCGTAAACTAGCCACTCTATTACACATTCAAATGTTTTGTATTTATTGTTTCCATTTTCTGCCTCAAATGGTCTATTAAATAATACTGGGTTAGTTTTTTTCTTCCATGATTGGATTACCTAACTGTAAACTATTTTGAAAGAAGTGAAATGGATAATTTATCTGAGTTTGTATCTCAAGGAGATAAAATGAAGACAGCTTGCAAGATAGAGATGATGAGTGATACAATGAGAGGAGAAAACCAGACCCCAAGAAATTTATAGCATTTAAGTCCAGTCTTTCTCTTCAGCAAAGAAGGCTGACAAGTATTTAAAAATATATAGGTTCTTTCTTGATAGAAAAAGAAAAAGACACACAAACTGTCTTTCTGGACAATCAAAGCTCCCTTGTCATATCTTTAGAAAGTAAATGCACTGCTGTATTCTTGCAGAATGTATGTGACATCATCTTTTATTCTGACTTTGACTTTTAAAATTGTACTTTACATTACCTTCATTTAAAAAGAGGTAAAGACAGAACAAGGACACAACAATACTCCTCACAGCTTCAGAAGTAACATTTACTAATAATGTGGTTTTAGTTCCACTGTGAATAGCCTAAGTAACAAGTTTGGAAGCCTTAGGTTAGATATTAAGAAAATCTTTCCATTCACCGTTGACCTCTGGAATAGCGTACACAGTTAGGGTATGGAATCGCTGTCACTGAAGATATGGAAGATTAGGTTAAACAGACATCTCCCAGAACATTTTCAAGCTTAGCCTGGATAAAAGAGTTAACGTATAATTTTTTTCCAAGTACCTACGTAAAAGTTAAAAAAAAAAAAGAGGAGGAGAGTAGAGAGGTGAAGGAGGAGACAAAACCTGAAAGTCTTTGAAACAAAAAATTGAAACTTTCTGGTCCACAAAGTCAAAATGGACCATTTCAATCATTTTGACAATCCAATCTTTTTATTTCTCCACATGAAGTTTTAAGTCGAGATGTAAAAATAACCCTAAAAAATTCGTGGAAACCTAACTATTGTATTAAATATCTACATTTTGACTAAATTACAAACAGAAGAAAAATGGCGTGCGAGGAGTAAAGTTTGGATAGCACCTATCCCTGTACCTTTTCCAACTCACTTCAAATACCCACTCCCCAAGGTAAAAACTAATTCTCTTCTCAGTCACATTGTTGCCATCGTAGTTAGGGCAGTAGATGCATTTGAAATGCTTACTTTAAGGGAAAATTAAAGCTTTTGACTAAATAAAAACTAACCCCTGAATACTGGTGTCACTATCACAAGACATTCTATAAATGTTCAGAGAATATTTTCACATGGAACAATGACTGGAAAACAGCTGCTATTAAAGTTTCCCATATGGTAGTCTCATATAGTGATACAAAATTAAATGAATATTTATGACATGGTCTGTAGATATTTCATTTGTCAACTGTTTTTGTTATGTAAGAGGCAGAAATTCAGTTTCAAATTTTTAAAATCACCCTTCTTGTCAATTCCTTGTTCTGGACATCTTTCTCACATACTCCCAGATCTATGATAGTTCTTCAAACAGAAGAGCACCTCTGAGCCTCTGGTTTGTTTACTGCGTATATTTCTTTTAAAAAGTCAAATTGCTCTGTAGTCCACATCCAAATTCAAAATGTAAATGCTTTTCTGTTTTTTGTTTTTCCTTCTAGAGCACACAGATACTGTTGATATTTAAATGAGTATTTAAATTATTAAATATTTGATATTTAAGAGTAATATTTTACTCACAAGATGGCTTTCAGGCCTTAATCAGTCCATTGTGTAAGCAGCTCACTGTAAAACATAAAATTTGGAGAAAAATTTCTTTGGATTACCTTTCCATAAGAAAGGTTTCACCTTGTCCCAATTAACATGGTAGACAAAAAGAAAATTCTGCTTTATAGGGTGACTCGTCAGTTTGGGTTTTAAGCTTAAGGCAGAATTACAAACTTTTCCCACTATACATGTTATTTGAGCTAAAAATTTTTAATAGATATTTCAATATTGAACTGTGAATTCTGCTAGGTTTAAAACCTAACAGTCTAAGTTAAAGCAGGTATTATTTTACAACCAGCTTCTCTTCTCATCTGCAACTACTGCAATATGAACTGATGTTAAAAAAAGTTTTAATTGAACTGAAATTGCCAGCAATCAAGGAGAACTATTTGTCCTTTTGAAACGAATTAAAAGCAATTATTTTAGTCCCAACTCTGCTCATCTGCCTTTCTTTTAGTTGAAGGAAAATGAAGCAGAGAATCAGTGACAGTTGTATATCCAGCTTCCAAGCCTGTAGCACACCATTCCAGAGAGTATATTACCTGCCTGATTTGTCCACAGTCCTGTACCATGTGTCTGAAACACTCACCATGGAATCACAGAGCATAATAAGTGGGGTCTGGACACAATTTTGTAGGAGTAAAGGAGATGACTGAAGTACTGGGATTGCAACTTCTTAGCAGAAAAAACCAAAACAATGAGGTAGCAGTTGAGGGGCATCCATGGTAGCGTAATATCTGCAAACCATCTCTAAAAAAAGCTTAGCTGGATTTTTTTTTACATCAATGTACTTGTGGAGTGATCAGACTATAGTAGAACATTTGGCCTGATTCCTGTACACAGGCCAGGATGGTAAAAAACACTGCTTAAAGGTACTCAATAACATGTGTCTGCACTATTTTAGGAGTACTCCCAACGGATGCTCTGATGAAGTTTGTTCAGTAACTGTTAATATTTTAAAGAGACTGGTAGGTAAAGAAGGAGAAGCTGAAGAAAAATAGTAATGGCTTAAGAGAATAATGTGTTATATGCTGTACATGCTTCACACCCTTCATTATTCCAGGGAAAAGAGAAAAGCTCTCACAAAAAAAAAAAAAGAAAAGTGTCCTACATCCTCTTCTCTTTCTGGCAAGATCATTCCATTTAAATTGTTTATAAATTATCATAAAGTAATCCCTTTATGGCTTACTGTATATATTTGTAAAGCAACATTTACTTCATCCCATGAGACAAATTCCACAAATATATCTTGATTAAAATTGTGCTTTTGTCTCCTGCAAAAGATGAGTGATCTCATTTGTCTAAGATTTCACTTACTTTGTTTTGCAGTGTTTACTTTTGGCTGTCATTATCACTGCAACTGGCTGATTTAATGGCATAGCTCAAAAATGTGGTCCAAAATCACAGCTTTTTATATAGAAGTTTACATTTAGCAGTCTCTTCCTATGTTTGCATCTCACGGGGGCTGCTCATGATCCATACTTATTAAATGAGTATCAGATACCTGTACTAAAACTGACACATCATGAACTTGTCCATTGATATCTGTGTTTTGGTCTTCCATGACTCAACCTAGAAATGTGCATATCAACATGTAGATAAATGACTCATGTTCCTTGAGCTACCACACATAACTCACACATAATTGAATTTGCATTTGTCTATTTGCAAAACATGTTATTTAGAGTGTGCCCGTCCATTTTTACCTTTAAAATCTTTTTGCTGAATGGTGTGAGACATTGTACTCCATAAATGGCACCATGAGACAGCTCCAAACTAAGACAGTTACACTTAGGTGCCTACCTACTCTTCTCTAGCTCTGATTGTAATCAATAGAGATATCTAAACAATACAAGCAGTACAGCCTCAAGAGCAATTCAGCTCATGCCTGATATGTCTACCAGCATCTGAAAGACTTTCTCATCTAACTCGTACACCAGCATCCACCTGTAAACACCTAAATTTAAATCTTTCAAACTGGATAGGATACACATAATATTAATTCAACAGGGTTAGTTCTTCTCATTGTATTCTGTACCCAAAACCACCCATTCTTCTGTTTACTGCACCTCCTCTGCCTAATGGAGACCCACTTAACAGTGTTTTACTTCACATCTGCTGTGGATGTCTTCTACAGCAACTTCCATGACATACTGAATCTTCTGACTCAAAGATCCAGAATTGCTGTACCTCTCAGTATAAAAACTCAGGAAAAGTTTAAGTGTTAGAAATAAAATAAGGTGACTACTTTCACTTTTTAATGTTTGCACATTCTTTGTAGTAATCGTCTATATATTGCTGTCAGCTCTTGCCACCTACATGAGATATTTAACAGTAAATGACAGAAAAAGAGATAAACAGCAATGGTAAGTAGGTCATAAGATCACAGAAAGTTGTGCTGGATTTTGCCTGAGTGCTTCCTACCTTTAAGTTTTGCTGGGTTCTGAGTAACTACTAAGATGCAATGTAGCAAGGCATGCTTCTTGTCAAGCCTTCTGAGCACCCTGGAGCACTGACTCCTCTGTAAACAGAGGCTGGCACCTCACCAGATCACAGGAGACACCTCTCTGTTGTGATCAGTTAGAATTAGAAGAATGACATTTTATCACAATATTTCACATTTTTGTTCACTTTCACCTGTTCTTTCATACTTCTAAGTCTGACTGGCTCTTAATGAAAAGAAGAGACAGCAGACAAGTGTCAGACTATTTTTCTGCCTCCCACAAAGAATTAAAGTCATATACAATCACAATAATCTATTGAGCCCTACTAATGTGACAGGTAATGCAAAGGGTGGACCTAACTATCACAGAAGTCTCAAATAAAAATACACCTCTTGCATCTTAACCAAAAGTTTCTGTGACTACCAATACTAACATAAACACATACTTATTCTGCTGTCCGAAATGAGTTCATTTTTCTTTTCACTCTATCTAGTTCCATAGAACCACACTTACCATGAGAAAAAGACTCTGTTCTTTGCTTTACTGCATTAAAACTTGTTTACTATCTCCAATCCAAGGCTCAGCTCCTTGGTCAAGAACTAGTAGTCAGAATATATGTAATTTCAGCGGTAAAATGAGCACATTAGCATGAAAATTCCATGGACCAAAGCACAGAACTTGGATTACGCTAATTTTACAGAGCCTCCTTTCAGAGCAGGATCCCCTCATTTTGTACTGGCCCACCCAGTAACACAAACTAATGCAAAACTCTAGCTGACTGGGAATGGCTGCTGAAGATCTGGAGAGAATTAGAAAGAGACACCAAAGATCCCATTTGTAACGAGATTTTAAGTCAATCCAGGCCATAAAAAGGAAGGAAAAAGAACCTTTATCAATTTCACAGAACCACAGAATGATAGGGGTTGGAAGGGACCTCTGTGGGTCTCCTGCTGAACCCTGCTGCTGAAGCAGGGTCACCTACAGCAGGCTGCACAGGACAGCGTCCAGGCGGGTCTTCAGTATCTCCAGAGAAGGAGACTCCACTACCTCCCTGGGCAGCCTGTTCCAGTGCTCCGTCACCCTCAGAGTGAAGAAGTTCTTCCTCATGTTCCTCAAGACGGAACTTCCTATGCTTCGGTTTGTGCCCCTTGCCCCTTGTGCTGTCACTGGGTACCACTGAAAAGAGTCTGGCCCCATCCTCCTGACACCCACCCTTCAGATATTTATAGGAATTTATAAGGTCCCCTCTCAGCCTTCTCTTCTTCAGGCTGAACAAGCCCAGCTCCCTCAGCCTTTCCTCGTAGGACAGATGCTCTAGTCCCCTCATCACCCTCATAGCCCTCCGCTGGACTCTCTCCAGTAAATCCTCATAATTCCTGAACTGGGGAGCCCAGAACTGGACACAGTACTCCAGATGGGGCCTCCCTAGGGCAGTGTAGAGGGGAAGGAGAACCTCCCTCGACATGCTGGCCACACTTTTCTTAATGCACCCCAGGATCCCATTAGCTTTCTTGGCAGCCAGGGCACACTGCTGGCTCATGGTCAACTTGTCGTCCACCAGCACACCCAGGTCCCTCTCCACAGAGCTGCTCTCCAGCAGGTCAGCCCCAAGCC
>Ga0065711_1047754_pt1 | contig 12154 bp, 9 predicted proteins | sample Hoacrofraction12_FD_59098 | JGI IMG/M metagenome (GOLD analysis project Ga0065711, IMG submission 59098) | Hoatzin crop microbial communities from Cojedes, Venezuela - Epithelial fraction 12 v2 (version 2) | ecosystem: Host-associated > Birds > Digestive system > Esophagus > Crop | place... | reverse complement strand
CTGGACAAGATCCTGTGCAGCCTACTGTAGGTGACCCTGCTTCGGCAGGGGGGTTGGACTAGATGACCCACAGAGGTCCCTTCCAACCCCCTACCGTTCTGTGATTCACTCTCCCCGCTTCCTGGATCTCACGCTGTACCATCCATTGAGGGGTCACTGGAAGCAGCTGCTCTCCAGCACAGCGTGCTGCTCTCTGACGTGCCAGCGGACCTGCCCGCTCCGTGGTACACGTGACGCAGCTTGCGCAGTAAAAGCGGACACATAGATGACTGTGCAAGAGAGGATACAGCCAAGAGTCAGAGAACATCACTGCTCAGCTCCCAGCCAGCTGTGGGGCTGGTATGCCCCCTCACCTACTTCTGCCTCCATTTCTACACCTGCAAGGGACCTTTATTCATGCCTACAAAGCGGAGCTTTATTTACATGTTGCTTTTCCTAAAGACAAAAGCACATGCTATCCAGCTGAGAGAAGTGACAGCATGGTGGGAAGAGTCCACGCTCTCGCTCCTCTGTGCAGGGGCCTGCTGAGGCAAGCCCCTGGTCTCCCCAGCACCTTTAATCCCACCTGCCAGCCAACCCAAGCTCTGTGTACCACCTTATCCTCCACAGGCCCTCACCCACCGCCCAACAACTGCCCACCAAAAAGACCAGCCTCATCTCAGACACCTCCTGCGCTCTCACTGCCTGTACCCCAGCTGTACTCAGCTGTCCCCCAGAACTCGCCAAGAAGCCACTATCATTCTGCAGCTGGATTTCAAAGTGAATAAAGAGTTACGTACTTGGTCCAGCAAATCTTATTTATCAGCTCTTTCATGGTCATTTTGTCCCATTGTTCAGCATGCGGAGCATCCCATGGTGCTTCAGGAGGAATCTGGAGACAGAGGTGAAAGATTCAAGAAATTTTTCAGTACTATACCACTACCTGGTCATAGCTAGTTGGTAGCATGGAGCTGATTGAGTTGGCCAGGAGTTGTTTTGTCCTCTGCACATGGCTGTAAATTTGGAATAAATTCACTAAATGGAATAGTTTCCATTCACACCTTTGGGCATGAATTGTACCACAATGACCAAATCTGGCTTTGTCTGACCAATGAACTATATCCATATTTTGGGACCCTTCTGGCCTTTAGTCATCCAGAAGTGAGGTGTCTATTCTAATTTAGCTGTCTTGGTGTCCTCTAAAACCTGAGGGAAAAATTCTTTATCCAGTCAGAGATTCAGCCAGTTACAAGACAGGTATCCGAAAGCCCTTGTGTCTCTCTGTTAATTTCAGAGGGAGCAAAAATGTCTATTAAATTTAGACAGTTAAATTCTTAATAATAATCCATTGCATGTAAGTACCACGACATGTGAGGACACTGTCGTATATGTGAATCTTTACAAAATGTATATTATTTGACAAAAAAATGTGTAGTATCATGCACAAATTTGATTCTGCAAAACCACATAAACCCAATGAACTTTGCAGGAATACAGTTAGTTATGCTTAAAGGTTATTATAAGGTAGGGCCCCTGATTTGTAGCCAGATTATAAGGCAACTGATAAATATCTGAAAGACAGCATGACGCTCCAGGGGCTACTTTTTGCATGCAGGAAGATCTGCAGTTGTACCACTTGAATTTTGAAGGCATTTACTGTTTAATAATTTTAGAAATAAAATGACTGTGAAGCTAAACTGGAGCCCAGCTTAGGCAGCTAGAAAAAAGAATCATCCTTACTCAAAAAGACTGTCATGGGGGAAAGGGAAAACCCCTTCTCATCTCCCAGCTTGTGGAATGGTTTTCCCTGGCATGAGAAAGTACATACACTGAGGTTCAATCTAATTTTTTTCAGATATCTTAAACACATTCAGGTCTTTTTGTATCCTCTCATAGAATCATAGAATGGTTTGGGTTGGAAGGGACTTTCAAAGGTCATTTAGTCCAAGCCCCTCTCAGCAAGGAAGCCCTGTTATTCCTGATAGTTCCTGGGCAACATAGATATCTTTCCTGATGGATGTTTCATTTTTTTATATTAAAGAAGCAATAAAAAAGCCTGCCAGAAATAAAACAAAACAAAACCAGGTTTACTCATGATGATGTTTAGCAGACATGGTGGTGCTGGGTTGACGGTTGGACTTCATGATTTTAGACGTCTTTTCCAACCCTAATGATTCTATGATTCTAGTATTGTAGGAAACAGATGCAATTTACACAGCCTACCTCTTTTCCCAGCTTTTCCAGAGTCCTCCATAAATTATTGTAATCCAGATAAACTAAGGGATTCCATGTCGAAGGGAAAACACCTGTGAAATAGCGTGACTTTCCCTAAAATACACATAAGAATATAAGAAACTGAAACACAACAGAACATATCTTCATTACTCAAGAACACAAAAATGTACCTCTTTATTATGCTGAGTACCCTGGGAGGAACCTAGCCTAAAAAAAAAAAAAAAGAAGCCAAAAAAGAAAGGTTTTGGCTGCAGGAAGAAAAATTTCGTACTCTTACAAAAATGGTATCAGTACTTACAACGTGTATGACACATAGCTGCAACAGGAATACGGACTGTGTCAGATAATCCTGTGATATAATGATAAGCAAAACAATCTAACAGCAGCTGGTTCTTTGTGATAACTTTAATCTGGAAGAGAACTGGATGAGCAGCAACATTTTCCTCTTATTAAATGGCTTTGAACCTCCCACCATGTAACTCAATGGCAAATTTCTCATCAGACCTGTTAAATGTTTGCTCTTCTAGGTGTGTTAAAAGTTTGCACAAAGTTACGTGGCAGGAGGCAGCGAAGATGCTGGACCATGACAGGTAGGAGCCGTGGTGCTACGTTGTGTGCAACATATACCACACCAGCCCATGGCACCTTGCAGCTGGGAGTCACAGACCGAGCAAGGGGCTGCAGTGCTGAAGATGCACAAGGTGGTGACCCAGGGACAGGGGGACACACAGCAGGAGCCCCATGCCCCTTCCCTGAACTCAGAGAGAAATAATTTCTTGGTCCTCTCCACTGCTAATTGTGTGCGTGTGTGTAAGCAAGTACGGATTTCTGATACTGTTCAGAACATTTTTCTGCAAAGACCATAACAAAAATAAAAGGTGCAAGATGAAACTCAGAAAGCATAGTGAGCTTTCAGACTTGGAAAAAGCAGTAAACAGGCCAAACTCCCACATTTCGGTCAACTTTTGTCATCCTCAGGGCAGGTATAATAGAATCCTCTGCATGATACTGCTTCTTTATTTTCCTCGAGCACCATTTCTCACTGCCAGTTTGGAGCACTGTGTGTTCAGCCACAGAAAAAAAGACCAAAAATTGCATGCAAAGTGATATACTGCGTGCTACAGCTTTTACTGTCATAAACCAATGCTGTATCAAACACGGAAATCCTGATACAAAGCAGTAATAAACTGCTAATCATTTTCTTCTTGCACAACATTTTATTTTTCAGAAAGATAATCAAATACTACTCCTTCAAATTTCATTTATTGCTAGACTTTTAATTCTGGCCAGGAATGGAGGTGCCATCAATGTGCCTTCCTTGATGTGCTTTAGCACCAATAATGCTGCCCTTAAGCAGAGATGAGGTGCAATGCTGTCAGGTCACCCAACAACAGGTGAAGACAAGTTATTACTGAGTTCTGTCAGGTCGATATTGCAAGGGGACAAAGAGAAATAGGCCCGCTGTTCAGAAGTAGCAGGGAAAACTTCCCAAAGTTTTTCACTGTTCAGTAAGACCTCTTTCCATGTAGCTTTTTGATAAGCGACTGGGCTTGTACTGAATGCTCTAACTTGCAAATACATATCCTTGGCTTACTTAACACTTATTTAAAAAGAAAGTAAAAAAATTAACTTCTTCTAAGGCTCCTCTCCTCCTCTTGCTTTCAGCCAAACCTATTCCTGATATTGCTGGAAACAACAGCCCAGGAAGAGTCTTGCTCAGTAACTCTATGATGAGGTTTGCACCAAAACCACTTTTCCAGCTCCCAGTATGAACTCTACTGTGTTCAGCAGCTACAGGTTCAGGAACTCTCAAACTATCCTGATTGCTGCAGATGGGGCAATTAATTAGAAAACCTGCCCACTGCCTGGCTACCTAATATTTTCCTCCAAATTTTCCTCCTTTATACTAGCTTTAGACCACCATGACCACAGACTGCTGAGGACTATCAAGAAATCTTACGATCGCAGCTACTGATACAACATGTATCACACTGGATATTCAGTTATCTGCTATTTGAAAAAAAGAACTACCCTTGCACTACTGATCTGAAAATATTGTTATCCCCACATCTTTGGTCAGTGGCTTAGCTCAGGAAGATCGCTGGGAAAACGTATTTTGTCCCCTGAGAACTGTGAAATGCCAACTGATAATTAACACAGCCTAAAGTTACATTACCCACTGCTCTCTTTTGCATGTGAAAAAAGGTAACTTCAGCAAGACTGGAGAGAGACCAAGGGCAGGAAAAGCTGGAAAAATACAACAGTGCGAAAAGACCTGGAAGAGGCTGAGACTGAATTCAGGAGCCTGAAATAGTTCACAGGCACACTAAGTCCTTGTGCAGGGAGGCTGGACACATAAGAGTTGGGAGCTGACCAGAGAAAAGCCCAATTCTAACAGATTCCAGGAGAGAAATTCCTATTTCCCATCAGAGAGAGAGCACCAAACAGCCTTACCCACATAAGTTTTTCAACCCTCTCTCTTGCACAAGTATCTCCACAGCAGGGAATAAATCTAGCCCAAATAACCTGGGACTGGTAAGTTATTAATTTGTTTTTAATATTGTTTCCCTGCTAGGCAGAGGAGCTCTGGCTGCACATTTCACAGAGGAGCTCACTGCAAGCAGGCAAGGTCTTGCAATATTCCATTTTTAAACAAATTTATAGTGTTCTGGGTGTATTATTTTGAGAACTACTGTTCTCTTAACTGAAAAGCAAATAACCTACTGGCTTTGTTCCCATTCTAACACAAGGCTGCTTGACTCACCCACAGAGTTTATGTAACTTTTTTTCTCATTTATTGGTGTGTCGAGCGCTTTCCTGCAGACCTCAGATTTGAATCCTGCTGCTTGCCTGGATGAGCTACCCCACACCAGTCCAAAGGAAACAATATCCCCAAGCACCGTAGTTCGGTGGTTAGAGAGCAGGCAGCAGAGAGAGACGTGCTTTGCACGGTCTGCCTTTACCCTGCCCAGGGCTACGTTGCGCCTTGTAAGCCGTAACTACAGGAACTCAGCCCAAGCCACCCCAGCTGCGACATCACCCCAAGTTTCAATTTGTGCAAGAGGAGCAACCAATTCTGCCAGTTTGGAGAAAGGCAAGCGCTGAGGAGGAGAATCCCTTGCACCCCAGGGCAGGGATCACTGCTGACCCCGGGCCGTGCACAGGGTACACAGCTGGAGCAGCAGCTCCCTGCGGCGTGGGCTCGAAGGTGGGCATCCTTCCCTGGTCAGTTCCTCCAGCAGGTCTAGCCTTGCAAGACAATTTCCCTGGCCGCACTGCAGACCTACGGCGATCTGCACAGATTTAGTCACAGACTTACTTGCTGCACCCTAATCTCTTAATCTTCAAAGCAGGTAAAGGAAAGGATAGCTTAGATGGCCGACGTGAAGCATTGCATACGAATGCTCATCTTTTGCCAAGTGCTGCCTTGCTCTGGAAATCATAAGCAAACAAAAAAGTAAAACCAGTCCTTATTTACTAATGTTAGGTGTACTGGAGCTGAGTGCCGCAGCCAGGTATTAGAGGACTGCAGTTACACAAGAAGGTTAATACCACACCAAGGCCCTAACGCCTTCACTTTCTAGGGTCTTCTACTGAAGAGAAGGTGAAAACGTAGCACAGCGTGACCTTCAAGGACGTCTAAAACTAAAAAGCTATCTGCCTCCTCTGGGAAGGGAGAGCTCCAGCACATCTGCCTTCTCTCAGTCCTAAAGCATTCTTGATGAATTTCGGGACAGTAGCCACAGAGCAATTTGGCTGGAAAGCCTGGGGCTCGTAACAAAATCTACAGCGTGAAGTTACAGATCTACGCTGACAGGATACAAACAAATTCTTGATCGATATCAAAGCAGTCCGTGTTACCATGCTAACTGATGGGAAAGAATGAACAAACAAAAAAAAAAGATAAACAATAGTTACATATATTGATTTTTCAAATAAACTGTAACTAAAAAGAAACCTGAAACACATGAAGCAAAGTGTTTTTCAAAGCTTGCAGTACACAGAATTTTTCCACACACATATGGGAAAAATTCCTTCCAGAGCAAAGAAGCTCATGAAATCCCTCTGGGGATTTCCACTTTCCCTTGGCTGCTTCCGTTGCTAGGATAAACTATTTCCCCGGTTTCCCTTAACTCAATCCAAGCAGTATCCTGCAAATCTTTAGAAAGAGCCAAACTGACCCAATTAGTATGGTAAATAAAAGACCAAAAATCTCTTAATCTGAGGATTCTGGAGATTATATACAGTTGAATGACTCGCAACAAAATCTAACGCCATGTTTAGCCATTCCTCAAAACACTCTCCCTCTCGTCTCCGACAAAACTGCATAACGTCTCAAAGAAAGCGTAAGGAGAAAAAGCAGAGGAATACCTTAGGGAAAGAAAAGAAAACAAAAAAAGGCCTGCAATTCATAGGACAAGGATGTAGGAGGAATGAGACCTACTTGAGGAAAAGCATCATTATTATTTACCCAGTGCTTAAGTCTGTCCACGCTGGGAGACTTTAAAGCCCCTTTGCTGTCACTGTGTCCCAACAACTACACTTCCCTTCAGGATGCTGGTTAGCTTGGCAGGACCACGATGCCAAATCTAGAATTGACCCACAGCCTGTGATCCAGCTGAATAGCTCGTAATGCTTCCTCTTGCTTAGGAACATGCTTCCACTTCAAAGAAAACTTATGAAATTACATGGTCATTAGCAAGGACATGCATAATGTAATGTGAGACAAAAAAAGCACAGCAGCTTCAGTGTCGAAATGCATTAAGGGCTCAAATTCATGTAGCCCATTAAAGCCTTTTATTTAACATACAGAAGATAAGTGCCTTTTAAGATGCTAAGACATCCACGTCTGAGCTTAAATTAAATAGAGCGGACCAAACATTCAGCTGGCACAAATCAGCCCAGCCCACCTGCTGTAGAATTACACCGATGTTACACCAGGTGGTGCAATTAATTTTTGTTGAGTATTGGAGAGTGGCTATGCAATTATTTAACATATGACTATTTTATGAGCATGGCATGAACCTGCCCAGTAAGGAGAGGTTACAGAACCAGATGATGAAACTTTGCAGCATGAACGCATTGCTCTAATTCTCAGAAGAAAAAGGGGGAAGACAACAGAAATTAAAGCAGTTAAAGATCCATCATGTCAGCCTTGCCTCCATCAAGTATGCCAACTCTGACTCACAGGCTTCAAACCTTGTTCTGCCAGAGTCTGGGAAGTACCAGAACTAAAGGATATTAAAAGAATTAAAAACTGATGGTCTTCAGAAAGTAAAGTAGTTTATGAATTATGGCGATAGACGCTTGCACCTCATACCTATGGATCTTAGGTCTCTCTTTGTCCCTCTCCCTCTGCGTTGGCTTTCGCAGTAGGCCTTGACTAGGATCTGAGCAAAAATTTGGTGGGCTACAGATCTAAGCCAAGGGCTGCTCTGAAGACAGGTTTCATTCCAGTTCCCTTTAGCCACATCACTACCTACGCAGTAGTGGTCATCTGGGCTCCTTCTGCCCCACGTCTCAGACACGAAGCTTACAGCGAGCCTTGGGAGATGTCTCTCACCATTAGCTACAGAGGGAATCTCAGTGAGTCTCAAATTAGCTATCCAACATCCCAATATCCATTGATAAGTAAGATGAATCCCATGCTAAGGGATTGGGAGAGATCTCATGTGATTCTAAGTACACAGGTGGGGAAAATACATTCTACTATCACCAGACCAGTTCCATGACACTGTTGCCCAATATTGTCATTCAATAGTATCCAAGAATATTATATTTTTTTCTCATTTAAATTTGGCTTGTATTTCAGAAACAGAATTTTCTGAAATGTCAGGCAAAAATTCTTTAGAGGATATGTTAAAAGACAATCAGGTGACGAATGTATCCCAAATGATTTAACTACTGTCAGTCCCATTTGCTGAACGCTTTCCAAAAGAAAACAAGAACCATTGATCCCACTGCCAATAAATTAAAATGGAATAGCAACACTTCAAACAAGTGCTTACTGGATTACTAAAAGCGAGATTTAAATGAAACGCCCTTAACGACTGTCAGTAATTTCCAAAGCCCAGTGTAATCTTCAGGTACCTGAACATGAAAGACGCAACACTTACCCCCTTATAATGGATACTGTGGCCCTTGACATTCACTTTATAGGTCTCAATACCCAGCTCTTTTGACAGTCGAAGAATTCGGTTCTGGGTAGGTCCCACATACGAGCCACCAACATCGACATAATTAACTTGACTGTTCTGTCAAAAGAAAGAATACAGGAATCAGAAGCTGTGCAGGAAGCTCCTCAATATAAAAATCTAGAAGTAGGAAGAATTACTCCATACTGACTAGCACTGCAACTATACACACAGGAGAAAACGTGTACTGACTGACTTAACAGCAGGCAGTACTGAGCTCTGTAACAACAGGCATGCAGAGACCAGTGTCTTCGCTCCATCACGCACATGTGTGCAACTGGGTTTAACTCTTGTTTAAATTTCACTATAGTTTTCAGTATTGGCTTTTTAGTCTCACAAAAGACATGAGAAGATGAAGAAATACACAACCAAATCAATACTTTGGCTAAAAGCCTAACCCCACCCAATTCATGTTACTTTTCTTGTCATTGCAAAACCTTTCTCAAGTTGAAACTATCACCGTGCCAAGGCTTTTTTTCTGCCTGTAGATACCTGCTTAGACTTAATGCTGTGGATGCTGAGCACTGCACTGCAGTATTCATGGAGAGTAATCTCCTTTCCAGCATGGCACACCTTGGCTCTAGCCCGGTGCGCTGTGGCCAGCAGCCCCCAGCCGTGCCTGCCACCGAAGGTGCTCCACACACCCCTCAGACCAGCATCACGAACACTTGGGAGGGAAAAAGCAAGCAAAAAGTTTCAGGGACGCATACTATTACAAGTAGGCTGATTTCCCAAGACAGTAACTCTTTTTAACACTGTTTATAGTGAGCATTTTAAGCTAGGCATTCTCAGTGTCACAGAAGGATGGTGTTTATGCTTCATGTTTCATGTACAATGATTTCTGCTGAAACACCACTGTTTATCTCTGGTTCCCCAGCAATGGTAGCTGACATAATTTAAACCTCCCTCACTTCCAGGGTGGGAAGCAGAGGTAATGTCTGTACTACATTACCCTGCGCCACAGGTGACATGTCATTTCTTTCATTTTTTTTTTCTAATGGCAATCAAGACGTGGTCCATTTTAGAAGCAGGAGTGTTATTTCAGAAAATTTTAAGCTGTGTTAAAATGCATGTCTGAGCTGTAATGATGTCTGGCCCTGCTCAGGCTGCTTCTTTTAAGGCTCTTAGTTATCATGACTGTTACAGTACGCAAAGTGAGATGGGAATGAAAGGAGAAATGCTTTGACACTCATGGTCTCAGACAATAGCTTCCCTCTGTAATATTAAAGGCAGAGCAGATCCTGCTGGACTATGTGGGTGGAGTTCAATTACCTTAATACTGATGTTTAACACCATTTTAGACAGCCCAACATATCCAAAACTGCTGTGCAAGGCTGACAAATTTGACTCATGACCCACAGAAGACCTGCAGCTGGAGGCCAGGCAAGGTGTCTTAGGGCAGCTAAAATGGCACTACACACTTCTGGTTAGGCACCCAAATCCCATTTTATGGTGCTCAGAGCTGCTTCCAGACCAGTTTTAAAGCCCCTCCCGTCAAGATAAGCCTACTGGCATATATTGCAATGCAACCTGTCTAAAGAGAGCTCTGTTACTTGACAAAAGTGATGGCAACTTGAGACACCTATCTTCTTTGGGAACTCTACTCCTCCTCTTCCCCCTGGCTAATGATGTCAAACCCAACAGAATCACAGAATGGCTGAGGTTGGAAGGGACCTCTGGCGGTCATCTGGTCCAACCTCTCCTGTCTAGTAAGGCCGCTTAGAGCCAACTGGCCAGGCCTGAGTCCAGACAGCTTTTGAGTATCTCCAAGCAGGGAGACACAACCCTGTTGGGCAACCTGTGCCAGTGTTTGGTCACTCTCACAGTAAAAAAGTGTCTCCTAATGTTCAGATGGTTCAAACCTCCTATGTCGCAGTTTTTGCCCGTTGCCTCTTGTCCTGCCACTGGGCACCACTGAAAAGAGCCTGGCTCCATCCTCTTTGCACCCTTCCTTCCCTCCCTTCTTTACATTGATAAGATCACCCCTCAGACTTCTCTTCTCCAGGCTGAACAGTCCCAGCTCTCTCAGCCTTTCCTCAGATCAGAGATGTTCCAGTCCCTTCATCATCCAGATAGATCATTAATGAAGATGTTGAACAGGATCGGACCCAGTATCAAGCCCTGGGGTACACCACAAGTTACTGGCCTCCAATGAGACTTCGTACCACTGATCACCACCCTCTGGACTAGGCTGTTCAGCCACTTTTCAGTCCATCTCACTGTCTGCTCAATCAGCCCATACTTCATCAGCTTGTCTATGAGGATCTTCTGGAAGACAGTGCTGAATTACTGAACTCCAGGCAGACAACAGCCACTGTTCTTCCCTCACCTACCAAACCAGTCGTTTCATCGTAGAAGGTTATCAAATTAGTCAAGCATGACTTCCTCTTGGTGAACTCCTGCTGACTGATGACTTTCTTGTCCTTCATATGCCTGGAAATGGTGCCCAGGATTAGTTGCTCTGTCACCTTTCCAGGGACTGAGTTGAGGTTGACCATCCTGTAGTTCCCTGGCTCCTCCTTCTTGAAGATAGAAGTGTTATTTGCCACATTGTAGACCAGCATCTCACGAAGCACTTACCCTGATAGTAAATGTCCTTCCTCCAACTCTGTTCTGGGCCTCAAGAACCACCACATTGACCCCAGACTCAGACAGCAATTTGGCAGCTGACAAACCTACCAGAAAAAGAGAAAGTGCTTTAAAGTAAGCGGCAGCAATCAGCCACACTAATGGTCAAAAACTGAACCAAAGCTTTAAGGTCAGAGATTTCAATATTGCTTTCAAAAATTCCTGAGAGAAGTCAGAAACTTTTCATGGTGTCTTACCACAGAAGTCATGTGGCTGCTGCTCAGCTGCATGTTATAACCATCTCCATAAGTAGCATTCACAGACTGAAATTTCCTCCTTCGGGTTAGCATTTTGGCATTTTAAAAACAGTAAAATCTCATTTATTAAGAGACACGCATCTTACTCTTCACCTGTGCAGTGCACAGAAGGGCAGAACCCAGCCTGCGGGGCTTGCAGCGCTACAGCGACAGAAATAATAATACACTAAATAGGCATGTTCCAGCAAGACAGGCTTCCAACTTCTCTCACTCATCCACTCCACACTCTGTTGCTATCTGTTGTGCTCATTCACATGCAGAAAGAAAGTGTGCTTCACTGTCAAGATTCATTTTAAGCAATGGAGTTTGACCATGGCAATCAAACAGGCTGTATGTAGATACTTTATAAAAGGATTTATGGTCTCAGCAAAAATCATCTAATTATGGGACTTCGCGATGGAGGCAGTAGAGACAACTGAAAATTCGATAGGACAGGAGTCCTCTTTGCTTTTGACAGATGCGAGCTGAAATTGTAAAAAGCAATCATGAGTTTGTGAAATCAGATTATCCCGTTGCCCTGCAGGCCGATTTGGCACTGAAGCATTGTTTCTTCGGAGTTGTCTCCCCTCCTAATGTATATGAAAGCCAGCCTTATTGATCAGAACTTCCAAGATACCCTGCAGTAAAGGATAATAATATTATATTAATGTTTATTACACTACCTTGAAATATGATTAAAATCAACTGTTTGTGAGCCTACAAAGAATGCACATCTGAAAAGACCAGAGGAGAGGAATCATTCTGGGCAGTGTTAAGCGTACTCATTTACAGAATCACAGAATGGTAGGGGTTGGAAGGGACCTCTGTGGGTCATCTAGTCCAACCCCCCTGCCGAAGCAGGGCCACCTACAGCAGGCTGCA
>Ga0065711_1047752_pt1 | contig 12154 bp, 17 predicted proteins | sample Hoacrofraction12_FD_59098 | JGI IMG/M metagenome (GOLD analysis project Ga0065711, IMG submission 59098) | Hoatzin crop microbial communities from Cojedes, Venezuela - Epithelial fraction 12 v2 (version 2) | ecosystem: Host-associated > Birds > Digestive system > Esophagus > Crop | place... | reverse complement strand
GCTAATAGCAACAGACCGCCTCCACGTCCTTGAACACATCTTGTTTTTGCTAACCCACACCACGTGCACTATCAGAACTTTCTCAATTGATATTCTTAGCTGCCCTTTCCAGCAGCCTGTCCAGTGACGCTGTTTTGCTTTAGCAGCCTAGTCGTGCTAACTCTCAAGCTACATCAACCCCGACAGATCATGACTACATTTTACAGCTGTCCTGAAAGCCGAGATTACAACCTCTATCTTGAGTCTCTCGATGAAAGTTTACTTCTTCAGATGTTTCTGAAAGAGCACGTAGTTCTGCTCTAATAAATTGTGCACAAAATGTTCTGTATATCTCTTTTGACAAGAGAGCCAAGAAGATGTGGAAGTGCATAGAAAAGGAGAACGCTATGTAGACAGGAGAAAGAGGTGAAGTGAGTGTGTCAGTCGACAAGAACAATCTAAATTGAAGTAAGCAAATGATCAAGTGGAGATCAATGGATGATTAAATTGCAAGTTCAAAAATAGGATGAAGGAAGTACACTGTAATGTTTCAAGACTGATAAAAAACGGAAATTTAAGAAGTATGCTGTTTAATATGTTTCTGAAAATTTGACAGTTGAAATGGTTTTTACGAGCTATGTTTTAAGGCATAATTACTAATAAATCATAAAAATACATGCTTGTTTTCCAGATCTCAGCTGCATCCCCTGTTAGCTTACTTCCTCCTCTGCGGCCTGGCTGTCACTGTCCTCTGGGCCCCAAAGAGGGGCCAAAGGAAATTGTGGATATTCAGCATTTCATGCAGTGAGGCCCTAAAGACTGCGTGTCCGTGCTTGCACATACTCGCTGCACGACTGTGAAGCAGTGTGAGAAGTGGAAAAGGCCCTGACTCTGTGTGAGCACTGCTCAGTAGTAACTGCAACACCTCTGTGTTACCAACACTGTTTTCAGCACAAATCCAAACCACAGCCCCAGACCAGCTGCTGCGAAGACAGTTAACTCTCTCTGCTGTCCCAAAACCTGGGGTTCGTTTCCCCGGTGCGCAGTACGCCAATATACACACAGAGCAGAGGTATTTTATTGCATATTTGCGCAAATACGGGTCTCTGTCCCCAGACAGCACACCCTGTTCACAAATCGACAGTCGTTTATACGCTTCATATGACCATCTTCACCTTCCTAATACACACGCATTGCTATTCTCTTAAATGATTGGTCAAAGTCTCTTCGTCCAGCATGTAAATTAGTACGCACGCTCAGTTTCTTCACCTTTTGAGTCTGGGGGATAACTGGGGTAGGTGGTCTGTGAGTCAGGGGTCGCAGTCTCTCCCTGCCAGGATTACCTTTCCCCTAGTCACCGTTTTCTTTTGGCAACCTCAGCAGCTTTCCATAGCTCGTTAGCTATGCTTACCACTCATTGCTCTCTGGTTCTACTTTGGACAGGTACATGCTTCTTAGTAAACAGTAACACATCCTTCAAAATCCTGTTTCTTAGTTTCTCTAAACCTAGTATAGTTCATTTTAAACTTTTAACCATAATACGGGCAGGGCTTTATTAATTTCAATTTCTTTTCACATTTTGATTCCCCTTTTTATTCTTTAGTCTAACAAAGTTGCAGGTACAATCTCCACTCTCTGCTCACCCTCCTCTTCTCCTTAGGGGCCAACAGCCCAGCAGCCCTGGGACAGGTCACTGTGCAGCACTGGGCAGAAGCATCATCTCCAGAATGTCCTCAGCAGAACGGACGGTCTGTACCAGAACTGACCGATACACCGGCTGATAAAGCACCCAGGTGCCCCTGTCAGGATGAACACTCAGCCACGGGGCGAGTGGCTTCCGGGCTTGTTCCGTCCATGAGGGGGCTTTAAATATCCTGATCTAGTGGAAGGTGTCCCTGCCTGTGGCAGGGGAGTTGGATCTAGATGATTCCTTCTGACTCAAACCATTTGATGATTCTATGATTCTGCGAAATGGAGGCTGTAGGGCGTGTAAAGACAAGGTCTCGCTCTAATCGAATTTCCCATTGGTAGTCTTGGTTACCTCTTTTCTCTGTCGTGGAAACTGCTCCAAGAAAATGACTGAACCCCAGGGGAGGCTGCAAGAACAGCTCTAAATGGAGATCACTCTTTTTTTCTCCAGGCGCTCTGATGGAAGAACTGGAGAGAGGACTTCTCCTTCACCGGCACCATCACATGCCCGGGCTTTCCTCAGTCGGTGCACAGCTGGCAGCAAGCCGATGGGTTCTGTGAGGCGACAGGGTCTGCCTCGTCAGACTAAGGTAACTCTGGGGGGGTGGGTCAGGGCACCAGACGGTGGATTGCTTTCTGGAATCCTGGCCTTGCTCTCTTTTCCCTCACACGCTGCAGCTGGCTTCACAGCCACAACACTGCTGCCTCCCCAAGCATCCCACCGAGGTCCATCCCATTTGTCCGCCTTTGGCCTTTCTGCCTTTGCTGCCGTCCGGGAGAGCCTTTGGGAGACCCTGAGCTGTCGCCTGACAGGGCTTCTGGCGTTTCCCCGCTCTGCTGGTCCTTTCAGGAAGACCTTTTCACCTTTTCACTGCTCCCGTTGCAGGAGGTGGTGGTGGGCACAGAGGACTCTCCAGAAAACAGCAGCTCCTCTGCACCAGCCAGCCCCAGCCAGCTCACCCGGCCAGGTACACGGGAGGTGTCTGCAGGCTGGCTGTGCCCCGTCTGGCCAGGCAGCCTCAGCATCGCATCCAGAGTTGGCTCCTGCTTGCACCGCTTCTTCTGCAGCTGCGCGAGGCTGCTGTCCAGAAGGACAGCTGTGTGCTCGGTCTGCAGTCAGCCGTGCGACCGCATGCTGCACACCGGGACACAGGACAGCAGCACAGAGAAGCACGGATGCATCCCTGCTGCCTGCGGCCAGAGGAGCGGTGCCCCAGAGAGGGCGCAGAGCAGATCCCCGCAGTGGGGCAGGGATCTCCGCAGCTGGCTTGTGGACACTACGGACTACAAGCACTCGAGAAGGAGGAGGAGAACTGGTCCTCGACATTGTGTGCATGCTGCCACGGATGAGCCAGGTCTGGGGCCCTCCGACAGCAGCTCCCAGTTTGCTCCCATACCCAGCACAGCTTTGGAGCTAACTCTGCCACGGCAGAGAGAGCAGAGTAGGCCCCTGGGCCGGGGCTACGGTCTGCACAGCTGGTTCGTGGAGAACACAGACTGCCACCACTCAGCAAGGAGAACCAGGAGGAGGAGAGCAAGCCCTCCACATCACGACCAAGCCCCAGGGGATGATGCAGCTCCAGGGCCCGCCAACGCCAGCTCCGGGCGGGCTCCCATACCCAGGGCCGCTCAGGAGCAAAGCCCGCTGAGGCAGAGAGAGCGGAGCAGATCCCCGTGGCAGGGCTATGGTCTCCGCAGCCGGTCTGTGGACATCACGGACCATGACCCCTCATCAGGGAGAAGGAGGAGGAGGAGGGTTTCAGTGCCCAGGAGAAGCAGGCCGGACTAACACCCAGGGCACTGCAGTGGGGACGTGGGCAGATTGTGACCCTGGATGAGGGAGGAGCCCAGCATCTGACTTCTGCAGTGCTGGAGAGGGGGAAGAATGCAGGAAACACCAAAAGTGCCCCCAGCAGGGACCAAGCTGCACGAAGGGCACCAGCAGCCCACCCTATCCCTCCTCCCAGGGCCGCCTCTGGCCAGGAGTCACTCAGAGAGACCTTGCCGAGACTCGGACAGCTCTGCCAGCTGGCCCACCTGCCCACGGGTCCCTCAAGGAGGAGCTGTAATCGTGTTCAGCCTTTGGGATTGCCTTGCAAAAACAGCACTCGTTTGGAGACAACAGGCAGGAAAGCCAAAGCTGGAATTAAAAGCACTTGCAGGCCTTGCATGTGTGATTTCTGGGGTGTTTTTGTCTCTGCAGGTGTTGGGGCAATTGGTGGAAATACCCAGTGTGGGAGGTTTGTGTCTTGGGATGTTGAAAGCAGTGTGTTTGCATGCGCCCATCATGCAATCTCTTCTTGTCAGATATGGATTTCACGTCACCCGGGCAGACATGGGCTGGATGAGCCGGCAGCAAGGGGCACTGAGCCTGGGCTGGACAGCCGGGCTCAAGGGTGCTGCTCCGCAGCACTGAGCGCGAGGCAAGGCTGGTGGCGCCGCCCAGGGGCCAGGCCTGGGCCCGATCCTGTTGAACAGCTCCCTTCACGGGGGGTCTGGATGGTGGGGCCGAGCGCACCCGCAGCAAGGCGGCAGATGGCATCGGACGGGGGACCTGGGCAGCCTGGAGAGACAGGCTGGCCAGGACCTCGTGCAGCTCAGTGAGGGGAAGGGAAAAGGGTGCTGTGCCGGTGACGAGCGGTGGCAGAGGCTGCCCCGGGAGCTGGTGGAGCTCCGTCCCTGGAGATGTTCCACAGCCTCTGGACATCCTCACTCACACAAGCTAACGCAGCCTGCGGCCCCTCTCGTTGAGGAGATCCTCCCAGTATCTGAGCTGCTCCGTCACACAGTGGACATCCCCTGTCCTCATCCTCCCTGCCACTGCCTGTGGCACAGCCCATGTCCTTCCACGGCAGCAGCACAGCTCAGCAAGCTGTCCCACCACAGCTCATTTAATCCACACACACTACCATGCTGTGACAAGCCACGGGGCTCCTGCTGGCAGGGCACATTTGGGCCACAGCACCTCAGCAGTGGCATCGGGGGGGAGCGCAGTCTTCTCCCGGGGAAACCAGAGTGCTGACACTGACAAGAAGACCATTGTACATGGAGCGTGGTCTTCAGACCTGTGTGTGCAGCACAGATCCATTGGCCACAGGACAACCTCAGCAGCTCCCTGTGACACAGGATGGTTTCAGCCTTAAGAATGGGGCTTTGGGCCCTGAAAACGGGGCTTTAGAAATCAAATGGAGGCTTTGAACCCTGAAAGCAGGTTTTAAGCACTCAAGCGATGCATTGGACCCTTAAAATTAGGGCTTTGGACTGTAAAAATGGGACTTTAGACCCTCAGAATGAGGCTTGGGACATTAAACAAGACTTCTTACACTAAATGAGCAGTTTGAATTCTACAAGGCGGCTCTGGAAGCTGAAAATGAGGCTCTGCACCTTCAAAATTATGCTTTGGGCCCTTAAGATGAGTCTTTGAACCTTAAAAGGTGGGTTTGGAACTTAGAAATCAGTGTTTGTAGCCTAAAAATGAGGCTTTGGGACCTAAAAAAAAAAGGCTTTAAAGCCTAAAATAAAAGTTTGGACTCTGAAGATGAGTCCTGGAGACAAAGCGCCACCCCAACCCCGTCCCTTGGCAATGACAGACTCACAGTCAGGGATGGCAGCCCTCTTGTAGGGCTGGACGCTGGTGGCAGCGGGGCAGAGAGCGGTGCAGAGGAGGTGCCAGGCGGCCTCGCTGTCGCAGCCCTCGTGGAGGCAGCGGCAGGTCTCGCCCAGTCGCAGCAGGGCGGGCAGCGTCAGGAAGGAGATGACGTGCAGGAGCTGTGGGCATGGGGGAGATCATCAGCAACGGGACACCCTGCCTTGGGGGGAAGATCCCAGCCCCACATCCTCCCGTCCTCACCATCTCAGGGCAGACGCTGCATGGCAGCCACGTCCTGCCCCTCCTCACCACTCTGCAGGCTGCTGCGGCGTCGCTGGGGCTGCGAGGAGGGGATGTGGGGGAGGCGATGGCCTCAGGGCAAGCATCACCCCCACCCACCCTTGTCCACCCTACCGCCACCACGGTGGCCTCAGCATCATGGAGACGGGGGGTTCCAGAACACGGGGACAGCCGGGGGGTGTAGAGGAGACAGAGAATAGTGCTGGAAGGGGGGAGGAGGAGCGCCGGCACTGGTCCGGGGGGGTGCTCGGCCTCGGCCCAGGCCCCACGGGCGCCATATACAAGCTGGGGCGGGCTGCTAGCAGAGCCCGCCTTCTTCACGCATAGTCTCGGCTGACATAGGTCGGGAGGGCTGTCAGTCTCCTCCCCTGAGGTGATGCTGCCTCTGATTGGCCCCCAAGTGGTGAGGCTGCTGTGCTGCAGTGCCTGCCCTGCAACTGAGGTAATGACCTGCAATTGGCTGCCTGGGCTGTCACTCTGCGCAGATGCAGCGCTCGCCCTCCTCTAATTGGTCCCCAGGTGCTCAGGCTACCCTGGTTGGAACCTGCCCTTCACCTGAAGTGATGACCTCTGATTGGCTGCCTGTGGTGTCACTGCCACAGTTTGGGGACCACCCTCCCCTGAGGTGGTGCTCTCTGTCACTGGCTGCCTGAGGGGTCACTCTGCCCACCACCAGTCAAAAAATGAGGATTTCAGCCGTAAAAAGCAGCCTTGGGAACTACAAACGACGGTCTGGGTGCTGCAGGTGACCCTGTGGACACGGCAGAGCAGGGAACCTTCCCCTGGGGAGGGAGCGGCAGCCATCACCCCGTCCAACCGCCCGGCCCTGCAGGGCTGGCCTGGCGTGACAGCAGATCGCGGAGGGCATTGCCCAAAGGCCTCTTGGGCACAGACAGGCCGGGGGCACTGACCGCCTCTCAGGCAGCCTGTTCCAGCGCCCGGCCGCCCTCTCGGTGAAGAAACGGATCCTCGTGCCCAGCCTGAACCTGCCCTGACGCATCTCTGAGCCGTTCCCACGCGTCCTGTCCCTGCACCCCAGGAGAAGAGCTCAGCACCTCCCTCTCACCTCCCCTCCTGGGGAAGCTGTGGAGAGCAGTGAGGTGGGAGAGGGAAACACACTGCTGTGGGCAAGAACAGACAGGTTGGGGCCCCAGAAATGAGGATTTTGGCCCTGAAAATGAGGCTTTCCAGGTGAGGACTCTGGACTGAGGCACAGGGAACCTTCCCCCGGCTCAGGGCAAGGCTGTGCCAGCCCAGAGCATGTAGGAGGTGGCCACCTCTGCACCGCGGCACGAGTGTCGACTCACTGGCTTGGCAGGGCACGGGGGCCTTTCCATGCCCGGGGGTGTCTGGGGAGGGGGAAGGCTGCCTAAAGCGTCTCCCCTCCTCCTCCCCTCCGGGTCTCTGTGCTCCAGTAGGGCAGCTGGGGCTCTGCTGCAAGGACACTTGGTGTCAGCGTGCACTGCGCTGCCGTGGGCTGCTGGGAAGGAAGGGCATCGGGACGCTCCCCGGGCAACCCTGCTTCCCCGGGGGCTGCCATGTCCCCTTGCCCTCTGCCCCACTAAAGGAGAGACTTCTCCAGGGGTGAATGAGCCCAGCTACTTTTGGGGGAGAACCTAGTTGAGGGGTAAACCTGTCCAACAAGACGGTGGCCAGGGCGTGCTGAGGGATGAGCTGTCCCACAGGCAGCGGGAGAGGCCAGGAGTGACGTTGTCTGCTCAGCATGCTCAGGGCGCTGCGCATCTGAAGGACACCGTACGTTTGGGCTTGTTGTGCCAGCTTTATTGAAACAGAGCTGCGGTCCCATCCCAAGAGAAGCTGCCCCTCTGCCCGGCTCAGCAGCACCAGCAGCACAGCGCTCGCAGGGTCCATCCTAGCCTCAGCTGTGCCCTGGGAGAGCTCAGGATGTGGATGGTCTGATCTGCCAGGGCACAGACAGAGGGTTTGCTGTCTTCCTTCAGGGTCTGCAGGGCTGTGACCGACAGAAACAGAGCCGAGATGAGCGCCCGTGCCTGCAGAGACCCCATGGCATCCCCCCCAGACCACACACCCTGTGCGCTGCTGCAGATCTCACAGACCTTCTCCTCGCTCCAGTCTCTCAGGGGCCGCGCGGCAAGCCCTAGGCACAGAGCTCCATCAGACCCCCGGCTACCCAGCACGCTTCCAGCAGCACAGCCCCCGGCCCTGCCGGCTGGGCTGCACGCCCTCCCCCCCTCAGCAGTGTGACCCCTGGGACGGAGGTGCCCTGGGACCAGACTGCCCAGAGAGGGACCAGGGGTGGTGGCTTACCGATGAACCTGATGGCCGCCTCTCGCACAGGGGCCTAGACATCCCACAGGTGTGACAGGCTCTGCTGCAAGTGCTCCTCAGCCCTGCTCCTGTCCCGTGCCAGCTGCAGAGAGCACAGGGGCATAGGCACATCGCAGAGCCTCCCTGGCGGGCCGGAGCAGGCCCTCCTCCAGCACCCCCTGCTGCTGAGACCCGGGGGGCAGCCCTCGCACAGCCTGGGCCTGGGGGCTTGGGGGTCATCCTCACCAAGCACTCGCTGATCCTCCACGCCTGCTGAGTCCACACCAGGTGTCTGGTCCCTGCCAGCTTTGGCGTCTCATGTAGCTCCAGGGCTTTGAAGCCAGGTGTGCGGCCAGGGGTGCCCAGGACTGTCCTTCAGAGCAGGGTCCCCGCGCCCCAGCGGCTGTCTGCCGGGGAAGGGGCTCTTCTGCCTGCCAGGGTCAGTGCTCAGCCTGCCCAAGGAGCTCCCCACAGCCCTGTGGTGTGAAGCTGTGGGTGGAAGGAGCAACCCCCAGCAAGGCCAGTTCCTGCTGCGTTGGAGAGAGAAGCACATGGGTCAGAGCTGCTCACAGCTGCAGATCACCCCCAGGACATGTGCAGAGGGTCCTTTTGAAAAAAGCAGTCAAGGAAGTATTTACTGGCTGGAAAGGGAAGAAGTTCTCACTTGGAGTTTTCTCCTCTTGGCTTGCTGGCTGGACAGGGAGATATGGGAATGTATTTCTCCACTGTGCAGAACGAATGGAGGGGGGGCTGAGAGGTTTGGAGGTCTGCACTTGGAAATGGGATTCCTCTGCTCCCAGCAGTGTCCTGTTTCTACTGGGAGGAACGCCTGAGTGCGATCGTCCTCCAGCTGAAAGAGCTGCCAGCGCAGGGCAGCTGACTGGCTGTCCTCGCTCTGCGTTAGGGGACAGTCCCCTAGCCTGACAGGACCCTCAAGATTTCCCTTGCAGTGCAGCAGAAATGCCAGGGATTTCTGCATTAAAAAAGCTCCTCGGCTGTGGTGGGGCAAGCAGAACAGAAGACACAACCCAAAATCCCCCCCAGCTCTGCTCTGCAGTCGGGTGAATTGGGAGCAATAATGCTGAAAAGCTCTTTGATGTCACGAGTGGATTTAAACTGACATGACCCCGTGTTCCTATTTACCTGTTGCTGTGGGGCAGGAGTGACTCTTCCAGCAGAGACTCCTGCTCCCTTGGGCACCCTCAGCCCGCACTAACGAGAGCCTGTGAAAAGGACCCTGTCCAAGAAATTGCTAAGAGTGAAATCACTAGGATCTTCCAGCAACCCTTTAAAAAAGTTAGAAATAGAATATAATAGAATAATTCCAGCTGGAAAGGAAGCTAAAACAATCATCTAATCCGGCTGCCTGACCGTTGCAGGGCTGACCAAAGGTTAAAGCCTGTTGTTAAGGTCAGTGGAGAGCGCAGCACCAGGAAGAAGGGGAGGAAGCAGCACTGGTGACATCGTTAATAACACCCAGACGCTTTCTGTAGTTTTCATCCATTTATTTTCTTTGGTATTGCTAGACTAGGGAGAGCCTGGAGATGGACTTGCGGGCCGGCACGCACCCCAGCTGCTGGCCCAGCTCTGGTTTTGGCAGCCCCTGGGCCTGGCTCTATCGCTGCTGGTGGGGTGGCCTCTTGGGGGGCCGGGAGGGGTCCTGGGAGCTGCCGGCCCTCCTCTTCGGGGCTCGCCGTGGCCCTGCAGGCCGGCGGTCCCTGCCCCGGCTGGGAGAGGAGGGCCCTGCCACGGCCTCCCCCGGCCCCTCGTGTGGCCCCTCCTGCTCCCCGTGGGTGGGAACGGGGGCGTTCGGGGGGCTGCTGGGACCCCCGCGAAGAGCAGCGGTGGAGGTGCTGTGGCGCTCCTCTGCGTAGGCTGCTGCTGGGCTGCCAGAGGGGGCCGGGCCGGGGGCAGGAGACCCCCTTCGGGAGGCAGCAGGACGAGGGGCCACAACGGGGCTGCCCTCCCGCCCCTCGGCAGCGGGGCCGTCCTCCAGGCCCAGCAGATGGTGGGCCTCCCGGCTGCAGCGCTGCACGGCGACATCGAGGAGCTGTTGGACGAATGCCGCCGCGCGATGCTGCAGGCTGACCTCCAGCACCCGGACCAGGACCTCTTCGTCCAGCCCGAAGAGGCCCAGGGTAGATGTGACGAGGCCCTCCACGGTGTCCACCCGCAAACGACGGTTACTGAAGATCACTCCCAGCTCCTGATGCACCCAGGGCAGGAGGAGCTCGAGGAGAGCTGGGTGGTCCCAGAAAAGGGCTGCCCAGGTGCATGGCTCGAGACCGCCCAGAGGAGCCCTGCGCAGCCCGGCGCTCTGCAGGATCTGGTTCTGTTGCTGCAGGACTGTGGGCGGATGGACGGCCACGAGCTCCTCCTGCCTGGTGGACGATGATGCTGGATGCCACAGGTGGTGTGATGACATGCTCCTCAAAGTCGTCGCTCTGCTAAAGGACAACCAGAGGAAACGCTGGGCACAGCCCCAGGAAAAGGGGGAGCAAGCAGCACGGGTGGGGACAGCAACGCCACCGGCACCGTCAGTGACACTGAGACTTTTTCCGCAGTTTGCAGGCCTTTATTTTCTTTTACTGTCTCTCATTGAACTCTGAGGGCCGGGAGCCCTTCAGGGCCGGCAAATGCCCCAGCTGCTGGCCCAGCCCTGGTTTCAGCAGCCCCTGGGCCGTTCTTCTAGTGCTGCTGGCGGGGTGGCCTCTTCTTGGCTGGAGAAGAGGCCTCAGGGCTGCCAGCGGAGGGCTCCTCTTTGCGGGTCGCTGTGGCCGCCCAGGGGAGCGTTCCCTGCGTGACCCCCAGCAGCTGGACCAACAGATCTTCATCCAGCCCGAACAGGACCAGCAGGGGCATGACCATGTCCTCCACTGCATCTGCCCGCGAACGTCGATTGCCAAAGATCAGTCTCAGCTCCTGATGCACCCAGGGCAGAAGGGACTGGAGAAGATCTGGGTGGTCCCGGAAAAGGGCTGGAGGCCGCCCAGAGGAGCCCTGGGCACCATCCCCACAGGCTGCTGTTCTCTTGTTGCAGGGCTGTCGTCAGCTGGACGGCCATGAGCTCCTTCTGCCTGGCGGATGCCAGCTTATGCCCATGCCAGACAAGGTGGTCCGACGATGACCTCTTCAAAGTCGTCGTCTGCCCGCACCGAGTGCACGATGGATTGCACTGTCCTCCTGCAGAGCGGGCACTCGGGCTTGCTCTCAGCCCACCGCACGATGCATTCGTAACAGAAGCGGTGGAGGCACGGCATCACATAGGCAGCATCATCCCAGCTGTCCAGGCACACTGGGCAGCAGTCCTCCACCTCTATGGCCATGCTGTCCAGCCGCTGTGGTGGGCTGCGGCGAGCTAGAAATGACCAAATGCACCCTCCCATGGTCGACGGGTGCTGCAACAGCCGCTGTCGTGCTAGAAAAAGAAGAGAGGCCACGGTCACTGGCTGGCCCGGGGAGGGGTGGAAGAAGTGCCCAGGTCCCTCAGAAGGAAACCCTCCCAGCTGCCCAGGTGGAGGTTTCCCCCCCAGCTCACCTCTGCTGCTGCGAGCGCGGCTCCTGGGTGCCCCGGCTGCCTGAAGCTGGCAGGGCCGGGGATAATCCTTGAGGGGCTCTGGGGTCAGGCGTGGAGAGCTGAGGAGGACAGCTCCCCGAGCAGGACACCAGCACCAAAGGCTTTGCTCAACACTCCAGCCTCACGAACTGCTCAGCTGGAGTGCGGGCACGAGCCAGCCAGGTGGGGCTTGGTGCATGAATATAGGCAGCGAGGGGCTCTTGGTCACAATCCGTTGCTAGGTGACATCACAGCCCATCCCTTGGTGACAACAGAACCTGTCACCTGGGGTGTTGAAGACATCAGAACCCATCACTCGAGGACATCCCAACAGGCCACCCTGGCCCATGACGCTCGCCCCAGCATCACCGCAGCCCCAGCGCATGCGTCGGAGGTTACCACAATGCCACAACCCACTCCGTCCCCTCACCTCTTGCCCCGGGCTCAGCATTGGTGTTTCCCGCCAGGCACCAAGGCTTCGGCCATGTCTTCCCAGGGCCCCGTCAGGTCGCTCTGGCCGGGGCAGACGTCTCCAGGCACATATGGCAAGAGGGTTCGTTGGGTAACACCTCGGGCCTCCCTGGGGGGTTGCAGGACAAAGTCCCACGGGTCTCCCCACACCCCAGCACTGCTGGCCAGCCCTTGGGGCTCCCCTGATTTGTCCCACGGGGAGTCACAAGCAGCACTTGTCTTGGTCTGTTGCATTTTCTCGCATCTCTCTCCCCTAGCCAGAGGGCACAAGGGTGATCCCC
>Ga0065711_1047753_pt1 | contig 12155 bp, 5 predicted proteins | sample Hoacrofraction12_FD_59098 | JGI IMG/M metagenome (GOLD analysis project Ga0065711, IMG submission 59098) | Hoatzin crop microbial communities from Cojedes, Venezuela - Epithelial fraction 12 v2 (version 2) | ecosystem: Host-associated > Birds > Digestive system > Esophagus > Crop | place... | reverse complement strand
TTTTTTTTTTTTTTTTTTTTTTTTTTTTTTCACTTACATCATATCTGTATTTTTTGCTTCCCAGTTCTTTCAGGATGTGCAAGGTGAAGATTGAATAAGATTGAGTTTACAATAGAAAATGAAATTCCTTTCTGACCTTCTATGCTTGGCAGATCTTTAGCATCAAAAAGTTCAGGACATTATCTTTGAGATAGAAGAGCAAACTTTGGATATCAATGTTTCTGAGGTGATAGAGTATCTATCAGCCAGATTAGGGAAGAAATGGTTTTGGCAGACTTTTCTGGCCTCAAATTATGTACAAATATAGAGTTTTTTTGGTTTTGTGTTTCGTTTTTTTTTTTTTAGGTTAGCATGGAGAAAAAAACTAGCTGGTCAATAAGATCAAGGCAAAACACTTATTTTGGAGATTTCCAACAGCTTTAGTTCCTATTTCAGGTATTTGTCACTGCAAACACATTTAATTCCTTTTTTCTTGTAAACAGTTACTACTATTGTTCAGTAAATTTTTCTCATTTCACACATTTGAAACAGTATTTTTAAGCAATTTAAATACATAGCTCCTTTTTTCTAGAATAAATAAGATATTCTTCAGATCACCTGTTCCTATAAACAGTTTTAATAAAAATTTAAACAAACAAGAGTTTTAGGATATTCTCTGCTAAGAATAGTTTTGTTTTCTGACCTTCGTCCTTGTTGGCTGCTGCAGGAAGAAAAAGAAGTTTTAAGTTTTACCAGCATATACAGGCAACACTTTTAGTAGCTGTCCCATTTTCTTTACCAAAAATTAAGTAAATTTTGGTCTTTAATAGTGTATCTATAACACCTGTCCAAATTCAGCACAAACTGCATTCAATGAGAACACATTATCTTCCAATTTTCTGAGCGGTGGTAGGTGGCAAAGAGCAAAACTGTACGCTATATTACTTGGGATGTGAAAATAATGTTACAGTTCCTAGCTCAGCTACGATCTTCAAATGAGTGTCTTGAGATCGTACCAATGAAAGGACTAAATTTTAATGTGTGTAATGTGGCATTTTCAGATGCGTGTACTGAATAATTCTATCACAGTATGCCAGTGTAATTACTGTACACTGAAGACAAAAATTAACCAGAGCATTGTGATAAAGGTTGCTTTGAATGTAATTGACACTGTGTGTGCAATTGAGTAAGCTCATAAGAGCATTAAACATAGCGAAAGTGATAGCATGCCATTAAATCAACCTCAAAATCCTCTGTGCAAGATTCTGCTTTATTTAATTTTGTTCTTCTATTTTAGGTTTCACATCTGAGACACTATAATCTTACCTTTATCAAGCCAGTTTGCTGTTTCTCACTTTAACAATTAAGGATCCTTCATGGTTAGCTTTAGATGTCCTCTCAGGGGAGCGCAGCAATGCCTGTGAAAAGCCTTATCTGGAAATGACAGAGCATTCAGTTTGCCTCTATCCCATCTGATCTCAGAATTTTGCTTATATCTAGCTGACACTGAGGTTTGTTTCATCAGTGCAACAAGAAAAAGTAATAATGAGAAAGTGGTCTACTAGAAATCAGGCTAGAAAATATCAAGCTATTTATTGTTTTAAAGTAAACACTGACTATATCGCATTCTTCCACAGCTCCAAAACAAAACATAATCTGTTTTCGAAGTGAATCATCCTAAGAACTCTGAAGCACACAGGATGGCAGTGGACAGTGTTTATTTATCCTGTTGCAGAGGAGTAAGTTCACAATGACCTAATAATGTGACATGGTTGGCTCCAAGTAGATGAGAGAAAACCATCAGCAGGGTAAGCTCCCACACCAGACTAGTAGGAAGATTGTCATTACCTTCCGCTATCTGTACCTGCAGCCACCTGAAGAGATAGAGTTGAAGCTTGATCATGCAGAAATTAACAAGAGAAAAAAAAAAAGCCCCCTTCTTCCCACAAAAATATATTTACAGTATGTTAGTGGGCAAAAACTAGATAAAACAAAAAAGTCAGAATCAAAAAAATGATGGAGCATATGCAGGAAAAGTTAGTGAATATATTTTGTAATCTTTATAAATCATGGTGGAGGGTGATATGTTCAGAGGAAAGGAAAAAAAAGAATGAAAAAAGATGCACTAAAAGGCTTCCAAATTACCTATGGAAGTAGCTAGTATGAATAGTGCATCTGGCAAATGAATAGAATATTACTGAAAAAAACCCAGAAGATGGGAAGAAAAAATACTCATACTCTTCTGTTGGTAACCATTAAAATTTCAGCATCAGAAAACAGGTTGTTGCAGAAATCAAGAGATATGATGTGGTATTTTACAGAAAATAATCCTTACTCAGTACTTTCCTTGGATTTCTTTTTTCATTTATCTACAATGAGCCACAAATATCACATAGGGCTTATAAAATCAGTGATGGTTTGGTATATCGAAATCTTTCTATACTTAAATAAGAGGTTTAAATGCTGACATCAGGCTATTATATTCCACAGGCCCAGTTCAGCATTGACTTTTGTAGCTTGCATAACTTCAAAACTGAAGACAATTGCACAATAATAAATGAGAACACCGAATTCCTAATCTGCACATCTGTTTCATTGTTTACCCGCTCAGAATCTGCATACAAATGCATAGAGCTGGAAATACAGTAACTCAGATGGTGTAGTCCAGTAGTATGGAATTGAGAACCAAAGGAAAATAAAATATTCTGATGAGGATTTTAGCACCATCCTTTAGCCCTGCAGTTGATGCTACTGTACCTTAAAGAATAGATTTAAATATTTCCTGATTGAGAGACAGAAAAATAGTTTTGTAAGTCTACATACTAGGATACTCACTCAGACTAGAGAGACCTGCACTTCAGTCTCCTACCCAATTAATATTTAAGCATTTTAAGTTAAATTATCAAAATATATCAAAACTTCTTCTTAAAAATCAGCTTCTTACCTACTAGTGATTATCATGCAAAGTTAAAGTTTTATTTTCTTTCCCTTGCCCAGCTGGTATTAAATGTGACAAAAAAATTGCAACACTTCAAGTAGACATGGGTTAAAAGCCTCAGGACAGAATGTCCTACACTAGGTGTTCAGCTGGCCTGTGGATAAAAGGAAGTGGGAATTCACTTGTCACACAGAATGAGATGTTGAATCTAGACCCTTTAGGCAAATACTATAGTCACTGGCCGTCAAACTGGAAGAAGCTTCCACATTGTAATCAACAATTTCTTTTTTTTTAATGATTGCCCTCTTCTTTTTTTTTTTTAATAGAATGTTTAATGACCAAACATGCATGAAGGGCAAGACGTCATCTTGCATTGCTTTCTTGATGCTGTTTCTTACTCAACATGTTGACTTCTGGTTTTCCTGATTACAGGTGAAGTTATGCACAGCATTAGTGCCCAAATTAAGGTCTATATATTAAAATCTTTAGGCCACTACCTAAAAACTTGTTGTGCTCATTAGTTGCTAACTATTTTTACGACTATAACGCACAGAATATCTTGTGCAACTAAAAGGTTCATTGATTAATGTCCAAGACCATTTGTAAACTGCATCATCTCCCTTCAATGAGTCCCACACCTGACTCATTTACCAGTTTCTCTTCCTGAAGGCTTTCAAACATTGTTATTTGTTAGATAGAGGTTTCATGCTGGACTATCAGTATTTGCCAGACTGTTGCTGAAAATAAATTTTAGATTTTAGAAATTGTGTAAACTAGCAAAGTTTATTTGATTGTAAGCTTACAGGTATTTAAGTATTGTTTTATTGTGCTGATGTGAATAACATAGTAGAAATCCTGACTGTGATGCTAAAATCAACAGGAAATGATCTGATATACATGTTAAAATAAATATAATTATTCCACTCACTGAAATTACAGCGGTTAATGAAATATAGATTAATACTACTAAAACAGGATTTTATCCTGTGCACTTGTTGGACTTTAATGATAATTTATGATGCAATTGCTGGAGCAATGAAAAGAAATAGATCTTGATGTCATAAAATATTGATGCAGATAATACACCCGTGTGAAAGACTGTGATGAAATCAAACATAAGCAGTCAAGATGCTGACAAATTAAAAACTTTATTGCACTCACTTTCAATCAAATTAAACTTTTTAATTCAGTCACATATCTCTTGTCATAACAGAAATACATCAGTGGCTTTTAGAAGTAAAAATCCATCCAGCACCCCATTGAAGCAAACAATCAATAATGCAGGCTCTGCAAAGAGTATTCTCTCCTTCTCTCTCAAATTATGGATAACAATATTGCTAGAAAAAAATGTGTTCAAATAGCAACTGTATTATTTTTCTGCTTTTTTTTTTAAATCCAGCCATGCATCTCTATTTTAGTTTTTTTTACATCTCTTCAAACAAACAGACAAACAAATCTGTTTCCCTCTCTGCCCCTTGAAAAAATCAATTCTTAACCAGTTATCCAAACATGACAGAGATTAAAGTGCATCAATGGCTTAGTACTTATAGAGTATTTATTCTCTAAGACACTAATTAAGCCAAATTTATCTTTTTAAAATGGCTGCATAAGGTGATACTCCCAGGCCACTTAATTCCACTTGATAATGTCAGTCACATAGGCTGTGGAGGTAGTATATGTCAAAGGGCCAAAGCAGATCAAGAGAGATAGAAGCTGACAATTTGTGGCACCCAGAGCCAGACACGGTCTGTGTAGGAGTGTGTGGAAAACAGTTGTCCATGCCATCTTTGCTCAAACGAAATGGTATATTATGTGCTTAAATGTACACTTCACAAAAAATAATTTTGCATTCATTTCACATATCCTTTTTTGCTTTGTTCCAGTTTTCTTTTTTTCATTCAGATACTTGTTGGCTGACTTCTTGAATGAACACAGAAACTATTTAAAATGTCTTTGGAACTGTTTATCTGTATGCAAATAAAAGAACATAAGATGATTACATCAAGTTTGTATTTTATGTTTGGATGACAAATATATTCAGAAAACAAATACAAACTGATAATTAAACAACAATAATAGGCTACCATTTTTTTCTTACTGGCTCCTGGAAGCTAGTAAGTAATGATAAATGAGGGACATACAATATCTATGTCCAGTCCCACAGTGGCACGCTTTCTTCTGCCTCTTTACTTTTTGTACTAGCTTCTTGTCTCTTTGCCATTACTTCTCCTCCTTCTTGTAGTCTCCATGAATACCCTTGAACCTTTTCTTCTTCCCTAAGTTCTTGCATTGTCCTGTCTCTTCTCCTATATGCTGATTGTTGGATGGAAAACTAAGAATAGATGAAATTTAGGCTTTTTATTCTTTCAGTTTCCATTAGAGCAATGTCTGTGGGAACAATTCTTGCAAGAAAGACCAAGAGTGCCATGCTACAGTCATAATACTGTAGAATGTTAGCTACTCACCATCTACAAAGTGTGTCAGTGATCTTCATGAAGGAATGAAGCAGGCTCAGGAGACGCAATCTTGAGAAACTTGTCTCTAAAATGGAATTGGCTGCTATGCAGGCATATATTTATGGGTTAAATTCACTTAGTATCTCAAGAAAAGTTCTAGAGGCTTACCCATCATATTGTAATGGCAGTTCCTGCCCATCACATTAATTGGTGGATGACTCCTCCATCAGATTAAAGCTTTTAAGTGCAAAGACAGCAGCTTTTGTCAATGAAATGAGGGTTAGAAAGTTTCAATTTGAGCAAAACCATATTTCATCTGACTTCCTTACTGGATATGGATGAAATATTTAATTTAAACTGCTGCAAAAAACCAAGAACAGCAGCAACTGCTGTGAAAAATTCCAACTAAATAGTTTAAGAAACTAAATAAAGCCTTCTAAAAGAAAACATTGGGCCATTTTAAATGACAATATACCTGTGAACATACACAGTCTGAAGGCATGAAAGTGCATAAAAGTGTTCTGTGTAAAATGTGAATCTACTATTTTTCTCGATTATAATCAGTGTCTGGTTTTGTTTCAGAGTAAATAAAGGCTCCTTTTTGGCATTCCCTGTGGTATATGGAAAATGGTAACCAATAAATGATTGAATAAAACAAGTACAGAGAACATCACTTACAGTTTTGTAAGATTCCTGGTCCTATGGGGCATTTTCTCAAATCACCACTAAAAAAGTGCTTTCATATCCTCAGCTGCTTCTTATTATTACACAGATGATAATGTTGTCAGCTATTCTGACTGTTTGCAGCAAGCTGAATCCTCTGTACTCTAGCATGAATATGTTCTGCCTTGATAAACTTCTAGGTCTTCTTCAGTTCTTTGCTGACTCAGAAAACCAGCTGTATGCAAACCGTGACACTCTTTCACCGTTGTTATGAAACACATACATAAAGTAGTGCTGCTATGTAAACCATTTCAGATTAAATCCCTTTCCGTTGACCAAGCCTTTCTACTATAAAACACTGAGACAATCCCTGACCCCTCAGCTCCATCCCCCTCACTTGCATGGAAAAGAAGAAAGGACTTGAAAGTCACCAGCACTAAAAGGTTTTGCTTTACAGTCCCTGATGTTGCAGTCCTTTCAGCTAAATACATCATTTACTTCTCCTTCCTCCCCTCTCTTTTCCCTCCCTTCACTGCCAGTGACAGTGATTATAGCTCCATGTTTGTCTTCAGAAAGCTCCCCAGAATCCAGCAGCAAACAAAAACATGTCTTCTTTGCAAATAAACAGTTACCTCATTATTTCCATTCAAGCTTGGATCTAGGTCAAGTCCAGATCCATGTACTGAGCTGTAATATCTAAACTCTGAACTTTATTCTATAGCCTAGATTACAGATAACATCCTATAATTGTGAATGACAGCATGTGGAAGGTATGGCTTGCCATGCATGCATGGCTAAAACAGCAAAGCATAGTAAGTGCCAAAGAAGAAAGTAAAGCAAGAAATCTATTTATGCTGGAGTAACAAATTACAGAAGACCTAGGAAGTTTCTCTTGTTTATTCTCTAGGCGGTTCTTCAACAATTAATTCATTATATTTGCCTGTATACGCAAAAAAAATAGATGAAAGAGTTCATCCCTAGGTGACCATAAGTTAATGCATTTAACCAATTAAAAAATGAGGACAGTAATACTGTGTCAAAGAGGTATAAGGCAAAACAAAAAAAAAACCCTCTTTCAAAGGACATACTCTTAGGTCTTTCCAGCAAGCATGACTTCAACTTCAATTTCAAACACTTAGTTTAATTTTGTATATTGTTATTTCTCTGTGTGCCTATACTGAAAAAAACCCCTTCCCTCCAGCGTGTCAACCACACCACACAGCTTGGTGTCATCAGCCAACTTGCTGAGGGTGCACTCAGTCCCACTGTCCATGTCGCTGACAAAGATATTGAACAGCACCAGCGCCAGTACCGATCCCTGAGGCAGAGCACTAGTCACTGGTCTCCACCTAGGCATCGAGCTGTTGACTGTAACTCTTTGTGTGCGTCCATCGAGTCAGTTCGTTATCCAATGAGTGGTCCATGGGTCAAATCCATGTCCTTCCAATTAAGAGACAAGGACATCATGTGGGACAGTGTCGAATGCCTTGCACAAGTCCAGGTAGACGATGTCAGTTGCCCACTGTGTCCACCAACGCTGTAACCCCATCACAGAATGATACCAAGTTGGTCAGGCATGATTTTCCCTTGGTGAAGCCATGTTGGCTGTCCCCAATCACCTCCTTGTTATCCATGTGCCTTAGTGTGGTTTCGAGGAGGATCTGCTCCATCATCTTGCCAGGCACAGAGGTGAGGCTGACTGGTCTATAGTTCCCCAGGTCTTCCTTTATTCCCTTTTTGAAAATGGGGGTGATGTTGCCCCTTCTCCAGTCGGTGGAGAGAAAGAGAGAAAGTGCTAGTTGAAGTCAATAGGAGATCAAAGTGGTTGTGGCCATTGTGATAATCAGATAGACAAATCTGAATAGAATTAATGGTCGAGTAAGAAGTAATAAGAAAAACTTAGGGTCTCTTCAGATGCCAACGCATATATAACATACAGGGAAGAAGCTATATATTTCCCGCAGCTATAATAGACCCCACAGAACCTGTCTTCCAGCAGTCAAGCTCTTCAGAAGCCTGGTCATCTCTTTGGTTACCAAGATAATCTCACATCCCCATAGAGAATCTATCTTGATATTCAGTACCATTTTCATAACTCCCTACAGGTCCCATTCTCTGTGAGGCACACATCTTGAGACATTCAAGGCATAAGGGACAAGGTGAGAGCCAAAAATGTCTGATGCAGAAACTGTCAATCTTGAGAAAACCTCCTTGTTTATATTTTTATCTTCTTTTTTTCACACAGGAATTTGATCTAGGAATGACTTGCTTAAATTCCACTATATTTGGAAGAAATTAGACAGCCCAATGAGACATATCAAATAACAGAACTTTGTATAACTGCTCAAGGACAACAATTATTCGAAATTTTTTGCAACCTTTTGTCCAGCATGAAGAGTTTTTCTAAATGATGCATGATTAAGCATAATAATTTACATATTACTTGTGTGAAACTATTATTATGACATAACTCATAATGATAAAGATTTATCAGAAAGCTTTTTGGTTGTATTATTCCGATACTTTTCCTTTCCAGGTTACTGGATAGTGTCAGAATCTTTGGAACAGGAAGCTTAAGCTAGTGCCAGTCTGAACTGATAAATCCACATTTTACAGGACATTTCATTTTGTATGTAAATGCACACATATCTGGAAATAAATAGAGAACATTTAACTCTGATTCAGATCTCAGCAGTTTGGCTAAACTGCTTCCCAAGAATTTCGCAATGAGTTCATCCAGTCTCTGCTTCTGGGAGTGGGTTGCTTTAGTATGCTGACACCCATGATTTAAACACAGACAGTGAGAAATCTGTGTTTACATGGCATTACATTTAACCTTCATAGATGGAAAGGGTTTTCTTCACGGATATTACCGTAGCTTACGGTTCTTGTGTTATTACTAGTTGTTGTTAGCTTATTATTTATATTTTGGTTGCAGAAAGATCATGACTGAAACAGAGTTTGGAGTAATGCTTTGAATATCTTTGTGGTGCAATATATTCCTTATTTTGTTTTACAAGTATGTCTCTTCTGAACACTAATTCTTGATCAAAAAGTTTTATTTTGATATAAGACTTGCAAGGGAAATGTGAACATATTTTGTGCTTGCTAGAAAGAGAAAAAACCCACCTTTTTTCTGCATCAGTTCTTATCTCCTGAATTATTAGCTCTGCCAGCTGTTTATATTGACTACCATTGATTTGTTAACATTTGTTGTTCTGAGATTTAGTGTGCTGAAAGCACATTCATAAATCCACATTCTCTAAACTACGTCATAGGCATTTTTTGAAAGACAACAGACTAGAGAAAATGACTAATGTAGTCATCTTACACTAGGAACATTGTTACAAAATTGATTAAAAAAAAAAAAATTGAATGTAAGTGGTTTATAACTCCCATGCATTAGCAACTGTCAGCATAGGTAACGGAACATGAGATGTTTGAAAATTCAGGATATCAACAAAGCACATAACCAAAAGTATAAGCAAAAGAAAAAAACACCTTAATTATACCACTTTATATAGAAATAAAATACTTCAGTGGACAGCTGTACCAGAAACATATTGTCATACAGGAAAGTGTTCTTTTCTCCAGTGCCTGAAAAAAATTGTAACATAAAAGGCATTCCAGCTACTGTAAATAGTTGAAAGGAGATCGAACTGTTGACAAATAGCCTTAAAGAGAGGGGAGGGATGGAAATTAAATTATGACCTCTGTAAGGCCCCTGCTTCTGGCTGTGAGACCTGCAGAGGGGCAAACTTCTCTTGGGAACTCAGTGGAAGAATAGCAAAGAAGAAACTTCTCCTTTAAGAATATAGAGGTTATTTCATACCCCCTCCTCCATTTGAGATCTTTGTGATGTGGCTGAAGCAAACACGGGTAAGCAAGTACTTTAAGGAACCTAGGAAGAAGAACACAGAGCTCTTTAAGACAACTGCTTTTCATTGACAGTCTCAGTACAGGAAGCCAGGATTTCTTATGCTAATCGATGAGCAGAAAGGCTAAGGGATCCTAGCTGTAGGCTGGAACCAAACTGCAAGAAGGACACACTTAAGCTGTGGCTGGTCATAGAGACAGACTGAAATGCAGAAATGGTGACCTGCACTGTCAGATTTATAATTTTCCTTGAACTTTTCTCTCCTCCCACTGAACATGAAAAAAGTAGCTACCCATAAAATACAGATCAGATAATTCCTACCCTTTGACTTTACTGCATGCATTCTACTGTAAAGTTAACTTATGATGCCATAGGCATCTTCTAAATGTCAGTTGGAAGAATGTGATCAAAGGCTGAATTTAGCTTCTTGTTCCAAAATACCACAATAATAGGCATTTATTTTGTTTTAGCTTACAGTCAAATTTAAATTTCTTTCCTAGAAGAAGAAGGCAAATAAAATGGGAGGTACTTCTTTAATCTAGCTTATAAACTCATATTTGTTCTTTCAGCATTCTCTAACATCCTAACTCTTAAGTGGCATCCATCAAGAATTGACTATAGCTACTGTCTAGACAGTTGGCATGTTGTTGACTTAGTAGCTCTATTGATAATAAACTTGGCATTCTTTCTGTTTTCGTCTGCAGTATTCTGAAACACCCTCTGGAGACATCTCTTTCTTTTTCCATTTATGGGAAAGAGAACCTAAGGCAAGCCTGTTCATGGTTCATTGCTTAGCTAGCTAAAAATAGTTGCTAAAATGGGGGGTTTAGTTTTAAAATCTTCAAAAGCAACTGAAGAAATATTTATATTCCTTTGTCTATAACTTGCGACACCTAATAAGAGATTTGATTTTCATTGTTGAAGTGTCAGCATGGTTTTTAAAAAACATTACTCTATTAACATGTGTGAAGTAAAACATTCAAGAACAGAGGTACTGCCAAATGACTAGTGGCTTTAAATGAAAAACACTGATACAGAACTTCCTGTTTGGGACAGTATCACTTTTGATTTCCTTTTTTTATTAGAATCTGCAGCTATCTTTGAAGTCCACTTTCTCATAGACCTTTGACTTGGAGCAAGGGGAGTGCACATGCATACACAGTCAGTTTTGCACAAAGCACAGCACATCCATAATCTTTTTAGGACTCACAGATGTTACCAAGCATTGCAATCATAGCTGTTTTTCAACATCTAAATATTGAAAATGAGCAGCCATGCACTTTCCGTTGTACCCTCTGTCTTTGCAAACTGGCTGGTGTTGATGGGACATCTTCCAGTTAGTTCAGTTGCTAGTATCATTCTCTTTGTTCCTCTTAAGTTTTGGAGACAGAGGGTAGTTTTTCTCTCCAGGCTTAACATGGACAAGTCAGCCAGTACCTCTTCCTTATGCTTCTGGCTTGAAGACTCAGGGCTTGTCTCAGTGCAGGCCAGAATTTAATCAGCCAAATGATGACTTCTGGGTATAAAGATACCCTGTACCAGAGACCAATTTCTAATGCCAACCAATCAGCTACTCACTTATTCTTTTTCTACCTGACAGCCTTGTATAAGTCAGCTGGCAGCACTTCAGTGTACTTAGGATTTGAGAAATCTGGAAGTTCAGTTAAAAAAATAATGCATCCTCAGGGACTGGATCAAACTCTATTTAAACAAAACTTTACTCACTGTAACTTAGCTAGTCTGGCATGGAGCACCACTTAGAAATATTTACATCCCCTCAGTTTTTCTAATTAGGAAGAAAGTTCTTAACTTTTTGGGACCAGACAAAGGACAGAGCCTCATGAACACTAGAAATACATCAAGTTATCAGTTCATACAGGCTTGTATATGTGTGTGTGCGCCTGTGGATGTATGTTTACATTTTTGAAATCATAACAGGGACTGTTCCCAGGTCAAGATGCCTTCTCATTTCTTTTCAGAGACTTTTTGCTGCATCTAAACCTTTTTTGCTTTCTGATTGCTCCACTAATCCTCTCCACTTCCATCTGTTTGCACAAAAATCCCTGTGCTTTAAATGATGTTTTATTATTGTTCTGGTTTAGCTTCGGCTGGCAACAAAAGCGCCACGAGGCCACCCCTCCCCCCGCCGCGGTGAGGAGGAGAATGGAAAGAAACAGGCAGAAACCGGTGGGTCGGGATAAGGGCAGTTTAACAGAACAGCAAACAAAGGGAACAGGAACAA
>Ga0065711_1047751_pt1 | contig 12156 bp, 11 predicted proteins | sample Hoacrofraction12_FD_59098 | JGI IMG/M metagenome (GOLD analysis project Ga0065711, IMG submission 59098) | Hoatzin crop microbial communities from Cojedes, Venezuela - Epithelial fraction 12 v2 (version 2) | ecosystem: Host-associated > Birds > Digestive system > Esophagus > Crop | place... | reverse complement strand
AAAAAAAAAGGGGGGGTGGTGGGTGGAGTAAGGGGCTTCTTCAAGGTCATGTACTGAATGCACCAACTTCTGATTCTGACTCCTAGCTGTGAAGAAACTTCTTATTTCAAGACACCAATCTTACGGGAGGGGCAGCTCTTTAAAGGGCTCTAATCTAACTTTTCTTTTCCAAAAGCATTGGAAGACCTGTTTTTAAACAATTTGAAGACTGTGATTTGTAACACTCTTAAGAAAATTAAGAGCTATTGGGATTGGTTTAGATCAAAGTGGTCTCTTCCTGTCTGTATCCTTTGTAGTTCTTTGATTACTGCTTATTCTATACTGTACCCCAAGATGTGAAAATATTGGAATATATGGATCTCCTCCTCAGTGACGTTTTGCTCACCTGTGTTATGGCAAAGTTAGTCCTAAGAGGCACATTGCTGGATCGTGTTACATTGAGATGTCAATCAGCTGACCTCTACAGAAGGCACCAAACGTGTTATGTTACACTGTTGAAGTTATGTCTAAGTTTTAATTTGACTGATTTATTAAGTCTTAATTTTAGAGTGATCTAACGAGACATGTAATGCTAACTTGTAACTACACAAGCAGAGATGAAAGTGCTTAAGTATTTAAAGAGTAGCTGGATTAACTGATACTTCTCACAGCAGCTTGATGTTTCAGCTAGTACTCTTTTCCTACTAGCTTTGAGTATACTGCAAAAATGTTGTTGATTCACTTCCTGACTCCTTTCTTATTGAAGAACTTAGCACAGTTCTGAAATACGTGTGTGTATAGAGAGGGAAGACTCCATGGTTAGAAAAGTTTCCTTCAGGAAATCTATGGTTTGATTTACTCTTGTGTTAAGAACTTGCAGGCTGGCATTCTCAGCCCAAGGCTCTTAAGATCATGGAGTGTATGAGATTTGATGATGTTGCTCATAGTCACAAAAAGTTAGGGAGTTAAAAGTGATGTTGGGACTGTAGTATTTGCTGAAGTCATAAAAATGAAAAGCTTAAATGGCCTTTTAGGATTTTGCTGTGAGGTGGTGACACCAAATCACTGCATAAACTAAGTGGCAGGACAACCAGGTTCTTGACGGATACTGTGAGCTGCATCAAGTCAACATGGTTGTTTCTTCTTTGATGTCATGCAGAAGTGAGAATTTATATAAATGGTTTTGCCACTGGTTTTCTGCGTTCTGTCTGTAATCTTTTAGCATGTGGAGAACAGAAATTGCCTTTTTTCTCAGCTCTTTAGCTAGAAAACAGAGGTTTGGGTTCAGATCTCAGCTACATTCATCAATGTTCCACACTGCTTCTGATGTAATTCTCTTGAAGCAAAGAAGTTTCATTGTTGGTAGATCACCTTCCTCCCTCAAAACAGTGGACAGAAAACTGCCGCAAAATAAGCTCTGTCAGTTCTGGTCTCTTCAGGATCAAATTTCATTCAGGACAATAACAAACTTGTTTGCCTTCAACTACAGACAATCATACTCTAGCTGAATTGTAGCAAGCAATAGGATTGCCTGGGAAGCAAAGAGGGGGATGTGGAAGTTCTTGTGTTACCTGTGTTCATTGAGTAATGCATTGGCTCCATCCTTAAAAGGAAGCACTTTGGAGTTTGACTTACGGGAGAGCATAAATAATTGCAAGAGAATGATGTCCCTCCTGAGCAGATTCAAGAATGCTTGGAAGCCACAGGCACTCTGAATTGGAGTGCAAAGATCTCATAGACAAGTGTCAGGGCACCAGTGAGTATTATATGTACAGATGACAACAACAGGGGTCCAGAAGTTAATGGGGGCAGTTTCCTCTTTTGTAGGCAATGCTTTACAGGTTTTTGTAGATCAGGTAATGCTTAAATCAGCAGTGAGAGCAGGACTGGGCTCAAAACATCTGATCTCCTATAGACACCAAATTGTGAATGGTGAGAGGAAAAGAAATTTTCACCATGGTCTTATCTCACCCTAACTTTGTGCCACAGTTAGCTCCCTTGGTTTCCAGTGTGTATGTTGTTGATTTGGTCATACGCTGCTTCAAAGGCTTCAGCTCTCTTAATCTCATGTTCTGACTGGAAGAAAATCCCATGTTATTATTTTGTTCCTTATTCCCTTATCTGTCTAGCAATAGGGACAGCCAGACAAGCTTTAGTTGAGCTCAAACTATGGTTGCTGTAATTTTCCTTAAAACTACTTTTCCTTTCAACCGCAGCCTGGGGGGTCTGAGAGCTGGCAGTAAACAAGAGATCACAGGTAAGGATGAAAGTCCTTGGAAGAGTGAAATGGCTTCTTGTCAGTCCACACTGGGATGCCTTTAAAAATTAGGCTGTTTGAAGAAAGCAGGCTGAGAGCTCCAACATATTAGTCTAAGCTAGTGCCATTCTTAAGGAATATGAGTCTCTGCAAATGGTTCTACTGGGCACCAAGAAACTAGATGCAGATCACGTAAGGCATCATGCATGCACTCTGCTGTTTGCTAACACAGCAGTTCACAGCAATGGTCCTTCACTGCCTGTCCTCCAGAGAGGCACAAACAGGACAGAAAAGCACTGCACCAAGAGCTACCCAATAGAGGCCCAAAGTTCCAGCAGCCAGAGGAGATTGTTCATCTTTGCATTGCACCAGTGAGATTTGCATTGCAAGGAAAGCTCTGGGAAAGAGTAAGTCTCAGTGGCTTCAAAAGCTGTGCTGCCATGGAGCTCCTTACAGTGTTTTCAAAGCAAGCTGTCTTGCACTATTTCATGGGTGTTCGTCAGCCCAGAGAAAGGTTCTGGAGAAAGATTTCTGCCTAAATTGCTGCCTTTGTTAGTCCTTTGGCTGCAAAAGTCTTGTAAGAATCTCCTTGGAAGGCTTTTCTGGAGACAATGGAGGCTTTAAAATCTTAAAGAAAATGTAGAAGTTTGTAAATGAAAAAATTACGAAAGACTTCAGATACCTCTTGTGATTGGACCCTATAAATACACTTTATAACAAGCCCCTGTAATGGCAACAATCCATCACTCCTTTTCATGAATTTCTGAGGCTGTCTCTGGAGCTTGGTGGGAACCTGTCTGGTGGCTGCATCCCTTCTGAGAGACTGCAGTGACTGGTTTTGTGTCCACAGGCTTTTGGCTGCTACTAATGGTCAGACAGCAGGGAGTTAAGAGCAGAATAGTGAGGAGGGTGCAGAGGAAAGGTCTTTCAGCTTCTGCTCCTGAGGTTATCTTAATTAAAGTATAAAGGGCAACTGGGTTGTTTTTCCTCTTCTGCACATTGAAAACAACTGTTTGTATGTGTCAAAAACATTTCATTCCCTTCATGGCCTTCTCTGTGTATTGATTTGCTCAATTAGTGGTGCATGGCATGTTTCTCTTTTTAACAAAACGGTGTGGGATTTTTGATGTTTAAAGGGTTGGACAATGCTCATGAAACACAGATGCTGCTTAAGACAGTCTTTGGTATACAGATCCCCAGGTCTTTTTTCACCAAATACTTACAGCTGCTACGAAGTATCCTACCCTTCCTGTCTTTGCAAAGTATTTATGATGACAGCAACATACTTTGTCTCCTGTAATTGATGAGACTGTTATGATGCCACTAGCTGCAAGGAAAACAAAGTATCATATAGAGAGAGAAAAAAATAAAACAGCCCACCCCGCCCAACTTTAGTTGTGCGGAGTTTCTTTTCTGAAGTGTCGATATCAAATACCAGACATTAAACAAAGTGAAACAAAGCCCCTAATGTCTGGTTTCTTTCAAAAGATATAATGATCTCTTCCTCTCTAGCAGGCAGTTTATTTTTGGTTACATTCAAAGCTCTGTTTCTTTTGCTTCTGGTAATGGGAGGATGTGCCCCCGAAATGTGTCTGCATGGAGCAAGGCTGGAGTTTGAACTGAACGTTTTAAGAAGGATAATCAAACATTTGTGCTGTGTGCTGCTGTGTTTCTCCTGTTCTGCCAGCTGTGAGACAGAGACCTCTGCTTGATCAGAGCATGAGGGCTGAGGTCTGGCCTGCTTGCTGACTTACTGGCTGTAATGCCATATTGGTTCTCTCTCTTCTAGAGACTCATATGGACTCTGTTTTCTCTTGTAATATTGGACTGCAGTTTGCAAGTTTTTCAGCCAGATTCCAGAGAAGCTTTCTGGGCTATTCTGTTTCATTTTCGTTGCCCAGAGTTTGGTCTTTCATATGATTAATATGGTTTCAAACTGGAATGGGCAAAACATTTTAAAAAGGCTGTAATAAATGTTGGTCGCTCACTTATCCCTGTTTCCTATCTTTCCTTGCTGTATAGGTCGCTCACTTGGAAACTCGTGCTAGTGGAAGAATGGAGCCTGGATGTTTCTGCTCTGAAATGGCAGGCTCTCTATCAGACTGAAGCAGAATGTAACACAGCTCTTGCTAATATGAGGGCTGAGATACTGCTGGCTGTAGGAAACCATGCTGACACTTGTCAGCTTGGCATAACTCAATAGGCTGTCCCTGTGTAGTTAAATTCTATGTGACTTGCTAAGCAAATTTTGCCTCGAGTTTGAAGTGCCAAATTCCAGTAGAATTTAAATATCTCTTCATGCGCATCTTTGAAAAAATCCCAGCCTCAGGGACCTACTGGGTAGCTTCCATCTATTGTGCATTGTTTCACTGTCTCTTCTACCCTAATTTTTTAAAAATAAACTAGGCTGATGCTTGTCAGAAATGAAATATCTGGTTTCTTGACAGAGACATTAAGATCAGCGATTTAAACATTTTCTTTGAAAAGACGGGAGAAAATTTTCCATTTTTAAATTTAGTAAGACTTTATTAAACACACCACAACAATACGGGTGTTGGGGGAATTTAGCTAGTCCATTTTGAGTCCTATAGGTCTCATGAGATGTTTACTTCTTTTGGGTAGGTCTATACCTGGATTGGTAGTTCCCAATTTGCTCAGAGTTTAGTCAGTTTCTGAGGTCTGAAAGATTGTGTAGGTTAGGTGAAGAAAATGTTGGTGGGACCAAGCACTTTCCTGATATAATTATATTCCTCCAAAGTGGCTGTATGCAAGACTTTGAGTCAGCAGTCTGTCCCAAAGCTGCCTCTTTCTTTTGGCAATACATACATATTCATTTGTAGAACCTCCCACGTGTGGATATACAGTCAGTCTAGTTTCCGAGTCAGGACTCCCGTTTCTTTCACCCTCACTAAACAAAGGCACATTTAGTGGTTCCCTCATTCCACCCAAATGTAAGAAAGCTAGCAAACCAGACTCCTGAACATTGATATGAGCACCTATAGATCAAAACAAGGTAGCAGTGGGATGGAGGATCTTAAATATAACTGTATTTGGAGTGCGGCATGTAGAAAATAAATTTATTTCTAAGGCTTTGTTTAGGGAGTGTATAAAAGAAAAAATTATTTTTCTTCCCACTCAGAATACATTTTGTTTCATCCATTTTTACTGTGCCCCTGCTTATTGTAATAATGTGCTGAATAATATGCGGTCCCCAGAAAAACACAGGACAGAGCTCTATTGTCATATGAGCTGTGAAGGAGCCCTGAGATTAAATTATACAGTTAGAGCTGTTGCTGAGTGCTAATTGATTTCTGAAAGCTTGCTCAGGTAAGGAATAAATTTATTGAGATGTATTAAACTCTTCATCCCTACCTTGTCCCTCTGTCCTTTGAAGAGTAGTCCCCTTGTGACTACTGACAAGCACTGGACACCGTCGTTTCACAGTGCTGTGTGAGGGAGATGCTTTCCCCAGGTGTCCACCTGATAGTAGCTGAGCTGCTTGGCTGGGTTTCTGCGGTCCCACTGCTCAAGGGGATTCCCTTCTGAACTTGACTGCCAGCAGCTATGGGTTTTAAAGTAGGAGGGCTGAAGTCCCGTACCTGCCACTGCTGGGGTGCTCATAGCAGGACTCTGGTCTCTGTAGGATTGAAGTGGCCTCAGGCATTTTACAAGGGCCTTATCCTATACTGCTGTAACTTTTTGAGAGTCACTGTGTTGATCTGATTTATCACATGAGGATCCAACCCACTCTGTCATCTGAGGACATTTTTAGGCTGGTGAATATCCAGAACAAGGCAAATTCGTACAGAAGCCTATGAACTGCTTCACCAGAGCAACTCATGTTCTAAAAACAAAACTGTCCCCTCTTTAACTGGTGGACCTGATATCAACACAGTGACTCTAGTGCTCTTGGGAAGCTTCACTCAATCCGCTGCCAAAGGCGACTATTCATTCACTCTGCAGCATAATAGCCCGATTTCAATGCTAGACCTACCTTCCCTCGGGACAGGTTTCACCTTTGCTCAGCTGAGCACGCGTAGGAGTGATCCACAGGAACACATAGAAAGCAATTTAAAGCAGCAAATTCCCCGCTGCTTTCAGAAGGTGTTAAATCGGGTAGTTCTGGAGTAAAGAGAGGATGCAATGCAAGAAATCCTTTCGTTCTGAATAGGCTTTCTGTTGTTGTGAGCTGACATCGTTACTTTCCTCCAATGCTAAATTCTTCCAGTATAAATTTTTCAACACGGATTTTATTTTTCCTTAACAGCAGTGCTAAAAACCCATGATAAAGATGGGAATTTTAATGACTATATTGTGTATTTGTAGCATGGTATTTCCTCTAGCTCTATGATAAAAAAATAATTGTGGTTACAGAGGACTAATATTTTTCCCACTTGTTTGGCGCTGATTGACGGGAAGGCTACATCTGGCTGTATGTTCTGTCTGGGATGACAGAAATAGGTCGTGAGACTGAGTGCATGTCCTGGGTTTGGCCAGGACAGGGTTAATTTTCACCAGAAGCCAGGAGGGGACACAGCCTGGCCAGCTGACCCAAACTGGCCAGACAAAATGGAGTATTCGATACCATGTGCCATCATGCTGTGTTCTGGAGTGGGGAGCTGGCTGGGGGGAAGCAAATTGCAGCTCAGAAGCGTGTGGGTCATTGGGCAGTGAGAGTTACTCTGTGCATTCTGCTGTTTGTTTTGTGTATTCTCCTTCTCAATATTGTTGTTGTTACTGTTCGCTTCCATTGCTGTTCTGTTCAACTGCCCTTATCCCGACCCATGAGTTTTTGCCATTTTCTTTCCGTTCTCCTCCGCACCCCAGTGGGGGGAGGGGTGATAGAGTGACTGTGTGGCCCTTTGTTGCTGGCCACGGGCCAAAGCTACAACAGTGAAGTTAATAAATGTTAAGAGGTGCTGTTTAAATTTCTACACGTCTCCTCCCCAGCAAAAGAGTTTTAATTCAGGCAATAAACAACCCCTTCTGATTCGCCTGATGCTGCAGTGGGCTGTGGTGCTGCTGCTTGACCTACAGAATCAAGCAGCTTATGCTATAGAAATGAAGGTCTTTGCTCTGGAGCCTGCTGTAAGGTCCAGTGGAAGTGGTCCTCAGACACTGCTATGGTGAACTTTCTCCGTCACTTTAGAGTGGCTAAAAATTCCACCATTAGTTGAAGGTTTCGGCATCCTTCAGTTCAGGGTTGTCTATGCAGCTGAGATTCTGCTTGCTGAATCCTCCACAACATCAGGTAAAGCAGACCTGGGTAAAACACCCTTCAGTTGAAAAAAACCTGGCTTCCTAACCCTCTGTTTTGCCATTTACTGCACATGCAGCAAAACCACAGAGCTGATTTTATGCATGGTCTGGTGGGTTTAATTGGTTTGATTTTCTGGGGAACTTTGAATATTTTTACTAACACGGATTAACTCGTTTTGCTCTCTGAAATGCATAACCATTTCTGTTGTGCTTAGGAGAAACACCCCAAATAGTCTGGAAAAAAAGCTGTTCCTGGAGGTTAATTTTGTTCATCTGTGATCAATAGACAGTATTTTGTGAGTACAACCTATGCTGCTTCTAGAAGGCTGTAGAAATCATCTGCTGGATTTTTTGTTTGATCTATTTTACATAAAATTCTTAAGCAATTTAACAAATATTAAACCAATAAAGTTCTGTGAAAATAAAATACCATAAATTCCTCCCAGCTTTCATAGGAGAGAGAATCATCTTTGGATTTTTATCTTTATATTTTCTAGCTGTTAGCACTTACTACAGATTTGTCTCTGCTCTAAAATTGGACAGAATAAAAATTTTCTTTCAATTATTTCCAGTCACACTTTGTTTCTATTTGTAAATAGTTCATAAACAATTTGTTTAAATTAAATTGTTATTAAAATGTTAGTGTCCTCTCGAGTAGATCAATAGGACCTCCTCCAGAGGTGTGTGCAGCCAGCTGTAACACACAGTGTTCGTGTTCATAATAGGCTTGTGCTGTCCACAGCTCAGGTACGGTTTTCTAGTGGTTAAAGCCCACAGCAAAGATACCAGCGAAAAATCTGGCTTCTGTTCCCTAACCTACTGCTGGCCTCCTGTCTGTGCCATAATTTTCCCTATCTTCGTTTCAAACATAATCATATTAATTAACCCTTTATAAAGAAAGCATTAGTTGTAAACTAAGGGCTGTTACAATAAATTACATATGGAACACTAACAAATGCTTTGTGATCTTAATGATTTTTATGTTTCTCACAGTCATTTCTCTCTCTGTACTTCTGCTAGTTTCAGTCATTAATGTATTCAAGTCATCAGCACCTTGCAATATGGCAGAGGGATTAGCTAGGAAAAATTTCTAGCTACCAGTCAGTGAAATGAGACAGGCATAATATCTAAATTAAGCTCTACAGTAGCTTCCAATTCGTCATTCTTTTGATTTTTAGACTACACAGTAGAAATCCAAGAACTTCTTTGGTGCCAGGGGAGGTAGTACGAACAGGGGTCTGTATGACCCCGCTTACAAGAAGCCCATGTTACAACAAGGAGGTGAAGCTAGATCTCTCACATCCTTGACGGATGGGCTAATAACAGGGAACTTGCATCCATTTGTGTCAACAGCCAGCTTTGGCTTCAGTTTTCCACCTTGCAGATAGGAAAAAGGGAGGTTTGCAAAGCAGAAGTAATTGCCCTCAAACACTTAAGATGTCAATGGCAGAGCTGGCACCAGCTGCCAGCCACAAAGAGCTTCTGATGGTAGATGTTGCCTTGCTGTTTTTAAGCGTGTACAATTAAAACTGCTCTGAGCTCAGTGCACCATTCTCTTTTGTCTCTCTTTTGTGCAGTTTTCCACTGTAGCTGCTATACAAATTGTCAGCCTCTTCCAAAAGCTGCTCTATTTGGGGGATGATCTTTTCAAAAAAACCCAGCTATAAATTCATGCCTAGAAAGCCCTTGGAAACAGTACTGGAGTGACACCTTCCCACCTGTCTTCAAGACACGCAGACCAAGTAGCTTGTCATGAGCAGTCCATGTGAGTTTGTGTGTGCTCATTCCTGTGCGTACCCAAACCCCAGGCTGAAGTTGCACCTTTGAAATCACTCTCGCAGAAGGTGCTTTAACTTTCAAGAAGTGTGCCAGGAGCAGCAACAGGTATGAAGACCATTTTCCAGCGTGGCTGTGACTCTCTATTTCTGCGTTTTCCATCTGTATGACCGAGGCCAGGAAGAGGAAGGGCTGAATTTTCTGATGTCCAACAGAAAACCCTCCCCAGGAGAAGACATTAATTTTGGGGTCTCTCCTCTGTCCTATTACTTGTATTGAAACTCTTCTGAGGGAGTTCATAACTCTGAAGCCTTCACTGGTTCATGAAGCTGGTTTGAAAATGACCAATTAATTAAAAAAAAAATTAATGACCAAATTAATTCAAGAAAGCAATAGAGTAGGTGGGAGGGACAGCTGGCCAGGAGCTTCCTATGGGATTTCCAAATTGTAGTGAGCATGTCAGAGGGCATGTGGGTGGGTGGGCTAATACCATTAACCTGTACTGCCCAGAGCAAGATTTGCATGCAGACATTAATTTCAGAACCAGGGAATTTTCTTCTCTAGATGTATTGGTAGTGGACCGTGCACTTAGAATGGAGATATTGTGGTTTACTGTAGCTGCTTTTGCTTGATGCTGGGGTTGCTGCAATGCATTTGCTGCAGAGGTGTTACAATAAATTAAACTGAATTCCTGAGAGCCTCTGCTTGCTAGGATGACATGAAAGTCAACCCTGGCTGCTGTCCCAGGAGTTGTATGTGGGAGCGGGTTTGTCTGTATGCTTTTACTGGTTTACTTTGAATTAAGCACTAGAATTCAGTTCATTTTGCTAAAAGCAGCACACATTGCAGAGCTGCTTTAATCTGAGAGATAACAAACAGGCTAGCTCTCAACACTGATGAATTGGGAGGTCCCTTCTGTGCCAGAGCAGTCTTTCACTGTGCTGCTCTGGCTGCCTTGCTGCAGAGGGGTCCTCACTGGACTATCAGACCGACTCCCCTGCCCTTGGAGTAATGCACCAAACAGTGATGAGTTTGCTTCTGTGAGTAGTATTGCTGGAAATGGTGGGAAGCTAGGAGACAGGAAAGACTTAGTGGAAATGTTACACACATGACTAAACCTTCCCCTTAAAGATAGGGTTTTGGTTGTGGTTGAAGTAGTCACTCAGTTAATTCAACTAAAGCACTACATAGATGACTGGAGCACTGGCTTTGGTATTTATAGACTACTCCCAATGTTCAATGGATGCAATGACAGTGAGGTCCAACCTCTTTCAAAATTTTGCCCCTGCTAATCTTTTAAGAGATGCTTGTGCTTCAGCAGCAGCCAGTGTTACAAGAATTTTATTCATCTCTATATATTTATTTTACAGCTGACACCCAAGATGCACTAGGTTGTGCACATAATCAACTCACGGGTTTTGAAAAGAGCTGGTAAAAAAAAAAGTCAATGTTTGGTTCACGAGGTTCTCATCTAGAGCAGAAAGGGACTTCTCACTTGTGTTATTCTGAGAATGGTTTCTCCAAACTCTTGGAGTGCTTTTCTGTTCCCTACTCCCTTGACTGAGGAATGGAATAAGCTTGTGTTAACTAGTCACAAGTTTTTTTTAATCTTTTCCTCCTCATCAGTGTTATTTTTGTGAGGACTCTACCTCTCCATTTCAGTTGTTCATCATTGCTTTATAGTGATACAACTGTGAATCAGGTGTTAACCAGGGGAACTATTTCATCATTTTCCTTCTGTATCTTTACGTTGGCAGGATAAGCAACCTGGTTTGTGTTCTCTGATTGCTCCAAATTTCCTACAACGGGCTTCTTCCTTAGCCAATTTTTGCTGTGTTTTTACCTATGTGACTGCTTTTATTTTTTTATTAGATTTTGTGTTTAATAGGAGTTCTTTTATTAGCATCACTGAGAAATGGGCTGCTTTCCCCTAGGTTAAGGACAGCATTTATTTAAAAAAAAAAAAAAATCCAAGCAGAAGAAAAGCAACATGTTCACACTCAGAGCAGAGACAGTTGGCTAACAGGTTTTGCTTGGCACATGGAGTCCTTCTGCCTGCCGCCAGGCTGTACTCTGCCTAGAAATAACAATCTCACTCCTATGTTGCACCCTGATTTGGCTCTATGGCTCTGTTTGGTAAGACACTGCTGGAATATCTGACACCACTCTAGAGCCTGGGACATGATGCTCCTGTGTGAAATGGTTGTTATTCCCAGTTCTTGCTGGGCCTGGTCTTTGCTGCTAGGTTATGTGCTTGTATTCTGCAACTCACCACTATGATCTGTTAATAAATGTAGAACTTTCTGCATATTGTCCTTCATATAATTATCTTCTGAAATGCTTTTCTTCAGTGTATCTCATAAATGGCATGCCATAAAAGACTAGGAGGACACGTTTAATCAATCCCTGACTTAAAAGTAAAAGGTGATACTTCCAGTGGTGAACAATCCTGACTCTAATAAATTGCTCCTATTTTACTTCCCACTGTGTACCCAATGGATAATAAGCACCACTTCTCAATGGCCAAAGCTGAAACTCTTAGGATCATACCCTACAGACATGTTACTCTTCAGTTTCCCATTAAGAGTGATGTGGTTTTTGTGCGCTGAGTGCCTGTAGCTTCTTGTGCTTTCAGAACAGAGGATTCTATGAGGTACCTCAACAGCTACGTGTGTCCAGCCAGAGGAAGCACAAGCTATTGTAGCAGTCGGATTTGCTGAAGTTGAGCACAACACATGGAGGCCGATGGTGGTTCAGATATAGAGTAGAAGCTTGTCATGGGTGGGGGGGGAAGCTACCAAGCATCCTGCAGCCTAGTAAGCAGTGAGGCGAATCTATAGACTGTACTTGTGTAGGAGCTCTTTAATAATACTCTGTACTGGTAG
>Ga0065711_1013203_pt1 | contig 12156 bp, 12 predicted proteins | sample Hoacrofraction12_FD_59098 | JGI IMG/M metagenome (GOLD analysis project Ga0065711, IMG submission 59098) | Hoatzin crop microbial communities from Cojedes, Venezuela - Epithelial fraction 12 v2 (version 2) | ecosystem: Host-associated > Birds > Digestive system > Esophagus > Crop | place... | reverse complement strand
CCCCCCCTGCCATGAGCAGGGACCCCTTCCACCAGCCCAGGGTGCTCAGAGCTCCATCCAACCTGGCCTTGAACACTGCCAGGGAGGGGGCAGCCACAGCTCCTCTGGGCAACCTGGGCCAGGGCCTCAGCACCCTCAGGGTGAAGAATTTCTTCCTTACATCTAATCTAAATCTGCCCTCTTTTAGTTTAAAGCCGTTACCCCTTGTCCTGTCACTCCTTGTCAAAAGCCCCTCTCCAGCTCTCTTGTCGGCCCTTTCAGATACTGGAAGGCTGCTGATCACCGCAAACTTGATTTTTGCATTGTGCCCCGCATCCCAAATCCCAAATCCTGCCAGTGGAAATCGTGTGAGAGCATTTCAAAGTGGGGAAAAAGAAAATAAATATCTCCTCTGTTTTCCCAGGTGTTTCCTGTCCAGCCAGCAGCTCCTCGGTCAGGAAGGTGCTTCCTGAGCCGCATCTCAACCAGCCACCAGACGGATAACTCCTTACAGCAGATGACACGGAGCGAAAACAGCGAGCGATGAGGAGGACCAGGAGACCATCGGGGTGCAAAGAGGGGGATGCAGCGGCAACGTCACCCAGAGAGGGACCTCACCGCTTGCTCAGCTCCTTCAGGGCCCCGCTGCGGCACATGATGAGATAATCTCCCAGCAGCTTTAACTGTTCCCTGCTCCGATGGATCCGTCTCATCCTCTCCACGTGGTCGTACAGGCTCTCGTTGACCAGCTTCAGGTCAATCAGTGGCTGGTTACGGATCTGGGTGAGGAACTTCAAAGCCTGCCGGCAAACCTGGGGTAGAAAGAGGCAAGAGGTGGGCAGCCCCCGAGGAGTAGCCCAGGAGGCTTGGAGGGAGGTGTAGGGTGGACATCTCCACCTCTGCTGATGGTGGAAACGTTCAGACAGACCTTCAGGAAGGGCAGGCAGATGCAGGAGCGTTTCCCTGCTGCCTGCGCTGACCGAGCCCAGCCTTACCCCTCGTTTCGTCAGATCCCAGTTGTGGATGAGGCGTGAGGGAATCACCGTTTCCTCGTCCCGGTGGCAGCTGTCGCAGTAGTAGAGACCGGAGAAGGCGCAGAGCTTGGGCTTTGCAAAGGAGAAGCCGATCTGCCTGGAGCAGCCTGTGCAGAGCGGAGAGGAGACAATGAGAGGGGACCCATGCTGCCCCAAGAGCCCATCCCACCACTGTCAGGATGGGGGGAGAAACTTTTGGAGGGGGGGACAGGGAAAGAAAGTTTCCGGAAGGGTTGGAGATCAGCTAAAGCACGTGTAGGATATTCGGTGGGAGGTCCCCAGCCCTTCCCTGTAGGCGAGGAGCCATGATTGAAGACCATGATGGTCCAGAGCACTCTGGACTATGCCTGAACTCACGTTTATCCATCAAGTGGTTCAATTGCTTCAGTTTTTTTTTAGGAAAAGTGAATTTTGGAAACATCCCAGCAGTTTTGGGAAGAACCTAAATTCCACCTGCCTGCCCCATCACCTCCTCTCGTAGCTTCGCCCATCTTTGCTTCACTCAGCCCTTCTCTTCCCCGCTGCTGCTTCAGGGTACCAAAGCCACCTCTGCAAGGGATGAGGTCGGGATGGATGAAGCCAGAAGAAGGTTTTATTACAGCAGTGGGTACCCAAGGAGGAACCCCGCTCGGGTCTCGGGGCAAATCAGCAGGGTTTTTATAGCGACTTGAGAAGCGAGCGCATCTCCTTTGGAGTCGGGAAGGCAGGAAACCCCTTCCTGCTATTTTTAATGAGTTTAGTTCTCCCAAATAACTGATCAAGCGTAGGTGAACCTCTGCCATCCTCAGGGAAGGCTTCACCACGCCTTCAAGCTTTGGGGTAGCTGGAACGCATCTCAAAAAGAATTCAAGAAAATCAGGTGTTGCTCTTTGATTTAATACAAAAAAAGGAAGCTTTTATTGCTTGTTATGCCTTGACACATAAGGAAACCCCTCCTGCATCAGGCCCAGGCATCAGGCTGGAGGGGAGGTGAAAGTGGGGCAGGCAGCCCCCTAAGAAAACCTACACATAAAAATCAGCAATTTGTCTTTTTGGCTTGCTGCTTCCATCTTTTGGTAGGTGGAAGATGCGGGACAGAGCCTGGAGGGGAAGGCATTGACCAAATAGAATGGGAAAAAAAAAAAAAATGAACAAAAAGAAGCCCGATTAAAAGAAAAATCTGCTGGAGGGTACAAGAAATATGATTGAAGCAGAAGAGAAATCTGAAGTTTAATTAACATACCATGGTAAAGAGCAAAATACACCTCCCGCGGAGGTCAGCGAGTGTTACCCTATTACAGCAGCACGGCCCCGCGTGCTGAGGGCGCTGGGGCAAGGTTAAATGAATGTTTTACAAAATCAGCTTGTCACACCCACCGCAGTATTTGCTCTCCTGTGCTGCAGTACCGGAAAAACAGCATTTGCTCTTGATGGCACTTTCTCTGCAGGCTGGGGCCACAAATGGTCCACCTAAACTAGCCTCCAAGCCAAGACCCCCACTGCCTATACCACAAACATCTTAAACAGGAGCCCAGTAGCAGCCCAGTTGGACCTGTGCTGGGACAGGGATCCAGCATGGGAGGGGTTGGACTAGATGACCCACAGAGGTCCCTTCCAACCCCTACCATTCTGTGATTCTGTGACCCATCCCGTGCAGAGGCCACCAAAGGTGCCACTGATTTGGGATGTAAAGCCCCACCAAGTGGCTTTGGATGGGGAACCCAACCCTGAGTTGGCAGGACTCGGGGCATGTCTTTAATTTGATGTCACCTCGTTAACCTGAATGAAGGCAACACTGTCCTCCAAGACGGAGCTGGGTTTTGGGACAAGCCGGTGTATACCTGCACAGATGAAGCTCTGCAAGTCCAAGCCCTTCTCCATGGGGATGGCCACCAGGTATTGCAACAAGAAGCCGTTCTCCTTCACAATGTTCTTCAGGACGACCTGGGAGTGCCCGTCCAAGGTGCCACCCAGCGTCAGCGCCTCCTCTGCGCTCTCCAGGTAGGACATGAGCACCCCTCGGACCAGCTCCCGCCACGAGGCCGCTTCAGCCGCGTTCTCAGCCTGCAGCTTCAGGACAGCTTTGGAGGTGATCACCTTGAAGAACGCGGGTCCTCCAAGGCTCGTGTCCGGAAGGATGTCCTGGATTGTCTCTATACCGTAACTGTTGCTTAAAATTTTATCGTTGCTTCTAACTTTAAAGCACTTCAAAGTTTCTAGAGACAGGGAAAAAATAAAGGGCACCCAGGTTTTGTCTACGTCCATGTACAGAACAGCCTCTTTTATTGCATCCAGCTCCGGTTCGTGAGCTGAAGTCCAGTCCAAGCTGTTCCCAGGCACGTCGCTGTACTGGAGCAGAGCAGCGGAGTCGCTCTGGACAGGCTGGCCTTCACCACCATCTTCTGCACACTCCAGCGTCTCCCACTCCTCTTCCTCCAGCTGGGGCCGGCACTTCTGCAGCGCCTCACGGATCCTGTCCAACCAGTCCTCGGCCTCGTCTCGAGAGGGAGCTCGGAGGTAGAGTTTTTTCCCCAGGAAAACCAGCTCGAAACGGCCGTCCGAGTGCGTCAGTGCCAGCGACTCGCACCGCAACAGGGAATAGCTCTCGACGCAGATGCGGTCCTCGTGGTCCAGGAAGAGCCGGAGCTCCAGCGGCGACAGCTCGCAGGAAAACTCCTTCCATATCCCCATGGCTCCTCTCCGCTCCAGGCTGCCCAGCTTCAGGAGCCCTCGGAAAGGGTTGGAAAGACCTGGGGCAAAAGCAGATGTCTCAGTTTAACCAAAAAACGGGAAGCTGGTGGAAAGACAAAAGCCAAGGGGTGGCTCACCGCGAGCAACCAGAGGCATCGCAGCTTTGAGAGCCGGTCCTGGTGGATGGTGGGATGGGACAGGAGTTTACAGGACCTTGGTCTCCACGATCTATCTACACGCTTTTGGGTTTTGAGGCTGAGAACGAGTGGGACAGCATAAAGGAAACGTGTCCCGTGGGGTGGCCAGAGGCACCCAGCACGCCTCCTCTCCTCCCAGAACGCTTCCCTCCAGAGCCATCGTGAGCTCAGCAGCGCCAGTGGCAGCTGCCTCACTGCCTCTGGAGCTCTTGGTGCCGCCACCAGCTCAGGAACGGCAAACTGGGCTTCCCAAGCAGCCCATCACCTGAAACACCCCCAGCCCCTCAGCACTGCCCAGTGCAGACGCCTGGCGAGAGCAGCAGAGGGGAGGGTGGCACGTACCCATCTGCCTGCGATGCACAACGCTGAAGCCCTTTTGCTCACGTTCGGGTGACATTTTGGGCTTCCCGCTCTCCGAGGACGGCACCGACAGCCTTTCCAGGTCCAGAGCGCTGATGAGCCCTGGGGCCAGACCCTCGCCAGCCTCCTCCGGCCCAAAGCCGTTGATGTCGGCCGTGCTTTCGCTGCCGTCTGCCGGAGAAGGCCTGTAGAAATCATCTTCTGAGATCCAGCTCTTTCTTTTCTGTTAAAAAAATAATTATCAAACTTAATGACCAAGCAGCGCTTCTCGAACACGCACGCCCACGGGGGCTGCTCCCGCACAGGCCGAATCTCACGCAGCGATGCTGGCCATCCCCACGTGGATGGCTCCCCTGCTCCCTCCGATCAGGGACCGCTCCGTGGGACTGCGTCGGAACCAGCAAACACCGGGATTACACACTGGTGGGATTATAAAGTCGAAAACTTCCAAAAAATCAGTTCTCTCCCCTTAAAAAGACAGAGAGGCTCAGAGAGAGAGCACGTTCCCTGCAGTAACCACACACAAGATATTCGGTCCATGAAGTATTTCCAGTTGAGAGTGAAAAACCAGCCCTGCCATGGAAGGTATGAGCTCGCCTGGAGCAGCGGCATCGTCCTTGTTCCCGGAAGAACAGAGATGGGGAGAGGCACAGAGCAGATGTTTAGGATGAAATAGAGACCTGTGGCTTACAAGCAGATGCTACGAACCCCAGGCCTGATCAGTACCGGCAAAAAGTCAGGCAGGGAAGGCAGAGGAAACCTTTGCCTCTGTATGGCAGGAGGGGATGAGAACTACAAGCAGAAGAACGCTTGTTCTGCTGAAAGAAAACATGGCTGTTAACTTCTCTTGGAGCTTTTCTGGCTACAGGAACGGAGCGAGGTTCTGGGACAAGGTCCCCGAATGAACACACCAGGAGTGAACCCTGACCCAGCTCAGTGCTGCGGCAAAAGGGAGCAGCTTCGTCAGACCCAGAGCATCTCTTCCAGGGCTGCATCCCACCGGGATCGACCTCTCTACTACCCTACCCTGTTTTCCAAGGGCCTCTTAATCTGAACAATGAACTCAATACAGCAGAAGAGCCATCCCCTCCCTGCGGCGAGGATCCTGGGCAGCGTGCGGAGCAGCTCCCAGCGTCCAGGCGGGCTGGGCTCAGCCCCGGACCAGGAACGCCGGTCGCTCCGTGAGTCATGCGAAAGCAGCGGGGAATTTCCTGTTGACACCGTATGTTATACATAGATTAGGTCAAACTGGCCCAGCGCCACGAGGAAGCAGCGGAAACGGGATGACTGGGAGGGAGCTGAGAGGAGCAGGGACCAAAAGGAGACACCATTTAGGGGAGTACGAAGTCTATCCTAACCTCACCAGGTCGGACACAACGGGAACCAGGATGGAAAAGCCGGTAACAAACTAGACAGAAGACAGGGCTGTTCAAAGAGCTTCCTCAAAGCAAAAGCAAGTGGATCATCTCCTCCTCGGCAGCAGGGGAAATCCGCTGCTGTGTAAGCTAGCCTAAGCACCAGGGAATGCCATCCTGCTCTGGGAACAGACGTGCTGCGTGAATATTTTTCCACTGGAGAACTGTAATTTCTTCCCATCCAGTGAATCCTCTTCCCTCCTCTTTTGTGGGCCACAAACAAAGAAAAGTCCCCACGAGGAGCTCGACTCTCAGGCCGTTTTATCAGCTTGCACACAGCCTATGGCCAGATTTGTGCAAGAGCTCATCGCTCTCCAGATATCGTTAACAAAATTAAAACTTCCTGTTGCAGCCGCTCTTGGTGAGGAACGACTGACAGGCCAGGCAGGGTTTTGGAAAGCTCTGGTGCCTCTTTTCCCAGGGAATATCGACTTTGACCCAGTTTCTCCCAGGGCGGCTGCATGGACACGGCTCCACGGGGTCCAGGAAGATGCTCATGGAGGGGGAGGATCACTTACACCCAACTTGCTGTCGGGAGACTGGAAGCAGCACGGAAGATGAGCGATTGGAGAAACCAGCACCTACCCAGAAGCTGTCACCAGTTTTATTCTCTTTTTCCATTACCTCTGCTGGTCAGGAAGTATAAAACCAAGGAGATCGATAGCTTGCAAGCTGTAACACCTACCGGACAACCCAGCAGCGGGGAAAGGAGGTATTCGGCCGTCGGGCTGCGGACAGCCTGGCTTGCCTCGCTGCTGCCGACTGTGTCCCTTCTGCCTGGCTCTCCTCCGCTCGGACCACCACGCCGCGGGGCTGAAATGCCAGCTGTGCCGCCGGCTTGCGGTGCGGCATCTCCATCCCCATCGCCAGTGGTGACGGCGTCGCCCGTGCGAGCAGAGCGTGGACCGCTGGCGTTGCAGGGCGGCTGCCGGCGAGCTTGGCGGGATGGCGCCGGGGGGGCTGGCGGTGCCGGGGGGCTGGCAGACGGCCGTGGGGAGCAGCCCCGCACGCTGGGGACCAGCCCTCCCACCGCGGCTTCCAGGCTTGGCTTGGCTTTGCTGAACTCGGACAACACCCTGGAAAAGGAAAAGCGACCCGTTTGAATGTAGCTACGTTAACCAGAACCTATGAAAAAAAAAAAAAACCCAGTTACTGCACATTACACCCACCCAAAAAAAGGGCTCCGGGTCACTGCTCGTCGCCCGCGGGCTGGCAGCACTGTACGGCTGCAAAACACCCCCGTGGCACCCAGGCCACTAACAGAAAACTGCGTGATTTGTGCCCTGCAGAGCAGGAGTCGACACCACTGCAGGCAAGGACCCTGCCTGCAAAGGATGTGCTCCCTAATTGCGCACGTTCGTGGGGTTTAATTTGCTTCGGAAGGACCTCTCCTCACGGCGGGAGAGCGCTGGGTGCGACCCACAGCCCCAGCCCCACATACGGCTCCCGGACACGCATCCAGCCGCAGACTGTGGGCCATATTTCAAAAGTTTTCATAACCGTTAACGAGCAATTAGCGGAGCCCGGCCAGGCGAGACGCTGTTCCCATGCCCCTGCTTTGCCACCAGCTAGGCTGAGTTAAAGCATCCCAAGATTAAAATCCAAAGCAACGACTTTCCATCGTGAGTTTAATCCCCTCAAGGCAGGCTCTTCCAGGATTATCTGAAGATGCAAAATCCTGGAAGCAGGTAACGATGCCGTTCTCGATGGGGGAGAACACACTGCAGCTCTAAACCCTCTCCAAGACCCTCACTGGGAAGAGGGTGCCCTCGCTGACCAGCCCCCGAGGCCAGGCTCCTTCAGAGCCAGGTTTTTAAAGGTGGCAGGGAAAATATTTACTGATTACTCAGAGCTTACATAACCCACTGGAAATCTTTGTGCTGGGTGCTTGGCAAAAATAAATCATGAGGATGACAAACTAACAACCTCCCTCCTCTAAATTATTTGGCAAAGCTGCAAATTATAACCCTTCCCTGCGACCAAAGTCATTTCTTTCCCCCCGCAGAAAGCCCCGGAGCAACCCCCAGCATATGCCAGGGAGATGTGACATTCCTGAAACTGGGGAGCAGCATTTTTCTGACGTGCCTGCCCTAGTAAAGAGGACAGACACACACTTCAGTGGCCAGGAGCTCATTTGCCATGGCAGCAGGGTCCCAGCAAGCCGTGCCGAGCATTTCTTTTTATCTTTCAGGAGGAAAAAAACAGTAGCTTGTTAAAAGAAAAAAAGGGGAGAAAGCCTTCCTGCTACAGACATAAAATAAAGGAGAGCCCAGGAGAGGGTTAAAAATCCCTTTGCAGAGGAGATCAAGGAAAGGACTCACTCTTGCAGAGACCTGTCGAGGTCCTCGGCGGTGGCCGTCCCCAGGTCAGAGTCGCAGGAGAGCGGCTCCTCGCTCCGCTCGGGGCTGCGGGCGCAGTGAGCCGGGAGGATGCTGTCAGAGCCCAGGCTGGAGGAGAGCTGGGACGAGCTCGTGGTGTTCAGGCTCAACGACGACGACGTGAGCTTGATTTTGCTGCTGGCTTTGCTGATGGGTAGGACGGAGGGTTGGATCTCGATCTCGTCCGACCCCGACGATTGGGAGATCGAACCCAGCGATTCTTTTCTGCGGGGTTCGGATGTCGAGGACGTGAGGGGCTCCAGCAGCTCCGACACAGGGCACAGACCTGACAGGGACAGAGGGGTGATGGTCCACTCGTTCAAAACCGCCGATTTATAGGAGAGCTCGAAGGTTAAAGACGTTAAGCCCTGCAAGTAGCTAAGGAGAAACTCGCACTCCTCGGCATCTAAGAGCAGAGCAGTCGCCTGGTAGTACTCGGGCAGTCGGGACCTCTCCCGCAGCAGCAGCTTCAAGTAACACTCCATGAGGCCATCGTTCAAAGCCAGCCTCAGCCAGGCTCGGCAGCGGCCGACGTCTGTATTGATGAAAATGAGCTGTTCCAGTTCTGAGACAATATTGCTGGGGAAAGGGAAGAAAAAAAACCAGAACAGGACATGAGCGGCTGCATTTTCGGCCCATCACAGGGTGCAGGAGGGGCAGATTCTCCATTCAGGAACTGCCCACCCTGCTCTGCTGCAGGGAGTTTAGGAGTTGGGTCAAACAGGCTGTGGAAAATCTCTTTACCCTGTGGAAAGCATGGTTTCCCACAGAGAAAGCAGAGCTCCTGAATTCTCCAAAGCTAAATATATTGGTAACAACGCCAGGCATCGCTGGGGTGCCCCTGGGTGCTGCTCCCCGCTCTGGCGGGAGGATTCTGCCACACATCACTCGCCCTGGACCAAGGAGGCAGAGGAGGAAATTCCTGCTGTCCCCGCACACTGGTGGGGCTTGCTCTGCCTGGATACTTCTTGGTGCCAACCACCTGTCTAAATCCTCGCTTCAGATTTAAAATCAGCCAAACCACGGTGAAAACTGCTGTGGCAGCCCGAAAAAAAGACCGGGTCAGGTTGAGCTCCTCAAGCAATCTCAGTCTCCTGACTTCAGCCGTTCTCTGCTCAAATCCAACAGCGACACCGTGCTCTCTAATCCGCCCGGCCCCTGCTCACGTTGGTGCTGCAGGTGCTACAAAAACCAGGGCAAAAGTTTGGCAAGGGTTTTTTTTTTTTAACCTGTCTCTCAAGAAGGAAAAAAAAAAACCTTCAAAGGGCACAAAAATATCCCCCATAGCATGTGAAAGAGTTATTTTCATCTGCTCTTTCATAATTTATGAGTCGGTGATGGAGTTGGACGAGGCTTTCAAAACTATTTGCGTGTGGGGTGACTCTGCTTAGGGAGTGGCTCAGAAAAACCCCAGCAAATAACAGCAGTTACCCAAGCGAGACCTCCTCGAAGCTCACAGCTCAGGGCAGTGATGTTCATCCCAGCTGGGACACAGGGAAATGGAAGCCAACCGTCCCCAGGCCAGACGAGCGAGCAGACCCCTGCACCCTGCACCCCACAACCCACCGCTGCCGTGGTCACCGGGGTCCCACCGGGGACACGGAGTCCCCAGATACAGCCTGGCACCTAAATATAAATAAGAAAGGGGTGTGCCCTAAGCAGGCAGCAGCGTTTCATTCCTTAACTGTCTGGGGACATTGGCTCACACCTAAACGGCACGTTACCCCTTGCAGACGCTGAGAGGGGCTGTGCTGGGTGCCCAGCCCCGCATCGCTTGGCATCGCAGGGGCTCCTGCCCGCGTCTCCCAGCGGTCCCGGGCAGCCTCAGCCCCCCGAGACACCCTGCCAGAGCACCTCTCCCTCCGACCAAAGGGACTGAGCACGCAGGATGGGGTAGAGCCATGTCTTTCCATCGAGCCATCCTCCTGTTCACCGTTCCCTGAATCCTGTGGCTTTTGCACCAAGAGAGGGGATAAACCTGAGCGTGCAAACGCCTTTCGGCAGCGACGGGCACTCACCGATGGGTAATGCTCTTCAGCAGACCCCAGAAGACCGGCTGGGGAAGCGGTCCCCGACCCCCTGCTTTCTTCCCTTTGCCCCCACTCTCTGTCTTTATATGCTTCGCCTTCAGCCCGTGCACGAAGACGGCTTCCAGGGTGCTGCAGAGGGTGTTCGCGTTCCCATCGTCACTGGTGACAATGGCATCCGAGGTCACGTACTGCTTCTGCAACGCCTTGATGGCATTCACCAGCTGCTTCTTGATCAGCTGCAAGACAGGAGGGACACGCTTGCATTACAAAAAAATAAGCATTCGGGAAGATTTCATATAAAAGGGCTCAAAAACTGCAAGGCTCGTGCAGAGCGAAGCACCACGCAGCTCCTGCTTCATCCCCGTGCTTCGCAGCAGCTCTCAGGGAGCACCACAGCTGAACTGGTCAAGCGGGGCACTCACTCTCTCGGCACCACACTTCACCCGGCTTTTTCTTTTAAATAAGCAATTCATGTAATTTTAGCTGGCGTTTCAGGGCCTGCTGGGTTGCTGGGGTTGCCTTTACAGCGTGTGGTGCTTTCTCTGCAGGCACCACACTCTGTAAGAGGATGGGAGAAAAAGAAACCAGCTCCTTCCAGGCGCTTGCTCGGGGGAAACACAGGGATTAAATATGCACGGTGATAAACGAGAAGCTCGAAGGAGGCAACCCCTAACAAGGGCTGCGATACCGCTTGAACCCCTGCAGATCAGCCTAAGCAGCACGTGATGCGCTCACGAGTCCCGCAGCACAAACCAAAGCCAGCGGCCTCGCCAGCGCTCTCGGCAGCTCGGCTGTGTCGACGAGCCCACGGGCACAGCGGGGACGGGCTCCCCCAAAACGACGCTTTCCGAAGGACGGCTGGGGTTTAGCTGCTGCCTTCGGAGAGACTCGGTGGGCACTGATGCAGGAACATGGGGATTTTACCTCCCAGCAGCTTTGCTTTTTCTCACACCAGTCAAACAGAAACAAGCTCAGCAAATTTAACAATTTTACGCTGGTGGGAGCATTTTTTATGTTTTTTTTTCCTCTAACGCAGCTGAGCCCGGCTGCTCAATCAACCTTACTTAAAATGCAAGGTGCACTTCCCAGCAGGCGTCTGGCAAACACTGCAAACTCGGCCGCGACCCCATCAGACACCTCACGTTTTGGCACCGATCACGCAGCGTTCGAGGCAAACGCCGAGCAGCACCAGCCGCTGCGACCGGGCCAGGGCAGATTTTGACTCGAGCCCGCGTTGGCTGCACAAACTCATATTAAATTTCCAGGCCAGGATATTTTTTCCAGCATCTAAGTAAGATTTCCAGCAGCTGCAGTTCAAGGATGGGAGCCAGGGGAACCGGCACCTTATCCCTGCCCGTATCACGGAGCTGCTCTCCAGCTGCCCCGTGGCTTTGCTAGCACAAGCAACCCGCCTGCAAGCAGCAACCGTGCACTAACAGGATTAAAGAGTGCAAATGATTTTATCTGTCATGCATAAATTAATTCTGCCGTGGGATGAATTCAACACCCGGTTTGAACCGCTGGATCGGAACTTTGCTCATCAAACGTGTTTAGACTCTCAAAGCTGGTAAAGAACCCCCAAACGATGCTCCTTCACCCCAGTATCAGGGCTGAGGACCCTCCCCTGCCCCACGCTGGGTCTTGCCATGAGGGGCAAAGCCCAAGGTGGAGGCTGGTGAGGGGTCTGGAGAACAAGCCTTCTGGGGAGCGGCTGAGGGAGCTGGGGCTGTTCAGTCTGGAGAAGAGCAGGCTGAGGGGGGACCTTCTCGCTCCCTACAACTGCCTGAAAGGAGGGTGTAATGAGGGGGGGTTGGTCTCTTCTCCCAAGGAACCAGTGATAGGATGAGAGGCAATGGAAAAATTTCTTCACTGAAAGAGTGGTCAGGGACTGGACCAGGCTGCCCAGGGAGGTGGTGGAGTCCCCATCCCCGGAGGGGTTCAAAAAATGTGTAGATGTGGCACTTCAGGACATGGTTTAGCAGGCATGGTGGTGCTGGGGTGATGGCTGGACTCGATCTTAGAGGTCTTTTCCAACCTTAATGATTCTGTGAGTCTATGATTTAACCCCTGGCCATACTCTTTGCTTTAACTCC
>Ga0065711_1008796_pt1 | contig 12157 bp, 7 predicted proteins | sample Hoacrofraction12_FD_59098 | JGI IMG/M metagenome (GOLD analysis project Ga0065711, IMG submission 59098) | Hoatzin crop microbial communities from Cojedes, Venezuela - Epithelial fraction 12 v2 (version 2) | ecosystem: Host-associated > Birds > Digestive system > Esophagus > Crop | place... | reverse complement strand
TCCCCCTGCTCCAGTGTCCCGAGCTCGTCGCTCTGCCTTCCCAGCAGGGTTCCGTGTCAGCCGCTCCCAAGGCTCACCTCCGGATCAGAACCTGGGTTGCTCAACGCACCGAACTATGTCCCCTCTCGTCCAGCCAGGACTCCACACTCCAGTGCAGGCATGTTTCTCATCGGAATGGGGGATCAGAGCGTACGAGTGGAGACTGTAGTTCCTGAGCCAGGGAAACCTCAGGGGAGCACAGAGACTTCCCAGGAGCTGCCAGCTCTTGCAAGAGCAGCTCACAAAGTGTGGGCAGGGCCAGCGGTAATGGCAGCCATCCCCCACTCCTACAAAGACAGCCCTAGGGAGTGCTATGGAGAGTATGGACAAACAGGGCATGGCGCATCAGCCAGGGCATGGTGTGGCAGTTTGCGTGGCAGTTTGAACAGCAGTTTGTGCAGCAGGTTGTGTGGGGCATCTCTTCAAAGGCAGAATGGCGAGGACTCATCTGAGAGCAAAGGCTGCATTTCAGGATGGAGGGTCTGCAACATCTACCCCGGCGGTGGCTGATGCCTTCACCCAGAAGGAGCTGCTGCAGGGAGAGGCTGCACTGCAGACCACAATGCAGGAAATGCCTAGACCTTTCTCCTGGGGCAGGGACAGGCAGAAGACCTGCTTACAGAAGGTCTGCCAAGGTGGAGAACCTCCTGCAGCAGGTGGCTTATCTACAGAAGGCGGTGAGAAGGCTGAATAACATCTGGGAGGCTGAGAAGAAGTTAGATAGCTGGTTCCAAGCACAGCCTGCAGTAGACTCACAGCCCACAGCCAAACAGCCCCCACTGGCACAAACAGAAGAGATGGGGACAAATAACGCAGAAGAATGGAAGCTTGCAATGGCAGGGGTTGGCAGGAGGAAGAGACTTCCCCTGAAGCCTAAGGTGCCCTTGCAGAACCACTTCACCACTCTGCAGACTGAAGAGGAATGTTACGCGGACCAAAGATATTGTTATACATTTTACTCCACCCTCGCAGAGGGTCCGAGATCCTTGATGTCTCCCAGATTCCAATGGAGACAGTTTTTCTAGCAAGCAGCTACAGATACGTCATGCTTCTCAGGCAGAAGGCAGTATTTTTCTCTTTTCTGGAATACGTGGTACACTTCCCTGTTATATCTGGAGATAGCACTTCCTCCTCAGATATCTTTGGTTAAAATTACCAAGAAGATATTAGTAAAAATAAATTGAGACTTGGTCTATTCTACTGCATTTTGAAAAACTCGTAATGATGGAAAAATATATGAGAAACAGAAGCCAATGTGTTGTGTGAAGCATAGTGAACGAGAACAAACGTGGTTCCTCAGACTTATTCAAATCAGGCATCTGAAATTTCTCTCACAACCCAATAGATTTTAGTAGGGGTAGAACAGTATGGGTTTTAAACATGCAGATCATTTGTCAACATACATGTAAATCCAAAAGTTAGTTACTGATGGTGACAGCAAAATCAATAGGGCCTGAATTCGCTTCAGCCAATCGGAACACTAAGTACCAGTGTATTTTCCCCACAGATCTGATTTGTCAACGTACTTAAAATATTGTTCAATCACTAAAAATAAGCAAAAAAAAAGCCCTCAACCCCACGATCCCACCCGGGCCCTCCTGAGTCTAGATGCTTTGAAGAGATACATTACACTATGCTTAACATAAAAGGTCAGACATTTTCATGCTGTTGCTCAAATCGTGTAATCTTCAAAGCTCTTTGCCTGTGAGATCAACATGATTAATTTTCACTTCTCAAAAAATATAGATTTGTTGAGTTTTGAAACAAAAAAATCAGTGTCTGTCCAAAGTCATATGGCCGTCTCTAGCGATGGAGAGAAAGAAGAGAAGCTGGGTGAAGGGAGAAGGATGGCAACTTGGGCTTAGGTTGAGCACTTGGGCCATGAAGCTTGAAGATATCCAATTTTTCAGTTCACCTCTTCCTTATTATTCAAAGGTCTCCAAGCTCTGCAATCTCTTTGGTTCTTACTCCAGTGAAATGATGTTAAACTAAAAAATACATAGGCCAGAACCCAAAGCAGGAGTTACAGAACAGGTTTATGAAACAGTTTAAAAGCACCCCATGTTCTCAGACATTGGATTGGGCTGCATTTCTCTCCTGTAGTTTTAATCTATAATCTGCAGTGACATATTAGGTGTTTCTACAGAGATGAGACTGTGAAAATAATTTGTGTATGTTCATATGCTTCTGAAGCCTAGCCATTTGAAACACATAAATTAGGTTTCTTCGCTGTGTTTGCCAAGCATTAATGTAGAAACATGCAACAAAGCAATGTTCAGAAAACTCAGGGATGATTATGCAAATCAATAGGTACCCCAGGTTTAGACATTGGTATTGCCCTCTGCATAGGTGTGTTTTTCCAACTTTATGTCCCATGATACAGAGGCCAAACCTGCTTTAAAATGCTCCCACGATCAGGGAAAAAGGGCAGAGAGAAAGAAAACCTCCACAATTTTGGTCTGGAGTGTAAGTTACCGGTGGGATATTGCTGTACTAGCCCTGCACACATGTGACTCCTTGCAGTGTATAGATGCTTCTATGAATTTCCTGATTATTTTTTTTAACATGTCATATGGTCTGATTGTTTTTCACTGAAATCAGTGAAAATATTGCTGTTGATTCCACTGGAGACAGTTCAAGCTCATATGCAGTACTTGCTCCATACCCTAGAGAAGTGTAATTAAAGGGCAAGTTAGTAGCAGGAGAACTTGAGAGGACAAGCAGACTTGAAGAACTTACAGGTGGAAATCAAATAGATTTGTAACAGTAGCACAAAGTTTTCTACAAGTTAATTATTCTATACTCCCGACTTTCAGCTCTGAGGCCGATAACAACACCTTCTTGCCTGACTAAATATCTTTTAGATAATGTTAATATTGCCTGTGATGTGAACTTTACAATCACTGGTCTCTTTTCTTTTGAGAGTAAAAACAATTCATGGTATACCTCAATTTAATCTTAATTCCTACTGATTTGCTTAGTTTTAGTGAGACTTTAAAATATCACAGTGATTAAAGAGTAAGACTATTAGTGACTTCTAATAGGATTTACAGGCCTAAATAAATTGCTTGGGTTTTTTTTTAATTTTCTTTTTACATTTCTGTATTCCACTTTCATGTAGCAATGGTAAGCCTGCTTCTTAGACATTCAACTTGCTACATATCAGCCTGTGAATTCAAACAAGTAGTGATGCTGTTTCAAAGAGCATCTGTTTTGCTGATTCAAACAAGAGTAGCGGTGCTGTTGGAAATAATTACAGAAGTTCTTTCTATGAAGAGAGATTTTCTATACACATTTAATGAAATGCCTGCTTTGAACTGGGATTTGCAAAGGATGTGCAAATGGCTTGAGAAGCCTTCATCTTAGCACTGTTCTGTTTGCTAGGCTTGTAGGTGGCTTGCCTGCTAGCATATGTGTGTGTGTGTATAGCTTTAAGTGTACAGGGGTAATTTAGCAGGCAAAGAACTAAAAAATGTAAGTGGTTATCAACCAGGCTGGCAGAGCTGCTCCAATAGCACATCTTGTAGAGCTGCTGCTTTGAGATGCGACATGGAGATGGATGAGCTCCAGAGTAACCACACTTCCCACAGGCTGCAGGAGCCAGCAGGACTGCCTGCCAAGCCCAGTAGGTTCATTAAGCTCAGTAGAACCCTGCAGGAAAAAACAATTTTTAAAATAGCTTTCAAAGGCTCCCTGGGTTTAAAAGTTCTGGATTCTTTTCCATCCCACCATGCAGAGAAATCTTTGCTTCTAAAGCACAGTTTACATCCCCTGAATAAAAAGAGATAAAATATATTTTTGGTCTGTCTGATGCATGCGAGCTAGCATTTTTGTTGGAAGTAATTCATCCTGTTCCTCAACTTTGCTCTCCTAATTCTTGAGTCCAGACTTTTAAGTGACCAAAAGGTAGTCACTTCATTGAAAAAATCTGTTTCCCTCTGCAGTTCCAGAAGTGCTTAAAAACCACACCTTGAAATACCTGGCTGGATTTCCAGCCGCGTGCTTTTTCACCATCAATATTTTGGGGGTCTAGAGAGCTCAGGCTTTTGCTGTTGTTGATTTTGTTGGGTTAGGGGTTGGGAAGAGGTTATGAGCCTGCTGCCTGGACAGGAACCGGGAAAAAAATCTGTCTTCAAATTAGCAAAAATGTGTCATCTGTGGTACACATACCATTTCTTCTTTCCTACTATATCATCAACATTAGCTGCTTATTTCTTCCTTTTCTCCCACTGCAGTAAGGTAAGGTAAATATCAGGCTTTTTACTGACTAAGTAAAAGTATGGATGTGATCTTGTTGTGTTGACTACCCTTTTAGTTTCACTTCAAAGGATGCTGTAGTTCTATAAATTGCCCAACTCTTTCACAGCAAAGAAAAATTTCATTGAACACCTCAGGTAACTAAAAATTAAAATCTAATTAATAGTTCTAGACATCACTCTCAATCCTGCAGTTACAGTCTTTGTGTCATAGGAATTGTTTGAGTGTATCAGACAAATGATGGCTGAAATTTTTAAAATGTACAGGTACTGTTAAAATTCAGTCACTGGAACTCCAGCTGCCTGATGCATGTAAACTCGTTATTTTAACACTGTAGGTGTTGCTGTATGGTACAACTTATACAGCAGCTAGAATTTTCGCAGTTGTTACAAAAAGTCCTCTATTTCTCAGATGACAGGACATTCCCTCTTACTTATGTCTCTTTTGACACCATTTCATTCTTTCAATGTCTCATGCTGACACTGTCAGCCCAAACCAGTTGACAAAACCTCAACTTTTCTAACACTATCAGTATGTTGGAATTTAAACATAACTGCAAGGCAGTAGAGGAAGACCTGCCTATGCCCTTTGAAGGCTTCCAAATTGTCACTTGTAATAAAAAAAGGCCAACCAAACCTCAACCCCCACATTTTATGTTTAAAGAATTATCTTTCCATCTTTCAAAAGTTGGTTTTAATTTTTTCTTAGTGTTTAAATTGGCTAAATAGGGAAAAAGCTGATTTTAAAAATGCTATTCACTTCAAGATAAAAATCTCCTTTAACACATTGCCCATTTGTAACAGTTAAAAGACATGCATTTTTATGACTGTCAGTGAAAAGGTATATGTCTGGCAAAATCAAAACAATCACATATCTGACTTGGCTTTCTCTTTTTTTCTAAATAGAAGAAATAGTTTGCATGTAATAAACTCTCCAATTAAGTAATGGAAATATAAAATTGAGATGACCTATTATATAGCCCTCACATGAAATCACAACATCTGATAATCCTGAGAGGGTTAAAAATAAAACCCTCCTGTATGGCAATATTGAACATTGTCACCAGACAGAGATCCTTGGGTATACTGACCTCAAGAACAGCAGAAGGAGTTGTTGAGCAGAAGTACCAGATAGAGAGTTTAGAAAATGATACACATCTTACGATCAGCGCTTCACTGAAACTGCCAATTTCTGTGAACAACTGTGAGTGAAGAGGTTGGTACCCTGAAAGTCTATTTGGTTTTATGAGAGAGAAATGGAAAAAAGAAACAAAAAAACCACCAAAAAACCCCAGAACGAGCTACCTTTTGGCAAGTAAAACTCCATTAAAAACCTTAAATTATAAAGAAACAAATAAGACCGCAAGTAAAAGAACAAGTCACTCGTGGAAAATGTGACTCTCAGAGCTTAAAGCACTACTGGAAGATGTTGAGATGTTATAATGATGACAGTGGCACAAGAAACTGTATAGCACAGAACAGGATGGATGTTCAAAGTCGTGTGTAAAAAATGAGTCATGTGATGCCCATTAGTGTCACTGAGAATTTTGAAGTGAAAACCTCGTGCATTTCTGAAAGTGTACTTTTAAATGTTTAACATCACACTTACAAGCAAAATTTAGCACAGGCACAGGGAATCTATGCTAATTCTCTGTATCTTCACTGTCCTTATTGTGCTTTTGTTTGTAGGAGTTCAGGCTTCTGTACCAGGCCAGAACTTTTCTCTCATCGTGTTTGTTTTACGGTGGTAAATTTGTCTGAACTTCAAATATTTTAATAGGATGTATGGATTGAAAGACAGAACAAGTGTGTATTAGCAGAGATATCATTTCATCAGTGGGAACTTCTGCTTAAATATCAAATTTTAAAAATGTGTTCCTGCCTTATGAAAGAGCTTGACAGCTGTCAGGCAGACACTGAGAGTGCAAGGAGTGAAATCAAAGTGATCTTCCCTCTCCTGCTTTCTCCACAGATTCAGTCTGAGTAAATACCTCCACCCAGATATGCACTTAGCACACATAAGAATCTAATATTGTAGCACATATATTTAGCCAAACTAAGTAAAAATAAAAAGGACTTTCAGAATTCTCCATTTTGTTCTATGAGTAAAATCCCACTTCTTAGCTCAGCATGATGTGAGGGATAAAGTCATCTTAGCTAAGTCTATACAGCACAATTCTTCACGAAGCTCTGTGAAAGCTGATGATTATATTTGTGAGACTTAAACCCCACTGGAATCATCTAGGCCTCTTAAGTATGCCTCAATTTACTGGCATGCTGCAACTTGCAGGATTAGAGTCAGTTGATATAGGAAAAAAATACACAATGAAATACATTCCTTATTAACAAGAGAGGAAGTGCTTAAGCAGACTGGTAGGACTAGCAGGTATGTGGCTGACAAAGCTTGAATTAATTAACTTGCCCTTCCTGGAAATAAAAAAGGGGGAAGAGAAAGTGACTAGAAACATTGGTAACCAATGGCAACAGACATGAGAGAGGGGGATACCTCCCAGATTTGGAAGCATGGAGGTGATCCAAGAAAAAAAGAGATCAGCAAAAGCCTATCACTAAACAGGCACACACAATGTTAACTTACCTGTAAAGGCCGAGGAAGGTAGAAGACTGAAGGACTGAAGTCCTGTTAAAGGAATTAACATTATGATTACTCAGATGGGATTCCTTGGGGCCAGCAACAGGATGCCTGGAGAAGGACATATTGGTGACAGGTTGTTCCCTGTGTGCTGAGGCAGAGCCAGGCGTGTGAAAGTACTTCTACTAGTGGAAATTTAGAGGAAATTTGTGTATTTATGGTCCATCAAGAAGCAGCTCCGATGAGAACTAATGATGAACAGCTTGACATTAGACACTGGAGGAAGAAGTTTTCTGTCAGATTCCTTGGTTTAAGCAAAAGATTAGAGGGATTCAAATCTGACTGACTCTATTTAAATATTCAATACAAATGTAATTTTGTATCTCCTGGGAGAGGGTACCAGAAAAAAAAGAAGGAAGCTGTTCATGCTTTATCTATCCATGATGTTTTGTTCAGAAGAGCATGGTAGTTTTAATAATTTTCATTCTACTCAGGCAGGAAGGGTAAATATCAAACAATTATAAACAAGTATGAGAGAAATTAAACTGTATATTGCTGAAATGTAAATATATAATTAGAAACTCAATACAAGAATCACTGTAAGGAGAAAAAATTGCTGTTAAAGCAAGCAGAAAGTTTATTTACGAACAGAAAGGTTTGATTAGCCTTTTAAGTTATAAAATCTGTCTTAAAATCTTGAAAGATTAAGGATACCAGAACAAGAGGCCCTTTAATTATTTGGATTCCAGACTACGTCTCACAGGATGATGCAAAGATACAGAATTAAAAATTAATAGAACATTTTCAATTTATTGAGGGCTACTACTCTGCAAACAAATAAAGCATTTGTTACTTAAGAAACAGGTGCTGTGGAAAGTAAGGTAGTGAAAACCATGATTAACACTGGCAGAGCAGTTGTGGGCAATATTTAAGGTAAAAGGATAGAAGAATGGGTTGCAAACAGCAACTTCTGCCCCAAACCCAAGCACATCAGCCAAATGTGCCAGTAGTTAATAAAATGAGAAGGAAAGAGGAAAGTAAGAGAAGAAATAACTTTCAAGTGTAGTAGAAAGATAAAGAAAGTGCAAATTAATCAAAATGTGTCAGGTCTCTGAACTCATCAGAAAGGACACTGCACAGAAATACTTAAGAAATCGTTAGGCAATCTCTCCCAGGGGAAAGAAAGATTCCTGACAGAGTAGACAATAGAGCTGAAAAAAAACAGTTGCCCCAAATGATTCATACAGTTAAGATTATAGAGTAGGAAAGACAGAGAGAACAGAAAAATGAACACCTTATGCCTGAGAGTAGGAAGACGTGTTTGGCCAATCAACTGTCAATACCCTCTTCTTTTAGGAAATAAAGGACGCAGGTCAGACTTATTCATGTCAGAAAAAACTGTAAAAGAACACAACCAGAAAATCCAAGCAGCTCTGAGAAGAACTAGAGTGCAAAACCAAAAGCTACAGACATCATTGGAATTGAGTCCCATACTATCTCAGGAAGACAGTCAGGCAGACCACAGGCTGCGCATGCAGTTAATAAGCAAAAGAGTTAGAAAAAAATATCCATAGAGTGTAGGGTTGTGTGTGGAAGCTGATGTCTGTCTGAACTGAGGGCAGAATTAAGCTGCTTCACAAACACAACCAGCAAATATGTGATTCAAATCTTATTACAGGGTTTAAAGTATTTTTGTCTTTAATTAAAGAATCCCAAGGAACCCAACAGGACTCCGAGATTTCTTGCCATCCAACAGTTGTCCATTCTGAAATCTTCAGCAACACTACTCTAGCTGTTGTTCTTCATAGAAACTCTTTTCATCTGGGTTATTTTTAAGTACCTCACCTATTATACTATTTATACTATTTCTGAAACCACAGTAGTGTCCTGGGTTTGGCCAGGACAGGGTTAATTTTCACCGCAATCCAGGAAGGGGCACAGCTGGGCGGGCTGACCCCACCTGGCCAAACAGAGCAGGGTATTCCATACCATGTGCCGTCATGCTGGGTTCCGGTGGGGGGGAGCTGGGCGGCGGGAACTCACTCGCGGCTCGGGAGCGAACAGTGGTAGGGGTGCGGGAGAGCGGCTCTCTGTGTTGTGCGGTTTATGTTGTGTTTTCTCCTGATCTGTATCGTTGTTGTTCCTGTTCTCTTTGTTTGCCGTTCTGTTAAACTGCCCTCATCCTGACCCACCGGTTTCTGCCTGTTTATTTCCATTCTCCTCCACACCCCGGTGGGGGGAGGGGTGGCCGCGTGGCGCTTTTGTTGCCGGCCGCAGCCAAACCATAACAAGTAGTTTCCATTTAAGAAGTTAGCCATCAGATCCAGACTAAAATTTATGTTTTAGTACTGCACAGTTCATATTTTTATCAATGTTGATTCAGGATGGCCCTTAAGATATGTCAGTAAGCACCATTTTTACAGACAAAACTGTGTATATAATTGCTTTAAAAAAGGTGTGTACATGTATTTGTATATATGTATAATTATTAAGACTATGAGGAAGAAACATTTTATTTGCAGTCAAGTCAGAATGTAAACTAGGTAGAATGTATGATGTTGACAACCCTAGTGGCAAAATTTGAAGAAGCAAGTCACATTATGTCGCAAGACTGATTTTAAAAATATCACATTAGAAACATGCTATCTTAGCAAATATATTCTTAAGGTTCTTTTCATTTTACTTTTTTCAGCTCTAAGACCTTGGATGAAGGGTTTATAATTAAAAGTCTTTTCCAAGAACTCAAACAATAGGAAGATATTTAGATAATAATATCATATTAAATGTTAATATGAATTATATTTTCATAGTCAAAACCATCCATCCTGAATCTTCAGGCTAGGGTCAATAAATTTTTCTGACAATTTACACGGCCGATTTAATGTTTCTGCAAGAAGGAAGAACAGTGAATGTCTGTGTTAACATCTAATACAACTCTAAGCATGTCTGTTGTGAGACTAGATGCTTCCATAAGCCTCAGTAAACTCAAACAGTCGACTTTGTTTATGTAGTCAACAGAGAGCTTTATTTCCTTCTCTCCTGCCAAACTTGACTACTAATTGCTTTCTGAACATTTACACGTTGTCAGAAGTTGCATCAGACCAAAGGTGGAGTAATTATTTTCTACACTTTATTTTCAAGGAAATCTTGCAGAGAAATGTCATCCATTAAAGCAGCATGGAATTTTTTCTCAGCACCACAGAGACTGCTGAGAAAACACCTGAAGTGCACACAGTGATGTTTCTCCACATCAGGCCCAGAAGCACTGAAGTCTTTGGATAATATTTAAGAAGGAAGAAAGAAGAAAATCAAAAGCTTTTGGCACTGTTTGCACACACAGTCAAGGGATACAGTGACCACAGAAAATGTCATTTATAAAAGTATTTTTCATCTCATGAATGAGCTGAGCAAACTGAGTTAAGTTTCAGTAACACTGTGTGACATGTGGTACTGAAGCTACCTTAAAGAGCCATTTGCTGTTTTAACTCCACAATATATCGTGAGGCCATAATCCATTCTTAATCCATTCTGAGACCAATAAAAGTGAGTACCAAAGCCTGAACAAGAGAGCATTGGTAGGGATTTATGTCTCAGGCCTCCTGAGCCTGCAGAAGTCACTGTAGTCATGCAGCAGGTTTCGATGGTCCCAACAACATGCTGGGGGAAGCCATGGGGAGAGATCAGAGCAAACTCTGGGCAATGTAGTCTGGAAGAAAAACAAGCCTGCAGGGTTGAATGAAAACATAGCTTCATGTGTTATCCTGTTCTGGAAAGAAAAAAATATTCTTTACCCACATTAAATATACATAACCAAATTGCTCTCCTATTCCAAGGAAAACGGAAAAATTCTCTGTATAGAGAAAATCTTACATAGTCATTTTGAAAAAAACCCATAACTTCTTATATTTTACTTATTTATTTTTCATATAAAAATCAAATATCTACTGATATTTAAAAAGAAGACCAGATAATTGCTCAGATTTTTTAAAAGAATTTCTGTATATGTGGTATTCATTCTGCATTTGTATCTGAACCACAACTGTAAAATGAAAGACCTTTCATATGCACTTTGTGCATGTATTTTCAAAGGCAATTTCATTGCATTATGTGGAAAAGGAGTCCTGCAGTTTCATTGGTTTCTTACAATGTGAATGGAGCAAGATGTATTGAAGAGAGATGTGAATCATAACTCCCTGGTGACTGACATTCAAACACCAGCACCATTTATGAAATGTTGACTGTAAGTTTCAATACCTTCTTGACCACAGGAACCTGGCCTTTATCACTTTCATAACTGTGTACTACATCCTTACCATTAATATTTCACAGAGAAGGATTTTTCACTGAAATATGTTAATCCTAATTTTGAAGGAAGATGAGTGTTCAAAATTTCAGACAGTGAAATAAAGCTTAAAATATTTAATCAATTGGTGACAAACATTCATTTTGCTGTATTTACAGAATTCAGCAAATAATTCTTTAGTGAGGAAATTGATGACCTTTCCTTGCGATAATGTTTCACATAGCGGAAAGCACGCTTCATCTTCACTTCTATGTAAACAGAAAAAATGGAGGGTTCAAGTGCAGATAAATTAAGAAAAGGGGGGCTTCAGAAATTAATGAAGAACATTTATGTATGGAATTACAAAGAATGGAAAACAACAGAATGGGAATTCATGTTTTGCATTTCACATCAGTTTACACACTGCACACGTGAAGGTAAGAGGTGAGGGAAATTCCTGAGAGTAATGCCTTTCTCAGTCAGATGTTTTCCAGACTAATTTAGAAGTCAGGCTTCAAGATTCATAGGTGTGAATGAAACATAGGTCCAATGATCTTGACAAACTACCACTCAGAAAAATAAACAAACAAACAAACAAACAAACAAACAAAAAACAACCGTGGCAGAAATTGGGGTTACCATAAGTGGAATGAAAACTCTTTTTCTGTAAGTTATATGTCAGCACACACAAACTTGGCTGGAGGTTCCACTCGCTTTCCTTTGAGGAGCACCTGCAGCCTGCATGAAGACCAAGCACAAGTTAGTACTGCTCTGGAAAGTCTCAGCCAAAAGTCCCAAATGTGGAGTCCTGGCTGGACGAGAGGGGACATAATTTGGTGCGCTGAGCAACCCAGGTTCTGATCCGGAGGTGAGCCTTGGGAGCGGCTGACACGGAAACCTGCTGGGAAGGCAGAGCGACGAGCTCGGGACACTGGAGCAGGGGGAACATCACCGTTTCCTGCCACACTGTCACTTCCTTCCTGCCACGTT
>Ga0065711_1047750_pt1 | contig 12158 bp, 11 predicted proteins | sample Hoacrofraction12_FD_59098 | JGI IMG/M metagenome (GOLD analysis project Ga0065711, IMG submission 59098) | Hoatzin crop microbial communities from Cojedes, Venezuela - Epithelial fraction 12 v2 (version 2) | ecosystem: Host-associated > Birds > Digestive system > Esophagus > Crop | place... | reverse complement strand
CACTTGAAACTAGCCTGGGCCCAGCCTGAGTTGGCAAAGAATTGCTCAGGGTGGCTGCTCTTCTCTTCAGAGGACCATAACCAAGTCCAGCACCGACTACCTGGGGGGATTTCTGTGGGACTCAGTCCACTGCTCCACCAGGCTTTAATACGAGCCCTCGGTGAGACATTAGCCTTTTCTGCCCTCAAATAGCCGTGGCTTATGTTTTGTACCTGCTCTGGGCATCGACACCTCTGACCATGAAGTCTGCCTCTCAGCACTGTTTTCTCCCATTGCAGCAACCCCAGGACCGGTGGCAACTGCTTTTTTATGCTAACACATACCCGAGCCAAGGATGGGAGTTGTTTGTCCTTTCTTGAAAGTATAGAAAAAACAATGACTTCCTGACTGCTTTGGCACTGGAAACAGTTGAAAAATACTGGTGTGTCTCTTTGAAAATACCTCTCTTGGTTCAGAGCCTTTCTGAGCACTGTCTGAAGTTGCAGTTACCTTTTCTCTCTCCTCTGCGTCGTAGTTGTCTGGAAAGACAGGTTTATTCTGATTTTCCTCATTGATTTCTCTCTCCTCCAAATAAAACTGCCACTTCGCTTCGAAGTAAAACCAGTGCTCCTGATATTCTGAATGCAAAAGAAATTAGTGATGTAGTATTTCATCTCGGCAACATTTTCAGTTCTAACTTAGCAAATTTTAAAGAAAATAACAGTATTGACTGACCAGAAAAACTAGGTATTTTAAAGTAACGTATGTTACTCAGGCATATGTACTAAGTGTGCATTTTAATATTGAGTGGGACATCTAACTGGAAACAGTAGATGTGAAAGAAGAAAATATTTTCAGAATCTTGTACTATTTTTACAGTATATTAAATTTATATTAACATCAAGATGAGATTTTTAGAGAACTGTCTGAGGAACACTCCAAGGAACAGATAAGAGTCAATAAAAAGAGAGAAAAAAAACAGTTTTATGCCATCTTTTTATTCCTTTACTATGATTAAAGAATAGTTAATAATGCTTACAAGTCCTAAATACAAATCGCCTCCTACCTCAGTTATCAGTTTTTAATCACATAACTTCTCCAGTATTTCTATTCTGTTCTCACAGTATTTCTGTGTCATCTTTCAGGAAAAGCCAGACAGGAAAGACCAAAATTTCCATTTGCTAAGGTTAGAATACGTATCAAATGTAGCAAAAGGAATAAATAACACACATCCCTGCTATCTGTGCCTATACAAATAAGCCTTTTTTAATAACAACAGGTCTTTCTCCTTTTTCTGTCACTTTAGGAAGAGCATATCTTTAATCATGTTCAACTTTGCGCATGTCAATAATCTTGTTGAATTGAGTTTATTTTCAAGACAACACTCTGGTTCAACCTTTTCATAAAGGCTTAAAAAGGCGTGTACGTCACACTGATCTGTTAAGCACACACATACGCACCTGTCTGCAGAATTAAGGCCCGACCTAAACCCTGCCCGGGAAGCCAATGGGGTCAGGAATTAGAAATCAGTGAGATGGCAGAGACCTCTAAGTATGCCAAGGCGAGCTTGCAATTCAGTATGGGACTATTGGCATATAGTTTAAATTAAATTTGAGCGTTGCTGCTTTTTCCCTGCCTTTGTCCTGCCTGGTCACTCAGCTGTGTGCTGCAAGTGGCTAAGGAGCGTGCACACAACCTAACCTTTTCTCTGAAGGGTGTACTCTGATTTTGCTTCTTGTCCTAAAATGCCATACAAGTGACTCTCTTTGGCAATTAAGATTTTTAGAGCAGTTCAACTCCATGTAAAAAAATCCAAGCTGCCTTGTAGGACCTGATACTTTCACAAGGTTGCCGGTTCCCCAGCCCCAGACAGGGATGAGCCTTCAATCACGTGGCCCTGTACGCCTCCAAATCCCCAGCAGCCCTTCTCCTGAGTATGTGCCCCAGTTTTGGCTGGTTACAAGGAAGATAGTCATTAGAACCCTAAAAAAGGGGAGTTTCTACAAAAAAATTTGGTTTTTTAGAAATACAAAGTGAAAGTGCACTCACAGCCGTCAGGCCATGAAGAGCATCTTCAGGGAAAAAAATTCCACACGAAGAATACATTGTTTGTTGAAGTAAACTATTGACATTCACTCCAGCAGCTGGTTACAAAACTGCTTATAGAAATGCAGGGGACCTGACAGGTTTCTTTCTGTGTGTCCTTTTTTCCAATTTCCCCCATGACCATAAACAATGAATGCCTCAAAAATGAGTGTTTTCTATGTAGCACCTCAGCAAACAAGGAAGTGGTGGAGGAAGCCTGGAGAAAAGAAGGCTCCGGGGATACCTTATAGCAGCCTTCCAGTACCTGAAGGGGACCAACAAGAAAGTTGGAGAGGGACTTTTTACAAGGACATGTAGTGATAGGAGAAGGGGTAATGGCTTTAAACAGAAAGAGGGTAGATTTAGATTAGATATAAGGAAGAAATTGTTTACTGTGAGGGTGGTGAGGCACTGGAAGAGGTTGCCCAGAGAAGCTGTGGATGCCCCCATCCCTGAAAGTGTTCAAGGCCAGGTCGGATGGAGCTTTGAGCAGCATGGTCTAGTGGAAGGGGTCCCTGCCCATGGCAGGGGGGTTGGAACTAGATGGTCTTTAAAGTTCATTCCAACCCGAACCATTCTGTGACTCTATGATTCTAAGTGGGATTTATCCCAATGCACAGGCCCAGAAACAAAGGGATCAAGCAGTTGCAGGAGATTTTAGTCATATGGATGACCTGTAGCATGGTCAGAAACCCCATGTCACCAGCCCTAGCAAGGCTCTGCCCCATCCCTTGAGCCCAGCCTGAGATGATGATCATATTCAGATCTGTGGGACTATCTGGCAAGTAATCGCAACTGAATATCAGAAAGGGATCTTGAGTTGAGCCCTCTGTGACTGAACACTCTGTTTGTTATTGACGGGGGATAATGCAGCTAAAAAAGAGTTTTCTAAAACTGGAGGACTCTGGCAAGATTTCTTTGCAGTGCATCTCACCAGCCAAGGAGCTTAACTTTAATGCAGGAGACTTTCCCTGCTACCAAAATAGGACAAAGCTCAACAATATGGGCACTAGTCGGACAGTGTGCCTCAGGAGTCCAACGCGCATGCCTCCACGCCGAGGGGTCCTGCTGGGGTGGAGTGACAGGGACCTGCTGCAAAGCTGCTCAGAGAGGAGCTCACTCATGCTAATCCTGCACCTGCTCCTCATAGGTCTTGGCTAAAAAAATCCTGGTGTGCAATGAGGAGCAGACGAAAATGTGGGGTCTTTCAGAAAGGTTCCCTGGCTCCTTTCAGAGTTTGTTGTGGTAGCTTTCCTTCCCAGGTAAATCTTCATTGCTGAATACTCTTGAGTAAAGATTTCTATCGAATTCAATTTTTCTCAACAGCCAATCCTCAAAACTAACAGAAAAAGCTCTTTCCTTGATGTTCTGATGTAATGATACTTGTCTGTCCATGGTAGGTCTCGCAGTTACAAATACATCACTCCCTGGCAAGCGGAAACTAAAATGCCTTTGCCCTTAAGATCACATACATTACTAAAGCAGCGATATCAAGTTCAGTAGTTGTGCTATGCTCAGTTGTTTTAAAACAAGGTTATAACAGGTTGTATCCCATTTGTTCAGAAAAGCAACAAGTCAAGTCTGAATTTGTGGTCAAAAGCTGACTCTTGGTCAGGAGGCTTCTGCACGTGAACTTTCGCTGGCAAAATGAAGAATGTCAGTGGGTTTTCTTATGTAAAATATTGGACTGTGCTGACTGATGAGCTGAATAATTCATATCTCAGCAGTCAGTTTGCCTAATAACCTGCTAAATATCATTTCCTCCCTCCCCCCTGCCCAGCAATCTTTGAAGACTTCCTAAAAATAAAACTGTGCAGTAGGGCATGATCATTGCTGTTTCTCTTTGTATTTTTGCCACCAACATACCACACAACTAACAGACGGTAGAAGAAGGTGACACCACCTGCGAAGAGCTCACAGTCTGAGCAGAGAAAGTGGGAGGACAGCCCTTGGAGACAGGAGAGGGGAGAAAGCAGCAAAAATGGAGACACTGGGGAGTGATATTTCTTCAGTGCCTTTCTAGCTGAACATAGTTTTAAGAAAAGAACTCTTTTGTTTCAGACACGTTACCTGCCATGTGGCGAATGGTCTTCTTGCAGTATTCTTCAGCCATCGGCACAACCTTCATCATCTCTCTTCCCCACTGCACAAGGGGTTTCCCTTGTATTGCGTATGCCACAAAGAGAGCTGTGCATAGGGACCCTAGAAAGCCTGGAATTCACAGAAAACAATGATTATTAAAGCGTGGACTGTGCATTTACCATCATTGTCCTGTCCTTCATAAAATCACTAGTGGAATGCCTCATGGCTGTCAGGTGGATTGACGAATGCAACGTAACCTATCTCTGCCTGTTTGCAGACTGGCTCGTGGCATGTTGAGATTCTTGGCTAATGCGTGGTGCCTGTTGGTTTACAACTTATTTTACATAGAAGGAGGCTTCTGTTCTCAGTGGTGTAACATGACAGAAATTGAGGTAGGGGTCAAAAATAAACATCATCCACTAATGTGATACCAAAAATCTTCTAATTGAAGTCACATGAAATAATTGACTTGCTCAAAGCGATTTGGTTACAAGCCCTATCACCTTGCTTACAGAGTCATCCAGCTCAAGGTCTGTGGTTGATAGACCTAACACTATTTCTGGCTCATTTTACTCTAAGGAGTCAAGTCCATGTCTTACTTGGATAACCGCTTCTTTCCTTTAAGGCGACAAGCCCATATCCCCTTCTTTCCTCTAAGGGAACAAGCCCATGACCCGTTAGAAGAAAGAAAAAATTATCCAAGTAAGTCTGCCTGCCTGACTAGGTCTTCCACTTTGGCTACGAACATACTTCAGATGAACTTTCTGTTGATGGGCACTCAATGCTTCCATGACGTCAGAAACAGAGGGGCTTGTTTCTTATATTTGCTTGTGCTCTTGGCATTCTGTCAAAGGCAACAAAACCAACCCAGTGCAACGTGCAAAAGAAGGTTAAGAAAACAACTCTGTCATTTAAACAAGCCCCAGGTGAGCAAAGTATTGATGCGTGTGCTTCTTTTGGTGCATGGATCCAAAACAATTCACTCATGCATAGAGGTAAGCATGATTTTCGTGTCTTTTGCTGAAGGTAAAACCAAGTGATTTTAGGAAGTTACAAGTCCAGATGAGATGATCACTAATTTCTTCCGCCATAAGACTTGCAATACTGGGTCAGGCCAAAGGCACGTCTAACCCAGGATCCAACAGATGCTTTCAGAAAGAATAAAAAGCCAGGAAGAGCCAGCTCAAAGGGTCTCACTCGGCTAGACAGCATCTAAACCAATGGCCATAAGGATCCTTGAGTGCCACGTTCAGCGTGAGGGAGGCTGCAGAGGGTTTAGAGGATGAAGCAGAGGGCTATGCCTCACGTAGCCTCCTGCCGCTCACCGGGGAAGAAAGCAAGGCCCAGCCGAGGTTCCTGGCTCTGCAAATAATGCCAGCATGGAATGAGCCTAATTGGTTTGGCTTCTCCACTCCTCAGAGCTTCTGGACTAGTTTAGGGTCAATTTTAGTTACACAGCTTGATTGTTGTTCACAGCGACAGCCATTCTCATCCACTTGCCTGATGCCTGTTGAACTCGGGTGTATCTGTGGACCTTGCATCTGCCTGCAGCAGCGAAGTCTGCAGCTTAAGTATGCATGACACAGGGAAGTACTTCCTTTGTCTCTTTGTTTCAGTCCTGACTGACATGTCGTTTGGGTTTTCCCCATCTTCGAGTTGTAAGAATCACAACTGATGTTTCCCTGGCACCTTTCAGGATGGTAACTGAGGTTCATGGTGGCCCTTCCACCCCTCTCCTCCCTTCCTCCCCACCGTGCCACTTGTCTCTTTTCCCAGCTGAAAACTCCTTTTGGGTGTAATTTCTCCACATATGGAAGGTGTCTGATGGCTTAGACGCTCCTTACTGCGATTTTCTGGCTCTAGTAAGTCCTTTATGAGGTGGGAGATCCAGAACTGCAAGCAGTCTTACCACTGCTAACGCACCGTGGACTTTATGTATTGGCTTAATGACATTTTCTGCTTTGCTTTGAATTCTTTTCCTCTAATTTCATGCCATCCTGATGGCTTTTCTGACTGCTTCAGAACACTGAGCCTGTTGAACGTGTCACCTTTCATTATGGGTTTATCTATTTAAAGCAGACAGAATGAATACATGCTTACATATCATAAAATTATCAGAATGACAGACCTGAATATTCAAAACATCAAATCTATTTGTCTGTGTTTTGTTAGAGTGTTTCATACTCTGTCCTAAAAAATGTGGAGTTAGATTTTTTGGCTCTCTACTTTTACCTACTGTGATTGGATATGACAAAACCTGCCAAGAGAAAAATTATGTTATGCCCTGAAACATAAACTTGCATGATAACAGTGAGTCATCTAGATGTGAATCCCAACATTTGATCAAGGCAAGTGACATGAATATGCTTTGGACAAGACGGGTTGTATTTTGTTACTGGGATTTTAGGAGGGAAAACTTTCATGCCTGAGGTTGCTGTTTGCAACCATATATCAGTAATATAAGTGATAAATATACGTATATACTATCCAAGCAAAACCCAGACCAAGGCCTTGGAGTCTGCAGAGCAGAAGCAGTTTAACCAAGTGAGTTCACAGGAGCCATGTTAGTCTGCCCAGCAGTGAAAAGCAGACTTAGGGACTTCAGCGCATCAATACGTCGGCGGACATTACCTGTGGGATGGTTGTGAGTCATTCGTCCACATTCAATGCTCACTTCAATAAGTGACTCCAGCCTTTCCGGCTTCCAGTATCGCATCCCTAAACACATGGCTTTTGTGGATGCTCCAAATCCAGAACCTAAAGTAAAAAGATAATGCCAAGCTTTTAAAAGGAGACTAATGATACACATATATGTTGATAAGATGCAAAACAAGCACATTTTATTAATTCAGCTCATGTGTAGGAACTCAGGGAACAGAAACCGTGCAAGGCAAGTTACAAGCTTTGAAAGTTTCTCGCTAGGAATTTTGCTGCTACGCAGTCATCCTGGTTTTACAGGTACCTTCCAATATTCTCAAGTGCTGTGAAGAGCCCAGTGGGTTCAGAAAGCAGTGCACTCTCTTGTTCACAGCACTTGTCTGATTCAAACTTTCACGCCATCTTTACTCATTCTTGGCTGACACCGCTGTTTCGCTTGCTCCAGGTGCCAGCACTAGAAACAGAAGTTTGAGGAAAAAATATGCTTTTGTTATGCCCTTATTTTAGTAGTGTTCAGGCTGAAAGCACACAATTAAAATATTTTATATGAGTATCACTGTTGGTCTAACAATTTTACTGCGTGTTTCATCCTAAAGAGCCCCACACGTAGTTCACAAAATAGTTTCTGCTACATAGAAATATAATGTGTCCAAAAGGAAACTAAAGGCTACAGAGCCAAATCCTCCAAAGTTAGGCAATGTCAGAACTGAGGTTTCCTGTGCAGCCTGAAATTACTGCTCGTATGCACACTCATTATGGTACAGCCTGTACTTCCTGAGCTTGGTCTTGGGAATTTCTGCCTCGTGCGGCATGGAGTTTCTTTATTGAATAGCTAATTCGGTATTTCTTTTAATCCTCAGCATTGTGTGCATGATCCCACGTATTCAACTTTTAAACACTTCACTGAACGGAGAGTTAAATTTACTAACGAGTTTCTCTGCAGTACTTATCTCAGTAATATCAGGATCCCACACAATTTTTAATGAGCTTATCTTCACAAGGCACCAGTGAGGTGATTATCTCCTCTTTGCAGCTGGTGAGCCAATGCCCAAAAAAGCCTTAACTCACTGCAGGCACCCACCCTGAGATGGGTAGGGCTCAATTTTTCAAAGTACTTGGCATTTTTCAGCACTGTCTTTGCTCAATCACACTTCCTAGTGACCTTGGGCATAGTTGAGAGCAACCAGTATTTCTCTGCTTGGTCCCTGGAAGATAAGGGGCATATTTATGCGATCTAATTTTAGCATATGTGGAACCTGCAATTGGAGCACAGCCTCCCTGTCTTTCTCAGACAGGCAGCATGAAGAAAGGCTCTATCTCCACTAGCTGGTACAATGGCATAGTAGGAGCAATCCATGAGCCGGAGTGAATTGAAACAGCAAATGCCAAGGTCAGGGCTTTTAGTCACCTGCCTTCAGAGGAGCCCTCGGCTGCTCCCCTGGGCTGTGCCCGCAGAGCACCAGGGGCTCTCTTGGAGCACAGTGTGCCATTTAATGTCATCCCAAGTGGCTCAAACTCAGGTGGCCTAAAAGCATGAGTGTGATCAAAATGTGGTAGAGGGGGTGACAGGAAGATTTGCTTTAGAAGTACTTTCCTGGGCCAAAACTGGAGCACTAACATAAGCCACCCATTGGCATCTCCAGGTGCGAGAGCTCTCCTCCCCAGAGAGCGAGCACCCTGAGAGAGCATCCTGGTTATGTGATCTAATTAGGTCAGCTGAAGACATTTCTTCCCTTCCTCCCCAGAGCCCAATGTGCAAATTTTGCATGCAATAACTCTTCCAGTGGGTTTAACCATGAAGGGCCATCTACAAGAGGCCAAACATCTGATAAACGTGACATGAAAACCTTTGAAAAATACCATTTGATTCCTCACAAGCTCGGAGCTTGCTTCCTCCTTGCTAGCCTTTGTGATACCAGTGAAAGGGACCCTTCTCCAGGACTTCTTTGCCTGCTGCTCTGCACGAAAAGTCTGGACACTTTGCCTGCAAATAGTGTGTTTTCTCCTGTACGTCACCTATGTTGCAGATGTAATGCTTGGCTATTAAGGAGCCAGGAGCAGATAAAGCTGTCTGCCTATCCCACAGATCACACAGAAACCACAAGGCAGAGTCAGGAAAGAAATTCAGTCTTCCAGAGCATCAGTCAACTTAATTGGGAGAACATATCTTCTCTTGCTTGCAAAACCAATGTCTTCATTAAACCTTCTGCTGCTACAGAGATGAGAGTCTTCTTCACTATGCAGTCCTGGTTCCTCCGAAGGATACTTTCCATGCTGGTTATCCAAGAGGGCAGAGTGTTGCACTACACAGAACTGCTAATTAAATAACATCTCTTAGTATATCCAAAGTGGAGGATGCATTACAGTAACCTGACTGCTGGTATGAAGGTGCTTGTCTTTGCAGCTTCATCATGTTCCTCCAGCCTAGGAAGTTATTTTAAAACCTTCTGCAGAATTAGACAAGCAAACTCGGTAACAAAAAAATTCCATCACCTGGAGTAACATTAAGCCTAGACAGGGCTTCAGGTGCTTAGCAGCTGTTAGCTCCCATGTCTCAGTATCTGCCATTTGAATCAATGAAGTAAGGGACAGTGAGACTAGTCCAAGCAAGAGGTGAGACAAATGTGTAACAACATAAGGACTGTCCTCTGTGATCAGACCAAAGGTTGACCTAACTGGTTGTGTCTGACAGTGGCCAATGGAGCGGATATTTACGAAAGAGTAAAAGAAAGTACAACGACACTACCCCTTTGTAATAACTAAGCTGCTGCCGATTCTTCTCCCTGATCCAGGAGGCAGCTGGATATTCGTCTTTCTGCTTAATAACCCTTGAAGGATTTCCCGTGGGTGAATTTGCCCAGCTGTTTTATGAACTCACATGAACTGTAGCATCTGCAAATTGGCATTGGAAAATTGTTGTGCAGATTAATTAGGAGTTGTGTGAAGTCCTTCCTTTTGGTTTCTTTGAACTTCTGACTCGCCAGTTTCATTTGAAGTCCCTAGCTCCTGTGCTGGAGGAGTCAGTGAGTTTTCTCAGTCCCTGTGCATTTTCTCCAAGTTATCTACGACTTTACAGCTCTCTGTCTTACCGTCTCAGACATCACAGCCTATGGAAGCAGTTTTTACTAATCCAACCATCCTTCCTCTTATCCTTTCTAGTTCTCTCATGTCCTTTTGGGGAGAGGGAGGGACGAGATTATATGCAATAACCAAGAAACAGCGGCTATGGATTTGTAGAGTGGTGCAAACAGGTTTTGTGTTTTGTTCTCTGTTCCTTTGCCAGTCATTTCTAATAATCTGTTTGCTTTCTGGCTCTTAACTGAGCACTGAAGCGATGTTCTTGTGGAACTACTGTGGCTCCACAATCCCTTCCCTGAATGGTAACTGAATCAGCAACTGCATCTATGTATATTAAATTAGGATTTCGCCCCCCCCATGTATGACTTTCAATTTACCTGCATTGCATTTGGTTCTGCTACTGTGCCATACAGCTATTCATCATTGTGAGCATCTTCCACAACTTTGCACCATTTTATCTTTGACTTCGCTGACCCACTATGCACTTGCATTTCCAGATAGTTTATGAACGTGGTGAACAACAGAGGTCCAACACAGGTATCTCCTTCTCTATGGAGAAAACAGATTGCAATCTCCCACTCTTCATTTACTGTCTTTTAACCAGTTGTCTATCCTCAGGAGAATCTTTCCACCATACTGTAACAACTTAGTGCCTCAACAAACAGTGCCTTTGGTGAGGGACCTTGTTGAGTGTCTTTTGGAAATCCTCACAGACCATCTTCACAGCATCTTCTTTCTACTCCTGTTTCTTGGCTACTTCATGAGCTTTCTAGTAGATTTCTGAGGTGTGACTTCTCTTCACAAAAGCTGTGTTGACATTTTATTATTACATAATTTTCATTCATGCATGACATTATTCTCTTTTAGTATGCAATACCTCAGTGTGCTTTTCTTTACCCTACATCTGTGGAATGACAAAGTTCCGCTTAACAGCTGCTCAGCCCTGAAGAGGATGTCTCTTTTGTGACTGCAGGCTGTTCTGCATGAGAACTTAGAGGCTAGCTCCTTTATCTCCTGTCCCTCTGTGGCTTATCCTTCTCTTCACGTTTGCTCCCCAACTTTCTGCGTTTAACTCGTGGTTTTTTCCTCATGCTCTTCTACCAGTGCCACCAGCAAAAAGGCACTGCTCTCAAGCTCTTCTAGGCCGCCCAGCAGCTGCTCTGGTAGCTGCTAATAAAGACCCGCTTGGATGCTGCAGCCTCAGCCTGAAATACGTGTGATACAGGTAGAGCCAAGCTGCCATTTGATTGCCCTTTCACAGTGGTTCTGAAGGCACGTCTCTGGCTCAGGGGCTACCACCTTAGTCAGATTTTGGTTCCAGCTCTCAAACATCGGCTCTTTTCTTCTGAAAAAGTTCGAGTTTTTAGCAATGGAACAAAATATTTTTACCATGTCTTAGAAACAGCAGACTCATCTGCATGATAACTTTAAACAAACGCTGACAGACCCACAGAGGCAAACACTCAGTGGTGAAAATTTCAGCCTTGAGCTTATTGATGTCATGAACCGAAAACAAGCTCTTAAAATGGAAGGTATTAGACAGCCTTGGGCAGGTCTTCTGGCAGTCACAGGAATCTCGCCAGCCTTTAACATGATCTGGGTACCTCTGCAAGGAGTGTGGCAATGAACATGACATGAAGTGGCAGAGACACACAGGGCAGTTTGACTTAAGAACTCAGTGTGCTGACTACACCCACAAGAATTTGAGCAGAGGAGCTGCATATCAGCAATTCAAAATTACGTAAGCTATGATGTCTTGGTTCCAGACCATCCAAGATATCATCTGACTGCTAGGCATTCAATGCCCATGGAATGTTTTTATCTCAAGAAGAAATCTGTGAAAATTCAATTAAAAAGGTAATTTTGTCCATAGCAGTGTCAGGCCCCACGGTAGGCTGAACATCTGCACTTCAGGTCACTGGTTCTTTTGCTCTCAGAGTGGAAAAAAGGCTTCTTGAGATGTTCAGGATATTGGTCAGATCAGATGGAAAAGATGAGCTTCAGCTGCCAGTTCTCAAGCCAGGAATTAATTTTAGAACATTCTAGCCCAGAGTATCCCAAGAGCAAACAGTTTGTCATGGAAAGCTGGGGAGGAGGAAGGCTAAAAGAAGAGGTGTGGTTCCAACACAGCAACAGGCCAGGGAACAGCCGTGCTCCACTGCTGGAGATGTCGAGAGCTGCTCAGGGCCACCATCAGCTCCCACAATCATTTTGACCAAATTTTACTTACTGTCAATTGGAAAACATAGGACGAGTGCCAAAGGGGCACCTTCTTG
>Ga0065711_1047743_pt1 | contig 12158 bp, 6 predicted proteins | sample Hoacrofraction12_FD_59098 | JGI IMG/M metagenome (GOLD analysis project Ga0065711, IMG submission 59098) | Hoatzin crop microbial communities from Cojedes, Venezuela - Epithelial fraction 12 v2 (version 2) | ecosystem: Host-associated > Birds > Digestive system > Esophagus > Crop | place... | reverse complement strand
AGGTGCGGCCTCACCAGTGCTGAGTACAGGGGCACGATCACCTCCCTGCTCCTGCTGGCCACACTATTCCTGATACAAGCCAGGATGCTGTTGGCCTTCTTGGCCACCTGGGCACATTGCTGGCTCATATTCAGCCAGCTGTCGACCAACACCCCAAGGTCCTTTTCTGCTGGGCAGCTTTCCAGTCACTCCTCCCCAAGCCTGTAGCATTGCATGGGGTTGTTGTGACCCAAGTGCAGGAGTCAGCACTTAGTCTTACTGAACCTCATCAATTTGGCCTTGGCCCATTGATCCAGTCTGTCCAGATCCCTCTGCAGAGCCTTCCTATCCTCCAGCAGATCGACACTCCCACCCAGATTGGTGTCATCTGCAAACTTATGAGGGCACACTCGAGCCCCTCGCCCAGATGATTGACAAAGATGTTAAATACAACTGGCCCCAATACTGAGCCCTGGAGAACACCACTCATGACCAGCCGCCAACTGGATTTAACTCCATTCACTACAACTCTTTGTGCCTGGCCATTCTGCTAGTTTTTTACCCAGCGAAGTGTATATCCATCCAAGCCATGAGCAGCCATTTTCTCCAGGAGGATGCTGTGGGAAAAAGAATCACAGGCTTTGCTAAAGGCTAGGTAGACAACATCCACAGCCTTTCCCTCATCCACTAGGTGGGTCACCTGGTCATAGAAGGAGATTAGGTTGGTCAGGCAGGACCTGCCTTTCATAAACCCATGCTGACTGGGCCTGATCATCTCATCGTCCTGTGTGTGCCACATTATGGCACTCAGGATGATCTGCTCCATAACCTTCCTTGGCACTGAGGTCAGACTGACAGGCCTGTAGTCCCCAGGACACACACCAATGTGCAAGTGACATCCATTGCAGCACGCCAGTTGTGTGAGTCATCCCACTCTCTTTCTATGATGGCCACTATACGATAGCTTTCCTGCTGCAAGATGGCTTCCAGCTCCTCCTGTTTGTTGCCTATGCTGTGTACATTGATGTAGATGTACTTCAGCTGGGCTACTGATCTCGCCCCCTTTCTCGGGAGAGAAGCCTTAATTCCCATGTGACCATTCTAGGCTCTTCCATGGTTTCTAACACCTTTGCTTCTGCATGGCTCTCCATCCCCCACCTCCACTGAGACAGCAGACCGAAGGAGCTCATGAGCACACTGTCCCTCACACATTGGTGTGCTAGCCCCAGGCTTATCTCTAGCAAGCCTGTTATCATCCCTTTCCCCCTTCAAATCTAGTTTAAAGCTCTTCCAATGAGCCCTGCTAACTTCTCTGCAAGGATCCTTTGAGACTGGTGTATCCCACCTGTCACCAGCAGGCCCAGTTGTCATTTAAACCAACTTATGATCAAAGAACCCAAAACCCCACCAGAATTACACCAAAGTACCAAGCAACATAATTACACATTTTCTTTAAGAAAAAATCCTTATTATCTAGTAAGATCTGTTACTAAAATGTATTGAGAGCAATATATGTTTATGTTCAGGATATACTAAAATAATCCAGTAGGATTTATTTCCTTTGTACAAAAAGCCTTTGGAGAAAAGACAATGTAAGTGAAGAAAACTGTCCAAAATACAGTCACGAGCATCTGTATTCAAGTATAAAAAATAAAAAACAAAAAACCAATACAATACTGAGAAAGCTAAAACTTATGAAGTACTTGAAACTGACAATCAACCAGTAACTGGCTATTTATGTACCTGTTCGAAATACTATAAAACTTCAGCTATCTAATCTGAATTTTGTTGAAATTAAAAACTCATGTTAAACTAGATCAGTCATGTTATCTATTCCCAAATTCAATTCTCTCTCAGTTCTGACACTTACTGAAATATGAGTGCACCAAAGCCATTTGCCATATGGAGCCTCTGACTTCATTGTTCTAACAAGTACTTAATGATTTTTGCACAATTTTATTTATCAAATTTACAGACTTAAATTTGAAGTCTACTCCCATGACAAATTATTTTCATTTCCTAGAAAGCAAAGAAGGAGATAAAGAGCTTATCTTTAGAAACTAATATAATCTCTGCTTACAAAGTTTACTCCTTAAGACTGTTCAAAGTGAAAAAAGATGAAAAAATGTAATCAAAATAATTGAGATTTTATCACTGTGGTGAGGATATCTTAATCCAGTGAGAGGAAAAACGTTGCTAAATATAATCTAGAGTATTATTCTTTTCCTGCTGCCCCTAAAATTGAAAAATGGGTTTTTTTAATTGCGTTGAGAAAATGTGTAATGTTCTAGACTTCAAACACAAATACTATATTAAAAGTTATATGATTAATACTAACACATTTCAAACAGGTGTGACACTTCCTGTACAATTCCAAAATAATAAGGTAGTAACAAAAACTGACAGATAAAAACCGAGCAAGAATTTTTGCTGTTAGTAATAGTTCTGTCTATTGTGAACTTAAGATCATGCTAGCAATCCTATCATGGACAAACAAATCCAGCTCATATTCCCAACTATACCTTGAAGTAGTTGAACCTTACCATGGGAAGAGTACTTAGAACATTTTAATAATCGAATGTCAGTAGAGTTCCACATAACCCACATCAGCAGGGAAGATTAAGTGAATATCCAACACTTCTCAATAATCTATGATAGGAGATAAATGCAGTGTGGATAAAGAATTTTTTTTTTTTTTTTACACTAATGAGTCAGAGATTCAAATACACATACACACACACAAACCCAACAAATGGAACTAGTGCTTCATTGTTAAAGGATATATAAAATATTTATCCCTAACACAACATTCCTTCATTTATGAGACTAAAACCACTTCCTTATGATGGCAAGATAACATTGGATACATTCTGTAATTCTCTCTTCATGTTGTTGAATGCGGTCTTTTTCCAAGACTGCACCCAGAAAGGTAAAATATGATTTCAAAAGCCAATATGTAGACATTTTAATAAATCTTGTTCTTCAGACTCTCTATCAATTTTCTTCATGCTAGAAATATTTCCTTAAAAAACCAATAGAGCTTGAGTAGCATCTACTTTTTATTGAATGCATATAATTAAAGCTGACCAATGTATTTCCAGCCTAACACAGAAAGGCATTAATTAGCTCAACTGCTGAATACTTCCCAGACTGCTACTGCTTCTGATGATTTGGTGCTGTGATCCCCTTCCATGGCTTTCATGGTGTCCTAATTAGCGATTTCTTAATCCCATTAGAAAAGAAAAAAAACAAAACAAAACAAAAAAAACACACTAAAAAAACAACACAACCACAAAAAGCCAACACCAAAGCAGCCTGAAGTTAGACTATGCTGTTGCATAAAGAGGTGACCATTTACACTAGGTCAAACCAAAAGAGCCCATGACAGCATCTTTACTCAGTCAACATGAAACAAAAATGAAGAAAAACCCTGCTTGCTTGATCTTTCTAGATACCAGCTAATTAAAACATAGAGTCTTTACATTGCAGACCTGCTGATATCATGCACATTAACACACTAACAAGAATTGGTGAATACATCAACTGAATGGATGACAAAATGTAGTTTCCAAAAGAAGTTATTTTAAGATTTTGATGCCTGAGTCAGGTTCCGACTCAGAAATAAACTCCAATTTACTTTTCATATTTTTCCCAGAATTTTTGCTCACTTATTCAGTGTTTTTAAGTCTATATGCTTACAAGCCAGATATATTAATCTCTGAAACTGAGCCACATACACGAAAAGAGAAGACATGCGATCTTCCAGGTGCTTGTCCACACCAGCACATCTTCTGACACTTTTCACAACCAAACTGTGGAAACATTGTTTCCTTTAGTTTAATTTATCCCCAGATACAAATAGGCCTCCAGAAGTCTGACTTTGTCTGTAATGACACGGGAAACAGAGTTTAACAGGAAAGAGTTCCATACCACAACTGCCCGAAAATTGGGTGTTAGCCCTCAGACTGCCAAGTTGTTTCACTGGGTACAAATATCAGGAAAAGCTGACAACACTTAACCTAGCTTCTGAAACCGAAGTGGCTTTGGATCCTACTTTATCCCCACATGTATCACTTCATATTTATAAAAAAACACAAAAGACAAAACTCTGTATGTAACTTAAAACAATAATTCACTACATTACAATACACGTAAAGGCATAATTTTGCTTAACAGTTGCCAGAGGGCTACACACATTCCAAAACATACCAGACACACTGTATGATACTGGATTTTGGAAAAAAAAAATACATATGTATTTTAGAGACATACCTCAACATGTTCAAAGAAAAGTTAACTCAAGCTGTAATTAAAATAAATCCCTACAAGCAGGGCAGGGCAAGCAAGATGTCTGGATAGACTGTTTAAAAAAAAAAACACCTCAGTGAACCACTAAATGACAGAGCAATCACTTGGTTGACATTTTCTGCTGCATTCTCCCATAACACTATCAACACCAGAGGATCTCCACTCAGGAAGGAAGGAACTGCTGTGAGATACAAGGCTTGTTCCTGATTAATTAGCAGAGCTCACATGTCGTGGAGGGCCCATAGGCCTCTAACCCTCCATCTCCATCACCCTTACTATCATGCTTACTGTTTTAAACACTGCTTCTCAAACTGCTTACATATAAATGCTTTCAAATCCCCACTGACCTGGAGCTAGAAAATGACTTCCCAATTAGCAGGCATGCAGCTCAGGGCAGACCTTCGGCCCACCGCTGCTGCTGCCCAGCAGACATACAGAAGGCAACAGAAATCCCACGCTGTGAAGGCAATGCCGAACAAAGTAAGTAATGTGTGTTGGAGTACACCTGCTCATCACAGACAAATGTGATAGAGACCTGACTTATCTATGTTTGCAGTCTTTCAGAATTTAAGAGGAGAAGCCATGCTTAGGTTACCCTAAACACAAAACCACATACAATCCTCAGTTTTCTTACATGTACAAAGCACATTACAGATCTAGTAAAAAAAAAATACTGAGGAATCTTTCTTTATATTTGTCTATGCCTTCCTTTACATCCCCTGAAGTCATACAACCAGCAGGTAAAACATCTGATGATTCAGAAGTCCTCTTGTGAGTCGCAGCTAGAAATGGCAACTAGTCTTACACAGTCAACCAGGATGCAACCATGCCTTCAGCCTAGGACTGTGCACCACTCACCAAAAAAAAAGTAATGTGATGATACTTGATACCATTTGGAAATACCCAGAACACATTCCGGGCTAAACATTTCATTTGAAATTATTGTGGATGGGGGAAAGGAACAAAGCTCCACATACATTTGGTCTGAGACAAGGGGTAGCATTCTGAGACAAGTGGTAGGATTCTGCATACAGTAATTATTTGGCTTACTGCATTTGTTCTTCCCTAATTATTTTTCATCTTTAAAAAGTGAAATATCACCTTACTCCTGCAGCTATTTGATCACAAAATTGTAAACACACATTTAAGAGTATAAACATCATACATAGTTGCACCTAGTATAAATGCAGAGTCATTGGTGTGCAGAACAACTCATGTAAGAAACTTCAACACTTCTGCTTACAGGAGGAACAAAAGCACCAAGGCAGTAAAGAGTTGCAATTCATGCTGAACAAAATAAGTATCTTCAGTCCTGCAAACACTTAGAACAACATTAAAACTAGACGATGAAATCACCCCATCAGCTGGAAGCATCTCGTCTCTGAGTAGCATGATATTGTTAATGGGGGGGAGAAGAGAGAGTCAGTTGGCATTTTCCTTCTTCATTTACCACACACTCCTACAACAGAAGTTTTTCGTCTTTTTAAGTAGTACACAGTCCAGTACTAACAGCATCTGACTCATCTCTGAGGCTTACAAACAGCACTACTTGATAAAATTAGATTAGGAGACCCTAATGGCTTCGTTACTCTGGCGGTTTTAGAATTCACCAGTGCTGTCATCCAGCTTGCTAAAAGGGCCACAGTTTTCAGTCGACCTGTAAGACTACTGGTTTTTGAAGGAGTGAAAATTTTAAGTGTTATCACTCTCACAGTCCTCTGTAACCTACATCCGCATCTATAGGGACCAGGCTGATCAAAGTCCGTCTTCGATTCTCTGCATAGGCAGAGCACGCATCCTTGTGAGCCTCACCAAAGGCGTAACGAGTCCACACCCCGTTCTTTCTGCTGTGTTATTGTGTCAGGTAGACACCAACTATAAACACAGCACAGTAAGCTGTTTTGGGGCAAAATACAGTGTTTATTTCATTTTCACTAGATGTATCAAAAACCCTGGGACACGTGGTGTCTCTAGTCTCTGAATGGGGCAAGGCAAGCCTTAGCAGTCTTCACTAGAAGCAATCTTCAGCCTCCTCCACCTAGAAGCTGCTAATTATTCTAGTCATGCTGAATGACGACTGACAGTTTTGTGATCTTACCTATTCAACTGAGCTCAGATCACCCACTCATTTTACTCGTACAGAGAAGATCTGGAATGAGAAGCTGGAGCACCTATTATCCCTTTATTTCCAAAACAGCAACAGTTTACAAACATTTCATTTGTGAATAGAATTCTACTTGCAATAAACACAATCAGGATGTAGGAATGTTAACTTCTTCCTCAGAAGAAAGGGAGAATAAAACAAATGACAGCTAACAGATTAAAACTTTTCTTGTAGGATAAGCGCTTGCCTTTGAGTTTGCCAGCTGCTCATCTACTTGGGCAGGTTCTCAAGTGAAGTAAATTTACATCGGCTCATTGACTTCACTAGAACTACACTCTACAGCAGTTAAAGCTGGCCTACATTGAAGCAGCATTTCACACCAACGAAGAGCTGCCTAAAGACGGCTGAAGCCAGGAACCATAGTGTGTTTCTTCTGCAAACTTAATCATTCGAGGCCTATAGCTAGTGGTGTCCCCCAGGGGTCAGTACTGGGCCCAGTCTTGTTCAACTTCTTATCAATGACCTGAATGAAGGGACAGAGTGTACCCTCAGCAAGTTTGCTGATGACACAAAACTGGGAGGTGTGGCTGATACACCAGATGGCTGTGCTGCCATTCACCAAGACCAGGACAGGCTGGAGAGTTGGGCAGAGAGGAACCTGATGAAGTTCCACAAGGGCAAGTGCAGGGTCCTGCACCTGGGGAGGAACAACCCCATGCACCAGTACAGGCTTGGGGTGGACCCGCTGGAGAGCAGCTCTGCTGAGAGGGACCTGGGTGTCCTGGTGGATGACAGGTTGACCATGAGCCAGCAGTGTGCCCTGGCTGCCAGGGCAGGCCAATGGTATCCTGGGTGTGTGGCCAACAGGTCAAGGGAGGTTCTCCTCCCCTCTGCTCTGCCCTAGTGAGGCCCCATCTGGAGTACTGTGTCCAGTTCTGGGCTCCCCAGTTCAAGAAAGAAGAGGAACAACTGGGGAGAGTCCAGCGGAGGGCTACAAAGATGATTAGGAGACTAGAGGATCTCTCCTATGAGGAAAGGCTGAGGGAGCTGGGCTTGTTTAGCCTGAAGAAGAGAAGGCTGAGAGGGGATCTTATAAATGCTTATAAATATCTCAAGGGTGGGTGTCAAGATGAGGGGGCCTGAATATTTTCAGTGGTGCCCAGCGACAGGACAAGGGGCAATGGGCACAAACTGAACCATAGGAAGTTCCAGCTGAACATGAGGAAGAACTTCTTCACTCTGAGGGTGACGGAGCCCTGGAACAGGTTGCCCAGAGGGGCTGTGGAGTCTCCTGCTCTGGAGATATTCAAAACCTGCCTGGACGAGGTCCTGTGCAACAAGCTCTAGATGACCCTGCTTTGGCAGGGACGGTTAGACTAGACGACCCACAGAGGTCCTTTCCAACCCCTACGATTCTGTGATTATGCTGAACACCGGTCTTCTGCTTCTCCAAGAGCCTGCAGCCCTCCTTATAATGCAGTGAGAACAAAGTGACAGCTTATACAACCAGCAATCCCTAACTGGTCAGCCCTGGCCAGCTCACAGCTGTTGGGTAACTAGACACAGCGTGCAAAAACCTGAGCAATCGCCCTTGAAACTTCTGGGAGGGAGTGGTGCCTGTGTTTGCCAGACTAAGTCACAGAACTCAGTTTTCAATTGAATTCGTATGGGTTTTGCCAGCCATCCTTCTTTTAACAGTCACGAGACGTGTTCTGTCTGGAGCTGGTGGTTCCTTCTCACTGGTGATGTACCATCATGAAAGGAGGCTCAACACAAAGAGAGTCAGACGCTGAGGCAGGGAGAAAGAAAGAAAACTTGTATAATTCGGAAAGGAAAACTGTTAAGATACCTCCACACCCTTGAATTTCTTTTCTACTATGCATAAATGCAGGTCTGAATACATAATCCAAACCACTAATGAAGGGGAAAAAAAAACAACCAAATCCCACAACCACTGGAACTAAATTAAGATTTAATATACCTGGGGAGATATGCAGCACCATTCAAGAATGCAAAAAGGATAAACACATGAGCTCTGCAGCAGAAGAAAATAATATTCAATAGACATAACTAGAACTGAAACTTCTACAAAGAAGTCTCATTTTGAACCGGAAGCAAAAATGAACAACTGCCTACCTGCAGATTTTAAGGAATAGGCTCCGGGAAAGCTACAGGGATGTTTTGTACCAAGTCTGACACCACGGAATCACTCAGTAGCAACAGGCATCCCCAAGCAAGCATAAATAGAAGCCTGTACTTCTCACTTTTCTCTCTTCCCTTTTCCCCATTAACTGGTTAAATGAAGATACAGAGGTTGTACTCAAATTTCGATATCAAATGAGTGCACTTTTGTGTTTTAGTTTTTGGGTTTTTTTCCAAATTAGCTTAACCTTGTTAAATCAATTCTTATAGTTACCAGGGCATGACACTGTTTACATAAGACTAAGTGCAAAACCCTGACCTCTGTATTTCCATCGTGACCCCAGAGAATAGAGCCCACTCACCCTAACCCAGCTCTTACAACTTTAATTATGTTCGACAAGGCTGCTGTGCTTTAAACGTATCTTTTACCAAGACGAAAAGCTGTTTATTTTTATTCCCGTTAATCACTTCCATTTTGGTTTATTCCATTTATAAGCCCTGGCTTTTGCAATCAAAATTGCTATCAGACTGGATCACTTCTTCAGACGCAGCTGAACAGCTTCTTACACTACTATACAGCCCTATAAAAAGTAACACCATTTAGCTTTGATCTGATGTAAATGGAATTGATCACAGAAATTAAAAAAAGCTTCCAAATTACTTGGTTCTTTAAGAAATCTTTAAGGGGGGGTGGCACACAGGCATGGGACAAGGACAGGTCCTACCTGTCTCATTACTTACAATTTTAATACCGTGAAACAGGCTGATACCTTTAAAAGAAATTCCTGTCTTTCCATTTAACTTCCCCATCACTCAGAAACACCCATTCTGTTCCCACATACTGCTGAACTTAAATTTTCAGGAACATGGTAAGTCGGAGAATTGAGTGAAAAGCCAACTTACCAATGTAACTTTAGAACTATCTAAAAGAAAAGCTTAAACACACTAGGGGAGTTTTATTAGTGTTTTATCTCAACAAGTACTTCAAATTATTTAATGGCATATGAGCAAATCTACAAAACTACATTAATGTTGAAAGTTAAGCTATAATAGTTTAAAGCCATTACCATTTAGTTTATCATTATCACTTAGTTTAAATCCATTACACTTTCACTTTACATTTAGAAGATGAATAGCCTAAAAGTTGTATTAGATTCAGTTTATTTAATAGAACTTCTAAATCGAAGTAAAAAGTATGTAGTTTGAACTGTATGGCAAACTGCACAATCTTCACATTTTCTTTTCTGTACCACGAGCTACTTGCTCACTAGACATAAACGGGTAGAAAACAAGAGTTTCTTTGTTTGCCTACATTAACTTAAAGCTGTAAAACTCATTCAGCCAAACTTTCACCTTTAAACCTTAACCTGACTTGTAACAACATTTGTAGCCTCTAAAATTACACTGCATGCACCCAGACGGAGTTAATCACCCTTCACTTTTGATGCGTAGAATAATGATCTAGCACTTAAACTTGAGCCCTTAAAAGCTTGAAGAAAAATATGTATGCATCTGTGTCTTAAATCAGCAGCAAAATAACAAACTCTACCTAGCATTGCCCAGTTGAAAAGGAAAACAAAAGAAGACATACAGCTTGTAGCTCACAAAAGTTGTAAATAAGTGCATTTAAAGTCTCCTCAGAGATGAAATTCATGCTTCCTAGCACATGCTATTGATCAGACACCTGGTACTCCTCTGTGACTAGTCTTTTTTCCTAGAAAAGTCTGGCTTTTTTTTTTTTGTAATTTGAAACTTTTTTTGGGGAAAAAAAGAAATTAAGGAGAGATTTGGAAATATCATGTTCTAAAAGCTGATGAGCTTGTTATCATTTTAAATGGCTGGCACCATTCTTTCTTTAAAGAAGTGATCTGTGGTTAACACTTTGTTTATAATATATTATGTCTCCCTTCAAATGTTATGCTAGCAGAAACCAGACTGTGTTCCTTTTCAAACCTGAACAAGAGCAGTAATTGAGTATTTTTATTATCTCAAAAAATCAGAACTATGTAAAACAAACTATTACATTCACGTATTATACTTCTCTCACAATCACAGCTAAATGCCACAGAAAAAAGGATATTACACAGCACAGGAAAACTCAAAGCCAGAAACGCTTTGAAAAAGCTACTATACATGCAAACAAATGAAGTCAGACAAAGCAGATAAAAATGAGACACTAAACAAAAAACAGTTTGGGTGTTGAGGAAGCAGGGGAATATCTGACTACCAAAGGAAAGACAACAGCACCAACACAACACACAATATATTCAGCCTTGCAATCAATGAATAAAAAGGGAATCTAAATTGCAGAATTTGAATCTTGAAACTTTCCTCAGTTTTTAAGTTCAGAAGTGACTTTATTAATCATCTCCTTTTCCCCACTATTAAGCTTTTCTACGTAATATCATAGTGGAAAAGTGACACACAACCCGAGCCTTTGCAAGACAAGGTAAAAACTGAAATCAGTGGTTAAACTTCCTTTGACTTTAAGGGGCTAAGAAATCACCCACGTTTTGTTTTTCTTCCTCAGGCCACAAAAGGAATGAGTTGCTGTTTCTCTTTCATTTATGCTAATAAAGAACATGGAGCTATTTTTATTTTCTCTTTATTACTGCTTTTAAAAAAGGAATCCTCATTTTAGAACAAGTTTTAACAAGTACGTTACAGTCTGCACACATAATGCGTTGGGTGGAGTAAAAGCCCTCAGAAACACAGTGCACAGAGCCAATAATGGACTTGTCGCCAACACCCTGTGATTTCATGACTGCTAGAACAAAAATAAATGCCACGTTCAGTTCATTGCAAAGAAAAGGATTCATTAACTTGATGTGGCTTTTTACTTGACCTGTGTAAGGTGAGTAAAATAAAATTTCTTTTTATGAGATTCAAAATGATCAGCTGCAAGCCTACAGGAATTGTGATGAAATGACCAAGTTAAATGACTAACTCTGTTTAATTCTAATTATTACTGGACTGTAGGTCACCATGAAGTTTTAGCTGTGAGGTTGTTGCTTTTCTTCCTGCAATAAGGTAACAGGCAAACAAAATGTGAATGTTTTTCTGTAAACTGAAGTAAAATAAAATGTAAATTCCTGTTAAAAACAGAAATATCAGTCTTGAAGACACGATAATCTGAGTGCAGACATTAAGCCAATAGTTTTAGAATAATAAAAATTTACTTCATTGACATTTACATAGTAATTTCCCCCCCAAATCACAGTTATGAGTCAAAATCAGATGTCCACAGTATCAATAATCCTTACAGTCAGAGTAAAAAAAAAAAAAAACATAAAACAAAAGCTGCCTGTGTAAATAACATTCACTCCTGGCCACAACGTTATAGCACTGGGTCTACCTACGTCTGTCAAATTTCTTACTCTGGCTGTCCCCGCAAAGGCAGGAAAAAAAATTCCCATCTGATATGGAGTATTGTGGGGGTAAGTGGGAGGGAATTAAACAGCCTCATTCTACATTATGGTAATGGCTACCACATAAATGTATGAATGGGAAAGAAGCAATCATTTAACCTTAAAAAGTCTTACTTCCTTGCTTTCTGCTGGACACACCATCACCCACTCCTACTACCCCTTCCACCACCACCCCCCCCCCAAAAAAAAAAAAAAAA
>Ga0065711_1012763_pt1 | contig 12158 bp, 2 predicted proteins | sample Hoacrofraction12_FD_59098 | JGI IMG/M metagenome (GOLD analysis project Ga0065711, IMG submission 59098) | Hoatzin crop microbial communities from Cojedes, Venezuela - Epithelial fraction 12 v2 (version 2) | ecosystem: Host-associated > Birds > Digestive system > Esophagus > Crop | place... | reverse complement strand
AGCAAAGTAACCACAATTAAAACTCCACAACCGCCTACGACACCACGCTGAGAAAAGTTCTGTGACACTGCTCCGCCAGGAAGCTTCTACTTTCTGATGGGCAACAGCAATATTACTACAGAAGATGCGCAACTGGGCGTCGTGGGTTTGCCTCCAGCCTCCCTCAGCAAGTAGCAATTTCTCAATTTAATTGTTGCCTTTTTAGTGTCACATTAACAGGGGATACAGAGGAGCGTTAAGGAAAAGTTTTCAAAAAAAGCAAAAAACCCCAAAACACCCACAAAACTTCCCAACCCCAGCTAGCAATTCACATTTCATAGAAAAATGGTAATATTACTCCGTTAAAAACAATATATGCCCTGCAACACATGAAGCCAGTACTCCTGTTCATGCTTCAAGTAACATGACATTGGGTTGAAACTGGAAAAGTGATCTTCAAGTCATTTAACATCATGAGAAACCTCAGACCTACACCACTAAGTCAGTCACAACAATCAAGTCTCAACACAGTAAGAACAACCTCAGCGTACAGCCTCAGCATTTCCAGGCATCTGGAAGTGGAGTAACAGTGCATATTTTCAACCTGCAGCTTGCTTTTGAAGGTGTTTCAGGCTGGTGTTTAAGTGGCACGTTAATCTTCCTCCCCCCCCAGAGCTCCAAGGAAGAAATCACTGTTCCAGTCGTCGTTTAAACACAGTCGAGTTGCACTTGCTCGTATTCTAACAGCTTCACAACCTCACTCCTTTTCATGTCCCACTGGCTGGATGAGAGAATCCAAATAACCAAAAATAAACTGAGCTAATGGTGAAGTTAGAGAGCCCTTCACTCTCAAGCCACACCAACTGAACGGACTTTGGCAGTGCCAAGAAACTCTTCTGCAAAGACTGCGGAGCGGGAGGTCAGGGAGCAGCGCGAGCTGTGAAGCGCACACGCTTCCACTGAACGCGGCCGTGCAACCCCCCTGGCTCCCCCCAGACCTAACACTGACCTCACAGACCGCGTGCACGGGCTGGGGTACAAACGGCCAGAGGCAATTTACTCTGAAGCACTAACTGGCAAAAGCTGTGAGTCTCAATCAACGTCATCAAAACTTCGTAAACTCTGGAAATAGATAGAAAAACCCAATAATCCCAGCAGACGTCTGAAAAACAAACGTAACCTCTGAAAACCAAATACAACCCCGGTACTCAAAAGCATTCAGGTGAGTTCAACATCCTTCACTACCCAGACCATTTTGCCAAGCTATTTACACTTCTTTACCTTTTACAGAATTGACCACTACAATAAAAAAAACAGAAGAAAATATTTTATTGATAAGGTAATACTGGAGAAGTTTAGAAAAACATACATAGAACTCCCTCAGTAAGGAAACATACAGTATCAAAATATGCCAGTTAGTATATCAAAACAAGTTCTCTCTAATAGAGTTTCAAGTAATGCAATCATAAAAGAATTTGGCTAAAAAGTAACATATATATACTGAGATGTTTTCTGTAATACTCCTCTAAGAAATTAAAGGAAAGCAGCAGTAGATCTGTTTAACTACAGACACGTTTAGTAAATATATTAAGTGCATTTATATAATAAAAACTGCCTGCACATTCACCACTATGTCTGTATCCTCCTCTATGTGGCAGCTGTCTCTTCAATTCTACAAGACTGCCCAAAAAGGGACAAAAAACCCAACAAATATAATGCTACTAAAAAAATGAGACCTAAGCCCGTGAGTTACAGCCTGTTGGGAAGCCCAGTTAACACGAAGCAGAGAACTCGGCACTCTGACTCAAGTCCTTCTTTTTCAGGAACATGGAAGAATAATTTTGTCTTTCCTGCATCAGGATGCCAGCTTCCTACTTGCTAGTTACACGCAAATGCTTCCAGCCAAGCAGACTGAAGGTAACACAGCTACTAACAGCACTTACACTCTTTGCTCTATTAGAACAGCCACACACATTACCAGGCTTGTTTTTGTTACTTCCTTTGAATAGTCTCAAATCTCATGTTTTCTTTCATAAAACTTACTTACAGGAACATCACCCTTCAGTTAACAACAAAGCTTTGCCTGGTTTAATAGGTAGATTCCAAGCAAATAAAAATTCTCATTTCATTAATCCTTACTATTTGCATCTTTCCCCATAAATAAGATTATAGTACATAATCTACAGTTAAGAGGAACATACCTTAAACTTCCATGAGATATAGTGTTTGAAAATCCAATACCTGAATTTTCTAGCCTACAGCTTAATGAGCTGCTCAGTCTACACCCGCATTAGGCTTAATGAAGAATGAAGCTGTACGGCAGTAGGACTATCGCATTTAGATTAAAATGCTGCTCTACAAATCACGGCGCCCCAGTCCTACTGTTTTAGCCCACAGGAACCAATATTACAAAGCATCCACGAAAAATCTTGGGGGAAGGGGAGGCAAACATAAAAGTTAGTGTTTTGACAGAGAACCTGATTTTTAAGTCTTGCAAAGAGCAAAGGCACTACATCTTAGCTTATATTTAAATAAAGTCTGTAACTTGGCCAGCCAAGTGACAACATATCCCTAAATACCTTTCATCTGCCTTCGCAGCTGACTTACTAAGCACGCTGTGCTATGTCTTGATAATAGCCACTTTCTCTCAATCATTAAAGGAGATATACAGCTACAATACTTAGCCAAGCTCATTTGAACATAGTTTATTTTTAACCATACCACGAGAGTGCTAGGATAAACGGGAGTTTCTGGGTATAGGCCTTGCTTTAAGAAGTGGTCAATCAGACATCAAAATAATTTAACTACTATGTCATCATTTTGACAGGCATCTTGTATACCATTTTAAAAAGACGCTCTACATCTTTTATTAATCTGTTGAAAGAAGTGTCAGATTTGAAACTTAGTAGCTCTATTTTAGTGTTTTCCAAGAAGAAAATATTTCAGCTTCGTAAGTTGTTTCATACTCAGAGGCTCTAACTGCAGCTATATTATCATAATTATATAAATCTCATGAAGGTTACCACTACCGTAATCCAGCACTTGTACAAGATGCAGCAGCCTTCAAGAGCAATGGCACTAAACACGTCAGCAAACAAGTCCCTGTCTCATTCGAATGATCTGTAGTAAAGCAGCTTGGACATCTTCATCCATGTGACCCTAGAGCAAGCAAACACTTTGTTAAAACAAAAATTAAAAATCTCATAAAGTTCAACCATCCATTGCTAACATTATCTTCAAAGTTACCCACAAGTCTTCACTCTGCTATATTTTCACCACTCTCTGGGAAAATCTGAAATACTTTAGGAATTCTGATTTTTTTTCTCCTGAGAGAAAGAAGGGTCTGCCTCTGAGAGCAGTTTCCTTTATGAAAATGTGATACAGGAGAAAGTTACTGTTCCTGTCCTCTGGACTGCACAGCTTGTGGCTGTAGTAACCGTCCCTCTTTCGTATGCTTCAGTATCTGAAGTCAGAAGACTTGAATGAGCTGATCAGCTCTTTGTTCCGTGAGAGCCACTGCATTAAGTTTCCAATTTCTAACTCAGTTTCNCTCCATCATTACCTGGGATGATGCAGAATTAATAACACACATCACCACAAGCCATCGCCCTTCAGAGCAGGTGACTGCTATATGCAGTTACACATAGACAAATGACAAATGGCAATCGGAAGATGGCACAGTGAGACTACAGCTGTAGGGCGTTTGCTTTTTTGTTGGATCAGTCCATTCTAATGAAAACTGTCAACATGCACACAGCTACCTGGTGCTAGTTTCAAGCGTGAGGTCTTCGGGTATAGCAGTCAAACACGTCTAAAGAACCTCTACATTGAGATGACAGAATAAAGCCATCTGAACTTGAGGCTATCATACCTGCACAGCACTCAGAAGATGTGTCCGATAAACTGAAACTACCTCTTGATGCTGCCTTTTAGCATCCTGCAACGAGACGACAGGAAGAGGAGGTGAAGTCAGATTTTTAACACCTACTCTTGCCCATTTCCAACTTTGTGGGCTTGGTTTTATGTACTTATAGACTAGCCAAAGCAGAATTCCACAGCTAAAGCTCCCTATATCCCCTCCATTAATGAAGAAAAATGTCACTGCTTCACTTTTTTTATTGCTTACTTGCAGCAAAGCAATTTTGCTGAAAGGCTCTCAGAGACACACTGATCTCATGGGTCAGCTCAGGCTCTAAGAAGAGCTCCTTCCATCAATAGCATTAGCTAGCTGTTTAAAACCACCCAATTTAAGAATGCTTTGCCTTATAAGGGTCAACCTTGCAAATATCATTAAAGATATATGCTGCTTCTGTACAGACTTACAAATAACTTTGCTCACATTATGAGTTTTATTGAAGTCACAGGGGCCACAAACGTGTCTGTGCACAAAGTCACAGCACTTACCATACAGTGTTCCCCTCTACTGTTAGCACTTCGTGACAAGTGATACACCTCACAACATTTGCAGACAAGGGAACAAAGTCCAAGCCATGAAGAAAGGCCCACCTCACTTTCTTTACATGGCTGGTGGTTTCTTGCAAGAAAATATTAACACGGAACGTGCATACAGAAGTGGTCTTGACAAACTCTAGCAGTGTATTTTGTAAGCACAAACTCTAAGTTGTTTGTGTCCTTTTCATGTGGAAAAGTTCCCAAATGCTGCCACTCCTGTGCAGAAGGAAGCAGACAAACTTCGAGCAGCAAGCACTCGGGGAGGGCAGAATTTTATGAACCCTCTACTTTTGAAGTCTAAGCCTACAGTCAACCCCACTGCTCCCGTGACCACATACATATTCCCTTATTTATACACGAAACTGGGCAATGGCACTGTTTCAGCCACCACCTCGCACAATTACTTACGGCTAGCTGCTGTTGCAGTGTTTTCACTTGGTTCTGGAGCATTTCAACCTGCTGGTTCTGCCTCTTTGAGGGAGTCCCAGTGGTGTACGTAAGCTGAGACAAGCCGTTAAGAGCTTGCTTTAACCGTTCTACATCATTAAGCAGCTCTGTTATCTTCAAAAAAAAAAAGCACACAAAAACATCATTTAAGGAGGTCTCATTTAAAGAGAAAAAAAGAGAAAAATATTCTTTAAAATTTTTTAAAGTCTGACAAAGACCAGCAAGCATTGAAGTGTCTTTGTCCCAGCTTGCCATCACACTGGCCGAGAGACTTGCAAAGACAGAGGACTTCATTCTCATGACATGCTATCACTGGTTTGCATTCTGCTTCCTAGCGCTGAAATCTGTAAGGCATGCAGGTATGGACCTTGGAGGTCAGCCAGAGACATAAGTGACTTATGCTCTAAAGATATTCTAGGTCTCATTTCTAGAAAGGACAGTGAACAGTCAGACGCCAAGCCAGAGATGCGAAACAAACGCTGCTCCCATGGAAGAATGAGCTTACACGTCAAAAGCCTGAAACTCAGCTGAGAAGCTTTAAGAGAGTTTAAACACTACATATGATGCCCGAAACATACACAGAATTAGGAAAAACTTAGTATAATGCTACCAAAATCAGGACTTCACCTTAGCAGACCTGGGCCAGTCCTGGGTTCCTAATGCTCAGCACCCAAAGCCATGCTTGAATACATAAGTGGCTACACTTGACCTCTAGTTCCTTACCACTCAACCCCAAATGTCAAGAGCATTGACTGACACATCCTACCTTGTTATCCTTGGCTTCCACCTGCTTTGCAGATTCCTGTATTCTCTTCTGCAAGTCAATAATTGTTGTCAATGATTTATCACACCTTTCTTTCTGGTCTTTAATTTCTTGCTCAATGCTGCAACTCCGTAACTGAAGCAGCTCCTTTTCATCCTTTAAAGAAAGTTCACTCTTTCTAGCTTGCAAAGCCTCCTCACGTGCTTCCTCATACTTCTTATTCATATCGGACAAGTTCTCAGCTATGCTATTAATTTGGGCCTCCAGAGTACTTTTCATGGATTTGTATTCTGACATGTCAATGACTTCTTTGCTCTCCAGGTCTGCTAAAGCTTGTCGAGTAACCTGGATCTCAGACTGCAACTTCACGATTTTCTCATTTTTAACTTTGTTTGCTTCTTCCTTTTCTTTCAAGCTGTTTCTGGTTGCCACAATTTCTTGTTCTAGCCTTGCCTTCATTTGTGCATATTCTACCAAAGGTACTGAAGATTTTTTTAGATCCGACAATTCCTGCTGCAGTTCTCCTACTTTTAGTGTTTCTTTGTCATAACATTCCTTCTTACTTCTGAGGGCTTCCTTTAGATCCTCTATAGTGTGACCAAGAGCCTTCTTCAAGGCTTCAATCTGCTCTACTGAAAGATGCTGAGCCTGCACACTTACGTGCTGCGTGGTACTCTGCCACAGCTCATCTTTCTCTTCTTTTTGGTCTGTGTATTTCTGCCGCAATTCTCTCAATTGGTTATTCAGCTCCTCCATTTTGCTTGCAAACATTTTTTCCATTTCACAAGACTTCTCAGCAAGGATGTAGTTCTGCTGCAAGTCATTCTGGATGGACAAAATGCCACTTTTGAGCTTTTCATTCTCCTCTTTGCACTTCTTGTTTTCCTCCTCACTTTCCCTGCACTTCTGCGCCTGCTCCTGCAGCTGTGCTTTTAATTCTTTCACTGTGGCTTCAAAGCTTTGCTCTCTGTCTTCAAAGGAGGCAACCGAGGCATATTTTGACTTAATGCATTCTTGAATTGTGTCGAGTTCCTTCTTCTGGGCTTCAATTTCTGCATGCAACTGCAAAATTTCTTCTTGACCCCTCTTATATTCAGCCATAATCACATCGTTGTTTCCCTGAAGTTCCTGCATGCTTTTATTTAAAGTAGTCACTGTAGTTTCATGATCTTTTAAACTTATATACTCAGTTTGTAATTGATTCTGTAAGAGTTTCACCTTATTTTTCAAAGTTCCATTTTCTTCATTTACCCTTGTGAGTTCTTGCTTTATCTCCTCAGTTTTTTCCTTCAGATCTGACAGCTCCCTATTAGTCTTTTCTACCGTGTTACTCAAGACTGTTTTAACCTCTTCATGTGTTGTAGCCAACACATACTGATCCCTGAGAGTCTCTCTTATGACTGTGTTTTCAGAGACAAGTTTGCACACTTCTGCTTGTTCATCATTGTATTTTTTCTGAAGCTCAGCAAGCTGCTTTTCAAGTTCCATACCATTAGATTGTAAAGCTTCCATTTCTTTTTTGTGCTGCTCTGGAGACAGGTACGCAGCTTGGAAGTGGCTGATGCTCTCACTTAAATTGTTCTTCTCTGCCAGCAACTTTTCAGCTTCTCCTTTGCTTTCATTGTACTTTTTTGTAATTTCAAAAAGCTTTTTAGTCAGGTCACCAACAGTCAGATCATTTGTTTTCTTCAGTTCTTCATGAATTTTTAAAGGCACATTCTGGCTTTTAATTTCAGTTTTTAGCATTTGGATTTGCTGCTTAAGCATCTTGTTATCGATCTGCAATCTTTCAAGTTCCTTCTGCAGAGTCTGATTCTTCTGTGATAATTCATTAATAGTCTTCCCAAGTTCCTCATTCTTCTGCTCAAACCCAATCCTCATTTGTTCGTGGTCTTCTGGCTTTACACGCTGAGCAAGTTTAGCTTTCTGACTCTCGGATTCCCTCTTTAAAAGCAGAATCTCTGCCTGCAGTTTTTCATGCTCTCCTTCCATCTCTGCTAACTTCCTTGCTTTCTCATTCACTTGGTTTGATAACAAACCCTTCATGTTTTCAAATTTCTCTGAAGTTACAGAGTGGGCTAACTTTGCTGCTGTTTCTTTGAGTTGCCCTTCTAACTCCATGACACTTCTTCCCCTTTTATCTCGCTCCATCTCCAACTTAACGAGTTCCTTCTGCAACCTTTTATTTTCCTCCACCAGCCTTCCTTCATCTCTCTTAAATTCTGCCACCAGCAATTCATTCTGCTTAATCTGGTTCCTTAGTTTTCCCACTTCAGCAGAGGCTCCTTCATACTTCGTTTTCATCTCTTTCAACTGCTCCTTCAGCTCCTCCGTTAGCTTACTGTTTCCCGAAGCAGCTTCATTAGTCAGGTGATCTTTCAGAGCAAGAAAGTGGGTCTGCATTTGCTTAACTTTGCCTTCAGAGTCAAACATTCTCTTCTGTACGTCTTTTAAAGCATCTTCCAGTTGTTTTATCTGTCCATCAGATTCCGCCTTGGATCTTTCACACTCTGATGCCAAAGCTTTACATTCGGATGCCTTGTGAGACAGTTCTCTCTGCAATTTGCTAATTTCTTCTTTTGCTACAGCATAGCAGGTCCTCATGTTGTCAAGTTCTTTCTTCAAAGTTTCCTTCTCTGAACTGGATGATTGGTTCGGCAGGGAGAGCTCCAGGGGTCTCAGCATAGACCTAGACTGAAGACAAATTGGCACAAAAACGCAAACCTGTTTAGAAGTTGGAAAAGTCACATACATATGAGCTGTCATACGCACACCTGTCTTCAACCTATGTTGCCACAAGCATAAAATTTGTCTCCGATTTTTTTTCTTAGAAATAACCCAATCTATTCTTGCCCATACTACACAACATGTGTATGTCAGCTTTTAACAGTAAAATCTTGGATATAGTTCTACACTACTGTTTCCCAACCACCGGACACTAGGACATTAGAGCGCAGGTATAGTATATCCATTTCCTTTCCCTTGTTATTCATATATAATCACTCATCTGCTAGACGAAATTTTATTTAAGAGATTTCCCCTGTCCCTCAAGCACATGAAAATAACTTTACAAGGAATCAGAACAGAGTATGTCATGGTTAACAGAACTTTCTCTCTGAAAAGGCTGAGGAAAAGTCATGTAATTTACTGTCCAGTAAAGGATATGTTAAAAACCCAGTTTGGCCCTCCTGCCATGTGAGCTTCACTCCCAGCTGTGATGGCTATTACACAGCACAGGCTTGCTCCACTGGTCTCATTCATGTTCCAAGGGCCAGAGAGCAGCAGGTAGCTTCCAGACATGACTAACTTAAAGACACTGAACTCCTGTTTGTGCCCAGCCCCCCCTTCTTTTTTTAAAGAATTGCACATCAACTAATTTTAAACTTCAACTGAGAATTTAAAAAATCCTAAGACCATTGGGATAACCTGATGTAAAACATGGCAGAAGAGACTGGATTCTTCTGTGTTATCAGCAGAATATACAAAATAGATATCTCAGTGAAATCTGGCAAGACAGCATAGGATATACAGATTTATTTCTGGCTCTCACTTCTGGAAGCATTACAGCTGAAATACTGCAGTGTAAGAACAGCTTGTCAGTTAGGACCAATCCTTACCACATACGACTCACTGCAAGGGTCTGATGGACCTTGTTCATAACTGGCCTGGTGCTTTAAAAGGTAGCTAGCTATCAGCAAACAAAAGTGTCAGGAAATTATTGTATAGCTGGCAGGAAAATAAAGTCTTCTGAATTTTACCTCAGTTTAAAGTAGAAAAAAATTCTGGAGATGAAAAACCAATTGCACTTTACACTGACTGTTGATCCGGCAGTCTGTCGATTCAGTTCTGAGGATGCTCATTACAGACCAGACCGCTCAGCACCCAACAGCTCCACAACACTCAAAGCTATGTCACACGTGTAACGCTAGAGGGCACCAGCAGGTCAAAATACGCACAGCAAGTATTCGTCAACGGTTATTCAGAAGCGATGTTTAATATATGTACAGTATATTAGCTTTCCCAAGCATAGCTACCTTAGAATCCTCTCAAGTGGCAAAATATTTATTACCTGTGATTCCACCGCAAACACTTGGCCTTGTTTAAGTAATAAATCTTCTTTTCCTGGATTTGCAAAGCAAACAGCATTTAGTCTCTGTTTAAAAATAGTAACATATAATCACAAGAACTATGGTCTTGCTTCCTAATTTTGTTGTACTAGGTAGGACTGCACTAGGCTGCAGGTTGGTGTTGAAGTATTTGGTATTAGAATTACTCCACCCTAAGTCACAGAGGAAGTCTGGACAAACTCCTCCTCAGTAACAAATACCCCTAACTATGCCAGGCGAGATAAACTGTTCTGCAAAATAGCTATGGAAGCCACCTTCAGCTAGCTGCATGTCTGCACATGAACACACCAGGGAAAAGCATCCCCTTGCACCCCAAATAAATAATCCTCCCTGACAGGCAGCCAAACAGCGCTCTCAACGCCTCATGACAGATTAAGTAACATTTTAAGTTACACAAGTGCAAGACAGGCCTGTAACCAAGTTGGATGCAAAAGACTTCAGTTTCTGGAAATGGAATAATTTCAAATAGAATTGTAGGCTGAGATCTTGTGCTTAAGGTCGCTTCCAAACCTGCCTACACTCCAGCCTTCACAAGGACCATAGTTTTCTCATCATGAGCTAGACGCGAGTGTTGTTTATAACCTGAGGAATGGAAAGGGGAAGACTCAATTTGGAGCACAGATCTCGCTCAGCTTGTTTTCCACGTCATTAGAAGACGTAGCAGAGTTACAAGGCACATCCCATGAGAGCAGCCACTCGCAAAGCCAGACTGATCCACAGTGCCCTACCACTCGGTACGGACACAGCCGGGGCCAGCTGACGCTGCTCTGAGGTCTGAAGCACGGACACACACATTACGCTTGGCTATAGTTAAGACCAACAAAAGGAAGAGATGACAGAAAAACCCCCACCCTTTCCCTTTGTCTATGTATTCTAGCACTGCGCTATGCATGGTAGGTTTTAAGAATTAAATATACTTACTATTACCAAAGTTACTTCCAGATCCCACAAAGTCAACCTAAAAGCAAACAGCAAGAAACACAAAAATAAAGCTGAAAATTCATTCCAAAGTTTTACTATATGTTAAGCTAGGTATTACAGGGCAGGGAAAGCTTCTACAATGAGATAGCCATTTAAGACTTTCAACAATCTAAAATTGCTTAAGTATTTACTACTGCAAACATCAATTGCTATATTACACTTCAGATCAATTAACGTACTTCATAATATTTGAGTTTAGCTTTGAGAGCTTCAATAGTTCTTAAGCTTTCTTCCTGTTGTTTTTCCTTGGTAGTTAGGGTTTTCTTCAACTCATCTTTCTGAAAGAGAAAGAGTGCCTAATAGCCAAAGCCACAAGAATGGCCAGATTTACAAGATCTCAAGCAACTTTTCGAAAAGTTTAGGGATAACAGCCCAGATCAGCACTGAAAGAATCCCTAAATTTTTGATTCCGAAGTTCTTCCACAACACTGCTCCTCTCCAAGAGGAGTCCTGCAGAATGAGTCAAGGAAATGTGCACCAACATAATGTGCTGTTTAATTTATTCACATTTATTAGTCTTGCATTACTGAAAGTCACTCAAGAGATACTTGTAATATTAAGCCTGTGTTAAAGGTGCCATAGGGATCACGTATATTATTCGTAGTAACAGAAATGCTATGCAGCTGTATAAAGAGTACACATCAGTAGATATTTCATTTTGCCTTTACAGATAGTTTTTATTTTTCTCTATAGTTTTAAATGCTGTTACTTAAATGCGATAGTCAGTTCCCCTATGTCATAGTTCTATTACACTTTAAGGTGATATATCATACCTCATTTTCAAGATCATCTGCAAACATTTGCTCCTGCAAAAATAACAAAAAAATTCCCCCACAAATCATTTTTTCAATAATGTTGAAGGGGCTTCTACACAGTTCATTAGTTGACAAGTCTACCCCCAGTTCTCTGACTGTTCCCCTTCCATTTACTGTCTAAGCTCTGGCAAGAGAAATCAACAGAGGTTAAGGGTGTCGGACAGAGCAATGGCTCTTGACATCCATACTAGGAAACCAGAATATCTTTTCCATTATTTAGATCATACACTACTGAGGCAGAGTACAGCTTTTCAGCAGAAGCTTGCTGATTTTTGAAAGTGAGTATTAAGGACTTTGTGGGATTTGTTTGTTTGTTTTATAAAGACAATGCTTGGGAGCAGTTCAGACAAGACAATGATCCCCAGAAGAAATATTCTTTCTATCCACGTGCCACATTTAGGGGAAGCTACATACACTTCTTAAACGTGCCTCTACAAAAATACAGTGAAGGAATAAATGTGAGCTTCCACAAAGAAAAAAAAGAGAAAAATGTTGGTTTTATTTTCTTCCTCAGTTGCACTGGTCATTTTAGACCTCTAAGATGAGGAAATTTTTTTTAAAAACAGGGTTTGAAATTTGAGTGAGAAATTCCCT
>Ga0065711_1047749_pt1 | contig 12159 bp, 4 predicted proteins | sample Hoacrofraction12_FD_59098 | JGI IMG/M metagenome (GOLD analysis project Ga0065711, IMG submission 59098) | Hoatzin crop microbial communities from Cojedes, Venezuela - Epithelial fraction 12 v2 (version 2) | ecosystem: Host-associated > Birds > Digestive system > Esophagus > Crop | place... | reverse complement strand
TTCATTCTCCTCCGCACGCCGGCGGGGGGAGGGGCGGCCGCGTGGCACTTTTGTTGCCGGCGGCAGCCGAAACCAAAACACACCTCTCTGGGCAACCCGTTCCAGTTTTTCACCAATCTCATTGTAAAAAATTTCTTCTTTATGTCCAGTCTGAATCTACCCTCTTTCAGTTTAAAACCATGACCCCTTGTCCTGTTGCAACAGGCCCTGCTAAAAAGTTTGTCCCCATCTTTCTTATAAACCTGCATGAAGTATTGAAAGGCCACAGTAAGGTCTCCCCACAGCCTTTTCTTCTCCAGGCTGAACAGACCCAACTCTCTCAGTCTTTCCTCATAGGAGCAGTGCTCCAGCCCTCCAATCATTTTGTGGCCTCCTCTGGACCTGCTCCAACAGGTCCATGTCTTTCCTGTGCTGAGGGCTGCAGAGCTGGACACGGTACTCCTGTAATGTTTACTTTAAAAACGTCTAGGATGTCCAACATCTTGATATTGACTCCATGGAACGTCAGCTGGACTTTACCTATGATAAAGTGAATTATGCAGGTCTGCCAGAGTACATCCAACAGCTGAAGCAGGAAGGAATGCACAGTGTCGTGATTCTGGTAAGTTAATGGTGTTGCTAATTATTTCTCCATTTAGAAGAACTATTTGCAGCATAGTGTTCATAGCGGTATCTAGGTGCTAATGCATGCATGCTATTGTAGCAGATTTTCCATTTTTGTCATTTGTTGAGAAGAGCTGAAGAACAATTTCTCACAGATTTCATATTCAAATGTGTTGCATTTATCAGGTATCTGTGTACCAGCACCACCTCTATCCCATAACAATCATTCTCTTTCACTTTTTTCCACTCAATTATGAGAAATTTTGCCTCTGTTCAGGGCTGAGTTGAGATAGGATTGCTTTAATTCAATTTCTTTCCTAAAAAAGAACAAATGAGTTTAATACACACACAAAAATAGTAGAATAGTGGGAAAAAATCTACCCTCAACCACTCCGGAGAGCTAGTAGATACAGTTCACATTTGCCTTATTTTTACTTTTCATCTAAGTTAATATAAGAGAAGATTGTTTGCACGAAAACCTAACTTGAACCTGTAATTAAAATTGATGTACGACCCAATGAATGAATTTGGGCAGAAGTGAAAATCAGAGTTTTCCATCTTCCCTCATCAATTTCTCCAACAAACATTGCTGCTTCTCTCTAGCGAGTTCCCATACATGTCCTTGCACTGAATTTTTTTCTCACACTAGCTGAGTACCAGTGGTGGCAAGGAAATAGGAGGCCAGAAATTAAAGAGAAGTCCTTGATAGATTCATAAGACCTGGCCCAGCACAGGCTGAGACAGTCACACCACCTGGGAAGGACCGGGGTGGGAAGGCTCAGGAGTGCCGAGACTTGGAGCGTCGCATGCGGGTGTGAAACATCACCACAGAGAAGAGAGGCGTGATTTGTTCTCCTTAACGACTAAGGATAGGATAAGATGAAAAGTGCTTTAAATTTTAGCATAAGAGGTAGACATTAGGACAAAGCTGCTTGTCTGTGAGGCGAGCTGAGGAGGGAGTCGGCTGCCTGGGGCCAAGCCCAAGCGGGTGGTGCAAACAAGTCTGACGTGCATCAGGGACAGCTCAGGCTGAGCTGACCCACAGGGGAAGGAGAAGGAGGCAACCCCACAGAGAGACTCTCAGGATTTTTTGCTGTAATTGCAGTCTTCTGTTTTCCAGTCTAAATGTTCCTTTACACCTTTCATTTGGGTACTACACTTCTTATTTAGCAAAAATTGCCAGTGTCTCATCCTTCTACTTTCTTGATACACTTGTTCAGACAAGCATATTCTCCCTCAGCTTTTTCTGCTAGCCTAAACAAACTGAAGTATTTTATTGTCTTTTTATCAGGTGAGGTCTTCAGATCTCATTGTAGTAGATCTCCCTCATATGTGCCCCAGTTTGAACGCATTTGCCTGTGTAGCAGATAACTGGATTTCACAGTGCTCCAGATGATGCCCCCACAGCGCCTGGAGAATGGCAGATATATTTCCTTCTTTCTGCTAAAAACTGTCTCGTATGACAAAGCACAGTTACACTGGTGGCTCATACTTGTAATGTGACCAATTAATCCAGCTGAATTGAGAAGAGACAGGCCACTAATGTTTGGGCCCTAAGTTGATCCAGTCCTTTTAAAATAAGGGCCACATTCCTCATCTTGTGGGATTACTGTCCAAGGCTTGTGGGCAGAGAGACCGAGAGTCCTAGATTGCGGGACAGTTCCTCTTTCATGGTGGTGATGTTAACAGGCATTTAATGGAGACAAGACAACCGAGAGCTACTGTAGTTTCCTCATCTAAAAATCACATTATCTTGTCAAATAGATAAAGCAAGACAGAAGTGCCTCCCTGTCTTATTTTTTCCTCCACAATTTGTTGTATAGTTTAGCATATGACAGAGGATGGACTAGTCAGCACCACAGATATCCATATCAGTGTTTTCTTTTTAAAAAACAGTTACGAGGTTTGCTGTTCTTCAGTCTGCTGTTTTTTTTTTCCAGTAGTTTCATGAAAAATACCTACTCATGTTTATTACTGGCCTAACCTTCACTTTGTTGTACTACAATTGCATTTTCTGCTAGGAACTTCAAATAAAACCACACAGCCCAAGTGATCAATTACATATTGATAATGGAAATAGCAGTGTATATAGTGAGCTCTGTTTGCCAGCAATTTGTCCTCAAAGATAAATCCCCACGAAGGTCTCAGTTCTTCTGCAGCTGTAAATCATGAGACACTCCAGGGTGCAGCAGTGAAAATAGTTTCCATCAGTGGATGTTTAAGACACAGAATTTAAGCAGTAACGGGTTACTAAGTCACTCTGATGGAGAGCAAATTCAAGACAAAAGAAGTCCAAAATTAACTGGATACATCATTGTAAACAACTAACCAAGGGGCAGATGAGCACATGTGCTGTCAGGACTGAGCGCTCTTTCCAACTGTTAGGCAGTTTAGACTCCCTGTATCCTCAGTATTGCTCTAAAAATTATCTACTCTCTTAGAGCTGTAGCATTAAATACCACCTGACCATTTATTGGTTTATCTCAAAAAAGTTTGCGAGACATGAATATACCAGCAAAATGCTGTGAGTTTGGGGTAGTTCTTCCTGTGCACACTCTTGCCCTTCAGTAAATACGTGGTAGTCACCTCTTTTTCATCAAAGTGAGGATGCCTCCAGTTGTTGTTATGTTGCTGCTAGGTAAGAAGTTACGTGCAAGCAGTCATGGTTTAGTGGGTGAGCTACCTTAACTTCTTACTTGTGAGTTTAATTCGAGCAACATCTTTAAAGCCCTTTCAGTTTCTCAGATGGCACATGCTAGAGAAGTGCAAGGAGCTGCTGCTATATAAATCTAAATTCAGCTGTTAGGCAGATGCAAGGAATGTAACAACAATTCTGAATTCATGCAATGAACTAATGGGAATCCAGATAGGAAGCCCTTTTTTCTTCCTCACACTAACCTGTAACTAAGGACTATCTTCTGCTCTAGTTCCTCAGACAAGCTTGTGAAAAAGAACAAAAGCTGGTCCAGTAAGTCCTTCATTTTTTAAAAGCTAATGGGAAGTATAGGTTGCACTGGTAGTGAAGGTTCTATTTTCACTTTATTACAAATGCTGATATTTCTGTCAAACTCTGACTGCTAGCATTCTTTAGTGATGTAAAGCATTCCCATAAGTTGAGTCAGGAGCTGGAACAGTATGAAGGGTTTCACTCCCAAGTGACAGCAAAGCCATGCTAACTGCAATCAAGGCAAGTGTAATTCAGTTTGATACCGAAAGAACAATTTTCTACTTAGATTCCCTTTGGGTAGTGACAGTAATGAGTGAGTTCCCCAAGCGTAGCAGATTGTTGCCTCCCTCATGATGATTTCAGGAAATGGGCTCTGATTGCAGTCAATTAGTGTCATGTAAAACCTCTAGTAAATGGATTTAGGGGAGATGGGTTCAGTCCTCCTCATCTCAGACTGCCATGATCACAAGCAAAGTGCAGATCCTGAGAGCCAGCAGTATTAACACCAGTAACCTTCTTGATGATGGGACCCTGAACTTGGTTGTGCCACCACCGCTGGGGTGGCTGGTGCCTCGTCATCAGGAAGTCCAGTCCTCACACTTGCATCCAAAGCTGAGAGCCCTCCATGCCTGTGGTCACCTTGATAGTCGCATGGCCCCATTACTGGAGCCTCTAAATGCAGTCCTTCAGCACTCTTCTCTCCTAATCTCTTTCAGAGACCACCTCCATTTGTGGGAAATTTTGTCTAAGAGTGTCAGTAGTTGATCATCATTATTATAATGTGCATGCTTCAGCTGAGTCAGAACAAGTACGTTCTTTAGAAACAAAGAAAGAAGTTCTAAAAGTAACAATGACTACAATGTGAAATGATAAACATTATTACTGAAGAGGAGCTTTAATGAAAGACCTTGTATACCTTCCATTAAATCACACTAAAAATAGAAACGGCTAGGAATGACATGAGTGACAAATTACTTGAAAGTCAAAAGAAACATGCTCATGATTTAAAATAATGCTTGATAGCTTTAACACTTTAAATCCCAGCTGTATGAGCTGTAGATGCTAAAATTTCTAGAGATGAGTTCTTATGGTTGTGCATCAAAATCTGTGTGTGGGGCCACAGGTGGAAGTGTGTTGGTCTGCATAAGTGCTGGGTGCCCCAGGTCCTAGGGCAGTCAGCTGGAGTTAGGGAAGCTCAGCACCTCCTCTCCAAGAACTGCTAAAAAGATGAGTTTGGGAAGATTTAACAAACAAGAACGTCCTTCCCCACAAACAACGCATGGAATGCACAACAGGGTTTTGTTCTCTTTAACACGATATTAAATCTGCATAATATATTAGATTTATGCACTGGGATAACCTTTCAGCTGAAGGAAACCAGAAGTTTGGATTAGGAGTAGCTAATTAAGCTGACTTCTTCCAGCCGTGAAGTCCCTTGAGAGACATTTTTTCCACAATTATAAGATAATTATTGCAGATGGATAGTTTTCTCTTTTCCAAAGCTGAAGTATTAAACAAGTTAAAAATGCAATGGACATGTATACTCTTTATGGAGGTGACGCTGGAGCTTAGATGGTTGAAGCTGAACTGAATTTTGCACTTAAGGTAGGGATTTAGCAGGGGCTTTTGTTATTGATATATGGAAGAATACACTTTCCTCCTCAGGACTATAGCTGTCTGAGGGCTTACAGTTAAATCAGGCAATTAATTTAGGTATTAGTGTGAGCTTTAAAACATGCCTTTAAAGAAATTAACCATTTGGGATCAGATATTTTTTGTTCTTAAGAAGTTTAATCGTTAGATTTCTATCACCTTTTAATCATAGTTAACGTAAACTATTGCACAAGCTGTGAGTGGAAGAATTGGTTCAGTGGCATTTTTCTCCATTGTGTTTCATAACTGAAAGTTTTTTGCCTTAGGCAGCACCTGAGGGAATAATATCTTCTAAGACAAAAGTAAAGAATTCCCTTATTCTAAAATGACTGCAACCTTCCTCTCTTCTAAATAAAAAAAAGCAGGTAGCTGCTCCAATTAGGGGCAGAGTGCAAAGCGCACTTAGCTCCTCTCAGTCCCAGTTGACTGTAGAGCAGAGTTGAACAGTGTCTTTTCATTCACTGGCATCTCAAAGTATTCCTAACTTTATTACTTATCGGCATAGTAGGCCACCATCTTCCCCAGGAGTTGTTTAGGCTCCATTTCAATGAGCTTGGTGGATGCTGATGGCCATCCTGGGTCAGAGAAGCTGGTGCCAATGCTTCTGGCAGCCATGTGAAGTGGTGACCACCCCAAGCAGTGAAAGCGGCAGGAAGGATGAGCCATGATGTGTAAAATGCTGTGATCTTCATGTCTGGGAAGAACAGAAATGTCTGGCCCCTCAAGCATGCATGAGCTTGGTCAGTCTGCACCAGGCTGGCATAAAACACCCTTGTCTGACATAGGATATGAAGGGAGGGCTAATAAGGTCCTTTTGAGGTTGATGTGTCCCAACTTCAAGCCCATTGAGAAGTTTTAGTTACATAATTTCAATGTAGCACTGAGCTGCTGATGCTGAGGCAGCTGGAGTGATGATTACCTTGGAGGAAACCCAGAGGAGCCCAAGCATGGGAATGGCCAGTGTGGCACCCTCCCTGCTTTGCCAAGCAGAGACCTTGGCAGGGGGGACCATAAAATCTAGGGTCTCTTTAAAATCACTTCAATATAGAATGTCTTTTAAAAATAAACGCGAGGGTATTTAATAATTTCACATCACTTTTGCCTTACACAAGAAATACTCTCAACATATCCTTAATGACTTTTCCTAAATAATTATGTGCTCTCAACTCCTATTAAATTTTGATTTTGTTTTCTTCTGATATTATTGCAATCTGCATTAAGGACATCATCCAAATTTTTCTAAAATAAATAAATAGAAAAGTAATTGTTACCTTTAGGACTTTGATAATGGAAGTGTAATCACGATTTTCAGGACCCTTTCATAGCTAAGGACGAAGAACCAGGCACTTACAGGCCTTACGATCTCGGAGAGGAAATGGGAATCTGGGTGAACAACTCCGATGGCGTAACTCCTGCTGTTGGAAAGGTTGGTTTATGCGTTTGGCCGAGTGCTGCTTCAAAGTGATAAAGCAGCTGTGTAACAGAAATGAGAAGATAACCGGTTGTTATACCTGTGAGCTCCAGGCCTGGCCCTCCGGAGACTCGGTGTTTCCTGACTACACCAACCCCAGGACAGCTGAGTGGTGGACCCAGATGTGTCTGGAGTTTAAGGATGTGCTTGACTACGATGGGATCTGGATTGTATGTCTTCATTATATTTTCCCCCCCTTCTTTTAAAAAAAGGAAATGAGGCTTTTGACATGTGTCTTACTCTCTTTATAAAAGGATATGAACGAACCGTCCAATTTCTTAAATGGTCAGTATCCTGAATGCGCTGTTAATGATATCAATAACCCTCCCTACGTTCCTAGTAAGTAAAGTTTCCTTGACAACCTTTTTTTTTTCTTTAATGCTGGATAGGCTATTTCTTACAAAAAAAATCCATCTTCTCATTTTCCATCTTTCTCTCCCTGTTCTGCGTGCTCAGTTACGTATTTGTTCAGGACTCAATTGACTCAGCTTTGGTGGAGTACCAAACATAAGCCAGGTTCCTCGGTCACTGAATCATAGAATCAGGTTGGAAAAGACATCTAAGATCATTAAGTCCAACCATCCACCCAACATCACCACATCTGCTAAACCATGTCCCAAAGTGCCACATCTACATGTTTTTGAACACCTCCAGGGATGGTGACTCCACCACTGCCCTGGGCAGCCTGTTCCAATGCCTGACCACTCTTTCAGTAAAGAAATTTGTCCTAATATCTAATCTAAACCTCCCCTGACACAACTTGAGGCCGTTGCCTCTTGTCCTATCACTAGTTACCTGGGAGCAGAGACCAACACCCGCCTCACTACAACCTCCTGTCAGGCAGCTGTAGAAAGTGATAAGGTCCCCCCTCAGCCTCCTCTTCTCCAGACTAAACAGCCCCAGTTCCCTCAGCCACTCCTCATAAGACTTGTTCTCTAGAGCCCTCACCAGCCTCGTTGCTCTTCTCTGGACACACTCCAGCAACTCAGTGTCCTTCTTGTAGTGAGGGGCCCAAAACTGAACACAGCACTCCAGGTGCGGCCTCACCAGTGCTGAGTACAGGGGGGACGATCCCCTCCCTACTTCTGCTGGCCACACTATTCCTGATACAAGCCAGGATGCCATTGGCCTTCTTGGCCACCTGGGCACACTGCTGACTCATGTTCAGCCTGGGACTGCCTTGTAACAGGACTAGAAGAATGGCCTTCCCTGCCATTCTCTGAGCAACAGGTCTGCATCAGAGAAAGGGCAAGATACCTATACACTGCAGCTCAGCTGTGAATTTATGGAATGAGTAACCCTTTTGCCTTACCATCACCAATGCTAGTCCCAGGGATGAGCAGTTTCTGCTTTTTCCACAAACATGACACGGAAGATGGAATCTCCCTGGTGCCTTAATTCAATATCTTTTCTTTCTTGTAGGAAAGAAATTTTCATTGTCTTACTAGAAATGGGCTAAAAATAAGTTTAAAAATGCCCAAGCCTATGGGAGACTGATAGAAATGGGAACACCTCTTCCAGTAGCCGAGTTAATGACATGCTCATTCTCCCTCAGGAAGCCATGTGTACTTACAATTAGTGCCAGTGGTCCTGGCAATTAACCCAGCCAACATTTCCCCAGGAAAGCCCTGCTGCCCGAGCAATGCTAATATGCAGCAGGAAGTTTATACCTAAATGAGTTACTGACAGTGAAATATTAGAAATCTCCGTTTTTTCCCTTCTGGCTGTTGTACTGTCACGTGCCTTCTTCATTTTATTTATTAAATCTCATTTCTTTTCACTCCAAAACAAGACAGACCTAAACGTAAGAAAGGCATGACAAAATACTATAGAAAAATTGTAAATTACTGAAACCAGAAGCAGAGCTTTTAATTATTATTTTGGTGTTTGTTCTCTTTGTGGGGAAAGCGCTGATTAGAACTGTTGTTACTGGCCCTGTGGGTCCTGTCATTGACCAAAGTCCAGGAACTGATGAGATGTTTCTACCTTTGCCTTAAGTTACATTCATTTTTGTCAGTGTTCAGAGCTGCAAAAGAAAGGTGTGAGACTTTGGGGATGGTGGCCAGAACAGGAGAGCTGCCTTTACCCTCACAAATAAAGGACTGAGGGATGGACCCATACGAGGTTTCTGAGCCGTGAAGCTGAGCTTTGCAACAACTAGCTCTGAAGTTTCAGCCATTGTAGAGGAAGACTTAGAGACCTAGACAACTAGATGACTTGTCAGGACAACGAGGGATGCTGAAGAAAGGTGTGTTTTGAGGCCAGTTTCTCTTTCTGACTTGCTCTTTCTCGTGCAAGGATGCACCTGCTTCTTCTTGGGACTCACAGTGTTGGTCTCCCTTCTGGAGACAGGAGCCTAGGGCATTTTTCCCAAGGTGCAGGAGATCTGTTTTCAACCAGTGTTTAAGGACTTTCTTTTATATTCCACTTTCTGCAAACACTGTGCGTGCCCTTGGCTGTCCAAGCCCTTGACTGGTGTATATGTGAGGTGGGACATAAGCAGCTTAGTCCAAGAAGACATTAGGACCTTCCTGGGATTGGCAGGGGTTTGGAGGCTCGCTGTTGTCTTAGGTGACTGTGACTGTGCAAGTCCCAGTCTCCATGCCTCAGGCTTTTTGGCAATGTAGCCTTCAGCTTGCTTATCTAAATTACAACCACGATTACATGTAACCATGGTTTGAACTTCTAAAAACAGATGTCCTTCAAATCAGTTTTCTATAAAACACTTTATTCTGAAGATTAATATGCAATTGTAAAATTATCAGTATTGCTAAGGCAGAATACAAAATACTCAGAATAAGAATGAAGAACGAAAATATGACTCACAGAGGCATTTTCCTTCATATTCCACCTTAATTTTATGGGGCTAATAATTAAGTGCCACTGGGACATTAAGTGTGACTTTCCCCAGAACTTTAGTGTCTTCTTCAAAGACGTATCAGTCAAAGTTACTTGGAAATTTCCTATAAATTATTTCTGATGCCGATCAGCCACATTGGAGTTGTCTTGCCTAAGGATCCAGACACAGGGGTTCCAGCTGTGGTGGCACAGCAGAGCAAAGAGGCTAATGGGGTTTCAGGTACAGACAAATGTACTTTGTCATAATGATCTGTGAACATACAGTAAAATGTGATTAGGCACTGAGATTGCTTGCTCATGGAGAAATACTTACAATAGTGCATGCACCTAATAAAGCATACAAAAGAACAATATTTAAGAATCTATCATCTTTTTTTCAGAGGATTTTATAATGTTTTCAACTCCATCTCTAAAAATAAACAGTGTATAAACCAAACATCCGACCTGCCCAATTTCCGCTGAACTTCACATGGCATTTTCATGGAGGTTACCTGCAGAGGAGGAGAATCACATTTTCCAGACCAAATGGGCTTTGCTAGCATCTCCTTAATATGGGATCAAAGATCAGGCAGCATCTGTGCAGCCAGTTTTTGCCCCGTGTTGCTTCCCCTCGGCTCAGCTAAATAGGTGCTGTGCCAGCGATATTAGGGCTACTCCCGACTGTTACTGAAGGCAGAAAGCTGCCTCTGCCTTCACTGCCCGTGACCTGCTGATGGAAAGAGTTACTGCATAATCCATCCGCCTGTGAATTTTCCCATTGTAATCTGTCCTCGCTCTCTCCCATGCAGTGTATCGGGCCACAGCAGAGGACTCCCTGCGGACTGCTGCACCTCATGCTTTTTCCTCCCCTGCACATGTCCGACACTCCCCACTCATCGCTCGCAGTGCAGCTTGGGGCCGTGCCACAAGTCCTGTTGTCTTTTAGTCTTAGATGTCTCAGGGGAAGAGAGGGGCCAGACTTGAGCTTAGGTGTAAATTTTGCCATGACAAGGCAGAATTGTGCTGCCTACCTGCATCTGCAGCTGAGTGATACACAAACCGAAGTCTTGTGATTTTGCACAACCGTATGAGTTCCCTGGGCGTCTGAATTTCTGGTTTTGTTCTTTTTTTCTTGCAGCATCTTTGCTGTTAAGTAAAATTTGTCACTATGTAAAAGAATACGTAGGTATGTTCTTAATTCAGCAATGCAGAATATTTCTTTCTGGCTGTTACTTACTGAATACTTGATATCTGTACAGGTGTTTTGAATTATTGACATAAAACTTGAAATTGATTAGCAGGGTTTACTCAGCCATCTCACCCTCCTAAAAACAGGTGCCTGTCGGCAAGCAGCTGTTCATGGCAGATCTGGAACTTCTTCAGCTTTTCGTCTTCCCAAATCTTTGGTGTTTTCACTCCTAAATGAGTAAAAATAGGAAGAGATTTGGACTGTGACGTATATAATTTGACAGTGTTTTGTATCCTTCTCAGACATTTCTGACCGTTCCCTGGCGCAAAAGACATTGTGTCCCGACTCCAAGACTTATCTGGGAGAGCACTATAACATGCACTCCCTCTTCGGCTGGTCACAGACAGCACTAACTTTTCAGTAAGTTTTCAAAGATTTCAGGTGATTAAAATACATTTTAAAAGCCTCTGATGTTACCTGGGAAATCTGTAATAGGATCTAATAAGAAACAGCCCCATGCTTCATTTTACTCTATGTCATTTAGTGAGAAATATCAAGAAAAGAGAATCTCGGAAGAAGAAACAGAATCTTTTCCAATTTTACTTGTCTTAGCTAAAATCAGGATCTGCTTGTGAGGGCTTAACGCTTCAGCTGCTGCTTTTGTATAACTCGAGCAAGATGTTCCTGTCCTCTGTTGGAGCTGCTCACCTGCAGCTGCTGCAGAAGCAGCCTTGTGCGGTGCCAGGGGAATTTTCCATCCCTTCATTACCGTGGCCCAAGCAGAGGAGTTTCTGTCACCGCCAGTGAAGTGTCCAAACTGTGCAGCTCCCCCAGCTGCTTCTGGAGCTGCCTCTGGTTCCTGGCAGGCAGCGTTTGGCATTTTGGCTTGGGGCTTAGTCAGGCCAGGAGGGCAGAGCTGCGTTGCAGCACAATTGCTGTCGGCTACTGTAAAACTGATTCTGTAGCTGGGAAGCACTCAAACCTGGCTTATGCAGGTAGACTGTGGACTGGAGTGACAGTGGAAAGCTAGCTGTTGGGTTAAATCAAATGGGCAAATCATGCCTTTTCCACCAGAGCTTGAGCTAAAACACGGAGAAGTTTAATACTGCAATGTGAGTGCCAGAGCAGGGGTCCTTGTGCTGGCTTCTTTCACTATTTAGCACTCATTTTCACCAGTTGTACTGTCATGGCATCCAAAGAACATGGCTAAGCGAGCCTACTTACAGTGTTGATGCATTTGTGTTTTGTACGCCAAGCCTGGGGGAAGAGAAGCGCTGGGTAAGAGCCAGAAGCAGTTTGCCAGCTCTTGTGGGCCTGGGTGCAGAGGACCCCAGCTTTCAAGAGAAGGAGCAGAAAGCCTTCAAACCCAGCCCTGCTAGGGCACGTGCGACTTTGTATGTTTTTGGGGCCCCCATGCCCCAGTCTCAGTAAAGATCCTCCCATCACTGGTCTCTCCAC
>Ga0065711_1047748_pt1 | contig 12159 bp, 5 predicted proteins | sample Hoacrofraction12_FD_59098 | JGI IMG/M metagenome (GOLD analysis project Ga0065711, IMG submission 59098) | Hoatzin crop microbial communities from Cojedes, Venezuela - Epithelial fraction 12 v2 (version 2) | ecosystem: Host-associated > Birds > Digestive system > Esophagus > Crop | place... | reverse complement strand
CTTCCTGTGCCTCAGTTTGTGCCCATTGCCCCTTGTCCTGTCACTGGGCACCACTGAAAAGAGCTTGGTCCCATCCTCCTGACACCCACCCTTCAGATATTTATAAGCATCATATTCTAGTTTGGAAGCAGCTTTGAATCAAACCAGGTTGGTCATCAACCTATGCTGTTCAAATTTTGCATATGAATAGCTTGACCACTTGAGAAGCCAACTTTCTTCTCTACCATCTAAAACTAAAAGAGAATAACACCCTTTGATGAAATTAATCATTTAGTAGGAAACTCAGGAGACAGTTTCTTCTGCTTTATCATCACTACCGTCCTTAAATAAAGGGTTATGCAACACTTGTAATGACAGTTTAAAATATATTAAGACATGAAACTGGAAAAGAGAATCACAGAAATCATCATTTCCTTGTAGGCAATGGATTTTTGGCCAAATATGGCATGGAAAGATTAGTGTAAAATTACAAAATATATATGGAAAATTAGTAAATATTATGTAACTGGCCAAAAGGAGACAATTTAGATAGATAATCAAACCAATATTTCCTTAGCTCAGTCAGCACTTTCATTAAGACGAGCACTGACAGAAGTCACCTTCTGTTACTACCCTATTTTAGACTGTATAAGTGAAGGACAAGCATTCATTCTTATCTGAATGCATGGCAAGACAGTTCATCTCCCACATGCCCTACAGAATAAAGTCTCAGACAGATCAAGTCCACTGTTAGATATAGCTATCAAGGAATGAGAAGACACCACAGTTGCAGAGGTACAAGATCCTCTGTGGTCCAGGCTGTTGTAAAATGAAGAGATCTAGCAGCCCAGAGAAGTGTATACATCTCAGACAACAGATACCTTCTACACCTGAATAAAATAAATAAAAAAATTTAACAAACTTTTACAGTAATAGTTGGAATTACAATGAAAAAATAGTGTCAAGATGCTATATTCCATAACCAGACAGTGATGAAGTTCACAACGCTGTCATTGAGAAGAATGAGGCAACCAGTACTTGTCATAGCTATTGTTTTCAGCTGTCTGGAGACCTAAATTCATCTCTTTGTATTATCTGACATTTTTAGATTATCTGTATTACTAGACATGATCAATACCTACCCTCTCCACATGGTAAAGTGAAATAATAAAAAACACAGAAAAAGGGAAAGCTATTTTTGAGAGGAGCACTAATGGAAGGACATAATGAGGCCTTATGCTGGCATCTCCTTTCAGATATCCTGAACAAAAAATGAGCAGCTTCTTGTTCAAATTGACAGTAGTCCCTTGAAAATTCTGGTCTTAGACCAGAAAACAGCACATCACATCTGGAAAATCTCCAATCTGATCTTAATAATGGAATTTATAAATCTTTTCTTTTTATGTGAATTAAAAAAATCCACAATTTCCCCGAGAAAGAAAGAGGCAAAAAAGAGTGATCTGATTGCTACATTCACATTTACAATCCAGCACATACTCAAAGACTCACGGTTAGATTTACTCTTGTTACATTTCTTGAAAATCAATGTTCAGCTTTTCTTCACAGAATAATCTGGACTAGTTTTGGTTACTTACGTAAAAGAAACCACCACTGATCTATACAGACTGTACGAAACCTACCATGACTCTAAATACACTTCTGAGTTTCAGCTTACCTGCTTTGAGTTTGTTAAATAGAGTTTTGCGCCCAAATTTAAGATCTGCAGCTTTACAAGGTCGTCTTCATTAGTGAAGCTTTTGGCTGTCTTTCTCAAAACATCGGGTGCAATCTTTGGAACTCGTTCACAGTACTCACCGATGAGCCAGAGAATGCTAGCTCTGGCTACCGGAACCTGCGAAAACATTGCACACTTTAAGTTAACACATTCACAAAGACTACTAGCATACTTGTGTTCAGTAACAAGTTAAACAAAATGCTACTTAAAGACAATTGCCACGCAAGAAATACAGACCCAAATTAAATACTGTTCAATATGGCCACTGTGGTAGGCTGAATATTTGTACAAACATAAGGTACGGATCCTGCCTCGAAACCCATGCATTACGAGTTGACAAGACAAACAGAGCAGGAATGGAAACAGAGGCAAAGTGATGTGTTCATGTTCACAATACAAGCTGGTGGCAGTTGGGAAGAGAATCCCAGCCTTTGAGGTGTGTTTGGGAATTCTTGCCACCAGGTTACGCTAAACACCATGTTGAAACAAAAAAGTGCTTTTTTGTGACTATATTCATATAGAAATGGTTTCCAACAATACAGCTTCCTCAACTCCTGCCTATCTACTCTACAAGTGCAAGAATTTCTTTAAGACTTTTGCTATCTTTCCTTCATTATTATTTAAAATATTATGACAGTAAGTTTTGAATTTTTGCAAACGTCCAAGGCCAGCTGAACACAGAATTTTGGACAGATAGGAATTCAAAATCAGCGTTCTCAACTTTCAAATAGGATCTAACCTCTTAACTGAAAACACTGTGACCAGAAACTTCACACATATGTTACTGTTTTGGAGCTACTTAGCAGTTTCACTGAAATAACGGGCAGTAGCAGTTTTCAGATGAACTTCCAGCGTATGGTACTGACTTCAAAAGCACAGTAGTGTCACAGATGGAGGGGAAGCAAAATGGAAAAGCACAGAGAGGCTTATGCTCCATGCAGAGTTTTGCTACAAGTAGTTAGGAGTTAAATGAAATAATACACACACTTTTCCCAAAGGCGAGCTAGCCTGTATTACCAAGCGATCAAATTAAAAATTGCATCTGTATTACGTATCTTCCTGAAAACCTTGTTCTTCCCTGAGAGGAAGGAAGAAAGTATGCAATGAGAAAACTCCTCTAGGCAGAAGCGTGTCTTGCACTGCATCTACAGGCTATGGTGCTCTCACATTCTGTACAGATTCTTTTTTAACAGGTTTTGAAAAATGAGGGGAAAATCGTAACTGTTCTATCCTATCAAATGACTGACTAGAGTTTAGAAAAAAGGAAAGCTTCCAACTGTAACTGCAATTTCAGCTAATTTAACTGCTTTTTTAAAAAAAGTAAAAAACATTTGTACTAACACTTCCCATTATTCCCTACACTATTCAGGGATCTTTTTTAATAAGCTTACACTGAAGCCAGCGTAAGTTGTGCCTTAGGTAAGATTCACAGGAGAAATCAGCTTGACAAATTTCAGCATTGTGCTTCTCAAAGCACTAATTCTTAGCATCATTCGTGTATGTTTTAATTACTTTTCCAGCTTAAGTCAGTCATTCATATATGAATATCTATTTCTCAGAATTACAATGGGAACAAACTATTAAGCATCCTACCCTATACACACATAAAATCAGGAAGTACTGCTTTCCAGTTACTTTCATAAAAGGTAACAAATGCAAAATAAAGTATCAAGGTTCAGGATCGCAATTCCTAAACTACAGTCCACAGTCACAGAATCATAGAATGGTCAGGGTTGGAATTGTCCTTAAAGATCACCTGGTTCCAGCCCCCCTGTTCCAGTGCCTCACCACCCTCACAGTAAAGAATTTTTTTCCTATATCTAATATAAATCGACCCTTTATCAGTTTAAAGCCCTTACCCCTTGTCCTATCTAATCCTATCAGTCCCTAATAAATGGCTCACTAATCCATACTAAAGAAATACTAATTACGGTCACAAGAAAATTTAATTAGTAAATATGATTTACTGCTCCAAAAAGTTTAGGCACAGCTTTGCATAAAGTCAACTTGACAATATCTACTTCTGTACTTCACACTGTTGCAAACACAGATGCCATCAAAAATATAAACAAGCACGTCATGGGGAAAACAGAGGACTGCCTCTGTTGAAAGAGAAAGCACTCAGAACACAGAAAGACAGAACAGAGTCCAACAACAACAACAAAAAATCCCCTTGAGAGATAAATGCCATTTCTAAACATAGAAAATATATTTAAGGTAGAGGTAACATTACGTATTGAGAGTGGTATAACAGAGTGATTTAACATACACAAATACTGATTGAGATACGGATGACTTTTTTTGTGTGAATTGACAAAAAACTTAAATAGTCTTGGAACTTAAAGTGTAAGAGAGACAAACAAACTACCAAACAACTGCTAAATGTAAAAGCTTTAAATGCAGTCGGAATACGTCCGCCTGTGAAACAGTAAGACTGATGCCATTACTGTACACTGACTTCAGAAGGAAAAGAGGTTTTTTCTAATGTTCCAAAGGTTACACTGCATTAAAACCTAACTCCCAATCTATTATTTTAAATTGGGCTAAAGAACTGTAATTGAGTGGTACATTAAATTTTCCAGTATCGGAGTAGTTCATGTTGCCTGCTGTATAGATAGAAATGTCTAAATAAGAATATATAGGCAACTTCAGATTTCAGTTATGCTAGATTTATTTTTCTAAAATATTTCATTACAGACTTGTTAAAATACTAGAATTCTATAAGAGATCACCAAGGACCACAGTTTGGGCAGCAGCCTATTAGAAACATGCCTTTTACTATTGTCTCTTCTTAAAGCAAAAACACCTCACAGAACAGATCAATTTCAGTAACAGTATTAATTATGAAAGACAAACATCTGTATTGCAGAAACCCAGGACTACATTTTAAAACAACACTGAAATACATTCAAAAATATTTAGACAGTGCGCATTTAAGTTTTTTCCCAGTCTGTAAAACGTATATTAGAGTATGAGTTTTAGAATGTAAAATAAATACACTAAACAAAGCCCAATTTGAAAAATAGCGACAACGAAAAACAGATGAAATTTCTCATGAGACTCTGCCTTCTAATCAAGTGGTTAGCTTACTATGTAAATACTGTATACATTAAACACAATTTTGTGCAACAAGAATCAATATCAATTAGAGACTTCTTGAATCAAACCCTAAGTGGAAGTCATTTTAAAGAAAAGTATATGTTGAACTGATGAACCCAATGTTTCTGTGTCACTGGATTCATTTGGGATCAAAATCACACAATATTTTCAGACTTCTTTTTCCCTGTTTAAGTCTTCCAGTACTCAACCATGTAATATAAAGTGCATGATCCTGTGGCCGTTGTTTCCAGGGCATTCAAAACAGCAAACAAGAAATGAAACCACTTCTAGACCTTCATTGCCTTTTCCAGTATAGCTTAAGTAAGGACCTTGAATCGACAAAAATGCAGGAAATAATACTTTCATTATTCTGCCCTGCTCTGCATTATCCTCGAAGGCAAACAGCATTGTAAATTACTTTGCCTGATGCTTTACTCCATATGCCCTGAGCAAGTGGTTAAGTGCACTTTTTAAGCCTTAGTACCAGAAGGCAGTTTCTACTGCCATTTTAACCCATTACCTGTCTGGAGGAAAATAAGTAAATGGTTAAAAAACAAAAGAACAAAAACCAGCCAGACCCTCTTCCCTGAAAACAAGACTCTGGTTACTTACAGCAGTTAGAGAAAGACATTACAAAGATTTTACAAATCACTAAGCAGCACATTTCAAAAACTATTGTAGATCAGCTCTAACCTTATTACTTAACATACTAGGCTAAAGCACAGCTTAAAATTGCCAATTCTGATTATCGTTATTTATCACAAAACAAGGAGATATTAAGACTGCAAATGAGGTCTAATTCTCTGCATCCAGAAGAAAATTTGCACAGCTATCAATTTTTAAAATTCTACCTGGAATCAGAAATGGGAAGAGATATGAAGTTGATGGGAAATATCATGCTGGCAGCAACATGAAAAGGTACACAGGAAAGAATAGGAGTAAAAGACAAGTGTTGGGTTTTTGTTTTCAAATGGTAGACCTTCAAGGACTCCTCCATTATTTCAACCTCTGCACATCAAATTCATTTAAAAAAGGATCGCCACCGATGACTGCCACCTCTTACATAGTGTACAGGTTTAGTTTAAATTGTGTTTTATTCAAGCTGAATATTTGTTTCAATTTCAATGTACAGTGTCCTTGGCCATAATGTCCCAAAGACCAAGTATTCCTCTGAAATTCTAAAATATTACACAGATATGAAAGTAAAAAAATTATCAAATTATGAGAATTGTTCAATAAGGCGCAACTTACATAAAGGTTTCAAAATACATTATTAAAGTGTATCCTAGAGAAAAGAACATGGCTAGAATCTGAAGCTTGAAGAACTGAAATATATATGAACATATTAATGTCCTACCTTGTGATACCTTCCCAACACTGAACAAAAGGAGAACTTAACTAAAGAAAGCAAGACACCTCTGCTGTGAAGCCATATGGGAAACATAGCAATAAGTAGTATTTACTCAAGAATACTGCAGAGGAACTCATGTCTGTTATTGTTGGATGAATGGACAGAGCAGTGTCAAAATCTCCCAGTCACCTACTCTAGCAATAATGATCCCAATCCAAACCACTAGTTAGTAATTCCTAATTGCTTCCATAAGTGACATGTTTTTCCCCTAATATTAAGCTCTTCAAAGTTACATGCATCTATTTTATTTTTCCTCTAAATCCGCAACGCCTTAGCCTGTCTATCCCATCAAGCAGTGTTCCTCCTCATCTCTAGATCAGAAAACACTTCAGACTTCTCTCATTCTCACTTATATTCTAGAAGGAACTAGAAATAAGTTTGCAGCAAAAACCAAGGACGGCAGAATTCATCAGCTACGAAAAGAAAAATAACTCTGCCTCCACAGTACTGTAAGAGAAAGTCTGGAGAAATATCACACCAGAACTACAAGATTCCCATCACCCAGAAAGCAAGCACTACTGGGTACAATGTACACTTGTAAATTATTTTTCTAAAAAGAAAAAGGCAGAAACTAATTTGGAGACCACTGCAGCTTGTTTATATGAGAAAATATACAAATGTAGAACACCATCAGGACATTCTTACTCAGAGTTAATTCTTGCTAGGTTGATTTACATTCATTCATTTCTAAAATGAATTAAGATCAATCAGAAGAGGCATACTTGGGATGTAAACAGAAGTGTCTAGTATTAATCGAGCTTAACCAATGCAAGCTAAACAATGCACTTTAAAACTTATTTCAGATTAAATCTGCAAGTATTTGCACCTAAGACAAATTCTGGACCAGAGTAGACTTACAACTACATGACACATACTTGATGAGGGAATATCCTAAAGGCTTTTGAAAAAGCCCCTCAACAACATAACACACAGAACTAATTAAGCCTACAGAGGGAACAACTAGCACAAACTAGCACTGCTTAGATCTCTGGCTCTCAATTTACCAGGTCATTAAATTGTAAAGCATGACAATATTATTAACACATTAACAGCCAAATGGAAACATTTTTTGTGATTTTTAAAACCACAATTTTAAATAGATCCAACTATTCTCTTGTTTAATATCTTCAGAACACAATCAGACATGCATTTCTCAGTTATAACTTTTGAAGTGTGTGGAAGGAAAGGATCTGGAATATAGCTAGACTGAGCTGTACTATGCACGGGTTTAGGTATTTAACAAATACCAGACACAACATAGATCTCATAGATCTTTGCCTAGGCACACCTGAGATAAAAGTTTAAGGTACAAATTATAATACAAAAGCAAAGGAAGAAAAACTAGCAGTCCTCAGATATTTGGTTCTGTTTTACATAGTATTACATTAATTTCAACTCTAAGAAGCACCAAAGAATTTCTTTGCCCACACGCTCCCACCCTCCAGTTACTTTCAAGTTCTTTCTGTATAGTTCAGCTACTTTTCCTATGTCCAAATGCAAGAGACCTTTAAAGACGGTAGCAGTGGTATGCTCTTGCATACAGGAATAGGGTAAGTCCCTTACATTTCAATCCCAATTTAAAAATGCTTTCTCCAAGAGAAGAGGTCAGGCAACAAAAAAAATCTGTGTAAAATATGTGTGTACAAAAGTATGTGTGTATGTATATTGCATGTCAATGTAATAAGGGTCAGGAATCCTTGGTTTGTGTCTCTATGCTTTAGAGCAGACAAAAAACAAGGCAACTGTGTTATGGCAAGTCGCAATCACTCCTGCCATAATAAGATTAATCTTTAAATGCAGATATCAGTAATTCCAGTAGTGCTTTACTAAACATCAAAATTTCAAATTCAGATCCTCAGTATGATATACTCCATATACCACCTTCCGAAACATGTAAAAATACGCTTATCCTTTTCAGAAACATTCTAAAGGAATTGGGGTTTGGACTAGATGACCTTTAAGGGTCCCTTGCAATCCAAAGCATACTGCAATTCTATAAAGCAATACATCCATTTTCAAACATAATAGGTCCAAGTTGTTTCAGGATAATGATATGGCATTCAAATTATAAATATGAACTTCTTCCACCTTTATTCTTTAATCCAAAATCCTAAACATAACTTGGAAGATAAATTTCTGGAAGTTATTATTAAAAAATTACAGGGAAAAATGTAAACCAAGATGTACAACAATCATCCTGGAGAACCTACAGCATCACTATCCCTGCTTCCTTCTTGAATAAGAAGCACAATTCAGACTCATATTTTGATTGTTAGTTTATTCCTATGACTGCTCTGTTTCACAGACTGTTCTATTATGTGACAATTTTCTGATATTCTGTACAATTCATTATTGGAGAACATGAGTATGTCAAAGTAATTCCAGTACTGCATGTCTTTTTTTTCCCCTTTATTCAACTTAAAGAAAAGGATATTCTTTTCCAAAAAAATTCCCTGTCTTTAAAACTGGAAATATTTACTCAGAAGTATTAATTGTATAAAATAGCTACAAAACTCATTCAAGTGTTAAACAGAATATTTAGAAAACTATTTTGTCTTGTACATTATGGGGTAATAAGATGACAAAATCATTCACTGATTTAGAAATTATTTACTGCTCCATCATCAATAAATGTGTAATTATATGAAATGGAACAATCCTATTTATAGCATCTACAGAAAAGTAACTATTGACAGATCAAATTCTGTCACCTTTGGGGTAGCATGCAATAGATAGCTAATGGTCTTCAGCTCTACCCTACACTATAATTTAGGGTAGACCACCAAATGATTTATCAATAACTGGGACTGTGAGATTCTGGGAAGTAAATATTGACATATCTCAATATCAATATAATCTAAGGAGACATAACAGGCAATAATGCAAATTTTACTGTTAAATGCCACAGAACCTTAAATATCCAGAAGACAAAAATGCAACTCCAAGAAACATTGCAACACACTCTCAGCGGCGTGTCTGGTACCATGGAAAGGTCAGGTGATTCGGGGGCAGGAAAAAGATCTAGAATAAAATTTGTTAAACTCCATCTCAGATCAGCAAGACAACGGGCTGAAAATCCTCAAGTTAAGTGCTCCTTTGCCCTTGTTTTCATTTCAGCTTACCCACTCCATGTTCTAAACCTGCTACTCATCTTGGACTAATGGTACTAGCAACGCTCAACATTTCCAGGTACTGCTTTCAAAACAGCTTCCCAGATCTAAGCCACAAATTGATGACATCTGATAGCTTCTTTTTCCTCTTCCTGAAGATAATGAAAAATTATATATTACATCAAAAATAAAAAACTGTATTGTATTTATTACACCTATTTTCATTTATGGCCCAAATTCAAAGGACATGGTGTGATTTTTATCAGTCAGCAAGGAAAATAAGATATTTGCACAGATACTCACTGTAATGTTATCCAAGAGTTTGGCCATATGCTTAATAATTTCACCATGGTGGGCTGGCTGAGTTTGCAGCAGTTTCTTAATAACAACAACACTTTCAGCAACTACAATCTCTGTTTAAGACAAAACAAATTATTAATTTAAAAAGCATTTATGCAACAGAAAAAGCCATAAATAATTGACTGTAAAAGATGTTATCAGCTTTCAAAATATGCTTTGCAGAACTGAATTTTATTTACGTGGTAAAAAGATGTAAACCACTTACTAAGTAATATAAGTTCAGCTTCCAGAATCAAGTTATAACCAGCAAAAAGAAGACAGAAAAATGTGCTAAACATAAAAATATCATCCTATTACATAATTTTTTTGAAACTTCCTTTTAGTAAAGCTGCACTTTGTATTTTTCCTTTTCATGACAGCATGAAAAAACATGTTTTTCACTGAAAGTAGGGAGAGTCATAAGTAATTTTCTGTCTGCATTAGAAATACAAACACTTGTTTAATACCCAATGAAATATACAACAAAAGTAACAGGTCATTCATAAACAAGAGAAATATATAAACATGTCCTTTGCACTTTTTCACCTTCTAAATAGCCTCTCTCAGGTCTGTAATCTAATCTCTAGTACATTCAAATGAAGATTCTAAATCGCAAGCTGTTGCAAGCTTTATGCATTGGAGTGCTTAGCTACTGTAACAAGTAATATTCACAGCCTGATCAACTTGTATGACAAGTACAATTTCTGAGGCCGAAAAAACCCCACTGGTGCAGAGGTAAGCTTGTACGCAAGAGCAAACTCATGTTGTCAGGAAAGTCAGACATGGCCAAAACTGAAAGCAAAACAAAATCTACTATAAGAGTTCAACATAATTCTAATGTTCATTTACACTACAAAAAGGGAGTAACTATTTCTCCAAAACTATCAATGTTTAAAACAAACAAAAAGCCTAACTACCATTCCTTAAACGTCACAGAGGTATTCCTACATTTCAAGAGTTAATGTGACACATGGACCATTCATTCAGCAATCAAGCAAGGTGAAGTTTCGTAAGAATAGTATGGGGAAGAGATCTCTAAGTACTGGATTTATGTTTTGTTTTGTTTTAGAAAGCAAACTTCTATATGGAGAAAGGCTTTTTAAAATATCTGAGTATGCATCATTATGCTATAAGCCTCTGAAAAGCTTAATTTTAACTTGCGGCTTTTTGTGTCATTTCTTTCACGTGCCATCTCAACAATATTTCTAGATTAATTTCCTGAAGCAAGGTTAACATGTCTGCTTCACTCATCTCAAGGTCTTGCACAATCCTACAGATCAATATAATTTAGACTGTAATTTTAAAATTTTGAGAATTGTCTTCTCACTTTAGTATCTGGCAAAACACAATCTGGAATATCTGGAGTGGGGGACACTATAATGACATCCTTCATCATTGAGTGTTTTCTGATATTAACAAGAAGAATGGTTAAGCAAATTAAAACTGACCCAAAAAACTGAGTGGACATGAATCCATTATTAAAAAGACTTGTTGACAATGAAAAATTGACCATGATAAAATCAAGTGCAGTAGATGAAGTGTCACCATAGGAAGTACTTTAATGCAATCTGTGACAGCAAATTTAAAGAACTGAACCAGAATTGTAAGCTAGTAAACTAGTACAGTTCTTTTCAAATGAGTCTAGATACCAAAAAAGAAAGTACAAACAAAAGCAATGTGAATTGGTATTAGAATGAGGACTGACAGTTCAGAAAAAAAGAGAGGCTCTTTGAGACTTCATTTGTGCACACGAAGAATCCCAAAAATGAGCATGAAATAAAAGACACACACTTAGGTTCAAAGACAAAAAAAAACCAAAAGGGGGAGACAAAATCGGCATTCTGAATAAGCAGTAAGAAAAATTTAACATGTAACTCTGCTAGAATTATCAAAGAAAAAGTGCATACAAGGCAATGATAAATGAACAGAAGAATTAACAGAGAGTAAATTATATCTAAAGGTTCATAACAAGTAAACCAGATCCTTAAAATAAAGAGTAAACATCACAGAAAACCTGATCAGGAATGACTCTATGAATAAAGCAGACTACAAGAGGTACCAGTAACTTCAATTTTTCAATTTTTCAATTTTTCAATTTTTCAAGTCATAGTAAAAATCTTAGTACAACATTCACTGCTAGTTTTCTTCAAATAATTTTGAAGCAATATGGAAACGACTACTCTGAGTAGTCACTCAGGATAATCTCTGAAGATCCTAGAGCATGACAACTTCTCAAAAACCTAAAATATATTTAGCCATACAATGTTCCATTTTGCCAGATAATGACATATATAAAAAATTTAAAATGTAGGGGTGTTTCAGTTTCGGCTGCCGCCGGCAAACAAAAGCGCCACGCGGCCGCCCCTCCCCCCGCCGGCGTGCGGAGGAGAATGGAAAAGAAAGAGGCAGAAACCGGTGGGTCGGGATAAGGGCAGTTTAACAGAACAGCAAACAGAGGGAAAACAGGAACAACAACGATACAAATA
>Ga0065711_1047747_pt1 | contig 12159 bp, 5 predicted proteins | sample Hoacrofraction12_FD_59098 | JGI IMG/M metagenome (GOLD analysis project Ga0065711, IMG submission 59098) | Hoatzin crop microbial communities from Cojedes, Venezuela - Epithelial fraction 12 v2 (version 2) | ecosystem: Host-associated > Birds > Digestive system > Esophagus > Crop | place... | reverse complement strand
CAGAGCCCTGTCCAACCTGGTCTTGAATGTTTCCAGGGATGGGGCCTCCACTACCTCTCTGGGCAACCCGTTCCAGTGTTTCACCACCCTCATTGTAAAGAATTTCTTCCACAGCTCCGACTCGTTTCCGTTCTACGGCAGCATCCCCAAGCTGGGTGAGGTGTACTTTGCAAAAGGCACAGGCATGAATGCAATGCTCAAAAGAAAAATGTTAGCTAAAGGAGAGAGGAGAGGAGAGGAGTTAATCAAGCGTAAATTCCTACCTCTGCCACAGTCAGGGCCCAGAAAGCCAAGGAAGCAATGGCAAGTCCCAGACACGCAGTCTCCGTTCCCATAGCAATTACTGGGACAATTATCCACTGATTCTGGAAAACAAAAGAGAATTCAGATACTTCTTTAGGCAAGGAAACACCTCTGAGTTTGGGAGGGCTCTGGATGGCAGGACAGCTGGAACCTGAAAGCAATCACTGCTCTTGGGGCCAAAAGCATTAGTCTGAGCTCCACTAAACAGCCCTCACCCATTTACACCAACGGATGGTTCAAGTGTAACTCACTAGCGTGGAGAGACTGCAAATCCTGTGATTAAATCGCAGCTGCTCAGCACCCACCCGGCTTTGTCCTCACTCAGCACCCAAAAGCTTCCAAATGTCTTTTCTTCCTGCTTATTTTTCCAATCGTTTTCCCTCTTCGCATTTATTGGAGAGAAGCAACACACGCCGTTCTCGTGGCAGAACATGCACCTTTGGGCTGATTTTGTTGTCTCAGGTAAGTGAACTTGGAGCCTTTGTTTGTGCCAAACAGAGCCGAGCTGTGACAGAATTTTCCCCTTATGAAGCTCACTGAACACAGCCCCTTGGTTCATCCTCTCTGCCTGTTGAAGGGTTATTCCTAACCAAATGCCTTTCGGCTTGTTCTGCAATATTATACAAACAGCCCACAGGGCTGGGGCTAATATTGCTTCTTGGTGGAAAAGGAAATGGACTATTCCATGCTTTCTTCTGTTTCTTGTTATCTTCTTCAATTCCCTGACTTTGGTAAAAACACTGGCTGTTCATCTTTCAAGGAAAGCTAACAGGTAAGCAAAATGTTATCTTGCACTTTTATTTTGAGAACACTTCAGAATATTTGGGCTAAAAATTATTTTTCATGAAAGAAGAACACAAGCTGGTAAACATCACACATAAAAAAGAGACTGAAAATAATTTTATTTTCTTGACTAAACTGTGAGTAAAGATTGAGTAAATGTGAGTGAGGCTCGAAAAGATAATGGAAAACCGTGGTTCACTCCACACTACTGTTTCACTTTTTCTCTGAGGGAGATGCATAGCTGATAAAAACCAGATTCAGTTAGACAGGAGGAGCACCAGTGGTACATCTGTCATGGAGCGGGGTGGAAACCCCAGCCGTGTGAATAAAGACTGCACGTTCACAGACGTACTTCACAGAGCCTTCTGGTAGCAAAATATTTGTAAACTTCCTATCAGTGCAAATGAAGAGAAACAGCTGCAGCAGAGATGTGCGGATTAGTTTCTAATCACAAATGAAAGGAAGCCTGTTTCTCGATGGGTGTTCTCCAAACACCAGAGGTTTCTGAAGGACATTTTAAAGGACATGGTGTAATTTAATCATTCATAAATGGCAACAGAAGTTTTAAATCATACAAAAAGTTTCAAGCATTTATGTTTTAAGTCTTGGCATCAGACATCTCACATTTAGATAGCTCCATGCCGCAAGGTAGGTACAAGGAAGCTGTCAATTTTCTAATATTCAAACTTTACAGTTAAGCAGATATTCACTTTACGGTGTATGGAAATACAATCACAGCATGTAGCCAACACGTTGGGCTTGAGCTGCCATCTTTAATGCAACCAAATAGCAGCCACGCTTCCTAGGACAAAGAAACAGCAGCTCAGGCCTGGCGCATTTATACTGATATTGAAGCATACCAAGTGTCCCATAATAGCAGGTACAAACACAAATCCATCCTGTAAATGAAAAGTTAATATAAGCCCGTACATATATAATCTTCAGAACTTTGTGATGGTTTAATTTCACTGCTGAAAACAATTTTGCTTTATGCATTTTTCTCTATGCTTTTTTTCACAATGTTTAAAGCTTTTTTGTCTTCTTTTCAAGAAATATATGCACAAATTTAGAAAAAGAAGTTATTTACTGATGCACATACACATACTTACACATACGAGAAACATACAGCGTGTGAGTACTGTGAAACAAGATAATGAGACAGAGCAAGCAGACTTAACAGCTCCTGTGGCTGAAAGGGTCAGTCCTGCTCCTCTAATCCTCTCATCCTAGGTACAAGCCTAAGCTCCCTCTTCTCATGCTGGTTCTGGCACTTGTCAGGCCCTTCAATGAGCTGGTTAAGCTCAAAAGGTGGCAAGAAAATTAATGCAGCAGAAAAAAAAAAAACAAGTGAACTGTTTTGTACTGCCTGAAAACTGGGAGCAGAAAGAGTAGGGCCACGTTATTCGGCATCAGCGCAGCAGGCAGACGTCTCGTGAAACCTCACCATCACACTGCCATGCTGGGTCGGGCTCTGCAAGCTGCAGCAACGCTGCGTAGAGGTTACACACGCATGACCTTTGAAGTCAACGGGAATACCTGTGTCAGTGCTTGATGCAGGACAGACTCCTAGTGTTATGGCAACACCTATGATATATTAGAAACAATTTTTAAAAGTTTTTTTCAAGCTTTTGCTTTAAAGGACTAAATGGAGTCCTTGAAAAGGAGTAGAATATCCACACAACTTTCTTGGTATGTTTATGTGTGAAAAATAGTAAAACATCAAAGCAAGATCTGAAAAGCAATGCAGCATCAGGCACGGCAGCTGTTCCAAAGCATAGCAATGCACCGCATCTAAAGGATAATCTTTGCTACTGAAAATAGTATTTTGCGTTTATAGTGTGGTTCAGCTGATGTACTTGTGATGCCTAGGACAAGACAGGCATTACTCAGTACACCAATTAGATGTGTACTCTAGGTTAAACCGAAAGACTCTTGTCTACTATACTATATATAATGGGATCTAGAAGTTCAGAGTGAGCACAGAAACACAGCATATCTGTATTTAAGTAACCAACTTTCCTGAATCTTACAGTGAATCAATTTAATGAACTTTATTCCAGTGGTGCTTCCTTTTCTCCTCTGACTAGTTCAGATATTGTCATCAAAGGCACCTAGAACTGGTCAGATCCCACCGAGAGTGACCAACACTAAAGCACACCAAAAAAAAATCAATGTATATTTTGCCATTCAGACCTGGCATTTTACTTTGCAAAAGCACAAATATCACTCCATATATCACACTCATCTCCTCAGTCCTTGATTTCCCAGACTCTTCTTTGCGAGTGTGCCCTAACTGCATCACACCGTGTTGTGCCCCACACAAAAGGAATAACAAACCTCCCATTCAGGGAGGTACCCATTGTACCTTCTCCACTGAAGGACCTCAGTAACTCCGAATTGTGGCATGACCACCCTGTACTATTAACGATAGAGTTGGCCCTTAAAAATACCTTCATCCTACTTCATTGCTTTCTCTGATGCTCCTTGTTTTTCTAATACAGCTAAAAGTAACATTTCTAACGTGCTTTTATTTTAGACTAGCTCACGTTGCCCTGGAATAACCTGCCTGATAGAGAGGAGATGAAGCGAAGAGGAAAAGGAACTCTTCCCCCGCAGTGGCTGGTGCCACTTACCATTTTTTAGCAGTTAAGGGTACTAACTTGCCTGGTGTGACTCAAGGCAATCAAGGTCTCTGCACACTCCCAAAAGTTCTTCACGACTGAGAATAAACTCTGAAAAGCAATGAAGATTCATGCAGTACATCTTTGTCTCAAAGCTGCTCTAAAACAGCTTAAAAAGTATTTCCATAAAGGAAGCGTTAAATGAACCTGTTTTTTCTCATGAACTCCAGAGCTAATGAGAACAAACAAGGCTTGTGACTTACGCCTGTCAGCAACAAGTCTGAGTTGTGTGTGCAATACGGGGTTCTATTTATATTCTTAGGTACAATCACAAACTGGAATTTCTTTTTACTTTGAAGATTGCAGGCATTAGCAAGTCATACTCATTTAAGATGTCCCATGAAAACCTGTGTCGATGAAGACAGGACTGAATTTAGTTTCAGTGGCCACAGACTGCACCAGTTGGAGAGCTGACTCGATTTTCTGTTCCTTCTGAAATGTACACACACCATGTGCAGGCCTATCTGTGCACAACACTCTAATATCTAACTTTCCAACTAAACAGGAGGTGGTGGGTGACTTAGCATAAGAAATTAGGGAGTTGTGATGGAGGAACCTAAGGAAGAACTAAGAATGAAGTGGACAAATTTGCACGTGTTGCAGAAGCTATGACAGTCAAATTATTATCTAATGGGGCTGTAATGGGCTTGCGTGTCAAGGTTTTGGTAGCGGGGGGACTACAGGGGTGGCTTCTATGAGAAGCTACTAGATGCTTCTCCTGTGTGCAATGCAGCCAAAGCCAGCCAGCTCCAAGATGGACCCACCGCTGGCCAAGGCCAAGCCCATCCGCGACAGTGGTAGCGCCTCTGGGATAACATAGTCAATAAGGGTGAACCTTTCCCCCCGGCAACTTGAGCTGGAGACAGGAGTGAGAATATGCAAGAGAAACAGCTCTGTAGACACCAAGGTCAGTGAAGAAGGAGGGGGAGGAGGTGCTCCAGGCGCCGGAGCAGAGATTCCCCTCCAGCTCATGGAGCAGACCACGGTGAGGCAGGCTGTGTCCCTGCAGCCCATGGAGGTCCACGGTGGAGCACATCTGCACCTGGAGCCCAGGGAGGACCCCGCCCCACGTGATTATAAAGATATTGTCCAATGTATACAAAAATCTGTAAGGTGTTTCATGTATAGTGCCATGGAAACTGCTTTAGAGAATCATGACAATGTTTTGTTTTGTTTTGTTTTTATTTAATTGTTAAAGTTCACTGTGAGACTATGGACAATTCTTTTTTAGAGATGTATTTTCTCACTTTTCAGTCTGACTCCCACAGCTTTCTCTTGGCTTCCCAATCTCTGAATTGATCTGATTGCCACCAGCTGGTAAGGGCAAAGACTGTTAACCGGATGGTCTGTGAGTGGATGATCTATGATGCTTTCATATAGTTTCGTTATCATGTCCAAAGAGAATACTGAAAATGCAGCTCCCATGCCACTTTCCAACAATCAATAGCAGCAGCAGCAAACTTCCTGAAAGCAAATAACTCATGCTGGGGACAGACCAGCAAAACTTGAGGCGGTGTGGCTTCTAATGAGGACTGCAGAAGCTGAGTATGGAAGCAATTGTCCTGCCAGCTTCAAAATCTAATTAGCAACTGAAAAAACAAGTCATTTCCTGAATAAATATTGTAAACACCCAGAGAAGGAGTAAGTGACACAACGAGGCACACCGCCTTCAGATCCACAGGCTCATTTTGGAGAACTGTATAGAAATGCCTTGTCTGAGGTAGAAATTTCTCTCCACCCTAGTCCAGCCTACCTCACTCAGGAAAAGGCGGATGTACAAAAGTGCTTCTAGATTTATAAAAATGAGAGATGGAAAACATTCATTAAGTGTGAAAGCCTAGACTTCTCTAAGAGCAAAACTCTTCTTCTGAAGAACTCTTTAAGATCCTTCCTGCTCAAAAGGTTTAATTATCAAAGCACAAAAAGAAACAGATCACGGTCTGGAGCAAACCAGCTTTACTTCATGCACCACGTTGGCTCACAGCTGCTGAGGATACTTTGGGACTTTTCCCATTTGTCTCGGGAGACTTTTTTCAGTACGAGTAATCTCACAGCCGGTAGAGTTTGAAGAAAACTTGGCTGAAACCTTTATCTCATTGCTTGTTTTCCCACTGCAATAACTCCTTACCCTGAGAGAAGCTTTAACTGGCACAATCCTGCCCAGACCTGCAAGAAGACTTCACACTACGCTATCCTTCATTCAAGCATATCACCAACTTCAATAGGAAATTGCTAATTGTTACCATTCCCGTTGTTTTAGGTTGGTAATCTGAGGCATACAGAAATACACCGTTTGCTTCACATCATGAAGTGACTCCTGTGATGGCGACAAAGCTCCCAGGCTAATGGTCTGCTCAGGGGACCACTTTGCTACTGACAAAAAGCCCCGTGAAAGCCAATTCTGCTGTGGTGAGCTCTATAAAGATCTGTCAGCCTGGCTTCCAATTACCTACATGAATTGCCTTTATCCAGATGAAATACAATAAACATATTAAGGAGGCAGACAAGTTGTTAGCGTCTTGATGGACTTCTCTTCTTTATACTCACTGTGTTTGTTGGTCAGCAGTATAGCTACTTTAACAGTATTTCCGCCTTATTTATTTACTATGCAACATTCCACTTAATAGCTTGTTTCTATATCTTTGGGCCAGAGGCCAAGGCAGATGTTTGCCTGACACCAAATCCTATTAGAGGCTGCAGTAACACAATTGTGTGTTAAAGATAAATATTTTATAGCCTAGACTTGCCACCAAGCATCATCATTCCCTAGGCATTTAGAGGCAACTATCTATTGGCAAAGAAAAAAACAGTTATCTAGCTGGCAACTGAAGGCAGTAGCTTTCCTGGGAGTTCATAAGCACCAGGACTGCTTTCTAAGAACTGATTAAATGCCATTCAGCACAGGGCGGTTGTACGAATTCACATGTAACTCTTTCCTTTGACAGCCTCAAAGAGTTGTTCTGGAACTGGCAGTGTTTGGTGCTGCTGAGTGCAAAGTAAATTGCCACATCTACCAAGCTACCAGCCCAGGGAGATACAGCATATATACTGGTTGGTGTAATAAAATGTTCTACCCTTTCCTTATAAGCATCAACCCTCTGTACACACAGATGCATTAATTTTAAAAAAGTAAGTAAATTGAAAAAAAATTTCTGGAGGTAAAACAAATACTTAGAGGAGAATTGCTTGCTGTATCAAATAAATACATATATTTATTGTCACACAGAAAGAAATTGTTCCTGACTGTCCACTGGCCTATTTTCTGCCTAGTCATGTTCCCCTGGCTAAAGAAGACACTTTGCTGTGAGGGAGGTAGTGCACACAGAGCAGGGCAGCCTGTAGACAGATTCCATCGTTCATATCTAACTTTGAAATCCTCTGTGTCAGCCACATCAATGCCAAAGGGCCACGAGGAACACACAGCACCCCTCTCACCCCGCAATGAATTACATCCCATGGGAGAGGGAAGGGACACAACATTATTTCACCTGTCCTCTGTTGCTGCACCAGAGGAACCTCAGCAAGCCACATATTCTTTCTCCTAGACCTGCTTGTCCAGGATAAAGCTGTCACCTACAAGCTCACTGCAATAACAACTCTTTTTCACAAAAATGCTCCCTGTCACTGTCCTGGCTATGTTAGCAGTAATTTTAATAGGAAGTCAGGCAGTATAACATGAAAGGCAAAGAAGATTCTGAAGCCCTGTGAACATATTTAATTTACTTCCCAGTTGCAGAGCTTGCAGTCCTGTTTATTTTTCAAAGCAATGATGCTACTCGATTGAATTTCACTGCGGGGTAGGGTGGATTCCAAGCCTAGAGAGCTGTCACCTGCCCTTGTAATTTGATAACAATGCCAAGGCAGATGTGGAGGTGAGAGGGGATAAAACAGGTTCCAGATATCTCAAAACATCAGATTTGACATTATGAGCCATAATAAAAAGGGAAAAAAATGCCCTGGAAACAAAGGAAATGTAGAAATGCTGGGTCTGGTATTCTCTTGCTCCTCCTCCTGCTTCCCCACCTGAAGTCTGAAAGGACTGATTCCTTCTTATGGTACATCCTTACCTGCCGAGATTTCGATTTTGCTGCTTCATTTGTGTTTTATAAGGCTTTTACATTTCTAGCTCAAGTAATCCACACCTGGCAGCCAGAGATGTGAAAGTCTTGACAGCATCATGGAAACTCAGTCATTATTTCTGAGTGCTCTTTCACAGTTTCCTCTTCTGCAGGGCACCCAGTGTGATGCTGATACTGCTTATGCCACTTGATGCTGTGCCAGATTTTGATTTTTTTTTTTTTTTCTGAAGGCTGGGAGGTTTGTTTTAATTAAAGATCCATGCATATAACCGTGTTTTGCTCTCATATCCCAGTGGAACTCTAACCTTCACACGCAGGTATATGGATGCTAAATTAGGAAAAGGGCAACAGGCAGGCAGTCCTTTAAACAACTCCGTAAATCACTCCCGATTCCGGAAAGTCAGAGTGAAGTACAGTAATCACAGTATTCAATTGCATGTTATTCTTCCCCCTCTCTTTTTCTGTAAGAACTTAAAAAAAAAAAAGCCATTTGGAATGGCAGATACCCCACATCTCCATCAGCATACTGACAGCAACTACCTTCTCCAGCCAGCAGTGACTCTAGAGGATGGATCATTTTAAAAGGTGATGGTGAAGCACAAAAGGTTTGGCATTTGGGATCAGTTTGGGTTGCTTATTGCAACCATAAAGAGATGCTGAGTTTGCCAGATTTGACAGTACATCATGTGAGCACATTTTCCCTTGAGATGTCTGTACTTTTGCTTCTAGGCCTGGCTTGAGATATCTACCCAGGTACTCTAATGGCTCTCATCACAATAATGTCAGTGTTTCTCACACTCTTTCAAGCATGTTCAACTCTAGGCCCAGCTGGAAATACTACAAAAACAGCTTTTCTGTGAGCTATTTTTGAAATGCTGTTCTACAGAAACAGGTACCAAGTGGGAATAGTTTGGGGAGTAAATAAAGAACAAGCCTGACCACTGCAAAAGCCGATGCCACATTTGGTCTGAATTTGGTTTGCGCTTTGAAAAAGAGCTTTATCTCACCAATTAATTCCTTTCTCTTACTGCTTCTTTTTTAAGAAATCTTTCCAGTGCAGAATGCCTTATAATCTAAAGCTATCAGATGGTTGAAAGCATAAGGTCTAATGGGATTTCAAAAGCACTAGGGCACTGGTCTATGTATACGATCATTTAAGTTAATGGTAAAATCTTCTTTGTCTTCACCGGGACCAGAAAGAAGGCAACTTTTAGAACATCCTGCTAATGTATTTCTGCTGTTCATAGCAACATACAGGGAACACTTTTCTTCCCTGAGAATGTGAGCAATGCTAAAAGCATGAAAGGGTCTATGAAATACAGTTCTTAAGGAATCCTACATCGACCATCTGAAAAAACCCTCTGTTCTAAATCACTTGAAACGTGATCACAGGTTAGAAGTTAGCTGGGAAAAAAAAATTCAATGAATGGTTTTAAACAAAGAGTAGCTGTTGGGCTGAAGCCGCCTTCTCCCTTCTACAATGCAGCTGCTAAGCACAATAACACTTTAATCCTGTACTTGTAACACACATACGACAAGGCTGTGAAGATCTAGAAAGACACCTTGCAAACGCTTCTTTTCTTCCTAGTTTTCCTTTTTTACAGCTGGAATATTTTTAAACCTGAATTTCACTCCAGTAAATTAAACTCTTGTATCCCCAATTTGCCCAAGGGATTGCAAAGAATTTTTTTTTTGTTCCTTCTCATTCTTATAAATTCTTACAAACTAATACAGGAAACAACAATTATTCAGCCTCCAGGGTTCAACTTCTGGAGCTGCACTAGCAAGCGGGATGTTACTTCACGTTCAGTACATTACAATTTCTGCTCTTGTAGCTCAGGGCAAGGCTAAAGCTGGCCTTGAGTTTCATTTTAAATGATGTTGTAAGTTAGTGTATTCTAGGGGAAAAAAAGCAAACCATTCTTGCATACACACACAGAGAGAACCTCAAATGTGGTCTCACATGGTCAAAAAAATGCCATGAAACCTTAGCAGCATTACAATTCTCAGTGCATTAAAGATGAAGTTCTATTTTACAGAAAGTCTTCAGCAAATATACCCAGCCTGATAAATAAGGATGTACGGGCTGGAACGACTGATGTCTGAGGTTTGATTAGGCAGGTGCCTTGTGCTAGGGACATGCTCTCAAGTACGACGCCTGGTCTCCAGCCACTGCTACAGAAGAGTCTGAGTCTTCTCTAGGTTTTATGGCAGATCTGGCCCCCTGCAGAGATGCCCTCAGCTCCCTGGGGCATCGCAGATACCAGCAGATGTCTGTGTTCAGGCAACTGTGTTGAGTTCTCAGTAGTCTTTGATCAGGGCCAGAGAGAAAGCAGAACTCGTGGCTCTGTTTCCACCTCCAGTGGACTTGCTGCACAAACTTGGTGAAATCGTGTTCCTTCTCCAAGCCTCCAGCAAGCCCTCTAGAAATCAGTTTACATAATTTATGTAACTCTTTTTCTGAGACTGTTGTAGCACTTAGATAAAGAAAGCAGTGACACATCTAATACACAGACCTGTCATTATCATTTAAAAAGTCAATGTATGCCAGGAGTTACTGCACAGACTATGTCCTTCCCACCCCACTCGGCCCCCATGCGAAAGGGGAGACTGATCCGGGACTCCTGAGGTGCCGATGCTGTTGGCTTCTGTTCTCTTTTGTGGTAAAATAAATGCATGCAAGTACATACGCTTTAATACAGCCTTTGGAAAATTAAGTCTTAAAAAAGTCTTTTGTTCTAGTACGGAAAGGGTTCTACTTTTGCTTGCCAAAGCGGACGAGTAACCCCCACCACCTTATTTCTGTGGTTTAGCAGGGGAGCATTCATGGAAAGAAAAGTCTGCGCAGAGCTGTTCTAGCAGCTCGGTAATACGACGCAGGAATAAAACAAGCTGTGCTTACATTAGCCTGCTGTCTGGGGTGCATGGAAAGAGCTATATACAAAAGTGTAAAAACGAAAACCATATGCACTGTTTTCCACATTTCTCCAGAAGCGCTCAGATAGCACTATACGCTGTGTTATTAAGGCAGAATTCTGCTGTTCTGAAAAAAGTGAACTGAAAAAAAAGGGACAGAAATAACAGAAAGAAAGAAAAAGGCTTTAACTTCAGTATGAAATAAACCTTTTCTTGACCCTAAAACTAAAGTAATTACCCCAATCAATAAACCTTTTGTACAAGCTCTGTCAGATCAAGAGCACTTGCCTGCCTGCAAAAGGCACACTGACAAGCAAGTTCAAGGCTACCAGCCCATGTCAGTACAGACGTAGGCAGCGCTTTCCAAAAAGACAAATCTACCTTCGTTTTTCTACCACTTTAAAGCATGATCAAAACCAGACAAAACCTGGATCATTAAAGACATTCAGACGTCTAACTTCTACTGAGATGAATACTTATTGGCCTCCAAGCAGTCTTGACAAACACGGATTAATTTCTTTTGTACAACAATATGAATGAATATATGTGTCTGCTTGTCTATGCTTCCCACACAAATTATCACTTGTGATCTTTAGATCTATTGAAAGAGGAGTGTACATATAAAAAACAAAATAAAAAAAAAAACAAAGAAAAAGCTCAAGTGTAACATGAAACAAATTATTCTGTCTCTGCTTTAAAGCTAAGCTAGCTTTACACACTGTAATTTTCTACCACTACCTTTTACTTACTTAGTATCCGTGAAGAGATACACTCGATATGAAAAAAGCAGCTGTGGAAGTTTTTACAGCCAAGCATCTGACCTTTACAGGCTTCCTATTATTTAATTACCTTTGAGATGTGTCCCAAATTTCCCCTTTATCAGAGATGCCTTACATCTTCAAAAGAAAAATCCTGAAATAATAATTGTGCCTGCCATTATGGCTTCGGAAGCAGGGTTACTATGTAAGAAATGCTTCAGACGCTTGCAGAGAGGAAAAAAAGTCATCACAAATAACATCTAGATTTGAAACAATTGGTCTGACTTCAGGTTTCTTGGAAGCGCTGCAGCTCCAACAGAAGCAGGCAGAAAGCTGCAGGTAACATTTAGGGAACGGTGTGCCACAGGACCATGTACAAACCTTACTGACCAAAGCTGAAGGGGATTTAAGAATCACAGAATCACACAGAATCACAGAATGGTAGGGGTTGGAAGGGACCTCTGTGGGTCATCTAGTCCAACACCCCTGCCGAAGCAGGGTCACCTACAGCAGGCTGCACAGGACCGCGTCCAGGTGGGTCTTGAATATCTCCAGAGAAGGAGACTCCACAGCCCCTCTGGGCAGCCTGTTCCAGTGCTCCGTCACCCTCAGAGGGAAGAAGTTCTTCCTCATGTTCAG
>Ga0065711_1010233_pt1 | contig 12159 bp, 17 predicted proteins | sample Hoacrofraction12_FD_59098 | JGI IMG/M metagenome (GOLD analysis project Ga0065711, IMG submission 59098) | Hoatzin crop microbial communities from Cojedes, Venezuela - Epithelial fraction 12 v2 (version 2) | ecosystem: Host-associated > Birds > Digestive system > Esophagus > Crop | place... | reverse complement strand
TTCAGCTGGAACTTCCTCTGCTTCAGTTTGTGCCCGTTGCCCCTTGTCCTGTCACTGGGCACCACTGAAAAGAGTCTGGCCCCGTCCTCCTGACACCCACCCTGCAGATATTTGTAGGCATTTCTAAGGTGCCCTCGCAGCCCTCTCCTCTCCAGGCTGAACAAGCCCAGCTCCCTCAGCCTCTGCTCATAGGAGAGATGCTCCAGTCCCCTCATTATCCTCGTAGCCCTCCACTGGACTCTTTCCAGTAGCTCCTCATCTTTCTCGAGCTGGGGAGCACAGAACTGGACACAGCACTGCAGATGGGGCCTCACCAGGGCAGAGCAGAGGGGGAGGAGAAACGCCCTGGCTTGTCTCAGCACTTCGACTGGGCATGATGCTCTGTGAAGATCCCACCACGAGGTCCCCAGGTACCATGGGGCTCAGCAGACACACGGACACCCTCCAGCCAAGGACACGGACAAGGGCTGGGACAGCCAGCAAAGCCCAAGACTCCATGAGCAGCACAGAGGTGTCCTCTGCGGAGACCATCCCCACGGCACCACGCAGACGGGATGCCCAGCAGCTCTCCCTCTATCTCAGTGCCTCGCTGACAAATGAACCTGGCTGCAGATTTCAGACCGGTATTCCCAGATAACAATTAGACAGGCCATAAGAAATTAGAGCTGACAGAGCTATTTGTTAGCCGCAATGTTTTCATAGCCAATCTGCCCATATCAAAGCCCCGTGAATTATTTATTCTGTTGTTTATTTAAGGATACATGACCCGCCAGTGACTGAGTGAAAAACGGCCCCTCGGTCCTGCGCTGACAGCCCCACCATGCCTCCTTCCCCCGGCACTGACGCCGTGCCCGGCTCCTCGCCTTGGCACACCTCGGCAGCGTGCTGCCAGCCCCACTCGCTCCGAGCTCCCGTATTCCCCATGCGAGACACATCGGAGCCGGAGACGCGGCAGACGGGAGCCTCAGCTCTCCCTGCTCCCAGCACGTACGCTCCTCAGAGGCTCCTGCTGCGAGGCCCGCGGGGGAGAAGGATGCTCAGCGCAGCGGAGAGCATATGGCAATGTTTGGGTGCAGGTCGCAGACGAGGTGCTCGCTGCATCCGGGCCTCCAAGCCCTGCTGCAAAGGGAGCGTGTGGCTGGAGGGAGACCAGGTCACACATGCCAATGCTCCCGCAGCATCACAGCCTGTGACACCAACGCCATGGGGAGCGTGGCACCAGGACACGGCTTGCATGGTCCCAGCATGCCCTTACCATGGGGAGCCCACAGATACCCCCAGCCTTGCATGGAGCATCTCTTGCACAGACAAAACGGGGGTGACAGAGGGACCCCCACCCACTGCCACGTAGGGATACGACCGCAGACCATGCAGATCTGTGACAGAGGCTGACAAAAGCCACCTCCAGTACGGGTCTGAGCGTGTAGCTGCCCTTCACAACACAGACAGGTAGATGAAAGAGCCGGTTATGCAGACAGACTGCCTACGGAGAGACATCGCGTACAGAGCTGCTGCCAGCAAGAGCCATTACGCAGAGTGATGTGGTTATGGAGGTTATACGGAGATGCCAAGGGATATTAAATAGCTCAGGCTGGGAAGAGAGCAAGCGTGGGATTATAAAGGCAATTATGGCTTTCCCTGGAAATGCTAGTTGGTCTCCATCCCACTGACACTGGAACCCAGAAACTCTGCTGGTGTATGAACGTTTGTATTTCCACGGGGTTTTCTTCAGATTTAGCCCAGATGGGATTTCCCCTCTCGAAGGGCCCCAGCAGCCATGGTTCCAATCACTCCTTCCTCCTACAAGGCTCTGTTTTTGGAAACCCAAACGCAGAACAGGCACGTACCCACTTCCCCAGCATTTCCCGAGCCCCCAGCCTCTCTTCCCAGTGGATACTGGTGACTGTCCCTGTGTCACCCTTAGCTCCAGCCTGGCCCCTGGGCACAGCCCACAGGCAGACAGCGAAGACCTTTCCCCGTCAGCCACACCAGAGCCTTCCGGCAGCAGCTCCGGGCACCCAGGCTGGGCTGACATTAGGGTCCTTCTCCGGGTGTTCGAGCAGATTTTCATGTGCCCCAGTCAGGATCTCACCCAGCAGCAGCATGAGTGTGTCTGCAGCCTTATTTCCCCCTGGCACCCACCCATCGGCACTTCCCATGGGATAATGGAAACAGGCCCGTGGAGGGATGGGAGCGCCGGGAGCGATCCCGATCAGGGGAGGCAGGACACGTCCTGTCTCAGCTGCGTGGCTGTGGTGATGGAAAACGGCGTTTCTTGGGTGGGAATAAATTAATGAAAGGGAAAACTCCCCTGCCTGCAGACAGGAGATGATGCTGTCCCCTCGCCAAGAGCCCGGAATCCCTTCTCGTATCCCAGCTGGAGCGCCGGCACCCAGAGCACACCTCCCTCCTCGGGGTGGCTTTGGGCACAGCGGGGAGCAGAGTGGCTCCAGCCCACGGGCTGCAGCCCTTCCCACGCCACCCTCGCTCCTCGGGGATGGCGGGCCAGGTCATGGGGCAGGAAGGAGCTGAGATGTCCTTTTGTCAAGCATTGCTTGTGCCCATGGAGGACAACATGGCTACGGCCCACCGGCGAGCCAGGGCTTTGGGCTTCTCAGCACCACGTCAGTCCCTGGCAGGACCAGCTCCCCAACCCTGCACGTTATCTTGTGTTTCCAGGTTTTTTTACCTTGTGTTTCCAGATTTTCACAGAGCTCTGATTTGGCCTCTCCATTGGGGCGGAAACCTCCCTTCTGAGAGAACTTGTTGGACATGGTGGCTGCCGTCACCACCGCCTTGAGGCTCCGCTTGCGCTTGGGGACGTTCTGCTCCGGGTGGAAGAGGATGATGTACACCTTGGGCATGTAGAGCATGCCCAGCGACACCGAGGCACTCAGACTCACTGAGATGGTGAGCGTCGTGGTCTGGATGTACATCTGCAAGACACAAGGGCACGAGCTGAGACCCACCACAGCTCTACAGGATCCAGAAAGGGTCACAGCTGGGAAAGGAGGAGAGGAAACAGGGGAAGGTGGAAACGCTGGGGTTAAATAGATGAAGGGGTGGGGAGTCAGGGTTGGAAACGTTGGCAGTGTTGGATCTTAAACATCAGACTCAACTTGTTGCATGGGCCAAGGTGCACCCAGTGAGGCCTCCAGCTCCCTTCTGCTGCTTCCCTACCTGCAAACACGGGGAGGCTGTGCCAGTGTCCCAACCCGCGTTTCAGGGCCAAGCCTTCCCAGGACCCATGCATGCTCTGGCAGCAACCTGCCAGCACCCCAGCTCAAAACCATCACCAGTGATGGTGCCCCCAAGCCCTCTTCACCCTCCCTCTCTCCTCCCCAGTACCCACAGCATGCTCCATCAGCCGCAGAGCACCATTCTGATGCTGCAGTGATGGGCACACCGAGGACACCCACGCCCAGGGCCCGTCCCGGGGCACCCCCTGCTCCCCCCTTCCCTTCAACAGGTAATTCCCATTCCCCAGCTGGCTCCCCGGGCCGTTGTCATGTAAGTCACATATTACACACCGACATTGCCTTTCTTCAGTCACAACTAATTTCACGCTCACTGTCCAGGACTAACAGTGACAGATGTTTTGCAAAATGAAAGCCCATTAATCTGACTGCAGAATAATCTGTTTTTCTATGGAAAGCGTTTGGCGGGTTCCTCGCAAGCCAGGGGCATCTGAAGCAGGCAGCAATGGGAAGCGAAGAGACCCCCTCCCTCCGCCCATGCCCACCTCTCGCCCCTGAGCAACACGGGAGGCTGGGTGGGTGAGTTCCTCTGTGAGCATCCCTGCTCCGTCAGCATCCCTGCTCCCGGCACAGGGCTCTGTCCTCTCCACCGTCCTCTCCCCTACCGCGTAGCTCACGTGTTGGGTCTCTCCATGCTGAGCAGGAGAGGGCTCCGGGTCTTCCGGTGCCTTTGCACGCAGCTCTGTTTCTTTTCCAGCTGTGCTCAGACACCAGGGCTCTTTTGCATGTTGCTAACAAGGTTTTAGAATGAGGCTTAAGGGAGTTTCTGAACTTTATCTCACTGCTCAGTCACAGCACAGTGTCAGGGATTTCTTCTGCAGTGTTTTCACAGCCGGGATTTAGTGCCGGGCAAGGTGGCAGGACCTGGAGGAGCCCGGGTACTGCAGCATCAGCGAGGGCCGGGGGTCCCCACCTCCACAGCTGCACACGCTTAACCCGGGGGCTCCTTTTCTGGAGTCAATAGAGCAAAAAGGTGATGGAGGACAGAAGCTGAGCCCAGAGGCTCTACACGGCTCGCAGGGAAGACAGTGGATGGAGGCAGCTCCATCCCACAAGCGAGAGCTGTCGGGGCTGTCGTCCCACCCCAGGACCTGCAGCTCCCAGGTGTGACCAGGCAAGGAAAACAAACCCACAGGCCCAAAGCATTCCAATGCAAGCCAAAAGAAAAAAAAAAGCAACAAAGCCTGCTCTGACTCAACCGAAAAGTTTCGTTTGTCCCCAGAATAAAACCTCTTGCTGTCACATGCGCTGGTTTGTTTGTTCCACCTTCTCTCTTTATGCACACAGAGTCAATTCTCGGCAGTTTTTGGAAATAAAAATGTCATTTCATCAAGGAAAGTCAAAACATATCTCTGTGCCAGAATATCTGCTCTTTTTTTTTTTTTCTTCCTTTTTATTTTTGCACTGAAACTCACCAGACTTTGCTGCAGATGTCCTGGACTTGCTGGGAATGAGGGCAGCACTGGGATGCCAACTCCCAGACCCCAACCCCTGACCCAGGGACCGGCACAGCTCTACTCGGCACCGGCATGACACCCCACGGGACACGGCTGAGGCTCCGCAGCCCATCACCTCCCCGGCTCCCCCGCCTACCCGCCCTCCCGCTCCTCGGCAGATCGGAGGAGCCTCCCTTCGCAATCCAGAAATTTCCATATTTCCTGCCTCTGCAGCGACTCCCACCCGTGCCTTGGGACTCGGAGGCGTTTCGGCGAGGAGGGAGAGAGCAGCTGAGCTTGAGCTCAGACAAGACGTCTCCATGCACGCTTCCCCCTATGCGCTTGGGGCTCGGGGCGCTGCCAGGGACTCCCCTCCGCTGAGACCCCCGGTGGCACCAGCTCCAGGCTCCCCGTCTGCCCCCACCTCTTAGCCCTCCTCAAACCTCTGCAGCACTTTTTGGGGTCTCACGGGGCCACTATGTCTACCTTCACGCTAATGATGCATTTGCCAGAAACAGCCCTGTTTTCTGCAGCCCGCGCTAACCCCAACAGCTTTGCAGCACGCCGCAGCAAGCCCTTTCTCAGCTCAAGCCCCTTTTCAGCTCAGTGAGAAATATTTCTAGCCTGGAGTCTAAACACAGCCATGAAGCGCAGCACAGTTAACCTCTCACCACCTCAAAAAATGACCATTTCTCACGATTTTGATTCCTACTCTCTTCATTGGTTTCCAAGCCAGGACCCCACTTTGCCCCTCCGTTAACAACACTTGAGGTTCTTCCAGAGCACTCGGAGGCGTGCGCTGCACTTATCAAAGAAGTTACAGCTCCCCGTTCAGCAGCATCCGCTGCTTCGTGGCCAGGATCAAAGCACACAGCCTGTCTCCGGCTCAGGACGACGACGCTGCATCGAGGGACCGCAGCAACCCTAAATGACCCAGCACAAGTCTCCAAGCCCGGCGCTGCGCTCAGCCTTTGCTCCAGGGCTGGATGAACCCCGAGGGGAGCAGCCCAGGCTCAACGTACAACCCTGCACAGCTTGTGTTTGTCCCAACACAAATCTCTGCTGTTATTTGGCGACACCGCCCCATAAATCCAGGCCTGACCCAGCTGCGAGAGATTTTGCACCGCAAAATTTCCCTTCCCTGGGTGCCAGGGAAGGGAAAACCCACTCAACCCTCATGCAGCACTGCTAAACAAACCACTGGACAGTCCTTCTCATTCCTTCTTCTCTCCCTCTTTTCCCTCGCCAAAAGCAAATGTGATAAACGGAGAACCAGACAATGACACCGCTGTTCAGCTGCCGCCTTATCAGCGCAGGAAATTGTCTCTTTCTTTAGATCCTCTGTTATTGCTATTTCTGTAATCCGCTGGGATCGGCAGGGATAAGAGGTTCTTTTGAGAAAAGGCTTGGGGGACTTGTTATAATAAGATGCCACCTCCATGCAAAGTTGTAGGCACGAGGTAAAGCAAAATAAAATAAAAATAGGGATTTTTATCCAGCTCCCCCAGACCACGAGGCAGCCTCGCCCGCAGGCTCCGATGGGATCGGGGCAGAGGTGCTGAGCGGTGTTTGGACCTATGGGTCTGCCCCATGACATCCTCAGGACTCGAGTTAAACTCCAGATGTGATCTATGGGGAGAAAAGCAGCCCGGCCAATACTCTTGGCTTTTCTTTTCCCAGGTGTGCTGACCTTCCACGGAGCCCAGCACCAGGGTGAAGGCGAGTGGATCCCTCCCCGCGGTGACCTGAGGATGCCTCATCGAGCATCCTGGGCAGCACCCGCACCACCGTGAGGCGATGCCAATACCAACACCCCCAGTTTGCATCCCAAGGACATGCTCAGAGCCAGATCCTCTGTGCAGGCTGCACAATGACACCTTTTTGACCTTTTTTCTCCCCAAGACTGCAAACCAGCAGCTAAAGCATCGAGGCAGCACCAAGCACCCATTCCTCCGGCTGCTCCTCTGAGCGCATCCCTCATCCTTCAGCCACAGCCTGGAGACGCTCAGAGCTCCCATCTCACGCCGGCGTGGCCGAGCCGAAACACCGCCAGCCCCTCCCGGGATTGCTCAGCGGACGCCGTGGCAGCAGCAGGCTTTTTGAAAGAGAGCCGTGTCCAAGGGGAGTTGGGAACATCACTTTTTCCGTCTCTAATCAGCTTGTTAGCAGCCTAATAACAGAGAAGCCCTGCACATTACAAGCCCCCGAAGTGAGGCACAGCTTATTGTGGAATTGCTGCTTGACAGCCAGCTTTCGGCAGCCCTAAATTATCCCATGACAAGCTGCAGTGAAGAGGTGAGCAACCTTGCACATAATCTACAATCATTATCATTTCCATCTTTATTACCCACAGTATGCCGAGCACATTAAGGAGGCTTTAAGGGAGCTTTTGTTTTGCAATAATTTCTTAAAAAACCTGCTTTCTTGTTAGTATCTCCCCTGCCATCTCATCAAAATGGAAATGCTGCAAAAGGCTCCATTTATTTCCTTTAATTCTCCTTCACACTTCCAGCCAGCGCGGGCTGGCTTGGCAGAGGCTTTTTGGTTGCGCCAAGGTTAAAGTGCCTGTGCAGAGCCGGCCTCCTCGAGCCCCAGGGTTTGATGCTCCGAGCAGCTCTCCAGGACACGTGGGAAGCTCTGGTGTCCACAGCAAAAGATCTCCTGGGCTTTCCCAGCAAACCACCCCCAGCCCTTCTGCAATAGGTGTTTCCAAAAGCCGTGGCGCCGGCAGCTCCGCATCATGGGGGGCACGCCTGGGGGAAACCATCCCAGTTGTGAAGGGTCCAGAGAGGGAATCCGGGCACTGGGTCACCCCGGGGATTTCCAGGCAATAGTAACACCGAAGTTCATTTGTCACAGGCAGCTCTGGGCTGGCAGGCGTGAGCTGTTTGCATTTAACATAAATGCGATTCTTGTTTTGGCTGGCAGGCAAAGGAGATTTGGGTCTCATTCATGAGATTTTTTTCCTTCTTTGTTCTCCCTCCCTCTCACTTGAGCACAGAACTTCACCCGGGCTGGCCTTGGTCCCGCGGGTACCGGCACTGGGACCACCCTCCAGGAGCCGAGGACGGGGAGGAGGACAGACAGACAGGCTGTTTTACAGCACAAATCCACCTCTGGGATTGCCTTGCCTGGCCTCGTCTACTCTGTGTGCGAAGTCGCTCTCGGAGTCGCAGGGGATGCTCGCTGCCCAGACCCCCTGTGCCACCCTGCCCACCGCAGCCCAGCCGAGCAATCAGTCGTCAGTGCCGCGTTGCCAAACACACAGGTGTTAATTAAAATCACAGCGAAACCCTAATCGAGCAAGAAGCTGCAAGCTGCCACAAGCCCCAGCAAGGGAGGGGACGTGCCGAGGGGCTGCTCTGCTCCCTCTGCTTTGCCCTTGCCCCCCCGCTCCCAGCTCTCGGGGATTTCAGAGGGCAGCTCCATCTCTCAGGCCTCCATCACTGACTGGACAGCAGGAAAAGATGCTGGCTGGGCAGCGCCTGGTCCCTTATCCATGCAGAAATGGTACTTGTGACACCAGGGACCTGGGTCTGCCCTGGGGACTCATCCTTCCCCAGCTCACACGGCAGCAGCCTGCTGCTACCCTGTCCGGAGAGTGGGCACAGAAATCCAGAGGCAGAGGGAGGAAATGCAACGGAAAATTCTCTGCTCCCCAGTAGAGCAAGAGATTTGCAAACCAACTCTTCCCACCACGATTCCCAAGCCGGCTGGCCCACAGAGAAGCACCCCTCCTTGCTTAGGACAGGTCAGCCTCTCTCAGCCCCCTTCCTTGCAGCCCACGGGGCCACCAGCCAGACCTCTCCCCTCCTCCCTTACCTTTTCTGCCGACTGCGATGTCCCAAAAAATATAGGGATGAAGGCTAACCACACAATGCAAGTAGTGTACATGGTGAACCCAATGGGTTTGGCTTCGTTAAAGGTCTCCGGGACCCCGCGGGTCTTAATAGCATACACAGTGCAGGTGACCATGAGAAGCATGCTGTACCCAAGCAAACAGATGAGGGAGAGGTCCGAAATGTCACATTTGAGGATGCCCCGGGCAAAGTGGGGGTTTGTAGTCCGCTGGTCCTCGTAGTCAATGACAGAGTGGGACGGGTCCACGATGAACCAGATGCAGACGCCCACGAGCTGCAGCGAGATGAGGCTGAAGGTGATGACCAGCTGGGAAGCAGGGCTGATGAACCGGGGGGCACTCACCGACTTCTTGCCCTGCTCGAAGATGCGGTAGATGCGGTTGGTCTTGGTGAGCAGGGCAGCGTAGCTGATGCTCATGCCGAGCCCGAGGAAGATGCGTCGCAAGGAGCACGTGCTCAGGTCAGGCTCGGCGATCATGAGGAAGGTGGTGGCGTAGCAGAGGAAGATGCCTGTCAGCAGGACATAGCTCAGCTCCCGCCCCGACGCCTTGACGATGGGCGTATCGTTGTAGCGCACGAAGGTGATCACCACAAAGAGGGTGGCAATGATGCCCACGATGGCAATGAAGACTGGGACCACGGCCCAGGGCGAGCTCCACTCCAGCTTGATGATGGGGATGGGGGTGCAGCTGGTGTGGTTCTCGTTGGGCCGCTCGTTGAAGTGGCACCGCTTGCAGTGGAACTCATCCAGCTGGTACTGGTAGCCATCACAGCGCTCGCAGTGCCAGCAGCAGGGAATGCCCTTCACCAACTTCTTCCTCTCGCCCGGCTTGCAGGGCAGGCTGCAGATGGAGCTGGGGAGCTGGCTCCCACCCCCAGGCCACAGCATGCTCTCCACCTGCGGGGCGAGAGCACAACAGCCCCGGTGGCACTCGAGGTGGGCATCTGCCGAGCATCCCTGGGGCACGGGGGGCTGCTCCCTCTCTGCTCGCGGCAGTGTTGCTCAGATCCAGCCCCTCACCCCACCAGTACACCCCATGGAGGACCCCAGCCCTACCCAACATGGGGACAGGGAGGCGGTGAAGCTCTCCATCGTCTTTTTGGGAAGATTCAACGCCAGAAACCCAAACCAAAGTCCCTCCTTCCCTGNGAAAACCCNCTCTGCTCTGTTCTGGCTTNTCCTTCCCTTNTCAGAGCTGCAAAGTCAGATGCCCAGAGCCTGGGGGATACGGTCCCACACACTGGTGGTGGGTCACCATGGCTGAACCACAAGTGAGTACTCAGGAGACATCCTCCCCCACCAAAGTCTGGCTGCCTAACTTTGCACCCACAGGCTCCCTGGCTCCCAGTCGGGTTTGCTACACTCTACATGGCCTCGATGGGTGCAGGAGAGATCTGCAGGACCTTCCCCTTGGCACGGACCATGCACGGCCGTGCTGCAGGCACCAGCCAGCCCCCAGCCATACTTTTAGGTGGAGGTGGTCGGTCCATTGCCCGATGACTTTGTACTCAGGAGTGGAGTTCCGGATCTGGTACTGGTAGATGTCGTAACGCCCTGGCGCGTCTCCGTTCTCGTTGAACGTCACGGGAGTCCCAGCAATGCCTGCAAGAGAGGGAGGGCTCAGCACCCGCAGCACCGGGTGCCCGGGGTGATGGTGTCAAAGGGGGCTCTGGTTTGACGCTTCCCCCTTGGGGTGGGGTTTCTCCTTGCTGGGAGTGCTGCAAGCTGCCAGGACGATGCCAGCACGGGCACAGGGTGGAGGAAGCAACTGAGGAAAAGAAAACCAACCCCAAACCTGAGCTGGTGCAGGGACCCTATGGCATCAACCCCCCCAGGAGCCAGAGCTCACTGAGCGCTGCCAGACACCGAGCACTGCTACACCAGCCGGTTTAAGAACGGGGCAGAAAGCAGCTTTAAAGCTAAATCGAGTGAACTGTGCAGATAAACACTAATGAAAGGAAGGAAGAGAAAAATCAAGCAAGAGGGAAAAATAAATAAAGGAGACACTGCAGAGGAGATCAGAGAGTGGAGACAAATAGAAGTAATAAGGAGGACAAGACAGAAAATGTTTACTAAGGAGATAGGGCAGAGGAAAAGATGCGTTTCCAGAGGAGATCTGAAGACAGACAAGGGCACAGCAGCATGATGCAAGGGGACCTCTGCCAGGCACGATGCGAGGAGGGAGCGGGCGAGGGGAGAGGCCGGGGGACACGGGGCAGGCAGGACGGCAGGGTGCAGGCAGGATTGCTGCCGGGTTACTCTCCAAAGGCTCCCAGCAGACGTGGCAGTTTGGACCTCCTCATCTGTTGATCTGCTGTAAATAAAACCACCCCGTCTTTGCGCCCTGCCTTTGCAGTGCAGCGGGTGCTGCATGGAATCATGCCCCATTTCATAATCAATAAATTGTGGGTGCTGCAGAGAAAGGGAGAACCCGGGACACCCAGCCCACCAGCCTGGGGACGGACAGACCTGAGAAGTTGACGCTGCGGATGTACTTGAGCAGCTCCACGCCGTCCACCGGGTCCATCCTGGGGCACAGCCCCACCTTGCCAGGGCAGAGGTTCTTGTGCATGTTGTGCAGAGCGTGCCCCATGGCGTACACAGCGTCGATGACAAACTGGACCTTGCCCTCCTGCTCGTACGAGGAGTCCTGGCCGATCCGCTCCCGGTCTGCAGGCACACGTAAAGCGGGGCTGCCATCTCCCTGCCGTCCCAGCCGTGCCCCGCGGGGATATTTCTGCTGCAGCCGAACCCTTGCAAACCAACCCACTCATCCCCAGGACTGAAGCAGCCAGAAACTCCAACCCCATTCCCAAAATCACAAAGCCCATCAGCCAGCCAAGCATCTCTTTCCCAGTGGGAAGCTTATGCTACCGAGGCACGCCCCAGGCAGGAGCAGCAGGGCAGAAATGCATCTTGGACAACCCCAAACTCCTCCCAGAACAAAACCCACGTTGCTGATGTATTTCACAGTGCCAAACCAAGGCATCGGCTGCATCCGCACTGCCAGGGCTTGGGGCTGGAGCCTCTCCACCAGCCGAAAGCCCTCCCATTGCCTGTGTGTCCCTTGTCTGGAGGGGTCAGGAGGGACAGCTGGAGGGATGCTGTGGCTCCCACCCCACCGACCCCTCTGAGCATCACCCCAGGAAGGTTTGAGGTTCACCAGCTGGCTTCTGTGGACGGGAGGAGGGTGACGTGCAGCCACGAAACACATTCACTGGGGAAATATCCAACCAACCTCCCTATAATGTAGTTCTGAAAATGTGGGTGCTGGCACCTATCTGTGCTTCCAAGAGACCTCAGGGTGTCACATCCCAGTGCCATGGGACATCCCCGTACTCCCAGGTCCCGCAATAAGATACGGGCTGGGCTGTGATCCCATCCTCACCCCCACGGGCTGACCTCCTTCACCTTGCCAGGAGCTCACACCAGCTCAGTCTCCATCAGCGGCACCAAAGGGCCACCCAGGCAGCGTCCATCCCTGGCCGCAGGTCCTCCATCTCATTCCCGAAGCCTCCTGTCACCCTGCTCCACTCGTCACCCCATGTCACCCTCCCACCCCGCTGACCCCAAAGCCTTTCGCAGCCTCCCCACCCATCCCAGTT
>Ga0065711_1047746_pt1 | contig 12160 bp, 7 predicted proteins | sample Hoacrofraction12_FD_59098 | JGI IMG/M metagenome (GOLD analysis project Ga0065711, IMG submission 59098) | Hoatzin crop microbial communities from Cojedes, Venezuela - Epithelial fraction 12 v2 (version 2) | ecosystem: Host-associated > Birds > Digestive system > Esophagus > Crop | place... | reverse complement strand
AGCTCAACTTTTGTAGACAGTGAATTTATCAATGGCAATTCCGAATCTGTGATAACTGTCGCTTGAATAAATTACCTATTGTTTCAACTTTGCGAAACTGTTTCAGTGAAAGTCCTTGGAAGGGCTCTGGTAGGCTAGTTGAATATCAGACTCCCCTTAACCCCCCATTTAAAGCGACAAGCTTGCTGCCACTCAGTCTAGCACAAATAGCATATGTAAGCTCTCAACCACAGACTTATTCCCAACACATAGAACAAACCTGCACTGGGGGAATGAAGTATCCTGCATAACATTGTAAGCTTACTCGTAATACAGATCCAGTTTGCCTTTAAACGATGCACATTCATAGGGCCCACCCAATCACTGTTTTGAAAGATGCATTCTTTGACTCAGTCTCATAAAATATGAGACTTTCATTTGAGATAAGTAAAGCTCTTATTCTAAGCATCTAAGCATCTCAAATTACTAAAAAATAAGACTTTCAGACCTTGGACCTTGTCCTGGTAATATTTATGCAAGTAAATTGTGTGAATCATTCCACACATTTCACAAAGTTGTGTAAGGTTCAGTACATACATAAGTCTACTTAACATCAAGAGATGAGTTTATTAACTTGGGTATTTAAATTGATGTAAATAGTCTGTGAGATATTCTGAGATTTACAGCTCTTGTAATTAACTCTTGCTAATAAGAATATCTTGCCCTAGGAATGCAACTTGGCTACTTACACACTCACCTCATTTTTCGAAGCTCAGTTTTTCCATTCCATATGAATCAGGAAAGTAAGCATCTCAAAGAAAATGACATAGATTTCTGTGACGCAGAAAAAAATTAGAGCTAGTGACATTTTAGACTCCCAGGTTCTCCTCTCTGACTTTCAGTTGCCAGTCCAGAAGTGTAGAGGTTTCTTTTGAGCTTTGTTTCTTCTCTATCAGAACTATGCAGATATTTCATGTATGCTAAGGTATCAAAAATCATACAAAATTCCTGTATTTAGGCTCCTGAGTATTACTGTTTAAATATTTAGTTTAGAAAATCATAGAAATATAAAACATGAAAATTCAAATTCCTACATAAATTTTTGACCACAAAAGGTTTGTTGGGTTTTTTTGTATAACATAATCATCACCAGAAACTCTCACAGAGAAAAGAAGGAGAACTTGGTAGATTCAGTTTTAATGTAATATGTAGCAGTGGAAGGTGGGGTCCTAAAAATCTTAGCTTCCTTTTGTTTTTTTTCCACTAAGGACGGAAATTCTTCAAGCCACAGTGTGATGGTCTGAACTTGTCTGTCTTGGAGCAACTGTAGATCATTCAACATGTGACACAAAGGGCATACTGTTTCCTAGTTTTATTACGTATTTGCGTTTTATTGAAGCTCAGACTGTCTGTTTTGATGATGAAAATCTTCGCTACATTTACTTACAGTTGTCATTTTAAGGCCTCTCTGTGGGTTAAGAGTATGAAAAAAATCGTTAATCCTGAATACATTTTCCTTATTATGGTCCATTTTGGGCTGATGAAAAAAATAATCAGGCAAAATGTTAAAGTAATAATAATTTTAACTGTTTTAATTATCTCACCACTCACAGACTAAGAGCTTGTGTTTAAATGATATATGATCTAGGCTTCTGTCTGGTTTGGAATTAAGTTCTAAAGTGTCTTATAACCGATTTCAAAGATTGCTCACAAAATCTGTTACCTGCAGATCAATACATTCAGAACCGTATCAGCCAAATACTAGATCATGAGCTTCAGTAGGCAATGGGTGCAATCTTTTTGCTTTCCTGCTCGGTGGAATAATTGGCCAGAGGAAATAAATATTCTGTGGCAAATAGCAAGAATGGGTCTGTGGGTCTTGAGAAGCGATCATCCCTCTATTCCAGTCTCTAATATATTCTGCCTTATTTTGCTCCTATTGTGTTTGCCTAATGATCTAGTCAATAATGTCACAGTCTTTTAATTTTTTCTGTTAGAAAATAGAACAAAAAGATGTGTCCATAATATTCAGTACAAATGCTTAACTTTGTGTTAGCTGCAACTAAAAGACTATATTTTCCCAGCTCCTGTAATTAGCAACCATGCTCCTTAAGAAAGGATGTAGAGTAACAGCAGATGAAAAAGGTTATCATCCTAAAGGAAAACTGAAAAAAATAATTCAACTGATAAACCGCACCAGAACTAGTTCAAACAGTTGAATTGTCTACATCAACACAAAAATGATGGAAAAGATAAATCGAGTACCTAATGGAAAGCAGCTGGAAGGGACCAAAGGTTTTACTATGGATTAGAAGTGTGAAGGGGAAAACATCAATGAATGTTTTAGTAGGCATGACTGGCCTTTTTTTCTGTCTTTTTAGTTCGTGGTTATTTCATGCTGCCAGAATGAATTGAGAAGGAAAGCGTAAACTTTTTGTTAAGATGTCTTTTAAAACACCATAATGTCTGGCTGAATTCAGATATCACGTGCAGAGCTGTGATACTACGTGGCTATAATCACCTTTGCAGTGAACTACAAAGTTAATATAAATAGGCTACACTAGTGTAATAAGCTAATAGTTTTCCTCTTTCTTGTGTGCTAAAATCTGATCTGGTGAATAGAGATGTATCCAAAATCAATACTTCTCTTATGCACTGAAACACATGCATTGCTTCACACATAACAAAATATTCCTCAATATCTTCAATATGAAGTCTTAAGCTGTTAACAAAGCAGAATTAAAATTGAGATACATTGTTGTTTCTATCTACCATGGAATTGTAATGTCACTTTCAATAGACAAAATGCTGATGAGAATACCTGTAAGATATACTTGATTATCAACCTTGCTGAAACTTCATGTAGTTTTTAATCAGTCAACCTTCCAGGGAGAATTGGATGAGATCTGCTTTATTTATCGTGACATTCTGTGTTTTCTAAAAGTAAAACCAAACAAACAAAATCACCACCTTCCCTCTCCAAAAAAATCCCCACCCCAAAACCAAGAAGAATTGTTGGCAAGTCTTATCTCAAGACGGCTGAACAGTGATTTCTTTAACACAATGTTCTGTGTTTGCTTTTTTTTGTCCTTTTAATTCAGTCCCCAGTGAAAGGCACATGACAGCTTGAGAATCCTTGGGTTGTTGCTAACGATTTGAAAGACCTTCTGTCACACTCTGGTAATAAGAGTGGTTAAATGCCCCACTCCATTAACGAGCATGACTCAGATTCACTGATCCCCTCGGCTAGATTAAGGTGAAAAGACAGTAGAGAGCCTATATCACTTTACAAGTTTTATTCATTATTATAATAAATAAACTTAATGTGGCACGATTATGACAGGCAAACTACCAAGGCACAATTATGCACAATATTGACAAGCAAACTACTGAGGTACTATAATAATAAGAAAATTACAGTGGTATAGATATGACAAGCAAACTATGGTAGTACAATTACAACAAACAAACTACAGTAGTATGATTACGATAAACAAGCTACTGTGGTATGATTATGATAAGCCTTGCTTTTATCATTTCAAAGGAGAAGGAAAAGGACGTAAGGGGGGGCAGGAAAAAAAAGTTAGAGAGGAAAAGTGGCAGAAGAAGAAATAAAAAGATATCACCAATTTTGGGTCCAGCGTTGATCTGGCCAGTGGAGCAGGGGTCCAGGTCCTGGGGGATGCTGCCTTTACAGTGATTTTCCTCAGTTTTTATAGGTAGTTAGACCCCTCCCCTTAGCTGAGTTTGTCGCTTTTCATATTAATTAATTAGTTGGTGATAACCACCTTTTCTGTTATAGTCTAAATTAGCCTCACTTTCCATGTAAATTAGCACTCATGCTCCTTACAGGTGGTGGGGGGAGAAGTCTTTTCGCTTGTAATCTCCCCCTACCACAATTACCTCTGTTTGACCACTTCCCAGTGCAGGACTATTGGCTTGTTAGCTGTAAAAAGGGAGTTGGGTACAGAGGCAATTAAAAGTGGTCTGCTTAGCTTTACCAGAGTAGCATCGGGCTGTGAGTGTCTCTCCCTCGGACCAGATGTCACTTGGTTGACTTAGCACCAGACCACTAGGTGCCAGGATGAGCAGGCCCTTTGCTCAGGCCCAGTGCTTACTGGCAAAAGTACAACTCCCCTGTGTACAGCACTCACAGGCTTTGTCCTTCAGTTAGCACCTTAGATGAGTGTTTCATAGAATCATAGAATCATAGAAACATAGGCTGGGAAAGACCTCTAAGATCATCAGGTCCCACCATCCACCCAACACCACCATGCCTACGAAACCATATCCTGAAGTGCCATATCTATATGTTTTTTAAACACCTCCATGGATGGTGACTACACCACCTCCCTGGGTAGCCTATTCCAATGCCTGAGCACTATTTCAGTAAAGAAATTGTTCCCAATATCTAATCTGAACCTCCTCTGATGCAACTCGAGGCCGTTGCCACTTGTCCTATTGCGAGTTAGCTGGGAGAAGAGACCCACACCCATCTGACTACAACCTCCTTTCAGGTAGCTGCAGAGAGCAAAAGGTCCCCCCTCAGCCTCCTCTTCTCCACACTAAACAACCTCAGATCCCTCAGCCGCTCCTCATAAGACTTGTTCTCCAGACCCCTCGCCAGCCTCGTTGCCCTTCTCTGGACAGGCTCCAGCAACTCATTGTCTTTCTTGTAGTGAGGGGCCCAAAAATGAACACAGTACTCCAGGTGCGGCCTCTCCAGTGCCAAGCACAGGGGCACGATCACCTCCCTACTCCTGATACAAGCCAGGATGCCACTGGCCTTCTTGACCACCTGAGCACACTGATGGCTCACTCCGTTCACCACCACTCTCTGTGCTCGGCCATTCAGCCAGTTCTATATCCAGCAAAGCATGCACCCATCCAAACCAGAGGCAGCTAGTTTCTCCAGGAGGATGCTGTGGGGAATAGTGTCAGAGACTTTGCTAAAGTCCAGGTAGACAACATCCACTGCCTTTCCCTCATCCACTAGGCGGGTCACCTGGTCATAGATAGCACCTGGTTTGAGACATTTAACCTCATATTGTCTGGACCCTTATACTTCCTCTCCTGTTTCTTGACTGGGAACATCAGGCACATAGAGAGTTTTTCCATCAGAGGCTCTTTTGTCTGTGATGTCTTCATCAAGGTCCCCTTCTCCCCATTGTTGTTCAGAACCAGGGATTAATTTTCTAGTTCCTGAATAAGAAAATTGAATTCCTGTTTATCTTTGAAGAAGTGTTAACAGATTTTTCCACTACATTTTTTCATATTTCAATATCCTTAGCTCATAGATTACATTGGAATCAATAAGCTATTATTACTATAATAGTTTGCATGTATTAATTTATCCATTTTTATTCACTAAATAACAGTAATGTTTCTTGTTGCATAATGCACAACTAATGCTTCAAAGGCCTTACAAAACTGTGGGTGTCATTTGCAAATTTAAATCCCTCTAGGTAGGGAAGATTCCCAAAGAGCAAGTGACAAAAATGGGTAACTTGCAGCTTCGTCCCAGTGCAAACTATACAAAACTTAAGCCTAAAGATTTATTTATATATCACCATTTATAGTGCTTATGTACGACATTTCATTTGAAGCTTTCAGGAGTACTTTCAAATCCTTACTACTTCATGAAGTGCAAGTGACCACCACAACACATAGCTGTCAGTTTGCATGAGATATCACCTCCAGTCTAACTTCTCACTAAAAAGACAGGCAGCTGTGCTCTGACAAGTAAGATTACGTGTTTTGCCATTGAAAGCCAGATTTTCATGTCTTCGGTAAGCAGTAAGCTTCAAAATGTCTGTAGCAGTCCATCTGACCAGACAAAACTTGCAAATTTGTTCTTAGAGTTAGTTTGCCCTACTAATTAAAATAGGACTCATGCCTTCATGTTTTAACAGTCGATTTGCAAAATCATTATGAAAGTATTTTTAAGACACCCAGGTATATCTGATCCAGAATGTTAGACAACTGAAAAGTCATTGTGACTTTGATATCTTCTTTTTTCTTCCCATAACATATTCTCTAAAAAAATCTGCACATGTTTAAGAAAAGTGCAAGCACCTTTAACCTAAAAACTGAGCGCATAGAATCACTAAAGTTTAATCTGAATAAGAAGCAAGATTGCATAAGGATAGTGAAATATTAGTAGAAGTAAAATAGTCAAACTTCTTCATACATTTTAACATATTTGTTTCACAACGGATATGGAGGCATATATGCGTGGATAATCAGGGATTTTAACTATTCGTGTATAAAAGGTGATTTTCAAGTAATGGTAGGTTCATTCATAAAAAATATGAATTACCAAAGATACTAAAAAAAATACAGTTTATTTTTCTCTCTTATCATTTTGACTTCCTGTTTTGTCTCCTGTATCTTAGGGCTAAAATGACATCAGATTGAAAATTAAGCACTGGCAAAAGTTCATTTAGTTTTGGATGACATCCATAACAATGAAGTATTAATTCATGTGTAGTTACATAGTATCTGGATGTCAATAGAGTCACATTACAGCTACGTAGCTTGGATCTAAGCACCTTAAATCTTTCAGTCACAACTCTTTAGATGTTCTTAACTCAGAAATATCTTCTCCCCATTTTTTCTGACAGTGTTGACACCGGTTATTCCTTCCACAGTTATACCATCCATAAACTAACAAATTTTTGCAAAAATCACAAAACCCACTCTTCATTCAAGAGTTTACAATGACAACTAGAGATAGATGGAGACAACAACCACTAACTTTTAGCATTATATATGAAAATTACATGTGAATTTTGGAAAGAAACAATTTGCAGTTTTCTTTGCTCAAGAGTAGACTGGGACCAGACCCCAGACCTGAGGACATGATGGCATGTAGTTACCCACTGGCCTCAAGTGTATAGTGAGCTACCGGGCAGCTATGAACAGTGCAGTGTAGTTCCGCAGCCACCTCAGATTGGCTGCCAGACCTGTGAGCACACGGAAAAAACTTCCAGTCACTCCTTCACTACGAACTTGACTGTACAAATGGAGTTTGTTTTTCTTCACACATGTTTTTTAAGTAAAGTGTGCAGGCTTAATTGAGAGATCATAGAATCTTAGAATCATAGAATACCAGCTTTGAAAGGATCCCAGGGATTATCTGGTCCAACCTTTCTTGGCAAAAGCACTGTCTAGACAAGATGGCCCAGCACCCAGTCCAGCCAGATCTTCAAAGTGTCCAATGCTGGGGAATCCACCACGTCCCTGGGGAGATTATTTCAATGGCTGACCTTTCTCATTGTGAAAAGTTTTCCTCTCGTGTCCAGTTGGAATTTCCCCAGGAGTAACTTGTACCCATTACCCCTCATCTTTTCCATGTTACTCCTTGTAAAAGAGCAGTCTCCATCTTTTTTGTAGCCAGCCTTTAAATACTGGAACATGGTGATAAGGTGTCCCCTAAGACTTCTTTTCTCAAGGCTGGGCAAACCCAGTCCTCTCAGCCTTTTCTCATATGATGCACTTTACAGCCCTTTGATCATCTTTGTGGCGCTTCTCTGGACCCTCTCCAGCCTGTCCACATCTTGGAGGTGAATTCTGTCATGGCTGTCTAACATCAGCTATTTTCTCTCTGATGTTGATTTATATTCTACATTTGTCACTGAGGCAAAAAAGTCAGTGAGATATCAGAGAAAAATGTGTGTTTCCTTGTGTAATCTTAAAGGGATGGAGAAGGTGGAGAAGAATATTTGACATGTTTGTAACCTCAGAATTATTTAATTTGGAGATGTATTCAGCTTACCAGTTTAGATCATGTGTTAGAAATGTCCTGGGTTCCTCAGTTATGTTTTATTTCCATACAGTGGCCACAAGTAATGTCCAAAAATAAAGTTTTCTATTGATTCCAGCTGGTTAGGAAAATTTGATTCATCCTGGCAGATCATGACTTGGTCGCTACTACCCATGCTTTTTTCTGACCTGGCCATTGCAATTGATTGATCCATCTAAGTACGAAGCTTGGAAATTCTGACTAGTAGTGAATCCAAAGGGTTCTACGAAAGGCATTTGATGGCCTAGTTCCAGGTTTTATAACTACTAAAAATTTACAAAATGAAGACTTCCAATAATGTTAAAATCACTTTGTACAGCAGACAGCTTTTTCAGAAGTCTCCAACTGTAGTAAACACTCATCTAGAAACTAAGGCCTGTCACAGAATAATTCTTATTTTATTCTACTTCACTTTCCTTTAACACAGTCCTCTTTAACTCAGAGTAGTTGTAATGCATGTCCATGTATAAGTGTGCATATAGACGTATAGATGGACATAGATACATGTAATATAAAAGATCCCGCAATACAATATACCAAGCTCCCCTCATTCACGGTTTTGGAAAAAGGAGAATACCTCACAGAGGTTAATCTTATTATTTAATCTACCAGAGAGAGATTCTTAAGTATTATGGTGGTACTGATGAAAGTGAATTAGAGAACAAAAGAATGAAATAGGAAGGATGTCAGAGCCTGGTCTTTGCCTGTGATCCAATAATTTGTCCCAGCAAGTTGCACAGGCATGATTCATCTGTGCTTCTCTGTATCTTCTCTAAGTGGAAAGAAAGGTAAAGGAAAATATTTCCGCCCTCATCACTGGCAGTGCAGGCAGAGTAACCATCTTGGATAAAGTTAAAGCCACGGCTCCAGAATCTCTATGCTTTCCACTAACCATCTACTGTAGGAAGTAAACAGGAGAAACACAGTTCTTATTTATAGCTGTACAGATGGTACCAAGGACCAGGAAAAGAACACAAAGTTACTGCTAAGGATCTTGTCCTCCCTACTTTAACCAGTGGTGAAAACTAGTTTTAAAGCCTGTGTACTCTTTATGTCATTGATTAGAATGTTTATTATGTTATTATATTACATCTTTTAAACATTAATAAACATCTACATATCAGTTGTTGCCAGATGAAATATAAGACTTTCACGTATACTCTCTTTATTTATCAAATATCATTCTATTAAAAATTTTGAGGGGTAGCTGTGGTATCTGCAGGTAATTTTTGTCTCTCTGAATAGAAAATTAACATGTAAATGAACATAGGTCTTCATAAGCTAATATTCTGACATGACAGTGTTTCACTGTCAAAGAACTACAATTTTTATGGTATTAAACATCAGTAATTTTACTTCAATGCTGATGTAATGTGAGCTAAGAACATTTGACAGATTTCAGGCAAAAAGGAGCGGTTAGTGTCTGTTTATGAAAGTGATTTTCCCTGAAATATAAATTGATTCTTTGGTGTTCATAGTGTTTAATCAGCAGACAGAATAATTGATAGTTTTATTGCTCAAGTAAATTATCATGTATGTACCTCTTTATATATTGCTAAGATATTCTTAGCTCTTCTGTCTCTGCACTTAATAATCCAGAGCTACAATTAGATAATGATAAAACCAGCTCTCTCATAAATTGCTTTCCTGGGTGCAGTCACACATAAGAAATTTACTCAAATGTGTCTGCAGTAATCTGTAACTACAAGACCATGCTTAAATCAGTGTTGCTGTAGACGACTGAATCCATCCAAAGGAGAAAAGAAAACCAGCTATATCTGCAGAATAATGTTCTTATTCCTGACTCCCTGCTAACATCTTCCTCTGTTTGATCCTGTCCTTACAAACCTGTAATCATCAGGTTCCAGGCAGCATGCCCTTTAATGTGAAAATTGAAATAGTCTGAGAAGATTACTTTGAAACTCAGGTACTGCAGGATTGTGCCCTGCAGTATGATACAATACAATTCAGAGACAGGCAGCTGTAGTGATGATTAAATTGTGGACATATGGAATGGGATGAAAACAGTCCAGCAGGCTTTGTGGGAATGCTGCCAGGAAAATCTTGCAGGAGAGTGTTTCATTATCACCTTCACTTCATGAAGGTAAAAGCTTAGCGGGGAGCAAGTGAATGGTTCTGGTGCTGATCTCAGAAGGCAAGAAGAGCTCCTGGAAGAAGGCTGTAAAAATAGCAGGTTTAAAGTCCTAAGTGACACCCTGCTAATCTAGAAGATTTCATTCCCTGTCTAGATTTCATTATTGATGACACCTTGGTAAGTAATGTGTTTGTTGAAGGACCTGTCTCTGAATGTTGGAAACTCTGTTGCACCCTGTGTTAATGTGGGTTGATTAGCTAGTGGCCTTCCACAGAAAGCCAGTGGCCCTGGATAATTTTAAATTACTTGAAGGTGGCACTTTTCTGTGGAAGTTCACATTCTAAAAAAATATGCTCAGCATGCTTTTAAAACTCTGTTTCAATGCAAAATTTAGGTGTTCATATCTGAAAAGTTCTAGTGGGTCACAGTCCAAAAACATCCTTTCTTTTAAATGAAAGACTTCAGATGAATATATATTCAATATCTAAGAAAAATTATGCTCTGGTAATTGGTTATTTACTTTGTTGCACTAAGATTTCAAGCATAACCAATTCTCTGTTATTGTATTTGACTGAACAGAGTAAACAGACTAGATGTGTGATGATTGTAAGCGCTTATATTCTCCTGGCCTTGGCTATGACTAAATGGCTAATGGTGCTTGAATTGGTATTCATATGGTCCAAACATGCAGATATTTGAAGACACAAATATAGAAAAGAAGAATTTTATTTCTTGCTGTGCTTCAGAGAAGACAATTTTGCATTTCAAGACACTCAACAGTGAAGTAATGCCAAAGGTAAATATTGTTTAAGATGAATCCTCTCCTATTAAGTGAACAATGCGCATGACACTGAGAACACGGATTGAAATGGGCTGCAAACTTTCTTCTTGCTGTATGTTTAATGTGTAGTGTCATTCAACCTGTTTATATTATTATAGAAATGTAGATTGACTTCACTGTTTCTCATGACATGAAAAAAAAGACCTGGAAACCTGTCTGACAGAAAATATTGAGAGCAGCCACAATACTGAGACTTCTATCTTATCATACTTGTACTTGCAGGCAAAGTAGAGCATCTGCAACTGAAAAAATAATATAGAACTTTATTGACCTCCATTGTAGGCACAGAAAAGGAGTGATTAGTAAGATGAATGGAGCAAGACATTGAAGGAGTGCTTTCTTTAGAAGTACAAAATAATTATATTTCTGTAGGCTAAAAGTTTATGGGGAATATTTTCCTCCTTCAGCTATAACATGGGTTTCAGAGTAGTTTAAACAAAATGCTGATTAACTAAAATCATGACAAGCCATTTAACTGGGCAGAAATTTTTACAAGTTTTAATATGATACACTGAATATGAGAGAAAATGGAATCTTAAACAAAGTCATCTTTCTGTCATGTTAGACAGTTGTTATTCTAATGCATGTGGTGTCTCTAAAAATCATGAAGAAGTGGATCAGTTTGTTAGCAATTCTGTACCTGTTCCTTCATGGAAAGAAGGCAAGTAGTATTGCTTCCCCATTAAAGAACTCCATCCTGAAACATCTCCTTGCTGATTTTTTTTTTTCCCTAAAACTTGAAGTCATAATTGAGATTGTCAAGTGAATTCACATTTTCTTAAATTTTGTGGGCATCTGTTGTGGTTGGGCTATTATTCTTCAACCTTAACAAATACTTCCTCTTCTCAAATAGAAAAGGATGAATGAAGTTTGACATTTCTCCACCTAGATGGCCAAATGCAAGGCAATCTAAATGTTGCTAGATTAGCCAGGGCATTGACATCTAAATCCTACCATCCTCTGTGGATCCAAATCCTTCCATATCCTGAGCAGGGGCTGTGTTCTAATTTCAGGTTCCAGCTGGAAGTTCACAAGCTCAGTTTCACAGCAAGTTGCACACAGGTGGAAGATATTTGGAATACTTGTCATTTCTGTTACTTTTAACACAAATACAGGTTGTCCAATGCCCTAACACCTGATCAGATGTCTAATATCTTTTCCAAATACTTCAAATCACACTTGACACATTCACCTCAATTTTTCTTAAAGTTTAGATTTTCCATCAGCCAAGTGCTCGGTAGCAGTCAAGAAACAAAATAAAGAGAAAATGTTAAAAGTTATTAAAATAAGAATAGAGAACAAATACAAGGATATACTATTTTATACCTGTTGTTTGAATACACATCTGTTCCCCATTTTCAAAAAGGTACAGTCGAATTGGAGAAGCTGGAAAGACAACCTGTGAGAATGATTAAAGTCTCTAAACACTTCTGTTATCTTA
>Ga0065711_1047745_pt1 | contig 12160 bp, 21 predicted proteins | sample Hoacrofraction12_FD_59098 | JGI IMG/M metagenome (GOLD analysis project Ga0065711, IMG submission 59098) | Hoatzin crop microbial communities from Cojedes, Venezuela - Epithelial fraction 12 v2 (version 2) | ecosystem: Host-associated > Birds > Digestive system > Esophagus > Crop | place... | reverse complement strand
AGCCCCGCCTGGACGCGGTGCTGTGCAGCCTGCTCTGGGTGACCCTGCTTGGGCAGGGGGCTGGGCTGGGTGACCCACAGAGGGCCCTGCCAACCCCGACCATTCTGTGATTCTGTGATCCATTCTGTGATAAATGTGTTAATGCAACTGGAGAAATTCTAGCAGCTTTTGTAATAAAATTTTAGAATGTAATTTTGGATTGTTCTCCCCATCTCACCTCCTCGCCCCCCTTTATCCTTCGTCACCAAGGCACTCAGGTTGGCCGGATGCGTCACTTTTGCCCTCCCCAAACAACCTTTCTTCCACCCCTGCTTTCATTTTTATCGTCCGATGAAGGAAAGGTCAGCACCAATATAACGAATCTGCTGTGCTGCTGCGTAAAGTCACTGGCTCGTCACCAGTAATTAGCAGAGCACACTGAGCAAACACTCTTCTAATTCAGCTGCACGTCACTGTGTTTCTAAGTGCAAGGCTTTTAAGGCTGGTGACCTTTTATATCGCAGTGCACAACCACGCCACGACCCGATCCGCACGCCCCAGGCGCTGAGGCTGTGGCTGGCGATGCCAGACCTGCCCCGTGTGCCCGGGCTGGCAGTGGAGCCGTGAGCCGGCAGGGTGGGCGTCCCGTGGGGGCGAGGAAGCCCAAAAGCTGGGTGATGGAGCCTGTCGCATCAGGCAGCGGGTCCCCGGAGCCGCGCTGGGAGGGGCAGCGATCCGGTCTGAGAGCATCCCAGGGCAAGCGCAGCTCTGGGCAGGGCCTGGCGCGTTCCTTGCCTTGATTCCTCAGCTGTCTCCCAGAAGATGCAGCTTCTTCCACCCCGGCCCGTGCTGGTGGCGTAGCTCTCCAGATGCCTCCGATGTCCCTGGGTCCTCAGGTGAAGAACGCTGCACACGAAGCCAAATCCTGTTTGTTATCGTTATCTAGAGAGTGAAATCCTTTTCCATAAGCTGTCCTGTATTGTTAACAGCAAACTAAGCAATTGCTGACATCCAGGCTATTCTGGAGAGCAAGCCTGCATCCATTTTAAATGCTGAAAACATGCCAGCAAGGTAATGTCCTCCTACCTCTGTCTCCTGTGCTCCCTTTCCCCCTTTTGCTTGCCCGTCAGAGACGCTGGAACACCGGCAGAAGCGGCGGCGGCAGCTGGCTGTCGGGGAGTGAAGGGTCTCTTTTTTCCACTGCCACTCTTCCTTCTACAGGGAAGACAAATGATTCATTATATTCCCCATCATTTTCTCTGATGCCTGGCTGCCTCCCATCGAGATGTTGGGTCTGCACCATGGAAAGCCATTTGTGTGATCTCCAAGAAGAGCTGTGGAGAGCAGTGTTTGCTATTTGTATGTGGTGATTCATGCCAGGGGCAAGCCACTGTGATCAATTCTAGTTTTCCTTCAGATCTTTACAAAAATGCCTACAAACAGAGACATGGCATGAGAATATAAACAACAGCGTCCAGCTTTTCCTAGGCAAAGGAGAGACAACTCTGTGGCTGCAGAAGGTTTTGCAAACCGGGAGCATGGATGGGGTGCCTGCAGGCGCCTCGGGAAGGTGTGCAGCCATACCACAGAGATGATGATGGGTTGTTGTGGGGACTCCCTGGAGGGAAATACCGAACTCATCTTCTCCTGGGCAATATTTGCCTCTCAGATCCCTGAATTATAATATTCAATTTAGCAAATTCAGAGCCTGGCAGCTGTGGGCAGGGCGGTGCAAAATGCAAAGAGCAAAATGAACCCTTCCCGTTGAAGGTTTTGCACAGCAAGAACTGTCTGTCAGAGAAAACATGGGCTGAGACCTGGCTGTGGGGTTTTCCTGAGAATGCTCCATTTTCACTGCTTACAGGAGTGACTCACTGCTGACCTGCAGGTACGGCTGCGTGCAGTCCAGATGATACCGTGGTATCTGGAATGAAGTGAAGCCTGGCTCCATGAGCAAAATGCTCCAGCTTTTGCTGTCCAGATCTGGAGGTTTTTTAGATGGCACAAGCCAGCTAGATCTCGGAGCCCAAGTCAGGAGAGATATTCCAGATCCAGGGGAAGCTGTGGGAGAATCCAGCACGGAAGGGATCAGCGAGTGCTGAGTGAGATTAGGGTGCGTACAAAGGGACGGTGACCACGTCCAGCCGATCAGAGGGCTGACGTCCACAGACATCTAAGACCCCAGTGCAAGTCCTAAAAGCCTGTGCCCTCCCCAGCACACGCCTGAGCCCAGGCGCAGCGACCGCCCTGCGTGGATGAAACACGGTGGCAGCCGGGAGAGAAGCAGCGATGAAAGTGATTAACAACAGGACCTGTTAACAGACAAAGAGCGATGCGTGTTTTAGCTCATCTCTGGAGCGTTGTGTCATCCCTGTTGATACTTTGAGCTGCCCTCTCCTGGGCTGCTCAGGGGCACTGGGAAGACCATGCCTGAGATGGGGTGGAATCGGCACTTTTTAGGTAGCTGGGCAGAGAGGAGGGGGCGGCTGCGACTGCTGGGGCAGCAGAGAGGGGAGAAATCCATCCTGGAAAGTGGGGCTGCCATTGCCTTGGGCACCGGCGATCCCCCGGCATCGCTCGGCACGGCGGCCCCGGGAGCATCGCCCAGGCGAGCCGCGCAGGCTGGGACTGCGGGGCTGCTCCGGGCCGGGTCCCTGCCAGCACGTCACTTGCTGCTGTGTTTGGATAGGCAGGACCCATTCCTGGTCACAGACGCTTAATGTGATGTGGGAATCAGTAATTTGTGACAGTGGCTGAAATCACTTTTGAATACATAAAACATAAATACAGCAAAAGCGGAGAAATGAGCCATAACTCTCCCTAATGGAAACCCCGGCCTCCCCGCTTTTCATGGGATAGGAAAAAAATGGCCCCACTATTTTCGATCATTAATTTTGTGTTGGCCCGAACCGTGGTGCTGCTGGTTTCCAAAGCACTTTTCTGCAAAATAATGAGGCTATTTATTAGCAGCAACGAGGCTGCACAGAAAGAAGAGTTGAGATAGTTTCTATAGTAACTCCCTGCTAAAACATTTGACGCTCACCGCGGCTGCAGCCGCCGTGCCGCCCCGATCGCCTGGCTGCGCCCAGCAGCCCTGGCTGCAGCTTCGGCCGAGGACTCCCCGCGCTCGTGTTTCTCCCTCCACTACAGAACCAGCTTTCAGCCATCCCGAGCACCACATGGGTGGCTGCGGGAGCAGCCCGATCACAGGGGCAGCAGCTCTGTTTTGGTGTTCATTTATCTGGCAGCGTTTCCCCAAGAAACGCCCGTGGGCAGGCGGGAGGGGAGGCGCAGACGCTGCCCGGCTGGTGCCAGCTCAGTGGGCAGCTTGGCAAGGGGGGCACTGGCTCTCACGGCCCCTGGGTCAAGATGCAAAAAGTCTTTTCTCCCTGCACAGCATCTTTCTGTCTGCTTCCTTGTCTGTGGGTCACGTTTTCCTTGGGTGTGAATGTACATTCTCAACCCATCCTCCTCCTCAGAGCTGAGGAGCAGGAGGGGACCGGACGGCCGAGCGCAGGCTGGCTGTTGAGCATCCCGAGGGTCTCCAGGAGCACTGGCCACCGACTCTGTTCGGAGGAAACCAATTTGGGGTTCACACTGGTCTCCGCATCACAGCAGAGTTTCCAGAAGTAATTGGATTTGGCCATTCAGTTACTTCCACAAATAAGGGAAAACACAATTATTCACATTTGCCAGTTGGATACCGTGGGAAAGAAGAACAAATTCCATTTTTCTTATATGCAGCTCTACAAATTGTTTGTATTGAGTTAGAAAACAATAAAAATCCTTGGCACCGCAACATTCATACATCCAAGCAAACAAAGCGAGCAACCAGCCGTTGCGAGGAGCTGCAATGCAACGTGTTCTCCTTCCAGACGCCAGCAGCACGGGGGTCGGGTGCTGCTGTGTTACGCAGCAGAGCATCCCGGCTCCTCTGCCCTCATCTGTGGGTGCAAGAGTGAGGTGGGCACCCTTGCATAAGGAGGGTCTGAAGATCTACACCCCTCGCCATCCAGCTCCATTTGGGTAGCAAGTAAATTCCAGAAAACCATGGTTCCCTGGAGATTAAGAGGCTAAATTCACCGAGGAAACCGTTATTCACTTGGCCCTACACGACAGGCTGTGGAGTCTCCTTCTCTGGAGATATTCAAGACACACCTGGACGCGGTGCTGTGCCCCCTGCTCTGGGTGACCCTGCTTCGGCAGGAGGTTGGGCTGGGGGACCCACAGAGGGCCCTGCCAACCCCTGCCATGCTGGGATTCTGTGACAGCTGGACAAACAGGGCTGGGGAAGGAGGACAAATCCGTCCCGACCCGCTGGTGTTTGCAGGGGCAGCGGAGCATCCTCCAGCCTGCACTCTGGCTCGCCAGCTTCTCCTGTCCCCTGCGAAACCATTATTAAAGCTGGCAAGCCATCATGAGAAATAAAGATTTATCATGGTGTAATTTCCCAGGAGGGACAAGACATTAATGCTGAGGAGAGAGGAACCAGCATTCAGTTTATGTTTGGGGAGCAGAGGAGCTTTTTGCCCCCGGGAGCCCGTGCTCCTACCAGGAGCCAGCAGTGCTCTGGCCGGGGGCATTGCCTGGGGGGTCCGTCCCGACCCCGCTGGGAGCCAGCCCACCCCGGGGGAGCATCCTGGAGCATCCCGGTGGGGAAGGTCATCGCTGGCGGAGCAGTGCTGGATCCAACGGCAGCACAACCTGCCAGCGGCCCCGTGACAGCTCCTCACAGACCCTCCTCGGCTCCTGGGTGCCGGCAGTGACCCCCGGCACAGCTCTCCCTCTGCTCCCCGGGTGGCAAAACAGCAGCTCCATCGAGATGCTTTTCTGTTCTTCTGCTTAGCTCTTAACAGACACGTGTCCCCGTAAAGGCCTCCCGACGAATGCCGCTTTCTTCTTTCCGGGCTTTGTAGTGCAACAACAAATGCCTGGCACCAGGTAATCAGAATTACGTGCGGTCTCATCTGGCCATCGCTCCGGGCACAGGTTGCGTGGTAATGTGGCTTGAATATGAACTTTTGGAACTCAGAGGCTTTTTGGGGTTTTCTTTCGAAGGTCTTTGCCCAGGGCAGGTGCCCTGATGCTGCCCAGAGATCTGCAGCGCAGCGCTGGGCGTCACCGGGGGGAGCTGGCAGCGGGCAGCTGCCTGCACGGGGGAGGCAGGAGGGGCATCCCCTGGGTGCAGACCTGAAAGCCACAGGAGCACGGGTCAGGCCGGCAGCACCCGTCCCGCTCCCCAGCCGGTGTCCCCAAGCACCGGCAGCGGGACAGCCTGCCGGACCCCCTCCTCTGCCCCAGCAGCATCCCCCACCCCGGGATCGGCGCCGGCCAGCGTGCACCCCCTGCCCGCTTGCCAGTTGGGTTTGTTTTCATTAGGACCGGAGTCGCAGCTCCCCCCGTGCCAGCCTGCTGAAAATCGGTGCTGTTTTTGAGGGTTGTTCATCAAAACCAGACGAGAGCTATTGCGCTCGGGATCGTTTCCCCATGCCCAGGCTTGCCTGCCCCTGCCCCTCCTCGCTGCCCTGCTCCTCTCCCGGGGCAGATGGAGGCTTTGCGTCCACCCCTGCACCCCGGCCTTTTTTGAGGGTTTGATAGGAAAAGGAAAGCCATGCCAGAATTCTCACAGGTGTTGGTGCAGCCCCCAGAACCTCCTTGGGGGAGGCAGCTGCTGCGGAGAGACGGGTGCTCCGCAGCGGGGACCCGCCGAGGCCCCGGCTCGGGCACCTCTGCCTTCTGCTTTCTAAAAAATCTCTTAAATTCCGCCCTTTCAAGGCCGGTTACGGCAGTGCAGCCTCCGGTGAGGGACAGAGAAAAAGGTAATCCGTGGGCTGAGGCAGCCACTGCCGCCCACAGACCGAGACCAAAGGGCTCTCACCAAGGACCCCTGTTTCTGTTGTTGCTGTTTGTGGATGCGCTTTGCAGGAGGAGGGGAGGCTTGTAATGCAGATTTCAGTTTTGGCTGCAAAACTTTCATCATTATCATTTCAATTAAAATTGCTCTTTGAAGCAGTTTGTCTTCAGGCTCAGCCACACAAATCTTTGCTTTCATGAACGTGGAAAATTTGAGAAATAAAAATGACCCTATTTTATCCAGCCCTGTTTCCTTCCTCTCCGCACCCTGCGAAGTTTCCAGCACAGTGCTTGTGTCGGAGCCCGCTGCCGCTCCTGGGGAGGCTGGCCACGCCGCGGCGCACAGCTCGACACGTGTGATGGGCAGCGTGCTGGCCGGCTGCCGCGGCGCTGGCTGCGCCCGGTCACGGCAGGCAGCAGCGCCGGGGGTTTACGCTGTAAGGACAGCAGAGGTTTGGCAGGAGCACGGCACGGCACTGCGGAAGCTCGGCTGGTGACAGCGCGCGGTGGCAGGACGGGGTCGGATGCGAAGCACGGTGTCCCGGTCTGAGCACAGCCCTGGCTGGCTCCGGGGCCGGGCAGGGCACCGCGAGCGAGGGCAGCGCTCACCCCGGCGAGATGCCGAGGGGGGAGCACGCAGCCCTGTGACCTCCCACCTTCTGGAGAGCTAAAATGGAGCAAGAGCTCCGTCCGTGCCCTTTTGGCTTCAGCTTCTGGGCAGCGCCGCAGCCTGCGACGGGTCGGCAGTGAGTGGGTGGGACCCCGCAGGGGGACGGCGGGAGGACGGGGTCCCTTCTGCCAACGCTCACCAGTCTCCCCTGCCTCTGCTGGGGATGCTGGGCTGGACCATGAATATACATGAGGTGGAGATTATTCAGCGCTTCCATAAAACCAACTGATGTTCAACACTAATTTATGGATATACCAAATTATCTAACACAGATGTAAATAGGATTTAAAAGGAGATACCAGGAGAGGCACCTACAATCAAGTCAATCTTCTTTGCGGAGAAGCAGAAGAAGGAACGTGGAAAGGGAGCCCAATAATTGATGCATCTGTATGTCCCGTTCCGTCCTCAGGAACACGGATCCCAGTGGCTGCTGCCTGTCCTTCATAACTGCTCGCAATGTCATCTTTTTAATGAAAATTAAGTGCTTTGGTTGTACTAAATAGAAGCTGTGCGGACATGTCTAATTGCAGCACTGGGAGATGGCAACCTCATTTGAAAGGAAGCAAGTCCCGGGAGGATTCAGCATGGACTCTTCAGAAACAACAGACGCCATGGACTTAGAAGGACTAAAAATATTTTTCCTGCATCTGCATGAGCCATTTGATTTCCTCTTCATTTTCCATAATTTCCTTTGTCTTCAGCTTTAACTGATTTGATGCATCCTAATTGCGAGCACATCTGCCGGCTCCCGCGGCGCCCTGCCTGACCCGTGCCGGTGTCCGGGCCAGCGAGGGAGGGGTCGGCAGTGGCGCTGGCCAAGGCTGCCGGACACCTCGCTCCAGGGACCCGGGGACACCTCTCCTGGCCCCGGCCCCGCACACCGCCCAGCCATCCCCATGGCAGCACTTGCTGTTCGCAGAGTGTCCCATGCCACAGTCCCGGGCTGGAGGGGACCTGTCCTTCCATCCGTCCCTAGCCCAACCATCTTTCCGACACGTACAGTCGCTTTCCCGGGAGGCAGCGACGCGGGCAGGATCGCGCCCGCTGCAGCTGGGCCTCGGATCCCTGCGGTAGGACTGCGGCTGGCTTTTTTGGGTTAGCCGTCACTTAAGAAAAGCCTGTGTAAATCCAGTGCTCAGAAGTCATTTATTCTGCTTCTAATATATGACAGTGTTTTTCATCCCGATCTTAAAGAAAATCCATCCTCGCGTTGAAGCTAAAAGCAAATCCCTGGCAAGATTAGGTTAGCCTAGAAAAACTCAGCCCACAAGCAATTACCCAGCGCTTCCGAGGTGTTTTGTCTCCTGGCAGAAGAAAATCAAAATCCCCAACCAACGATTCATGGGAAGAAGCGGCTCCCATACAACAACCAAATGCTTGTTGTGTCCTTTCTTAATCAAGTTAATGGTCATCATTTCACATGCTAATGTCTCCTCAGTGGTCCATCAGCTCCGTACAGCTGCAGCCGCCTGCAATCCGGTGCAGTTTACCTCGGAGACCCAATTACCTGCTTCCCTCCGAGCGGGCTGACTGAACCTCGCAAATAAACCCCACCACCAACCGCTTCAGCCCTGGCAAAGCTTTTCTCCGGCTTCACATGTGGCAGGAGAAGAATTTCAAGGCTTTGGGTGAAAAAACTGAAGAGCAGGACAGCTTGTGTCCCTCTTCATTCCATTCCCCTCGGGAAGGGAAGGGGCTGGAGGCTGGGGGGCACTGGGGTACCCTGGCCCAGGGCCCGAGCTCGCTTCGGGGGCTGTTAGCAGCCGGGGACCTCTCGGAGAGCCGCAGGCCAGGGCCACCAGCCCTGCCAGGCTGCCTGTGCCAAGGCGCACGGACATTTTCATTGCCATCTAGTGGCAATCACCCACAGCTGCTTCTTATCTTCCATTTTCTCATACAATCGACAATAACTGATAATAAAATAACCACACCCAAGTATTCAGTATTTTTTCCTGCTGTCTTTGCATGAACCCGTGTGATGGACGGGACCTGGGGTGCTTGCAGTGCAAGGTGCTGATCAAAGGCAAAGCAGAGGAGGTCAGTCACAAAAAGGATGCGCCAGCTCTCTGGATTTGTTTCCATGAGTTCAATTCTTCCTTCAGCCGAGCGAAGAGGCATCCACCCTCCCGTGCAACCCCCAGCACCGTGGCCGTAACCAGCAGCAGACTGAATTTTCCCCTGTATTACCCAGGCAATGAGCAAACCGCGCAGCAGAGTGCAGCGTGGGTGAGAATTACGCTCTGAAAGCAGCAGAAACCCTGCCCGGGTACGCAGGCAGGAGCCTCGCTGGCTTTCCAGCGTCGTTTCTGTTGAAAACACGAGGTTTTTGTGCATCCCTCGCTGCCCCTGGGCTGCCGGCAGCCCCAGTCCCCAGCAGCATCCTCGCTCCCGCAGCCACCGGCTGGAGCATCGTCCCCGGACAGCCCCTCCAGCAGGACCCGCGTCTCCTCGGCAGGACGAGGGGCAGAGAAGGAGCCGTGCCCCCCGCCCTGCCGGGACGCCCAAGCCCAGCAGCCGTGGCTGGATGCACCCCTCTGGCGAGAGGCTCGACGGCTGCTCGCAGTCTCCAAGGGCTGTGAGATAAAGGGGCTGCCGGGGAAAGCCGAGCCAGAAAGATAAGACAGCTTATTCCGTTCAATTACTGGGCAGATAAGGCAGCACAGCCAAGCCTGGCTCTCCTAATCCATCGCAGCGAGCTGCCGAGGGTCAGCATCTTCCGAGAGAACCGTCCCCCCGCGCCTGCTGCGGCACTCGTCAGGGGCTGGGGGACCCCCGCTGCGGGCAGCAGCGCCCGGCCGCCCCGCCGAATCGCCTGCCGCAGGCTTTACGAGCCTGGGGCCGCTCGGCCTCACGTTTCTGGTGAATTACGGCCCTGGCATTTCTCACAACCTTTGCACAAAGGTTAGGAGGGAGCCTGGTGAGATTTGCTTGATGACTGGGAGCTGGGATGTGCTGTCGGCAGGGAAGATGGAGTTCTCTCCGGGGAAGCAGCAGCTCACCCGTGGCTTGGAGGGCTGGCGAGGAGAGGGAGCGGAGGAGCGCGGGCTGCAAGGTCGTCCTCAGGTAGCAGCAATACTCTGCCAGGGCTCGGCTCGACCGAGGAGGAGAGCTGTGTGGCCGCAGGGCTGCTGCGGACACCGGTCTGACCCCGTGAGCCCCCAGCACGAGAGACGAGCCCCTCCCGGGATGGCTGCGGGCAGGGGCTCCAGCACCGGGGCTGCCCTGCGGCACCGTGCCCCGCTCCGGAGGGTGCTCGCAGAGCCGCGCGTCCAGACAGGGGCAGGATCAGCCCCTGGGATGGTGACGGGAGCTGCTGGCCCCTCTGCAGCTGACTGTGACGAAGGGGGGACAGGGGACGATGGGCCAGGCTGTGGGGCTCCAGGCCAGGAGAGGTGCAGGGGGCACGGGGGTGATGGTGCTGGGGACAGGAGGACCCACCCAGGGGAGCAGCATCAGCCTCTGGCGACAAACACTGGTGTCCCCAGCACCTTGCTCGGAGGGGGAGGACGGAGCTCTGCGGGAGCCTCCAAAGGGTGGGCAGGGACGGGCAAGCGTCGAGGAAGGAAAAGCACGTAGAAGATGTCTTCTGCCTGAGGTTTCACCTGGGTGCCTCTAATTTACTCGCACAATTAATTGGGGCCATAAATCTGCAGCTGCAGTTAACCGCATGCACAGGACTGAAGATGGTTATCAAAGTCCTTCCTGCACCATCTCCCGAGCTGGTGGCCGAGCTGGTCCTGGCGTGTCCAGCTCTGTCACCGCCTCGGCCCTCCCTCCCCGGCCGGCGGCTCGTTCAGCTCGTTCCTGACAGCACCTTCCCACGCGTGGATCCCAAACCGCTGGAGAAGGGCTGGAGCCTTCTGGGGCGGCTGGAAAATCTGCACCCCCCCCGGCACTGCCCTCCCTGCAGAGCCGTTAATTAGCTGTGGGCTGGCACCGCTCTTAATGAGCACTGTTAGCCCCCTCCCCAGGACCTGCAGACAAGATGCCGATGCCGCTTGCTGATGCCGCCTCTGCGGTACCGCTGCTCCAGGGCTCGGATCAAGTCCCCTCCCCGGGAAAAGGGCTGGGGCAGCTTCGCCTCGCCGCCTGCCGCGGGAGTCCGACAAACCGCAGCCCGGACCACCCCCAGCCCGCTGCTGGGCTGACCGGGGGGCACAAGCGAGGCGTCCTTCCACTGCCCCTAACCGCGCACGCCTGGCTTGGACCAGGACACACCTCTGTGCTTTGGGGAAACTTCCTTGGATTTTTAATTATCACAGGCAATTAAGACTTTAATTCTGCCAGGCTCCAGCTGCCACAGCTGGCGCAGCTCCAGCCGCCCAGCCATCCCCCCCGCAGGCTGCGCTGGGATGCTGGGCCGGGATGAGGGGCTCTGCGCCCAGCGCTGGGCGAGCGGCTGGGGAGGCGGGCACGGGGCTGCCGGGATGCTCCCGAGAGCCATCGGCCGCCGGCGGGGCACCTGCCAGGGGAGTAGCTGTAAAATGCCAATTACGCTGCAAAAAGTCAAGTATTTTACAGCAGGCAGAAGGATGAGGAGGAAAAACAAGAGCAGCATTAAAAATAGATCAAGGTAACGAGGTGAGAGGGGCGGCTGGGGAAACGCCAGCCCATGTGAGGAGTGGTGGATGAGGAGCGACGCAAGGTGTGGGAGGAGGTGTCCAGCTAGGTGAGGACAGACGGACAAACTGCCACAGCCCCCAGGGAAACCCCCCCGGGGACCGGGAGGCTCCGACATCCCGCAAAGCTGTCCCGACACAGCCACGCTCAGCCGAGGACGTGAAATGCAGACGCAGCGGCAGAGAGCTGGGCCCTTAATAGACAGAGAGCATAATAAAGTAATCCGGGTCCCACTGCAACAGCTTTTCTCTTTTCATGGTGAGAATTCCTTTCACAGCTGATCTAGCGCAAGCTGATACAGTTGTAATATGCACGCAGGGGGATGCGTCTCTCCACGGCTGCCTTCTGCGTTATCACAAGTAAATATCACTATAAAAACCAGAGGAAGCTCGAGCTCGGCCTCATCTGGCATCCCACAATGTAATTAGTTAGCGCGCATCAACTGGAGCCTGAAATACGGAATGCCGAAGTCAGAGGAGCTCACCCAACGAAACGGAAAATGAGAAAGCCTCACCCAATGAACGAGCTCTCTAAATATAACCAGTGCTGCAAAATTATGTCAGAGAATAATTCATACGCAGAAATAGCTCTAAAACTTCGTAGAAGCACGAGCAGCTAAAGAGAGCAAACCCCAAGGAACAATAAGGAAGCTGCACAAACATGACGGAAGTGCGAGCGCGATACAGAAGCAATGATAAAAAATATTCCGAGATAGTTCTTGCATGTCGTGCCACCGCCCCAGGTTGGAGGGGGAGCGAGGAAAGCCTTGGGAAGGGGTGGGAGGTCCCATCGCTCGCCGCCGGCTCCTTCCGCACAGCAGAAGGGTGCAGCTCCTCGGTTCTGCTTCACAGAATCCCAGAATGGTCGGGTTGGAAGGGACCTCTGTGGGTCACCCAGCCCAAACCCCTGCCAAAGCAGGGTCACCTATAGCAGGCTGTAGAGGACCTTGTCCAGGCGGGGCTGGAATATCTCCAGAGAAGGAGACTCCACAGCCTCCCTGGGCAGCCTGGGCCAGGGCTCCATCACCCTCAGAGGGAA
>Ga0065711_1047744_pt1 | contig 12160 bp, 9 predicted proteins | sample Hoacrofraction12_FD_59098 | JGI IMG/M metagenome (GOLD analysis project Ga0065711, IMG submission 59098) | Hoatzin crop microbial communities from Cojedes, Venezuela - Epithelial fraction 12 v2 (version 2) | ecosystem: Host-associated > Birds > Digestive system > Esophagus > Crop | place... | reverse complement strand
CGAGGCCTCTCCCTCACAGGGACCTGCTCGGGGGAGGGACCCGCCGAAACAGGGCCCCGCAGCACAGAGCCGCGCGGGGGGGTGGGGGGGCATGGCCGCGGCCCCGGAGGCCGCACGCACCCGTAGCCGCGCTCCTCTTTACGCTGCGGTCCAAGCCAAACCCCGGGGCCCCGGGCGAGGCGAGGTGAGGTGAGGCAAGGCCCGCCACCGCCCGGGGAACGCCGCACTCCGCGAGGAGGGGGCAAGGCCCCGCTCCTCCGCAGCCCGCGCCGTCACGCACCTGCGCTCGGTCCGCGCCGCTCCCCGCCAGCACTTCCGCGCTACCCCGCGGCAGCTACTTCCGCCCGGCGAGGCGTCACTTCCGCCCGCGCTTGCCACCGCCCCTCCGCCGGCGGGGGCGGGCTGCCGCCATTTTCCCTCCCTTTAGGCGTTTGCCCTGCGGTTTGCCCTCGGGGTGGGTCCGTGGAGCGGCGCGGCGGGCGCGGTCCGGCGGTGGCTCTGAGGCGGGAGGGGGTGTGGAGAGCCTGCCCGCTGCGATGGCGGCTCGGCGCTCGTGGAGGAGCGTCCCGCCGCTGAGCTACCTCGCCCGTGCAGCCCAAGCGCGGGTTCCGCCAGGCGTCTTCGTTGGATCTGAATATCGGGCGCCTGCAGACGGAGAAATGCGTTTGTGTAAACGTACGGTCCCTTCCTTATTAGAGGGCGTCGGTGTGCCCGAGACTGGAGATATTTCAGGAGAGCAGATACATAAAGCTACACAAACGTAGCTGTAATTCATTATGCATGCCTGATTATTCGTTTATTATATATGCCAAGCTTTATTAAAAACTACTGGAGAGCTGTCATAACTTGCAGAAGCATTGATTTTCATATTGGTCGTTGGGTTTGGTGCTTGGTTGCTTTTCAGCCTTTTCACCTGGAAGGTGAATTCTGTGGGCATGAGTACAGACCCAGGTCAGAGGGCCTGGGCTGGGCCAAGTGGGCTCGCTGGGAAGGACTCACTCTTCTTTTTATCCCTTCGGAAAACTGTGATGCTACAGCAAAACTGCAACCAGACACAAGTTTTATTTGTTATGAGCATTAAAACCACTTAAATCTACAGAAATTAAGATAAACCTTTATACTGTCAACAGTCAGCCAGTCTTAACCACAGTGTCAGGGAACCAGCGTCATGCCAAACTCATACAAGATGGACATTCTCAGTGAAAATGCTGGGCAGAAAACGCCTCCCTCAACTGTGCATCTTCCAATGAGCAACTCTTTTCCTGAGGCGGTGAAGTCAACAACTGTGCTGTTGTAGGTTGTTGCGCGCTTCTTGAAGTTAGAACGACCAAAATCACTTCAAGATGCCTCAGTAGACCAAGTTGGTCTCTTCTCCCAACTAACTAGCAATACGATGAGAGGCAATGGCCTCAAGTTGCGTCAGGGGAGGTTTAGATCAGATAAATGTCTTTACTGAAAATGGAAAAATGTCTTTACTTAAAAAGTGGTCAGACATTGGAATAGGCTGCCTGGGGAGGTGGTGGAGTCACCATCACTGGAGGTGTTCAAAAAACGTGTAGATGTGGCACTTCGCGATGTGGTTTAGCAGGCGTGGTGGTGTGTTGGGTTGATGGTTGGACTTGGTGATCTTAGAGGTCTTTTCCAACCTCAATGATTTTATGATTCTATAAGAGTGACCCTGGTTCCAACCTTATGAGTGGCCATTTTTCTACCACCTGATTCTGGCACAGGTGTTTGAGCATTTACTGCTATTACATCTGGTGCTTACAGGTGCCCCTAGCAGGAGGAATAAATAGAGCTGCTCTTAATTACGTTTGGAGATTCTCAGAAGGAGGCCTCGAGAGTGTTTGGAGTGCTTCTCTGGTGCTGCCCTGCCAGACTGCAGTTCATCAGCTGGTGGAGCTCAGCTTTGCACTCCCTGAAGGAACTGGAATCCAATTAAAGTCAAACCTAGTTCAGGAATAGCGGTGACTGCTGAGAAATGTGATCTCCAGTTCTCCGTTTCGCTGACATCAACTGTTGCCCTACCACCACCAATTGCCACTTAATTTTGTCATTCCTGGGTTCTGCTGGTTTGGGATGCAAGAAGCACTTCGAAATAATTGTTCAAGTTTCTTGCACTTAAACCTCAAGAGCAGAGGTTTCTGCTCCTTTCCTTGTGGAACCGCCTGACGTTGCTGGTGGCTCCGGGACTCTGTTCGTTGTGTAGGACTGCTCCAAAATCTGTTGAAGTCAGTGGATTGTGCCGCTGCTTGAGGCAACAGGTGGGACTAGGGTTTTAGGGTTTTAGTTTATTGCACTGTTCATCTTCAGACCAGACAAGAGAGCACCACTGATTTTACAAAAGGGTTTGGCAGATGCATAGGTGCGAGTACAAGACCTCTCACATTCCGAGGCTTTGCTGGTGCTGAATTTAGGAATGATTTTCTGTGGACCCCGAGGAAGAAATTTGGGTTCCCTCACCTGGACGATCAGGCAGAGAGGCCTTGGCAGTGGTTGCACTGGAACGTGTTTGGGTTAAGAGCTGGGGCTGTTTAGACTGCCTGACAACCGCTGTGAGGTTGAGCTGTTCTGCGTCCAGGGAATTTAATAACTAGTTGTAAGGTCACTGTGACCTTACTAATGTTGTTAGGAAGTGATGTAAATGAATGACTATTCCTCCAGTGAAAACAGCTACCCTGAAGGTGTTGCAGGATATTTGACCCTATGCGTCTTTGACTGAGTCAATTCAGTAAACCAGACGGCCTGAGCCATGAAAGGGCCTGTTTGAGTTATGATTCTTCAGGGTGGTCCGCCCATCATCATTTCCTCTTAAAGCTGGGAGAGGTGCCTATGGAGACATAACCAATTGCTAGCTGAATTTTGCTTTGCCTGAGTAGTCCTCTGATTCTAATAACAAAAAAATGTTAACTTTGTCTCTTGCTTACGGCTGAAGTAAGCCTGTATCCTTCTGTGGTGCTTCTCATGTGAATGGTCAGCACTGAACTTTGCGAAACTAACACATGTTATTTGAGTTATATCTAATCTGGAACTAATCTGAGGGTCAGCCAGGCAGAACTGGTCGATACCCACAGACGTAATCCTATCCTGAGCATGGCATTCAAGCCTGATGGCCATAAGAATTTTTCCTCCCTGGTTGCGCAGGTTCTGTGGCTACGTGCAGTGTCTCTTAGCATGCGTGTGAACGGGGCAAATAATCCTTTTTGTCAGAAAGATACAAAAATATACTCAGAATATATTCAATTTTAATTCTGCAAGACAGGAATGCTTCCCATCAAAACTGCCAGAGTTTTATGTATCTTTTTTCCATGCCATTAATTATTTACCTTCAGTTTTAATAATACAGCTAAGTGCACTATATATAGCTTATGCTCTATCAATAAATCATGCTCGTGCATCTTCGTATTTATCCTATAAATTATAAGTACCCACACACTTGCGTGGATCTGCTAAGCTATTCTAGCAAAGAAATTCCCACCAGAGCATCCCAGAGTCTTTGGAGGTGAACTCAAACATTCCTCGCTTAAAGAGGGCTATTTTATGAGATTTTAAAAGGTCGTCAGTCTTCTCACAAGCCCTGACAATCTCCCTCTCCCCCTTCTTCTAGCTTGACACAAGCAAATAGTTTCACGTGACTTTCTGGAGATTGGTTTTGGTCTTCCAAAGCAGAGAGAAGCGTGAAAGCCTACAACCAAATGCTTTCTCCCTGGATTAGAACAGGGAAGGGGCCAGAATGACAAAGACAGTATGGCAGTGGCCTTGGTGAGATTAGAAAGGGTAAATCTGTAAATGCAACAGTATTCTGTGTGTTGCAGAGGCGATAAATATTGGAATGTGTTGTCTAAGAAGCAGATGACCGAGGAGACAGGTAATCCTAGTGATTTGTTGCCAGAAGACAGAAACTGAAGTGGAGAACAGAGTAGGTGGAGAGAAGGGTGGTGGGCAGCATGCAGGTCTGCTTGGGAATGGAGAACGGATGATAGCATGGGATAGGTCCAAGACACAAGTCCTTACTTGTGTTCACTTGCAAAAAAGAGTTCAGTGTGGTAGGACAAAATGTTCAGCAATAAGTTGTCACCTATACTAAAGGTTCAACTCTGCAAGGGGTGAAGCCTGAATTTGGGAGGAATGGCAATATTTCGTGCCTCAAAGGAGTGGTTGCTCTGCACGTCAGCACCAACGTCTGCAGGAACCCAGCTGGAAGAGTGAGAGCCCTGAGCCAGCCGAGCAGGGATGTGCACACAGAGGTGTCATGCACAGCGTGTCAGAACTCTCCGCGGTAGTAAAAAACTACACATGTTCTTAAAAGAAATATGCGTGCATGAGAGCAAAACTGGGTTGTGTGCAATTGATGGTGGCTTTCTTGCTGGTGGGAGATGAGGTGAGCATGACCAGTGAGCAGAGACTGTGTGTGTGTCTGAGTGTCCTCCAAGATCTACTCACAGAGCTTTGGGTGTTTTTTTCTGCAGCTCTGGTCTACTTCTGGGGTGGAACCCTGGGACTCCACGGCAGTAGCACCTCACCAAGCAAAGACTGCTGGGCATCTCCATGACTAGGTGAAGCAGAGTTATTTTACGTCGCACCTCTACTTGCTCACCAATAAAAATCACGCATCCATGCCCAATGTGAATTGATTTACCCATATAAGTGAGGGGGGAGGGTTGTGTATTTTGGAAGCCCAAACCACAGAGTATTACTCATCTCTAGCAATGCATCTGCCAAACATTTTGTTGGCTTTTGACAATTAGCATGGGATTTCCTCTCTGTTGTTTGTTTTATCATAAGTTTCTATAGAAATGCTATTTTTATCAGACTAGATGAAAATATACTGAAATAAAACACATCTTCAGCAAATAAGCATATTTCTCGCTCAGTCTATATAACATATCCCTGTCACACTGGGTTTTCCTCCCCTCATTGCAACATCGAAATAAAATCCAGTTAAAAGCGAGCTGCCATACAGCTGGGACTCCAGAGAACAGACTGCTGTGGAAATGAGCAGGGGCAGTCAAGAAAATGTGTTTCTCAAGTCAGGTCATTCAAACGCTGCCTCTGAAGAGTATTGCAGGTGAAAATCAGTGTTTGCACAGATGGTGGATGCATCGTCATTGACGGTCACCGCTTCACAGAAGCCTTAAATGAAAATGGTCTCTGAGCTGACCCTGCCTGACAACGCCCTCTACCCCTGCCACCACTGAGGAAAGCAACATTTTTGAAATTCAGCTTCTCTGGGCCCGAGGACAGTATCTCTCATGGTTGTTGCTGTGGGACCTGTCTACCGAAATCTGAGCGATGTAGTGGATGTGTTCAAGTCTGCTGTCACAGATTTTAAAGGATGCCTGTCAAAGTGCCTGAGCCTGATACTTCACACAGTTTAAGACAGTTTAAAGCACTGGACATGCTCAGATGATTATCCTCCATGGCAAATCTCCTGAAGAACTTGCTGTTTTGTTGGCAATTCAGGGTTTGTTCCTTTCTTATCTTCAGATTATCTCCTGTTGGATCATGGGCAAAACCTTATACTTCTGCACCTGGGCAGAGTGAGAGTGATGCATACACACTTTATCCAAATCCCATCGGTACGAGCCAGCACATATACTGAAAGCAGTGCCATGAGAAGCTCACCTCTCCCAGGCTCCAGCACTCACACCCTGGGGACGGAAAGCGTGGCCTCTGCAGTGCACTGGCTTTAGGAAGCCCGATATTCAGTGTAGGTGCACACACAGCAGCTAGATCATACTGCCGGTGGGCCCAAGCCTGGAGTACTTAGCTCTGAATAGCTGCGCTAATGCTGCAACATTTGCCAAGAGTTTTTAACAGTGGTGAGCATGATGTCCTGATGATTCAAGAGGTCTGGCAGAACTAACTGCAGTCATTCAGAATTGTGGTTTTGCCTTCATCTTTGAAAACATAAAGGGCTGTTGTGAGTAGCTGTGCCTTGTCTTTGTACTTGTCCATGGAGTCCTGCAAGGCCAGAGCTGGTTTGCCGTCTCCTTGGGAGTGACATGAAAAGCTGTGGGTTCCCAGAGGAGCGTGTTGGTGTGTGCGCATTTCTGCTGCTCAGGTAGCAACACACACTGCATTCACCTGGCTTTCTGGGAAGGGAGAGACAAGCAGCCTGATGAGAAACAACTGTTGAAAAGGACAGCCCAGCTAGGTGGAAGAGATGCCTGGAAGAAGAGTATTCTAAGGAAACTACCAGAGCTGTGTAGTTATCACATGGGAGATCTCATGCCCAGATGCAGCACTGGTACATAGTGCTGAGTCACTTTTGAACTCTGTTGCCACCTCATACACTGAAGAAGTGCTTTTGCCAGTCTTCTGCAGGATAGGAACTTGCACTTTTTTTTTTCCCAGAGGCTCAGTGCTCGTGAAGTTTGGTGTTTGCCTGGCACCAGGACAGGACTGTTCCCTCACTGGTGGTACTTGGTGATGGAAGTGAAGTCATCTAAAGGCTTCAGCTGTACGCACTTCTCTACCAGGCTGAGATGAAAGCATCTTTCTAGAGTATTCTCTTATACTCATTACTTGCCTAACAAGAAGTTCTCTTCAGTGTTGGGGTTTTTATTGATTATTTTCAGAGGTATTTATAGCTATTGTGATCTCTTATGACGATTGCCTGCGTCAGGAGCAAAGACGTTGATGGTGGCCAGAGGAAAGCTCACAGGCGGAGAGGCCCCCTCCTGTTAGTGGCAAGCGGTACCACTGGCAACCCCAATATTTAAAAGCCCTTTTCTTCAGTGGCAGAGTTACTGGGGAAACAGCAGAGATCACTCCAGGGCTTGCTCAGCTTCACCATGTGGGAGCATTGATTGCTCAGATGCGTGTGTGCACCTTTTCATTTTGGTTTGTCACTGAGGGCCATGCATTTTAAAAGTCTGTTTGGCACTGGACAACAGCCCTGAGCGCTGGCAGGCTGCCTTCTGGAGACATACAGCAGCAGCAACTGCCCGGCTTTCTTCCCAGGGGAAAATGTTGGGAAGTCTCCAAATTATTGCCTTGGCTGTGGAATGGCATAGCCCAGATGGCTGTTCTGCAGCAGAAGTCATGAGCTGTGGAGGTCAATGGATAGATTTGGCCTTCCGAGTTTAACTTGGGGAAGAAGTTGGCTGAGCCCCGTGATGGTTAGGTGTTTTCTGCTAAGGGCCAGAGGTATTTGCTCTTCTTCCAGCTATACACACCATATTTTGGTGCTTGGAGCCGCCAGTGATTTGCCTAGCCTAGGACTGCTGCTCTGGTCAGCCACTGTGTCTAAGGACCTCTCTTTCCTATTTAAGATAACAAAATGTTGTGAACAGATTCCTCCATTGCTACTGCTGTTGACTTACAAAGCCCCTCAGTGCTGAGAAGAGAGAATCTGGGGGATCAAATTCCTCGTCGTTGTCCGCAGCACCCCACTAAAATTGGAATGCCTTTATAATATTTGTAAAAAGACTTTTGTCCTCATTTGCTTCAAAGCACTTTGTGGACAGGACCTGGATAGTGTTAAGCTACCAAGTCCCACTGAAAAGCAGGGTGCATCAGCTCAGGCTTGGCACAGCATGGGCAGCAGCAGCAGCCTCAGAGGATGCCGGTGAACTACGGTAAGCATGGCCTTCCGCTGTTGCCTGCCTCTCAGAGCATCTGTGCAGTTTTATGGAGGTATGTTCAGCATACTTGAAATAGGAAACGTCAGCATCTGCAGAGAACAAAACCTGTGCACAGAGAAGGACAGAGGCAGCTAGGTCCCTCACGCTGCCTGTGGCCCACCACGTCCTACCCTGGGCTGAGAGGACAGTATCTGTTCTGTCTCTGTCGGTGGAGGTTGGAGATGTCCTCCCTCACCAGCAGCCTCGAAAAGGAAGAGCAGCAGTTTGAAGAAGCAGCAAAGAGAGAGGTTTGATTCTGCTCCAATACGGTTAGCAGAGGAATAGCCTTTGCTTATTCCTAAGTGCCTCTTGGGCCTGAGTGCTGTAATGGGAGATGAAACTCTTGGTGACAGTGATAGGGATAGGGACAGAACTAGGAAAGCTTTCTCAGGACTTAAAGATTGAAAAAGCTGGGAAATAAGAAGTTGTAGGGGATTGTGATTGTTCAGGTATTGGAAATAGCACATCAGAAGGAGCAAGATAAGGGAGAGATCTAAATAGGAGACAGGTGCCAAATCTGAAAGGCACAAGCCAGAGGAATCGATGAGAAGGGAGAACATTTCATTCTGAAAGGAAAGAGCGAATGTCAGCACAAATTCTGGCATGTCTGCGCAACATGGCAATAATATTACTAAGTCTGGGGCTGGAGAGTAGGCATCACTGCCACCGGGAAAGGAATGGTAGGAGGCAGGGCAAGGACATCGAAGAGCATGGGAGGAACCCAGCACAGAAGCAAAAAGCCTGGAGTGTAGAGCAGTGCCTCCCAGGGCACCAAGCCTGCTGTTCACACCAGAGGTGCCTCTGTGCCAGGGTGGTACCAATACCACCCAGCTCGTTCCGTGCTGTGAATTGGAAAGGCATCACATGACAACAGGCTGGTGGTTCACCCCACTGTGGTCCCTGGAGCTATGACCATCATGCTGAGAGTCAAACGCCCCTCAGAATGAGGCATCCTTTGTCAGCACCAACATATTGGAGTATGCAGAGACTTTACAGTGTAGACAATATTGCCTTTGTCCTCTTTTCCTCTAAGAAGGCAGCAAACTACAAGCACTGGAGGATGTAATCCAAGTGCTAATAAATTATTGATGTCTCCCTTCAGCTTTTTACTTACTAAAAGGATATCAAAGCTCATTTTGTGAATGGTCCAGACAGATTCTTTTTTGCTATATCCACAATTTAATTCACAAATATTGCACTAAGCGTTAATATTGAAGCAATGTAGTGTTCTCTTTTTACAGGCTTTGCAAAAGATAATAGACATGTTTTGGATTACACAGACTCATAAACAGATACAGTGAAGGAACTGCCACTTGTGACTCCAATAGACTTCTGAATTTGTAATTTAAAAAAGGCAGAGCTTATTATTAACTAGGAATACACTTCTTATTTTACATTAAAAGCCTGATTGAAAGCCTGTTGAAATCACTTGACTTGCTGCTTCCGGGTAGTCTGCATAGTTCTTTGGCAGCTCACACAAGTCGTAGGACAGTATGACTTACTTTATATTTAGCAATAGCTCCTCTCTTCCAATATGCCTATTTGCGTAAGTCAACTAACAAACCATCTGTATTGGAAATACCTTTTCCATAACTGTCAGCTTTGGGGCAGCATGTGGCAGTTTCTTAACAGCGTACATTAATTTACGCAATTTTTTGGAGCAGCAGAGAAGTAATTTGAAGTCATCATACTGCAGTTTCCCTGGTAGAAGTCGCCCCTGGACAGAAGGCTTAGTGTTTCTCTTTCAATAAAATGCTCTGCAAGTTCTGATGGCCAGAGACACTCAGGATCTTGATAGCTGTCTCATCTGAAAGGCAGACACCAGGCTCCCAGGTATATCTTAAAACTGTATCAGATCTTTGCAAATTTAGCCCGAATGCTGTGTCTCACTAAAGAGCAGAGCAAAACTCTGCCTGTTAAATCAGCGCAATGGCCCAGCCGCACTCAGAGAAAGGGTTATCAATGTTTTAACAGAGGCACGCTCCGAGTGACAGGGGCCTGATTTGAAACTAACACAAGCTGCCGTTCCTGACTGCACCAGTTTCTGCTTGCCCTGGACAGAGGCAGCAGCGCTACAAATGCGCGTTGTCGCTGCTCTTTGCTGGCCATTTAGACAGAGTGAGTGACCAGGCACTCAGCCCAGGAGAGAGAGCTAGTTTTTGCAGTATGGTACACATATTTTGCAAGCCAGCCTGCAAACAGCTTATCACAATTTTGGTTCTATATACATAAATATTCATAATTAATCAGTGTTGGAATAGAGGGAAAAGCTTCTAAAGAACAAAAATAGCCCCTTGAGGCAGCTCATACCGGTGACACTGATCCTCTGCATTTCTGAAATTTAAAAACGAGCTTCTTTGCATGGATTTTCGCAGTACTCTCTGGAATTCAAGTTTCCTTTTTCCCCCTGTTCCTTCAGGTTGTGCAGGCGACCTTGATAACAGAAATTGATACCTTGAATCTGGAGCTAGGGGAGGTAGAAATAAAGACACCGAGTGAGAGATGACATTTCCAAAGCTTAAATCTCAGGGACAGCGACCTTCATTTTCCCTTCTCCAGGTCTCCTTCATCTCTAGGCTTTTTCCCATGCCTTTTTTCCATGCCTTTTTTCCATGGTTTCAGGTGCCAGCAGAAGGCTGACAGCATGGCAGGCGGGAAGATGTACACGCCTGTGTCTTTCAGATTGAAAGCCTGAATTCAGCTGGGGGCTACATACCCCCCGAGACAACTTCTCACCTTGGAAGGGCCAATTAGGCAGTCCTGGGGACTGCCTGCAGCCATCAGCCAAGCAACAGTCAGGATTGGTTTAGATGAAGTAAATCACAATTTATTGAGCATCAAAAGCGGAGTATCGGTGGAAATGAAAATAAATTAAAAGCCTTCATGAAGCTGTTCAGGCTGCCCCAAAGCCCAGTGGGTATTAGGTGTATTTATTAAATAGAGGCAACTGCTCGGACTGGGATGGGAGACAAATCTGACAGGCTGAGCTCTGCCAGGTCTTTGTTTTCTGTCCTCATCTGACTCAGCTTTTCAGAGAGATGCTCTTACTTCTGGGCTGCTCAGCTTGCCTGGCTGACACCTTTCCGGCGCACAGCCTCTCCCTGCTGTCGGTACAAACGGGGTCCCCGACTTCAGAAAACTGCCACCCCCTTCTCCCTCACCGAATGGCAGTGCTCCTTCACAGCTGCCTCGCGGCACATCGAAGCCCATTTTTTTAACCTCCCTTCCTGGTGCCTTGAACTGTTGCTTTTTAACTGTCCCTACAAGTGAAAATTTGGCACAAATACAATATTCAGCCCCGATTTCTCAGTGTGCAGTTCTCTGGCTTGGCACATTTCCCCTCTAACCACAGCACTCCATCCCATCCGGCACAGACACAGATGCCGGTTTTACAGCATGTGTAAGGTCGCTGAAAGCATCCAAGCAGGCATGCACAGGCTGACCGAGCAGAACGGCGTTTTAACTGCTGCCTTCCCCGGTAGATCTGGGCAGGTAAGTCGCAGGCGCTCCTTACGTGTTCGTTACTGCTCCATCCCGTGTCCCAGATGTGAGCTGCTCCCTGCCCATCCACTGGCTTGCTGATCCCCGGGAGATCATTTCCCATTGTGCCACTTACAGCAAGGAAACGGGGTATTTTAGATGTGCGTTTTCATGCGGTTTGTGAACCGGTGTTGTAATGCCTTCCACTGCGTGCCGCCGGCAGCTCCTCTCCAGGGCTGACAGGAGCAAAAGCCAAACTACTTTGCACATATATATTGGATGCAGCCAAACGCCGTTCCTGCCAAGAGGAGCTGTCATCAGGGGAGGACAAGGCACACGTGGCTGTAGCTACAGCGGCAGTAGATGCACTGCAGTGTGGTCCAGAGCCATGGGAGGCAAAGGGAGTTTGTCAACTGTTTCTCACGGACATCCTGCTCCTCCAAAAATGGGTGGGTTTCTCCATCTGGCATCAGCCATGACCTGTCCAATGCAATGAATGCCCTGAAATTCAGATTTAGCAGACCCTAGCACTTCTAGAAAATCCCAGCCTTGCGGCTGTTCTCTCTCTATGCTTACGCACCAAGCACCATTCCCTGCTCTACGGTCCTTCCAGCCAACCTCTTAGGCAGCCCGAGTGCCTTGAAACTGGAGTTTTCCAGAGCAGCATGCCTCAAAAGCAGCAAGCGTGTTGTGGCAGGAGTTGAGGTGCAAATATTAAAGTGAAGACTGATGCTTCAAGTGCACTCCCTTACCCATTTGCAAGATTTTGTGAAGCATTTAAAATATACACTGCTGTAGGGCACAGGGAGAGGAACAGATTGAGCGAGACGAGCCTCCCAAGGCAACTGGTGTGATGACACGCGAAGCAAACATGGTGCGGTACACCCGCCCTGGTCAGCTGCAAAGCAAATGGTGCCGCCTGGATGCGCTGAGTGCAGGACGCAGGCGGGAGGAAGAAATACCGACAGCGCAGGGAGTTTGCGGGAGGCCGCGGCTGTGCGGGGCAGACCTGTGCCGGAGGCGGCCGAGACGGCGGGGGGGGCCCGGGCGGC
>Ga0065711_1047742_pt1 | contig 12161 bp, 5 predicted proteins | sample Hoacrofraction12_FD_59098 | JGI IMG/M metagenome (GOLD analysis project Ga0065711, IMG submission 59098) | Hoatzin crop microbial communities from Cojedes, Venezuela - Epithelial fraction 12 v2 (version 2) | ecosystem: Host-associated > Birds > Digestive system > Esophagus > Crop | place... | reverse complement strand
TCTTGCATCTCCATACAAAGGGGTTAGTTCCTGATAGGGGCTGGGAGTCGCCTAGAACCGGTCAAGACCGACCCTGCTGTATGGATGGGAGCCAGGAGAGAACTGAGTTTGCACAGAAAGAAAGGTCCATCAGCGGGCCTTCATCTTGGGACCCCCGACGACCACCACTAGGCACTGCGCAAGTGCAACTGGGAGGAGTCTATGGAAATTACTTCTTGGAACTAATTATAATATTGAAGTTATTTCTCGGAACTGATTTTGATACGCAATGAGGATAGATGCATATGTATAGGTGTATTGGGAAATCTAATGTATATGTAATATTTGATTGTATAAATTGAAGAGACACGTTGCTCCTTGGCGCACACGACTTTGGTGGGACTTCCCCCTGTGCTGCCCGGCGCCGAATAAACATACCTACTTTACAATCTTACAGATTGTGGAATCTGCTTTCCGCACGTCACTACCTTGTATGTTTGTGAGAGCAGAGCAGATAATCTAATTGTCTCTTCTGGCCTTGAATCTTACTGATCTTTGGTACCATGAGTTCGTCAATTCTCCTGGCTTTCATGGTTAAGCTCTGCAGATAAACATCATCGAAGCCACAGTGGATTACTATCACAGATACTGAAGAAGTATGCACTTTAATGACCCATGCATCTTCTAGTTAGGTGGCAAAACAAGTAGAAATTGCTTCGTAAAAGTCCCTTGTTCTAGGAAATGTTACCTCTTTAAAATTCTTGTCTTCTCTTATTCTCAATTAAACACCCGCTGAGGCCTTTGCAAAGATTCCTTGTGGTGGCCTCAGTGGGTATTTAATGCAACTTTACAGAGCAAGAAACTGGTTCCCAACCAATGCCTTATCAAGCAGCTGCCCTTAGGATGAGAAATAAAGCTGTGACTGTAAGCAGTTGTGAGCACAGCAGAACACAGGCATTTTCTCAAGAGTGGGAGAGCTATCTTTAGTGTCCTCACCAATTTGCTTGTGTTGGGCTCCTTTGGTCTTTCAGGTGGAGCTTCATTTCTACAGCTCCAAAGCCATTAGCCAAATCGCTACCTCAAGGACACACCAGATAAGTCCTGCAGTCTGTGTGTTCACCAGAGCTGAAATGTTCCACCACAGAGGAGTAAAGTCATAGTTTGTCACTCTTGTTCAATAGCCTTGTTTTGGGAGTCATTCTAAACATCAGGATAGTGGGGGAGTTAGGGAAGAATCCATTTAATGGGCAAGTAGTTGACCCCAAGAGCTCTAATGGGTTCTGGGGGAATAAGGAAAAATGTGATGTCCTTTGTATGTGAATGTGATAGCTTCTGGCTGTGAGTGGCAGAGGGAGCAAGTTATCATCACTAAAATGGCAGGAATCAAGAAGATCAGAGATCGGCTCTGATTTTGTAGATCAGCTTTGGACTGCCTCTAACAAGGGATACAAAGGGATACAGTCTCTGAAGTCCTCCTAAATGCAGCTTCCACCAAAGCATTCCAGAGGTGAATGAGGTGCCTGAGGCTCCTGAGACCTGGAGAATAGCTGGGGAGAAGGAGAAATTCAGAGCAGGATCCAGAACAACCACCCTGTGGAGCACTCAGTGACGGGTAGGAACGGACACTGGACCTCTAGTCTTTCGATTGGCTTACACTGTGCTGCAGGAAGATGCCTCTCCTGATGCTGTGCCCACAACTTCTCCAAGGGAAATTTAGGTGGGGTCATTCCTCTTTCCCAGCTCTTATTCAGTGCCAGTTACTAGAAGGCAGTAAGGACCAATGCCGCTTGTTATGGGAGAGCTGCTGCTGCCTATGGAGATGTGGACACATATTCTTGCTTCCCCAGAGTCTGTCGCAAGAACCAAACCACAGGTTCTTTGGGAAGTTTCATCTCATCTTTTCAACCATTTCTACTTTACAGAAAGGAGTGAGCGTCACTTGCTGGTTAGCTCACTGCCCTGCGGCAAAGGTGGGAGGTGGGTCTCTGCTTTCAGGGCTGTCTGTACTTGATATTAAAAATACTCAGAAGAAATTGCACGATATATTTCTGGAGCAAGGGCTGGACATCCACAGAAAGTGTGGTGCTGGAGTTGCCCTAATTTTAGGCAATCACTGGTGATGTAGAGCCTGGGGAAGGAAGTGGGACACCCAAGTTTAGTGACTTTCTTTGCCTCAAGGAATTCAGACCCACATCTCCCGCTTCCCAGGAAAGAGTGCTAACCACAGTCTAGGGTTCACACTAGATCATTGGGGATCTAGAGGTGACCGTACTCTGACAGCAGCTGGGGCTACTCGCAGAAATATAAATAAAAATACTTTGAAGCAAATTAGTAAAATCAAAGAGCTAAAAGAAACAAGAAGACTGAATGTAAAATGTTTAACGTACTGACTTAAAATGATAAGCATGCACCAAATCCTTCCAAAATATAGCCGTTCAATGAAGGAATTGCACTCCTTCAGGCATCATTGTGAGAAAGTACCCAACAATGTCAAGACTGAGGTTCTTTGTGAACACCGGATCCTGGTGGGAGTAGATCTACCCCTCACATCAGGCATCAAACTATACCCAGCTGTTCATTCCTTCCACCTCTTATGCGCCTTTGAAGATCTTTCTTGCACAGATTGTTGTCAAGTCAGAGCCACCACTGAACTCGAGCCTAATTCAGGTCTTCAGTCACTTGTCCTTCCCTAGGTGGTCAACAGAGAGCATGGAGAGAGGCTTATTCTCCCTCTGTAGGGGGGTTATTTGCTCACAGGGAATACTTTCAGGGCAGAAACTGAGGTGGGCATGAAGGGAAAGCACACCAAGGCCAGGCAGAAGCTTGCTGGGGGATGTGGGGTGTGGGTGGGTTGCAAATTGCAAGGCAAATTGCCTCCAGCCGCTGCATAGCCCGACACAGCTCCCCTGTGCCCTGAACATTAAATACCTTGCAACTGTTTGTGTACCTCCCAATAACACCATTCCAAAGTGGAAACTCAAGGAAGTTTCTGGATAAAACAGTACTCAGTGTTCAATGCCACTTCAGTATCTCTTAGTAGAAACCCAGAGTCTCTCTGAGAGTCTCTGTTAAATATTTTGGTAGCTGCTCTGGTTGTTCCTCTCTACAGCCTGACAAACGTTTCACGCTGTTTGCACGACTTTTGGTTGGAAGAAATCCCAGCTTTGTTGATGCTGACTTCAGTCAACTTCAGCGGGCCTCTTAACTCAGCTTTGGGGCTTGTCAACACACGGCGGACTGAGACACACTGCCAGCAGGCAGCCCCTTCTAGAAAACATTATTTGAATCCAAATTATTTCCCAGGCAATTTTTTTTAAACTTCATATTGTGCGAGTGACATCCTTGTCAGAACAGAAAATCTGGGTTAGTGCTTCATTTTTCACATTTACAGATCATCCCCCCCATTCCTGCCCTACCAACCCCAAAAATATCACATCCTGATAATTCAAATGGCTTCCACATAGCAATGTGCAACCTAACCTAACTTGGTGCTGCTGAATAATAACTATATGCGAAGACAGATGAACACAATAGCACTTTGAGATTACTTATACTTAGGAAAATAACTCCATAAGGGGCAATTTTTAACTTCTTCTACTTGAATGATCAAATGCTATTATTGCTCTTTTGCACGTGGAAAGCTTACACTCCCTTTCTGCCTGTGCTCTTCAGTAGCAAAACAACACCTCTACTTTGACATGGATATTGATATCTTTGGTTCTGTTTAATCAATGCACTCCTGGGGTTCTCAACTCAGATCTCTTTAAAAATACTCCAACACTTGCAAAAGAACAAAACACCACAGGAAGCAGCCCTTGTACATCCTTCAGATATTTTCCGCTTTATTCAATGGAGAAAGTAGGGAAATAGCATCAAAGAGAGAACTTTGCTCATCACTCAGTAAGTGTGAGACCAAAGACTAGTTTTATTACAAGCTCTTGTTTTACCAGAAGATATTTATCAAGACCTAATTGAAGGTGTTGTATTTTATAGAAACTATAATTGTTTACTTGTATTTAAAAAGAACCTAGAGACATCAAGAAGGTTAAAGTGTCATGGTACTAGGCTTTGTACTAGCGGTGGAAGACATCTAGGTTTTTGAAGAGGTTCTGCTCCATAAAGTTCAGAGCCAACACAACTGAAAAGAGAAAATAAACAGAGAAGAAAATATATTATCTAAGAACTTCAATAAGTCGCGAACAAAACTGCTTTTCCTGCCACAGTGCTTGGTGCACTGACAGAAATTGGGGTGGATATGTGGGAGGGAAATCTTCGTCTTTACTGAATGGCTTAGATTTACCTACTGATTCAGCTATTTCATCCTCTGTTATTAATCAACAGAATGCAAGTGCAACTGGGCTGAGGAACAGCATGTTGCTACAAAAACCCCACCAAACTCCAACACATGAAAGATCTGTCCAATCACTGAAAGCAGAGGTGGAAGGAGGAGGAGAAAGATTGTAGAAAACACATGGTAACCTGGTTCAACCCTTCAGCTTCTATCAGTCAGCAGCTTAGGGCTATCTGAACAGGAAGGGTGTGAACCATCTTGCCTAACAGCCACCAGTAATGCTATCCTTCATAATGATTCAGTCCTTTTTAAACACACCTAAAACATTTCGTCTTTGCAGCATCCGGTGGAAACAAGTTCCACAGATTTTTTAGGTGGAAAATACTGCCTTGTTTGTTTCATGTATGTCACCTGATAATTGCATTGGATCAGGGTATGTCTTTCATTTTGAGAAAAGGTGAAAAATTGTTCCCTCTTTGTTTCCTCCTTTCCATCCATAATTTTGGTGCCTTCTAGTTTGTTCCCTCACAGTCATCTGCTTTCCAAACTGAAAAGACCAAGCCTGATCAGTCCCACCAGCTCTTCCTTATGATGGAGAACAGGGCACGAACACAAGTTGTCTCCTTCCATGAGTCAGCACCACTTCACCAGTAGCTTCAATCAATGGCTTTAGCTCTGGACCCAACCAAGGAGGTCATGGAGGTAAATGTCAACCAGGCTGGGGGAGGACAAGAAGAACTAGAAAGGATGCAGAGCTCTGAATATTGTGTCTGCTTCAGATGCAAATGCCCTTCAAGTTATTAAACGGGGAAAAAAGTCATTAAAAATATAAATGTTGCTTGCTTTTATTGTAAGAAACCAAAGCTTCCAGTTTTTGTCCATCATGAATAAACAGAAAATGGGATTCCAGTTTGCAGAGGTTTGGAAAATATCTAATTATTTTTCATTAAAAAAGGTCTGGAATAAAATGCTGTGGTTTTTCCTCACACTTCATTTTCCCCTGTGTACGCTTCAGTTTTGTCTCCCTTTTTCCCTGCCATTTCAAAAATGTCTGAAGATCAAGGGGCTGAAATTGAAAATGAAAAGGAGAGGATGAAAGAGAGAAGAGGCAAAAAGAGAAAAGAAGAGGGGGAAAAAAAGCTTGAAAAGAATTTCCCCAGAATGCAGATGATGGGTATTTTCAGTGCCCATTGGAAAGGTCCCATCAGGTTGTCACCTCAGCTCCCATGGCCATGCTCAGGGAGTACTTCCCTTTTTCGCCTTGTTTGCAGCCCTTCAGACTCAAAGCACTGTATGGAAATGATTCACATTGCTGTGACTTCAGATTTGGGCCATGACCGCTCTTCTCTCAACCTCTTTGGAGACCAGGAAAAAAACTTCTTTCTGTGAGTGTCAGCAATGGTCCCTACCTACAAACACCAGATGCTAGAATGATGGGCAAATGACTAAATAGAAAAGACAACCCTAATTAAAAGAAGTTTTCTCATGAAAAGCTGGAGATTATTAAAAAAAGAAATGTTTACCTAGGGAAAAAAACACTACACTGTTATGCTGAGTGTACCATACTATACCATTAGTACTTTCAGAAGTACAATAAAGTTGCCTGATGGCAAGGCTGCAGCGTCATCTGCAAATAACTTGCCTCACATTGTCAGAGCCAATCAGTCACTTCAGTAAATTCTGATTTCTGCCTCTTGCCCTGTGTCTGGCAAACCACCGTGTCCAGAATCTGTTCCCATCCCAAAGAACTCTCAAATTTCCATTTCATCTTGGCAGGACTGTGGGACCCTGAATCCAGGCCGTCCCTGGTTCTCCACAGTCCCCAGACCTCTCTGCAAGGAAAAATGTAGTTTAAAATGTGCAATTTGTTATTTTCTCACTGAAGACATCTCCCCCAGCTCTCAGAGATCTGTGCTGAAATGGATTTTTTGCTCCAATGGACTCCATTATCTTTTTTCCATGATTTTGCTCACCTCTGCCAATGGAAATGTATTTTCAGCATAATTATTCAATATGCAGGGTGGGCTGATGAGTACTCTCTGTCTCAGGGCATTTCCTTCCTAACTTGGAGTCAGTCAGGGCCTGAAGATGTCAATAAAGATCTGGGGACAGAAACCAAGGTATAAGAAAAGTGAGTGTGGGGAAAACCTTTTGGGCTACTGAGAACAATGGTGTAATGTTGCAAAAATCTCCATCAACATCATCAGATATTCACACAGGAACAGTGAGTGACCTAATGTGCCAGAGTCAGCCACCGCTCAGAAGAGCTCAGTTTAAACATCAGAACTGCACAGATACTGGGAGTGTTTTTAAAGAGCAAGTATTTTTCCCAGGATAAGAAACAAAGCCGTTGAAATACTAAGGAAGCTTTTTGCAGGCTTCAGGCTGGTATTATACAGACAGAGGATGGATAAACAAGTTACCCTTTCGTGTGAATCAGTGATCAGAGGAGGGGACTGGGAGTCAAGACTTCCCATTCATTCTTCTATTTACTTTTAAACAAATCCCCAATAGGATCCCCGCTTTTCACAGACATCAAATACCCACAGCTCGTCCGGACTTCAATTCAAAGTGCACATGTTCAGCATCTCCACAGTGTGGACTGTCTGTCTCTCTGGACATTAAATTAGCCAGTGCTGAAACAGGGTTAATGCTACTGACCTTCTTCAGCAGATTTTGCACCTTTGTTTGCAGAACAATTTGAGATCCTCAAATTGGCTCCTCCAGAGGAGCAAAAATATTGCAGTGATCCTCCACTACTAACCCTGTGATGGTTATTATGCAGAGAGCGCTGCCAGCCCCAGAGCTGAAAGAGCAAATATGTCCACAGCCACGGTGTCAGGCAGCCTGGCGGGCGAGTTCGTAACACAATCAGAAATGCTTTTTTAGTGTGGTTTTATCCCAAAATCAATAAAGGAACCCTTTCAAAATTACAGTTGAAGAAGCACAGTCGTTTGCTCTGTCTCTGTGCACTTACCAAAATCCGTGCCTGCAGAGGCAGAGCCTGTACTCTCGTAAACAGGTGACAGAAGAACACAGATTTGATTTGAGCCACAAAATGTCAAGTCTAATGGATTCTAAAACCAAATGTAAAAGGGTTCTGGTTTCTTCCATGGGGCACAAAAAATGGAAAAAATATCTGCAAGTCAAATGCAGCAAGGATGCAGAGGGCAGGACTAGGAGTTGTGTGAGTCATCTAGAGAAAAGGGATATGCATGGAGAAGGGAAGGGGGACGGACAACAAGAAGTTTTAGGTGATTGCTTTTCATTTGCCTAACTAGCAATAAAAACAAATCGGGCAAGTTCCCGAGAATTGCTCTTGGATAATCAATCACAGACAACAGAACTAGGCAGAGGTACTAAGCAAATGGCAGGATGTTAATTCAAGCTATATTTTTAACATCCCTGGGTGAATAACACCCAAGAAAGTATTTACTAGCTGAAGTTTATGCACTTCTCTTTTTTTTTTCAACCTTTCCTTGCCGCCTGGCCAAATGCAGAATACCATGTCCAAAATTATTCATTACTTGAGATTCTGCACTGGGTTTCTCCTGTTGCATATTCAGGATAGGTGACATCTCAGCAATGAGCTTTGTTTAGTCCAGAGCCCCAGACAGCCAGGAAAGCCACTGCTGCTGCGGAAAAGGAAAGCCTATGGAGTGGCACCTATCTCAGCAGAGAGGGTGACCCCCCCCAAGCACCCCCACTCCCTGTTTTGCATGGCTGCTGTGGGGCTGGGGCTCACCTCCTGCAGTGAGGTTCACAGGGTGGCTGGAGGAGGTTGGGAGGTGTGCAGGACAGGTAGTGTAAGTAGAGCAGCTCCACGTCAATATTATTAAATTCAAATATCCAGCTCCTAGAACGTGTTCATCCCTACTTCTACCCTATTCAAACAGACCGTGATGGGAATAGTGTGAGAGCAGACTGCTTTCTCCATGCAGTCCATGCCATGCAAGCAGTGGATTGACCATGCCGGCCAAAAACCCTCTCCCATGAGGATTTGCCCCAAGTCTCACTTTGTGTGTACTCACTCAACAGCATCCTGCTCCTGGCAAGCTTCTAGCTGTGCTCCTGTAACAGTACAGCACGCAAACGCTCTTGTATTTATACTAATATTTCTCCTCCCCAGCTGGAGAAAGTCTGATCTTAAAATTAGGTTTCTGCTGGGAATAAAAATAGTCACTCTGAATATTCAGTGTTTGTTTATATCTCACTGCTTCCACTAACATTCCTGCCATTTAATTTGTTTGAAAGACTATTCAGAGGAAACTAATATGTGGCATGAAGACAGGAAGAGCTGTAAAGTGCCAGAATCTGAGCACATATTCAGTGACGTTATCCACATTATTTGCCTGGCTCTACTATTTAAAGTTCAAGTCAAAGGGGAAGCTTTGTTTTTAAAAGCAAAGACTTGCACGTGTATGGACTGCATCTCCTTTCCTCAAAAGCTCTGCTTGGATCAGACGGGTTCAGCAATCTGCATAAAAATGAAGAACAGCAATATTGCACTTGCAATTAAGCAGATTTAGCCCTGGTGCAAGCACAGCCAGCACAAACCGTGGACTTCAATGGGAGTTGTAGCTGTTTATTTCAGACTTGTAGCTGCTTCTAAATTTATTAGCTTGTAAGTGTTATCAACCTTTCTTTTTTAAATTGCTGCTTTTGGAAGCAGTGACTTGCATTTCAGTTTCCAGCTTCTAAGACTTTAGGCAGGCAACGTTTTCAAATAGAAGATCACTGCTAGAGTGTGAAAGAGGACAGTGAAAAATCATGTTTTGACTTAAGTCAAATGTAAAAACTTAAGTACGTCTATTAGGAAAGAAAATTTATGCAGCAAAGTTTGTATACAATACAGAACATTTCCATTAGATCTACTGCTCTGAGTGGGATATGTTGGTTTCTGTGGATTACTGGCAACGTTAAAAGAAACAACATTAATACTGCATGACCTTTCTTTGGAGAGAATAAACAAACAGAACATCTGAGCTTCAAGTATCTGTCACTTGTGATTGGCTTGCTACAAAAATTTCCTTTTAAGACTGAAATAGTCAAATCAAAGTAATTTTGCTGTGAAGAATGTGTGTGCTAACAAAAAATAGATTCCCTGCATAGTGTGTACATAAATAAGATTTAGCCTAACCTTCTCATCTCAACTTTTGTGTCTATACAGTGGCTGCTCAGAGTGGGCACCCTATTGTGAATATTAACTGGAGTGGCTAAGGCAGGCCTGGGGCTGATCATTATAAGTTGGTCCCCCAGATGATTGAGAAGCCTTCCACAGGTCTGCGCAGTGCAACTTTAACAGCCCTTCCCGATGCCTAACTAGAAAATCTGTTTCAAAGGGATTCCATGAATTGTAGGGTACAGTCAATTTACTTGAATATTAATTATCTATAATGAATGTACCCTTCTTCGGGGCTTGAAAAGAAGCAAATTACTTGGAGAGGGACTAATTAAGATGATGTAATCTTGACCATGAAGAATAATTCCTTCCCAGTGACAGAAATGATCTAATTGAAGTATCTCATTAATTAATGTCTCATGAAATTGACTGATAAAATGCCTCTATGAATGCCTCCTGAACTCGGGGCCAGCAGAGCATTGTAGCCCATACACTCCCGCTCCAGACCCTATCTCTGACAATATAATTAGGCCTTGGAAGCATGCTGTGCTCAGAAGGATTTATAACTCTGCGGTGTGGATAATCTACAAATGCAAAGTTAAGACAATGAAGCTTGCCACTGCGAGATTGCTGAAGTCAATGAGTGAAAACATAAATCAGGTATAATCAAATGGATGACAAGAGAATTCCTCCTCCTGCTGCCTTTGTCAGCCTGCACCGAGACCAGTCCCGCAAAGGGCCGATAACCCTGCACCAGATGCTGGCATCTCCAAGAGGCTTCTTAACAGCACCATGTCCAAGAACTCTCTGTGTTAGTTCCCAGATAAATTAAGTCAGATTAAAGGCATCTTATTTTCCATTTTTTCACTAGATTATCACGTCTGTGGACTTTTGCTAATGATGTTATAAGCCCCCTGAGTGTGAGGGGCAGGGGAAAGACTCTTCCTCCAACTGCACGGAAGATCTTGCTCGGGAGATCGCTGTGTGTGATGATAAGTGAAGCTTTGTCAAGAAGTTCAGGCAGGTATCTCTCAGCTTGTCTTGTTGGAGTCAGTCTGCTTTGAGCAGCTGGTTCTCCTTGTAGGCAACCAGGACACCCAGACTTACCCCTGCTCCTGTGAGTGTTTGATTGCATAAAGTGGAATGGAGCCAAAGAGAAATATCGGGTGCATCTCACCCGAGTAGCTTCTCTCTGAGTTGCAAAAGTCTTCTACTGGGCAGTGCAGGAGTGGATGCTGGTTTTCTCAGGATGAAACAATAGCTGAATTTGGGTCTCCAGCATCTTCTCTAAGACTTCTCAAATATCGACTGCTTTGGAAGGCTGCTGGTCTTTGAGTCCTTTACTTTCTGGACAGATGACCAAACAAAACACATTCCTCCAGGTTAAAGCGAATGTTTTGTGTCATATAAAATGGCATTTGGGTTTATTTATTTTGGCCAGATAACCTGATGGAAAACACAATTTGTTTTAATCCAAATGGTATATATTTTACTTTCGTTGCCATACTGAAAAAAAAATATGCATCCTTTGTAAGCTTTTGTTATAGTATTTTTCCAATTTTATCTATTCTGCATTTCTTAGAGTCTTGAGCAAGAACCTCTAAAGCTGGTGGAGGTTCCTAGGTTCCAGTGAAATATGATAAGCAGAAATAAATGGCCTGTGGATGGTATAAAGTGAAATTTGAATCTCAGAACTAACAATGATCAATTTACTACAAGCCTGCGGGAGCTAAAAATCATATAAGGAAACCGTAGAAACACAGCAGCCAGGCAGGCAAACAAGATGAAACTAGGCCAGTCGAAGGATGCAATATTGTTACTTGTTTATGTCTTTTCTGTTAAAGTGAATTAAATGCCCACAGCTGATAAAAGGTTCATCTACCAGTGCCAGATCTGCTGAGTATCTCATACTATGCCAGCACTAATTACATTTCATAAAGCTACCAAATATACCATAACTAACATTTATTGGCCAATGAAATGTTGCTGTAAGTTAATAATTACAGATATATGTAGACAACAAAAAGTGGAGCATCAGCCTGGACTCAGGATGGGACATAAAATGTTTCTGCTCTTACTGAGCATTGCTGGGAGACTAAATTTAAGGCCAGAGGCAACAGTGCTCCAGAAAATCTTGCAGGGATAGAGGAAAAAAAAATACACATTACTTTGGGGAGTTATACAGGAGAGGGATATTTACTGCACCCATCCATAATATAGAATCATAGAATCACAGGTTGGAAAAGACCTCTAAGATCATCAAGTCCAACCATCCACTCAACAACACCATGCCTACTAAACCATATCCCAAAGTGCCATATCTACAGGTTTTTTGAACCCCTCCAGGGATGGTGACTCCACCACCTCCCTGGGCAGACTGGTCCAACGCCTGACCACTCTTTCAGTAAAGAAATTTTTCCTAATGTCCAATCTAAACCTCCCCTGACACAACTTGAGGCCATTGCCTCTTGTCCTACCACTAGTTACTTAGGAGACCTGGTTATCAGGAGTAGTCAGCATGGATTCACCAAGGGGAAATCATGCCTGACCAATCTGATAGCTTTTTACAATGACATGACTGGCTGGGTAGATGAAGGGAGAGCCGTGGATGTTGTCTACCTTGACTTCAGCAAGGCTTTCGACACAGTCTCCCATGATATCCTAGGGAAGCTGAGGAAGTGTGGGCTGGATGAGTGGTCGGTGAAGTGGATAGAGAACTGGCTGAATGGCAGAACTCAGAGGGTTGTCATCAGCGGCGCTGAGTCTAGT
>Ga0065711_1047741_pt1 | contig 12161 bp, 3 predicted proteins | sample Hoacrofraction12_FD_59098 | JGI IMG/M metagenome (GOLD analysis project Ga0065711, IMG submission 59098) | Hoatzin crop microbial communities from Cojedes, Venezuela - Epithelial fraction 12 v2 (version 2) | ecosystem: Host-associated > Birds > Digestive system > Esophagus > Crop | place... | reverse complement strand
GGTACTTTCTAACTCTGCATCCAGGTCGTTGATGAAGAAGTTAAACAAGACTGGGCCCAGTACTGACCCCTGAGGGACACCACTAGTGACAGGCCTCCAACTAGACTCAGTACTGCTGATGACAACTCTCTGAGTTCTGCCATTCAGCCAGTTCTCAATCCTCCTCACCAACCACTCATTCAGCCCACACTTCCTCAGCTTCCCTAGGAGGATGTTATGGGAGACTGTGTCGAAAGCCCTGCTGAAGTCTAGGTAGACAACATCCACGGCTCTCCCCTCATCTACCCATCCAGTCATGCCACTGTAGAAAGCTATCAGATTGGTCAGGCATGATTTCCCCTTGGTGAGTCCATGCTGACTACTCCTGATAACCTTCTTTTCCTGCACTTGCTTGATGATGACCTCTAGAATGGGCTGCTCCATCATCTTTCCTGAGATGGAGGCGTGGCTGAGCGGTCTGTAGTTCCCTGGGTCCTCTTTCTTGCCCTTTTTGAAGACTGGAGTGACATTGACGTTTCTCCAGTCCTCGGGCACCTCTCCTGTCCTCCAGGACCTCTCAAAGATGATGGAGAGTGGCTCGGCAATGACATTCACCAGCTCCCTCAGCACGCGTGGGTGCATTCCAAAGGGGGCCCATGGATTAGTGGGTGTCCAGATTGCCTAAACGATCTCTCACATAGTGCTCCTCAACCAAGGGAAGGTTGTTCTTTCTGCAGGCTTCCCCTCTTACCTCCAGGGCCTGAGATTCCTGAGGGACGGCCTTGGCACTGAAGACTGAAGCAATGAAGGTATTCAGTAACTCTGCCTTCTCTGCATCCTTCATCACCAGGGTACCCACCTCATTCAGCAGTGGCCCCACATTATTCCTAGTCTTCCCTTTGCTGTTAATGTACTTGGAGAAGCTTTTCTTGTTGTCCTTGACATCCCTTGCCGGAGTCAAATCCAGGTGGACCTTGGCCTTCCCTGTTGCATCCCTGCATGTTTTGACAACATTCCTGTACTCTTCCCAAGTGCCCTTCTCTCTTTCCACATTCCATAGACCTTTCTATTCCACCTGAGCTCTGCTAGAAGCTCCTTGATCATCCAAGCGAGCCTCTTGCCTCCTTTTCTCGATTTCTTTCTCAGGGGGATGCACCGATCCTGAGCATGGAGGAAGTGATTTTTAAACAGCAACCAGCTCTCTTGGACCCCCCTGCCTTCTAGAACCATGACTCTTGGGATTCCTAGAAGTGGCTCCTTGAAAAGGCCAAAATTAGCTCTTCTGAACTCCAAGGTTTTCATCCTGCTTATCACCCTGCTTCCTCTACTCAGGATCCTGAAATTCACCATTTCATGGTCACTGCTGCCAAGGCTGCCGCCAGCCTTCATATCCTCAACCAGGCCCTCCTTGCTCATTAGTACAAGGTCCAGCGAAGCGCCTCTCTTCATCAGCTCCTCCACCATTTGCATCAGAAAGTTGTCATCGATGTTCTGTAGGAACCTCCTGAACCTCATGTGCCTGGCTGTGTGGTCTTCCCAGCTGATGTCCGGGTGGTTAAGTTCCCCATGAAAACCAGGGCTAGTGACTGTGAGGCTGCTTGCAGCTGCCTGTAGAAGGCCTCATCAACTTCCTCCTCCTGGTGAGGTGGCCTGTAGTACACACCTACAATAATGTCACCCATATGAGGCTGTCCCTTAATTCTAACCCATAAGCTCTCGACTCCATCTTCACCCACCCCCAGGCAAAGCTCAATACACTCCAGTTGCTCCCTCACACACAGAGAAACTCCACCATCTAACCTTGTTGACCTGTCTTTCCTAAAGAGTGTGTAGCCATTCATGACAGCATGCCAGTCATGCGAGCTGTCCCACCATGTCACTGTTATTGCAGTGAGATCGTGGCCCTGCAACCGCACGCAGATCTCTGATTCTTCCTGCTTATTGCTCCTGCTGCAGGCGTTGGTGTACAGACATTTCAGGGAGGAACTCAAGAATGCTGGTTTCACTGGAGGGGTGCAAGGGGATCCATCATGTCCATGCCGATCCTTAAGGTTGTTCATCTTTCGCTTCTCAGCTTGGGACACAGCTGAGGAATGTTCGTCCCTGCTCTGATTATGCACTCTTAATCCCCAGCTAGATGGGATGGCTTGAGCATTGTGACTCTGCCCTCCACCCCCCAAGTCCTTCAGTTTAAAGCCCTCCACACCAGGCTGGCTAGCCTGTTGCCAAAGATCCCCTTGCCTTTTCTAGACAGGGGACAAGAGTAGTACCAAGATCTTGCATAATCATTGACATGTTTTATATACTAAATGACGTAATTTTTTTTTGCCTGTAGGGGAATCAGTTTTGATGGGCAGGAGTTAAGAATTTGCTTTAAAAAAAATCTATAGCAGTAAGTTTTGGAGGAGGTTTCAAGCAGGTCCCAACAGAATGAATGGCATAAGGCTGGCAGAAGATGTGTGAAATAACTGTAAACAGCTAGTGGGATGTGAGCTAGTGAGGAAAAGAGCAAAGAACAGCTTAAAATAATAAGGCGAGCCAGTGAGAACCAATATTCTTTCCTATTATTGTAGGTGGCACGTCCTTCCAAAAACACCCTTTTGGTTAGTATAGCATTTATTTCTACTTCCTACTCACTGAGGGCAAGTTTTTCCTCCACTTTGCAGTTGCCAAAGTTTCCAAGACATAGATGATGTGATTCGGAAGACTAAAAGCAGGATGAAGGGAAATTGGGGTTCAGCCTCCCCTCTGTTTGGTGGAGGCTCGCTCTGTGCAATATATTGCTGTGGACTGTGGAGGGGTAAAGAAAAGCAGAAGAGGTACCCACAAAAAAAAAAAAAAGAAGCCTAGGTACAACCCTTATTTAAACGCACTACGTAAGGCAAAGTAAGGCTGAACCGTTCAAAGAAGGGGCTCTGCGCTGCTCCTTTTTTATTCTCCTGATGTTTTCCCAGTCCCTGTCTCCAGAGAGTTTAACAGTTGCAGGTGTGAGTTTGCTCCAGGAAGAAACAATGACCTAGATAAGAGCCAAATTCTGCTTCTTCATACAATCGTATCATGCAGCACCATAAGAATACCTACTGCAGTATCTCAATATATTTCAAAGGACGGGCTAAGGATTTGGTTACAGAAGTATGGTAGAACATCCAGAGGAAAAAGAAAGAGAGATTAATTCAAAACAGTAAATGAGCTCCTGTCATCCGTGGAAATGTAAAGCTGTCCTATGATACTTTTAAACCCCACAGGTGTTTTGCCACAGTGAGAAGTCACTGCTAACTTGGGTGCAAGCAGAGATTCTCTGCAGCTTTCCTCACTCTATCCTCCCTCACTCCTATCCTTATGCAGCTGTATAAGGAAGTTTAGAACTGGAGTTTATGGGCATGTGCCTTCAGCATTTCCCAGAAGATGATATCTGATTAAAATTTGAAAGTTTATAAAATGAATATTTGCAAAGTGAGATGTGCAGAAGGAGAAATGGAAATTTCTTTTTTCATCCCTTTTCACTGCTTTTTCGGTGAAAAGTTCAAATTTTTAGCTTTCAGAAGATACAGAAAGACTTATGTGAAAACAAAAAACTTATAAATAACTGCCTTTTTCCAAGTTTTCAGCTTGTGAAAGTTAGAGACATTGCAATTTCTCCTCCTGACTTAGCTCTATTTTCAGTGAGAGCACATGCGGTTCTAATGAGTGCCATTAGGTCCGTGACAAATTTTCTGAGTATCAAACCTACTTATGGTAAAACACAGACTTCACAAAATTAAAAATAGTGTATTGAGTTCTTAGGAGATTGAAAGGCAAACATTCTGAACTGTGAATAAGTCAATTTTTTAAAACCTGTAAGAAATCTCAAATTTAGAGAGAAGCTCAATTTGCATGCAAGATTTACTGTAAATTTTGAACAAAAATGTCATTGAAATGTTCACAGAATTAGGTTATACAAAAGACAACTTCTGACTGAAGAGTCTTTACTATTTGCAAGTATCACACAGGCAAATAGCTAGAGCAGTTTTGAGTATGAGTTTAAAGTCTATAGATCAAGGCTTGGATTCTCTGAACACATCAAAAGTCTCATAGCAGCTCCCAAGGTTCTGCTGATTAACCCAGTAGGATATTAATTAAGGAAACATCTGCCATCCATACTCAGCATTCTCTTTCACCAATTAGGAGAGATCTGGGTAATTCAGACTTCTGAAGCTCATCTTTTTTTTCCCTTTTTTTCCTTTTATTTTTTCTCTCAGAGAAATACGTCTATACAGCACTGACTGAAATAAGCCAGTTTACTACTAAAACAGACTGTAATACCTGCTGGAAGTAGCAGAACTGAAGGAAAAAGAAGATTAACATTTTTAAAATAGCTCAAACTACCTGACCCAGTTTTGTGTAGCTGCTGGCTTCTCAGGCAGACATCTCCTTGTGCCATGTACTGGAAGAACAAGAAGCTAGATACTCCCTTCCCAGAAAAAATCTCTAAAATACAGCAAAATATAAAAGTTCAGAGGAGCACCATAAAAAATACTAGTTTAAGGAGAACAAGATTTTTATTTTCTGAAGTTGTGTACAAAAAAGTCAAGGTTAGCAATTGCTAATTATTTTCCTTGCAGTGTATCTGTCTTCTCATGATCCTGTGGTACTTCATAACACTGATGGTGACATCTGTATGACTACAGTCAAAGGTACAGTGCTGCTTCTATGGTGCCTGCTTTCCAGACGTTTATATATTTCACCTATATTCATGCCAGAGTATAGCAGATTACCAGCAAATCTTTCTCACCCATCTCGCCAGTGAACAGCCTGGTTGTTTCCCCTGTTCCATCTTGACTCCTCTAATCAAGGTCAGATAAACACTGAAGTCAGTTGTGTCTGCTCAAAGCTAGTAGAGATCCATTACTCTACCAGAGTTATCTCTAGTCCACTGCTTTGATAACACCATCTTCCTTGCAGTCCACTTAGTTGTCTCTTCTTTAACCTACTGTGATCTTCATCTTGCATTCCAGCTCTGTCCCAATTACCTCTCCTTGTATTCTCCTGATGAGTCAACAGCTCCAACCCACCAGAGACAGGCACTTCCTTCATGCTTTCACTCTTGATGCCCGTGAGAACATGGGGCTGCCTGTAAAGTGTAAGAACCACTTCATTTAGCTATATAAAATCTCACTTTAAAAATTTTCCTCTGCCATGATGCTTTGAAAAAATTGTCCATGGTGAAGCAGCTGGTGTGCCGAGACCACTGCCTACTGTGCCAGTCAATTTCCTCTTATTTTTAACACTCCCCGTGCAGGACCAGCCATCTGTTTCTTGTTTTATCCTTTGATCGCAATCTTTTGGGGATGGGTTTATTTCTGTACATTTAGCACCATCCAGACTGGGGTCAATGAACCTAGGCAGCCCCATTCAGTAGTACATAAATACCTTATATAGCCCTCCATACTGCAGTTGCCGGCATTGGGTTTATTTTCCTCTTGCCATCTGAATGCAATGTAATCCAACATTTTTCATTTAGTTTTTTTTTTATTAGAATCCAATAAACACATAGACATAATAATATAAATATGTTGTTGTTATTTACACAGGTATGTCATGTAATAATACAATTCAAGAGTGTAATTGATTGCTGAATATCATATATCTGCAATGAACCGTTCTCCCGCCAGTTAGAACACTGAATGACAAAGCAATGTATGGTGCAATAGATTTCACTGCTTAATTCTTGGTTACCACTGAGATAGAATATGTGTGGAACTGTGGTTGTCTTTGCAACAAATGAAGTGAAAGTGTAGAAGAACTGGAGAACATGATAAAAAACCAAGAGTCTTGCAAGATTTCAAGTTTTCTTACGGTGCTGTCTCAAAAGGCTCAATTGTAATAGTTGCTGCGCAGTGAGACCTAGTTTGACTCATTGAAAGGCCCACAAACCAGAATCACAGAACTCATGCAGATGGTGCCCTCTGGGATGGTATCATCCAACTCATTGTTAAATTGCAGGCTGTATCAAATAGATGCCAAGTTTTTCCAAACTTGCAGACTTCACTGCCACCAAAGAGATGACTATTTTTTCCCTGCAGATGACTTTTCAAGTTTGCTTTAAAGAGTCCTGCTTTGTGTCATGGCAGGTGGCAGATCATTTTGTAAATAAGTTTTCATAATACAATAGCAGAAGGTGGGAAAGGCAGATTCAGATTTCCCTTTTGCCTAAGGAAGCTTGAATGTGTTTTCCCATATTATCTCCTTAACTATCCAGAAACAGGTAAGCCTATGGCGAAGCTACACCTGTTGTTTCTCCTGAAGATATTGTATTACTTCAGATAAGACCAGATGGCTGTATCTCCAACTCTGCTCCTTTTTGCAGAAGACCTGTGTGTGTTGTGCACCAGCCCTTACACTCTCCTGCCATTTTGCAGAGTCCAACGTGTCTCCACAGATAAGAAAGTGTGGAAATGCTCACTATAAATGTCAGAGATCTTAAACCTGTTACTGAGTATTTCCCAGAACTGAAAAGTCCTGCTCAGTCCCAGTCATGCCCAGAAGATGAGATGCACTTATGAAGTATCTCTTCTGAAAAAGCAGACTGGAAAAGATTTGTTTCAGAAGTTGCATGCTGAAGACGTGGATTTAATCATCTGAATTTTGGCCTGAGGTGAGGAATGGTGATTAATCACTCAATCACATCATATTCTGTATCTAGTCATGCATACACTATACTCCCATTTCTAAAATGATCCTGTAGGAACAATGATTCTGTGGTGTATCTGATATAAAGAAACAAGAAATCATAATTAAATCATTTAAAAAAAGAAAAGGAAAGAAAAATAAAGAAAACCAACAAGCTAACACAAAAGAAAACAGAGAGATGGAAAAAGCAGAACAATAGTTAACCTGTCATTTTATCTTGCTGTCATTCTTGGTTTACGAAATCGAAGAAAGAAGTATGTAAAGAAAAAAATAGCTATCCCTCGAACATTTGCTAGTATTTCAGGTCATGCTATGAAAGCTGCCTTATTTTAAGAATTTCAGAGGATTTCTTCTCCCATATCTCTGTTTTGAGTTTGATGTTCAGGAAAAGGAGAGACTATAAAACTAATCAGAGCCACACTTGTACAAAATTGTGTAACCTATCACACATCCACACAGCAAACCTCAAAACTCAAAAGCACGATCCTGCATGCTTTTCCTCAAGGAAGTCTTGTTTCTGTAAAGTCATCCCTAGAACAGCAGTGCATGTTCTTGCACAAACACAACGTATACAGTACTTCTCATCTGGAGTACTCTGGAGCAAAATCTTAAATGTGCCAAGCTATGTGGTGCTTTCTGTTGCAGCAAATGCCTGCTAGGGATTTATAGGGGAAAATTTTGCTTTGGCAGGGGTGATAAACATGTACTAATAATACTTTTCCGTCTCTAACATTCATGTTTCTATGGGTAGACAGGGACTAACAAACTTATCCGTTGGTTATCTAAACCAAAACATGAGCCCAGAGGTGAAACCTGCTGTGCCAATAAATGATTTTTCCTATCCTGAATCCACAGGTTGCAGGATAAAGGAATTAAAGCTATCATTCATTTTGGCTTGCTCCTAATGTTGCTGTATGAAAGCAATGGCTGATGAGCAGCTGCATCGTCCTGGTGCAAACTCAGTGAATTTGCCCCGACATAAAGACAAATCACTCCAGTTATTAAAAGAAAAGATAAGCAGTCACTAGGAAAGGAGCTGATTATTCTGCCATATTATCGTACCCTCTCAAATGTCTTGATTTTGTTTGATTTTTCCCCATCAAGTGCCAGAAAGAGCTGGCTGTCAACAACTCGCAGGTTCCTTTTACAAAGCTGTAGATTTTCCAAGACTGCGCACCAAACCAGAATTTGTGATGATTTACACCCACTCATTGCTGTACATGCAGATGGAAATCCGAACAATGAAGAAAAGCCTGCATATATCCTTCTTTTTGTGACCTGCTCTGCAGGGCTTTGTACGGAGCATGCAATGGCAGAAGTTACTTTATATTGGACTACCCTCTAAAGATTACAAAGAAATTACATCTCACCCTAAAACATAATAATAAAAAAAAAAACATACAAAAAAACCCCTAAAACAGTTCCTGACAGTATTATCCACAGGAAACATTCTACCCATTTTCTGAAGAGCAAGGTGCTTTCCCATGTGCTTCACTGACAGCAGATGTTTTTTCTAAACTGTGAAATTTGTGTGGGGTTTGGGCAATGGAGAAACCACACCCTATTTGCCTCTCACACAAATTATACATCGATATAACTTTTATTACCCGTGGCTAGTTTACCTCTGATCCACACTGGTTGGAATAAGCAAGAAGCAAGCCTACCTTGGATTTAAAACCTTGGAGAGGGGAGAGGCAGAACTGAGTGCTTCCCTTCAGAAATTTCTTGGCTCTGGTTTTCATCAATTTTCAGTCAATTCATAATATATCAGTACTCAGAATGACCCACGTTGTTAGGCTTTTCCTCCATCTGATGAAAGAATGTTACTAAAGAATAAAGTTAAACCATAAGTTCATGCAGATAAGACTTCACAACTGCCTGTAAATCTAAGTGGATGAGAGCTTCTTAGCCAGCCGAATGTAGTCATTCAGCACATAACTAGCATAAAGGACTCAAACTTGCCCTAGGCACTTACCTGGGGTGTGTCTGGATTTCTTGCAAAGAGCTAACAGCTTCTTGTGTTTACTCTGTTCCAGCCTTCCCAGGTGTCTTATACCACTCCATCACCAGTACTTGGCAATATCACTACTTTCTCCACTTAGAGTGGCACTTCACATCATCTCTTCCCAGATAACACTTCTGTCTATATCATTCCAATAACCAGAAGGACCTACCTCATATCTTATGGCATATAAAATATGTGAACTAGAATTCAGATTACAGATTTTTTCATTTGTGAAAATAATTAATTTGCAATAGTATTAACATCTCTTTTGTATAAATAAGAAATAGTAAAAAGCAGGTTAAACATTTGGATCCATATTAATGACTTGACTCTTGCTTATATTTCCCTTTGGCTTGGGAATGGTGGGGAGGGCCATATCTTAGCACAATATCATAATGCGGTCTTATATTATCAAAATGACTGTGACGAGTTGAGTAAATTCTATTAAAGATTACCATTACAACTGCAAGCAAGCAAAATGTGTAATTCTGACCAAAAGTTTTGTGCAGCTCTGTGTTATTTGGGCTGTAAAACAACCACTGCCAGACTTTGTGGTATTTATCAAAAAAGGTAACAGTTTTTGTAATTCCCCTCTATGTTGAAACTATAAAATCTTTTAAATTAAAAAGTCAGGAAAATCACAGTTATATGATGTTAAACTAGTATTATGACTAGTACATTGCATTATATGCACCTAGTATACACTCAGTATAAGGCTTGTCAGTTCGCAGAGGCTGTATCCATCCACCCATGCACCTTACGTTACTGGCGTATGAGTGATGGATCTCACGGTCAGCTCTGCCTGTGCTGACGTGGAGGACATAAAGCTAAGTCAGAAAGAGCCCCCATCCTGAAAAACTCAGTATTAATATGTTATTGCTTTTGACAATTATTATACCAGATAGGCTATAAGCTGATGCTCCTCGTCTGCAATGAGTGGAGAGTTGAAAATGTTTAGAGAGAAATGACCACGTGCAAGTACTCACAGTCTCCATACCTGAAATTTGTTTCACGCTTCTGTAAGCTGGCTGGGTCACACAGACACTTTGCTGTGCAGAAAAAAAGAAAGGTAAATCTACAGCGTACTTTGAACTGTTAGGAAGGGCACCAACATACCTGACAGTAATAGAAGTCTCACTTTCTTCAAAAAGTGATGGCCCAACCATATAGCCCCTACATAAGTAAAATCTCTCAGATCTTTCTGGGTAAAATTCCTCCCTCTCCTTCTCCTTCCCTTCACTTGCAATTCCACACTCCCACACAATACCGGAGAAATTTGTCCGTGCGAGGAACCTTGCCAGGAGGAATCAGTCTCTGCAGCTATGCCGCAACAGGCACCACAGTCCCACTGCACCTCACCTCTTGTGCTGGAGAGGGCAGGGTGTCTCAGGGAAACCACCTTCTCTTACCAAGAGATGGACTACTATTCATTTTTTTCATTATTATTATTTCTCCTGCTCTTGCTCATGCTGTCCTCCCAATTTGCCGGTCCATCGTGAATTCCCTAAAGGGATTCTAAGCCCTGTTATTGCTTTTGTATATGCTCAAAGTGCTTTTTGATGCTGGGTTCTTCCTATAACAATCAGGATGGGATTTTTTTTTTCCTTAGCTATTCTTTCTGTCTGTCAGACTGCTGTTAATCACATGCGTATCAGTATTCTGAACTATAATAAGTTTATGCGGTTTGAAAAACTGTTATGTGCCCCTCCCTTGTCCCTGTGCCTGTTACCGCAAGTTATTTTCACAGGTTGTTTTTTTGGAGGGTTGTTTGGTGTGTTGTTTTTTTTTTTGTTTAAACACATCTTTACGAAGCTGAGATTATAAAACAGAAAGGTGTTTTCACCATGCTTTCATTATTTGCTGACACAATCTACTTGCATTGAAAAGAACTTGAAGAACCAGAAGGAACCAGTAAAAAAATGCATAGAAGAATACCATACGGGTTACAGGTAATGGTTCCCTGATTCCTGGGCCCTAATTTAACCAAAAGTCAAGTGGACTCTGATTTATATACCATGCATTTTTTAAAAGTTTCAATACTGCTATATACCTCAACTTTAGCCCAAACAAAGTAAGTTCAGAAGGTTACCATAAGCTTTCCTCTTGTTAAAGGCCATTACTGCAAATAATGAACTTGAATACATGGTGGGAAAGAAATGCAAATCCTCTCCCAACCTCATGTGACCTGTAGGGAAAATTTTTAAGTTTCACATGTGGGTTTTCTTATACACAGAGCATAACACTTGATGAGAAGGTGAAGGAAGTGGCCTAATTCCATTTCATGAGAACCCTGTTTATTAAAAGCCTAATTTTCCAGTAGTATCTGGACATCCAGAAGATGTAGTTAGGGCAGCTCATTATTAGCAATATCAAAACATACAGAAGAAACAGTTCCCCCACCCCTGTGCTGCTCTCGAAGTGGGAGATGGGAACAACCAGACATCAGCAGGCAGTGAGCAGACATCAACAGTCTGCTCTAAAACAGGTCAGCAAGACAGGGTTATTGATCAAACGAGTGTCAGGAAAGCTAACGGACAAAGCCGTCTGCTGTCCTTATCCTTCCACCTTTCTGTACGGTGTTGACCAGGAGCAGTGCAGGGCTAAGATTTGCATGGCTGAGTGAGCAGCAGCTTCCTCTTTATGAGGGTTTCGCACCGGTCATTTTCACTCCGTCACAAAGCTATGGCTCATGCAGCTCTCAGTAGAAATTCCTATTCAGTAGGTTCATTAAAATAAAAATTAAAAAAAGGAAAAATGTTTGCCTCAGCTTCTTTTATTATCTAGCAAGGTGTAAAGGTAATATTGATCAAACTTGCCATTTTTTTCTAAGTATGGCAGGTTTCAGTAGAGGATTCCTGTGAATTAAAAGTTGGCAATTGTTCTAATCTTGGCTTCTGAAAACTTGTAATGAAATACACATTGCACAACGTGAAAAACAACCACACTGGAGGCAAAACAAGGGAGGGCAACACGTTCACCATCATACATGAATATGCTGAACCAGACAAAAATGGAATTTTCTTGAAACGGATTGCAGTTTCCTTAGGTTTGCAATAATGAAAAGTTTCACAGAATCACAGAACCACAGAATGTTCGGGGTTGGAAGGGACCTCTGTGGGTCATCTAGTCCAACCCTCCGGCCAAGCAGGGTCACCTACAGTAGGCTGTAGAGGACCTTGTCCAGGCGGGTCTTGAATATCTCCAGAGAAGGAGACTACACAGCCTCCCTGGGCAGCCTGGGCCAGTGCTCTGTCACTCTCAGAGGGAAGAAGTTCTTCCTCGGGTTCAGCTGGAGCTTCCTCTGCTTCAGTTTGTGCCCGTTGCCCCTTGTCCTGTCACTGGGCACCACTGAAAAGAGTCTGCCTCCACCGTCCTGACACCCACCCTTCAGATATTTATAAGCATTTATTAGGTCCTCTCGCAGCCTTCTCTTCTTCAGGCTGAACAAGCCCAGCTCCCTCAGCCTCTCCTCGTAGGAGAGATGCTCCAGTCCCCTCACCATCCTCGT
>Ga0065711_1047740_pt1 | contig 12161 bp, 9 predicted proteins | sample Hoacrofraction12_FD_59098 | JGI IMG/M metagenome (GOLD analysis project Ga0065711, IMG submission 59098) | Hoatzin crop microbial communities from Cojedes, Venezuela - Epithelial fraction 12 v2 (version 2) | ecosystem: Host-associated > Birds > Digestive system > Esophagus > Crop | place... | reverse complement strand
CCCCTTTCCATATTGGTCCACTTGCCAGGATAACATACAAAATCGTCACTGAAGGGGTACCTCTCCCTCACGCCTGACAGAAGTCTCCTCCAGAGGCTGAGGACTTGTTCCTTTTTCCGAATGGCCTTGTCAAGGCCCCCATCCGTGGCCAGGGATCCCAGCTGCTTGGCTTCCTTGCACTCTAATTCCAAGCTGCTGGCCCTGTTATCCCAGCACCGCAGCAGCCAGGTGACAATGTGTTTGCCTGGGTGGCAGCTGAAATCTTTCTGCATGTCTCGCAGCTCGCTCAGGGACAGGGACCGGGTGATGATCTCGATCTCTATCTCCCGCGATGACCCTGGCTCATTGTCATCCCTCCCAGAGCGATCTGATTTCTTTGTGTCTTTCTTTAGTTTTACAGGGGCGACTGCTACTGGCACAGGTTGGTCGTTGGGCTCAGCTACAATGCCTGCTGCTGGAGCTGGGGCTGGAGCTGCTGCCGTGCCCGCCAGGGAAACCGGGGCCGCCCCTGCAACTGTGGCAGCGGCAGCCGTGGTGCCGGTCGGGGGCGGGGGCTGTGACTGCCTGCTGGGCTGGAGAGGCTGCAGGGCCGGTTGGGGGGGGCAGCGCCCCATTCAGGAGGCAGAACAATAGGAGAGTGCTGCCCTGAGCATCCCACGGGTACTCGAAATTCACAAAAGCTGTTAGGACTAGCCTGAAGGATAGAGAGAAGGGGGCGAAAGAGTGGGGAAAGGTATCCCCTCCAGTTTTCCCCACAGATTGGGTTCAATTATTAACAAATTCTAAGACATAGGATCCGAGGTACGGAAATGACCACAGTGCCGCCTGCAAATACAAGCCTAATTTCATGAACAGTGATGTTATCATGTCATAAGTCAATATCATAAAGTAGAGCAAAATCATAGTCCTGATCCTTTTCCAAGTGATGATGAACATCATGGCAATGAACACATATAGCAAATAAGGATTCAAATACCATAGCCATTTGATCAAAGTCAGAAACATTTTTACCGGCGACTATTTAACTAACACAATAAAAGCATATAACAAAATTTAACAAAATCTAAGAAAGCTGTTTTAACACATGCTGCTCAGCCTTGCCATTATCCCCACCCCATGCTGGGCGCCAAAATTAATGTTATGGTTTGACTGTGACCGGGAACAAAAGCACCACGTGGCTGCCCCTCCCCTGGCCGGGGTGCGGAGGAGAATGGAAAGAAACAGGCAGAAAATGGTGGGTCGGGATAAGGGCAGCCTAACAGAACAGCAAACAAAGGGAACAGTAACAACAACGATACAGATAAGGAGAAAACACAATACAAACCACACAACCCAGAGAGACAGCTGCTCTCCACGACCGCCGCCGCACACTCCCGAGCCGTGAGTGCGTTCCTGCCGCTTCACTCCCCCCCACCAGAACCCAGCATGACGGCACATGGTATGGAATACCCTGCTCTGTTTGGCCAGGTGGGGTCAGCACACCCGGCTGTGTCCCTTCCTGGATTCCGGTGAAAATTAACCCTGTCCTGCCCGAACCCAGGACAATCTTCCAATCAGTTGTCAACAGCAATAAGGTGTCCCTGAGCCTTCAGTTATGGATGAACAAAACACATTCCTCCACCTTTTCTGCGTATGCCATGTACTCCAGCCATGACTAGCTTAGTTGCCCTCCCTGTGTCTCACTGTAGCACATCAGCATCTTTCTTGAAATGAGCCCCAAAATGGACATGACTGTCTATATGTGCTCTCACCTGTGTCAAGCAGAAGGGAAGGATCACTTCCCTTAACCAGCTGGCTCCACTCTTACTAATGCAACCAAGTGTACTGTTGGCCTTCTTTGCTGCAAGGGCACATTGCTGGCTCATGCTCAGCTTGTTGTCCAGTAGGACCTCAAGTTACTTTCTGCAGAGCTGCATCCCAGATTGTCAGCTGTCAACCTGTACTGGTGCACAGGGTTATTCCACATAGGTGAAAGACTTCACTTTTTCTTTTCACAGAATCACAGAATCACAGAATCACAGAATCACAGAATCACAGAATCACAGAATGGTTGGGGTTGGAAAGTACCTCTGGAGATCGTCTGGTCCAGCTTCCATTCTCAAGCTTTGCCACTTAGAGCTGGTTGCCCAGGACTGTGTCCAGGTGGTTTTTGAATATCTCCAAGAGGAGAGATTCCACAACCTCCTTGGACAACCTGTTCCAATGTTTGACCACTGTCACAGTAGAAGTGTTTCCTGATGTTCAGAGGGAACCTGCTGTGTTTCAGTGTGTGCCCATTGCCTCTTGTCCTGTCACTGGGCACCACTGAAAAGCGCCTGGCTCCACCTTCTTTGCATTATCCTTCAGATATTTATATACATTGGTGAAGTCTCCACCGCTGTTTTTGCCAAACCTATGTTGGCCATTCCTAATCATTTTGTTGTCCTTTATGTGCTTAGAAATACCTTGTTAGAGGATTCACTCTACAGCTTTCCCAGAGACTGAAATTTGGCTGACTGCAGTTACCTAGATCCTACTTCTTGCCCTTCTTAAAGATGAGCGTGGTATTTGCTTTTTTCCTGTCATTAGGAACACTTGCTGTTGCTCACCTCCTCCTGCAATTCCTTCACCTGGTGACTCAGGGCTGTCACCAAGGCACAGGGGAGGCCTCTGCTGCCTGTGCCCCAGAAGCAACAACCTTCTCTCCAGCCCCAGACAGAGGTGTCCTCCGCACCAGAGATCTCCTTTGTTCCACAGAGGTTTGCACCAGCCAATGACAGAGAACATGCCCTGTGTTGTAGTGAAACAATCACTGCTCTATCTTCAAGCATCCCCACGCAGTCATCAGCAAAGGTGTTCTGTGCCTTTGCTGTGTGACTGATGTGTCTCTGCTAACACGGTCTTTCTGTTCACCTCAAAGTATGTTACAGTGTGGTCAGAAGTCCAAAAGGTTTGCGAAAAACCCCACCTCTAACTGAGAATAGAAAAGACAGAGCACAAAATTTCCTGTATCAGAACTACAGAGAGTAGTCCTATTTCATGATAAAACCTTTTTTGTATGTAGGAGTAAATAAGGATATTTAATGCTCTGTATTTTAATTTATTCCCCTGCTCCCTCTCTCCCATAATCCCTGCCTACTTGGAATAGGATGGCAGATTTTTTTCCCACAGAAAGTAATATGAGTAAGTGTGGTGAGTTTGCCAGAAGTCTGATATTTCCTAAAAATGTTATATTTACTGTGCATGCATAAATCAACACTTTTGAAAAAATATCAGATGTTTTGAGGAAGTGTCAAATTGATGCACTTGTACTCTGCTGTTCAGCACTGTGTACTCTGACAATTTCCAAAAGTATGACAGCTTAGTCAGAATTAGTTTCATAGCTCTGACAGAAGCTTCTGGTACCCTCTAACTTCTTCAAAAAATATATCTTTAAATTTTACTTTGATAAAATTTGCTGATGGGAAAGGAGATATACCTGTGGAAATCTGATATATATTAGCCCTATACTTGGAGATTGCATAGGCAGTGCCATTTTAGGCAGACCCCTTACTTTGAGAATCTGCATTCTGTTCTTTACATTTATTTTTCTGATAGTCATGATATGTTATGTGCTTAATTTGCTACTTTCTCTTCAGGGAGGACAGAGAAAAATGTTTTTTGTATCAACAGTATGGCAATCAACAGCAATTTTGAGGAATGAAAGGGATTTTCTTATTGGAGTTTATTGATCAAAAGTAAAAAGTGATATTAGCAAAAACTTGATAAGCTAACAGATGGCTTGTGAAAAGAATATTTCCATTTTTATTAGCACATACTAACTGTGCATTTAAGAGGAATATTTTGTTTTCAAGAACTTCAAGGAAAAAAATGTGCCTACTGAGAAAGCTCATGCAAAACCTAAGGAATTCCGTTCAAACTCTAGCATCTCTATCAACTGCAAGCATTTACAATAGATTCTGGACTTTCTCCTGTGTGTTTTTGTCCCCAAAACACCAGCATTCAAATGAAACATCAGTGGTTTTGGTCTGTCTGTTATTTCTTAGGAAGTCTCTTCAGATTCTAAAGAAGAGTAGCTCATGAAATATGTACAGAAAGAAAGTGAGTTACAAATTCATAACAGATTTTCCACCTTACAGGAATTCAGGATTGATATGGGTTTTGCGTGGCAAGGTTTTGGTAGCCGGGGGGGCCTATAGGGGTGGCTTCTGTAAGAAGCGGAGAGAAGCTTCCCCCATGTCTGATAAAAGTCAGTGCCAGCCGGCTCTAAGATAGACCCACTGCTGGCCAAGGCCAAGTCAATCAGCGATGGTGGTAGTGCCTCTGTGATAACATCGTTAAGAAAGGGAAGAAAAATAAAACTGCTGGGAAACGGCAGTCAAGAGAGAAGAGGGAGAGGATGTGAGAGAAACAACTCTGCAGAGACCAAGGTCAGTGAAGAAGGAGGAGGGGGAGGAGGTGCCCAAGATGCTGGAGCAGAGAGTTTTTCCTTGCAGCTTGTGATGAAAGACCATGGTGAGGCAGGTTGTTCCCCTGCAGTCCATGGAGGTCCACAGTGGAGCAGATCTCCACCTGTAGCCCATGGAAGGGACCACACGCCGGAGCAGGTGGATGCCTGAAGGAGGCTGCTACCCCGCTGGGAGCCCCGTGCCAGAATAGGCTGCTGGCAGGACTTGCGGACCCGTGGAGAGCAGCCCATGCCTGAGCAGGTTTGCTGTCAGGGCTTGTGACTGCATGGGGGACTCACACTGGAGCAGCCTATTCCTGAAGGACTGCACCCCGTGGGAAGAGACCCACGTTGGGGCAGTTCTCAAAGAGCTGCAGCCAGTGGGAAGGACTCACATTGGAGAAGTTTGTGGAGCACTGTCTCCTGTGAGAGGAACCTCCCGCTGGAGCAGGAGAAAAGTGTGAGGAGGAAGGAGCGGCAGAGGCAACGTGTGACGAACTGACCATAACCCCCATTCTCCATCCCCCTGTGCCACTTGGGGAGGAGGACGTAGAGAAAAGGGATTGAAATTGAGCCCAGGAAAAAGGGAATGGTGGGGGGAAGGTGTTTTAAAATCTAATTTTATTTCTCATTATCCTACTCTGATTTGATTGGTGGTAAATTAAAATTGCTTTTCTCCCCAAGTTCAGTCTATTTTACACATGACATTAATTGGTGAGTGATATCTCCCTGTCCTTCTGTCGATCCACGAGCCTTTCATCATATTTCCTCTTCCCTGTCCAGTTGAGGAGGGGGAGTTATAGAGTGGTTTTGGTGGGCACCTGACATTTATCCAGGACAAACTAAAACAAGGATGAAGATCAGATTATCTCATTCTGCATTTATACTCTCCTCACTGTTCCCCATTTGTTAATTTGTGCTCCACTGAAGAACTTTTTCAGGTATTCAGAACTGGTATATTGTATGTGACTGCATCAACAAAGGCATATATTGCCATTTTTAATGCCTTATTGCAAACATTCCTTTTTCATGGGTCTGGCAGATTGACAGAGTTTTCATTGTGTCTGTGGAATTCTGCAGTGGTGACACAAGCCAGGTGAGATATCACTGGATTGTTGAAATTGCACTAAATGCTTACCGGCATCCCACACAAAAAACTTTCTAGTTTTTCCAGGAGTGTTTTAGATTGTACTAATGGCCAGATCCCCGACCTTTTTTTTTATGTAGTAAATCATCTTGTACAGACAGTAAACTAAAAATTAAGTTCTATTTTTACATAAGTGTGTATAGTCTGTCCATGGAGGTTGAAGAATTATAGCTTGATATTTTGTTGCCAATTATTGATCCTGCTTGTAGAATTTATAGTACCGCATCATACAAATTATGTGGAAATTGATTTGTTGTTGGCATGATTGCTCATTATATAGCAGGCTTAATTGGTTTTCTCCTGAATTAAAAATACAGTGTGTGCATATGTATATAACACACATGCACTTTTTTAAAGTCATATAAAGGATGCAAAAAATCTTGACTTACATTTAGTTATCTAGGCTTTTGTGTCAACATTGGCTGATTGATAGAAAAAGTAGTTCACTGCAGAGTGATACAGTGAGACTCATTTAATTAAAGCTAATACAAAGGGCTGATTTGCCTAGAAGAAAACTACAAATACATCTGGATTTCATTTTCAGTGAAGAACACCAAATTACATGAAGGAGTCCAGGCTTTAGACAGATCTAATAATATGGAGCTTAGAAATCTCTTAAATGATGCAAAGGCCTTAAGGTGTGTGTGAATTGCTCACTCTGGATGATAAAACTTTATCTCATGACCAGATATGAGGAGATGACAAGGAAAGGAGAGGATTCTTCAGATTTGTGAGCAGTAAGAAGCAGCACAGGGAAAACACAGGCCCGTTACTAAACAGGGCAGGGAAACAAGTTACTAATAATGCTGACAAGGCTGAGGTTCTCAGTACTTTCTTTGCCTCTACCTTTACCAGCATAGCTGGACCCCAGATTACAGGAACAAGCAGCTATGACAGCATGTGTCAACCAGCAGTAGGGAAGAAAGGACCGGTGTGAGGCTTTCTACAAACAGCTGAAGTCACATAATTCTGGGCCCGGATGGAATCCACTCCAGGATGTTAAGAAAAATGGCTAACATTGTTGCAAGGCCACTGCTTATCACCTTTGAAAATTTGTGGAGATCAAGGGATGTCCCTGATGACTGGAAGGGACAAATATCATACCCAGCTATAAGAACGGCCCAAAAGAGGACCCAAGAAACTTCAGGCTCATTAGCCTTACTTCAGTCACTGGGACACTAATGGAAAGAGTCCTCCTAGAATCTATCACAAACCAAGTTAAGGAGGTGACTGGGGAAAAGCCAGCACATATTTACCAAGGGAAAATCTTACCAAAGATCTTAACCTGATTACATTCTACAACCAAATAACTTCTTCTGTCAACGTGCAGAGAGCAGTGGGTGTAGTTTACCTGGACTTCATCAAAGCGTTTGACACTGTTTACCACATCCTTCTCCTGGACAGACTGGCAAGACACAGACAGACCAGTGGTCTGTGAGATAGATGGAAAATTGGCTAACAGACCGCACTCAGAGGGTGGTGATCAGTGGTTTTTACTTAGACTGGCAACCTGTCACAAGTAGAGTCCCCCAAGGAATGATACTGGGCCCCATGCTGTTCAACATCTTCATAAATGACTTGAGTGAAGAGATCGAAAGCACCCTCACCAAGTTTGCTGATGACACTAAACTAGGCAGTGAGGTGGACACATCAGAAAGGAGAGCCATCTTAGAGAGAGACCTGGACAGGCAGAAGAGCAGGCTAACAAAAACAATATGAAGTTGAACAAAGACATGTGCTAAGTCCTGCACCTGGGACAAAATAACAGGTACTGGTTTTGGCTGGGATTTAATTTTGTTCATAGTAGCTTGTATAGTGTTATGTTGTGGATATGTGGTGAAAACAGTGTTGGTAACACACCGATGTTTGAGTTACTGCTGAACAGTGCTTACACAGCGTTAAGGCCTTTTCTGCTTTTTAAACTGTCCTGTCAGTGAGTAGGCTGGGAGTTCACAAGAACCTGGGAGGGGACACAGCCAGGACAGCTGACCCCAGCTGACTAAAGGGATATATCACACCATATGACATCGTGTTCAGCAATAAAAACTTCAGGGAAGAAAGAGGAAAGAGGGACATTTGGGGTTATGGCATTTGTGTTCCCAAGTAAGCACTGTGCCTGATGGAGCCCTGCTTTCCTGGAGACGGCTGAACACCTCCCTGCTGATGGGAAGTAGTAAATGAATTCATCGTTTTGCTTTGCTTGCATGCACAGCTTTTGCTTTACCTGTTAAACCGTCTATCTCAACTCATGAGTTTTTGCACTTTTACTCTTCTGATTCTCTTTCCCTTCCTACTGTGGGAGAATGAGCAAGCAACTGTGTGGTGTTCAGCTGCCTGTCAGGGTTAAATGACAACACTGCCTTTAAAGCCAAGGATTTGCATTAGGAGAATTAGAGTGTAAATTAAATGAACAAATGTACAAACAAATAACAACAAAAAAACCACAATAGAAAACAATGTCTCCAAAGTCCTAAGGAGACAAATGTAATGGAAATGATCCAGTCTCATGAAGTAAATTCCAGTGATTAATGTGAGCCATCTGCTGTCATAGCTCAGAAAAAAAAGACACTCTTCTTAGAGCGGCAGTCAGTTCTGCTGGTCCAGCTGGCTAGCTAGCAGGTATGTTTTACTAATTACACTGAATCATCCTCCATTGATATTAGAAATGTAGGCATCTACAGCACAAGCAAATACTGAAATTTAGATGTCTAATTCTGGAAGACAATCTTTCTATTAGAATGTTGTGCTTTCATTAATAACTTCACCCATCGAATGTTCAAAGCACCAGGGCTGCCCAAGGATGTTGCAAAAGTACAATTGTAGGACCACTGCTATAGGTTCCCACAGGTGTAGACCATGTTGCTAACATACTTGAAGTATGAATGTGCAGAGATTGCTTAAAGACATTAAGTATCTTTGTAGTGAGTTACATTTTCGCAGAACAGAAACCCAGACAGAGGTGTATTCTGAACCACATCAGGCTGATATTAGCCTTCTGAAGGGGCCAGAACACAGGAAGTGACAAATTGACTTGGGCTTTTAAAATAATAATAAACCTTGCTGAAATATAAAGTAAATTCAGTAAAGTGAAGGTGTGCTTCTTCATTGACAACAGAAGTTACACATCACTCAGCACTAAGAATTCCAATTTTGAGAGAAACTTTTTCTAGTATGATAGAGTATAGAAGGGAAGAAACAAATTAGACTTCATAAATATGAAGTGCTTTAGAATATAAAAACTTGTCTATTAGGTTTAGACCTAAAAGGTGCAGTAAATGTGAATATAATATAGCTCCCTCTCTTCCTCTATAGCTAGACTGAATAGCATGTATCGTTTTAGAAAACTGTATTTCTTTATCAAACTCACTATAGATTTTCTGCAGGACCAACAAACACAAACCATTTTCTGATTTGACACCTAGGGAAATATTAATATACAAAAGAATTTTAAATGTAGACCTGATGTTTTCCAAATTCAGCCTGAACTTCAAAATATAGTGTTATATAATTTATGATGAAAATTCAAGAAACAAACAAAAAAAAGGTCCTAGATGTTTTTCCTTTTGTATCTCTGGCTAATAGCCCCAAAAGTGATAATTTCTACTTTGAGTGGGACAAAATGCAGACTAGCTTTCATTTAGAATATCAAAATATATTAAGAGGAATAGATAGTTTTAAAGTTTTAAATAGATGTGAAAATGATAATAGAATAAATTATCTGAGTCATTTACATCTCTTGATCAGAGTCTGTCAGAAGATTCCATTAAGCTGGAACAGAGACAACAGAGTGAGGACAGCAGCTTGCCTAAAGCCCTGATTCTGCATTTTAATGGGGCTCCAGGCATACACTGTAGAATGGCTATTACTGCACGGTTTGAACAGACTTCTTGCTAGCTGTGTGTATGCAGAAATTTAGCGCTGCCTAAAAGAGTAATTCCTCTAGAACTGCTGCCATTTACAATAAAACAAAGTAGGGATTTCTGACTATAGTCTAGAAATTCATATCCAGACATCTCAAAATGTCATTGGTAATTTTCCTTATTTTTTAAAAATTTTTCCCAATTCTGATAAAAACTCAGTGTGCAGTCATATGTTGGTGGTGTTGATCAAAAAAAAACCTGTGTGTTTTTATGTGGAATAGTTTTTAGTCAGTTATCCATATGAAAGGATGAAAAAAGGCAAAGCATTTAACTCCAGTATACTTCACATTTTTCTTTTTATTATCTTTTCTTGGCTTGCAAAAGAGACAGGAGCACATTCATGATTTGTGATATCACAGAATCACAGAATGTTCGGGGTTGGAAGGGACCTCTGTGGGTCATCTAGTCCAATGCCCCTGCCAAAGCAGGGTTGCCTACAGTAGGCTGCACAGGAACTTGTCCACGCGGGTCTTGAATATCTCCAGGGAAGGAGACTCCACAATCTCCCTGGGCAGTCTGTTCCAGTGCTCCATCACCCTCAGAGGGAAGAAGTTCTTCCTCATGTTCAGACGGAACTTCCTCTGCTTCAGTTTGTGCCCATTGCCCCTTGTCCTGTTGCTGGGCACCACTGAAAAGAGTTTGGCCCCATCCTTCTGACACCCACCCTTGAGATATTTATAAGCATTTATTAGGGCCCCTCGCAGCCTTCTCTTCTTCAGGCTGAACAAGCCCAGCTCCCTCAGCCTCTTCTCATAGGAGAGATGCTCCAGTCCCCTCACCATCCTTGTAGCCCTCTGCTGGACTCTCTCCAGTACGCTCTTCATCTTTCTTGAACTGGGGAGCCCAGAACTGGACGCAATTCTCCAGATGGGGCCTCACTAGGGCAGTGTAGAGGGCTGTATGGCTGGCTGAGATCCTAGTGTTTCACGAGTTCTTGTAGGGCAACAGCAGCAGCAATGGTAGGTAGTCTGCTACTCCCACCTATGGGAAAGGGGAATTTAGCAAGCCCAGCATCTTCGGTTTTATGTCATGTATGAGTCTGAGGGTAGTATATGTTAGTAAGGGTTGGGCTTTACTGACTGCAGGGGTTAAAAGCATAACCATTCAAAGATAAGCAAAGCAGGTAGAAATTTTTTCAGTCAAAGAGTTATAACACTAATTTAATGCATTCATTTTACATCGATTAGTCACCAAGTAAAAGCTTGGTGGTCTGTGGCTGATTGAGTCACAAGACTTCAGTCATGCTCCATGGACTCTTTTCTTCATAGGAACACAGCTTCAACAAAGATGTTAAAGATGCAGGTGGTTTCTCTTCCTTATCCCCCTTTTCAATGAAACCAGTCTACAGCATCTTATATGGTTCGCTTGTGGAAGCTGTGGTTGCAGAGAGCTTGATGTTTCTTAAATACAAACAAAAACCTGGGTTTTCCTGTCCTGGCTGAGTGCTTTAATTATAATCTGACCTGTCATCTTCCATTTTCTTCTAGTAATATTTGCAAGAAAATGGAAGCTGTAAATGCCTTTTGTAAATCCCTATTGGTATGAGTTAGATGAGACTGGAAACATATATCATGTTGAGATTCTCAAACTGAGTGGCCGCATTCTTGTCACCAGGGAGACTGAGACACGAGGCATGAGGGAGGACCCCAGCAAATCTGAAGACCTTCTCCCCGGTACTAAGGTGCTACCACAGTTCTGCAGTAGCTGAGCAGGTATTTTTGGAGTCCTTGACTTGGACAGAAGGTCTTAACATTCGCTCTGATCCCAGTATAGCTGTGTAAATTGTATTTTGGTACTTCTGTATTTTCATACATAGGGCAGATGAACTATCACACTTTGAACATACTAGCTCAGTGCTCTATTTTTCAAAAATTTCGTCCATAAGCCGAAATTTAGAAGGAAGCTGAAATTTAGATAAGAGAGAAGTACAGAGTTCAAATAAAGACCTACTATATTTTTCCTTAATTTTTGCCATCTACTTTTAAGGAATAAATGAAAAACACAACCATAGTAAATTGGTGTAAAGAAATGAGATGGCATGGTTAAAGCATAGATCAAATAAATATTATTTTCCTTTATATTCAAGTAATACTCATTCTGCTATTACCGATTTTTCATTCTTGCATCAAAGTTGCATATGTCTGAATTTATGTGTTTTTCTTGTTTAATTTTTGGCAGCTATTATACTGTTTTCAAGAAAAAGAAAGAAAAATGCTTTCAATCTGCAGGGATGATGAACAGTGTTACTGAAAACAGTCAATCTCTGAATCTATTATTGTGAGCATTTAAACCAGATTTTCTGGAAGAGACCGTCATCTACACTTAACACAACTGAATATTCAAGAGAGGTGATCAGAGGGCTGGAGCACCTCTGCTATGAGGAAAGGCTGAGAGAGCTGGGGGGCTGTTCAGCCTGGAAAAGAGAAGGCTGCGGGGAGACTTTAGTGCAGCCTCTCCGTACCTGAAGGGGGCCTATAGAAAAGACAGGGAAAAATTTTTTAGCAAGGCCTGTTGTGATAGGACAAGAAGTAATGGCTTTTAACTAAAGAAGGGTAGATTTAGACTAGATATAAGGAAGAAATTTTTTACAGTGAGGGTGGTGAAACACTGGAACAGGTTGCCCAGAGAGGTAGTGGAGGCCCCATCCCTGGAAACATTCAAGGCCAGG
>Ga0065711_1047739_pt1 | contig 12161 bp, 5 predicted proteins | sample Hoacrofraction12_FD_59098 | JGI IMG/M metagenome (GOLD analysis project Ga0065711, IMG submission 59098) | Hoatzin crop microbial communities from Cojedes, Venezuela - Epithelial fraction 12 v2 (version 2) | ecosystem: Host-associated > Birds > Digestive system > Esophagus > Crop | place... | reverse complement strand
AAAAAAAAAAAAAAAAAAAAAAAAAAAAAAAAAATCTTTTTAACCCTCTTTCTGCTCCTTTCTCCATAGCAGCTGAGCCCATTTTAAGCAGCCCCTTGTTCACTTCCCGCTTCTGCATTTTCTAGAGCTCATAAATCCCCTGGACTGGGAGGTGGGGAGGACTTACACTGCAATTTGCTGTATGATACAGACAATGGCTACTGCCCCACTTTGAAACCTAGCACACTCTTTTCTTGCTTCTTCCTCGAAGTGGAAAGAATGAAACGCTTGTTCCTGGGTGAGGCAGCAGCTCCTGACCTTGCAGGAACTCAGTGGGAACAAGGAACCGTTGCCACCCCAAAGGTAAGGACCTGCTGATGGGCTGCGAAGGAGTGCAATGCTTCTGGAACCATGCCCCCAACTTTCCTTTCTGCTTCATTCTGTCCCTGCTGTGCCTGATGAAATCCCAAGAGGATGAACTGTACTTGGCAACTTCCCAAGCAGCGTGAAGAACGGACTCCTCCCACTCTGAGCTGCGGTCCCTGCTCAGCGGCATGCCGAGATGCATCGTGCGGTTCTCCAGCACGGAGTTAGTGCCTCCTGCACTGCGGCATCGCTAAATGCTGCACATTTACAGCCAGCACAACGGCCTTTGTGCACGACACAGCTTCCCGATCAGCACAGGGTCGACTGTTGTAGAGGCTGACCAACCTCAAAAAGACAGGAGAGGTTTTCCCCATTTTCATGAGAGTCCTATAAGCCTTGCTCTGAAGGACTGCTCAGGTGCTTCGCCTTTCCCCGTTTCCCTGTTCAAACCACACCCTGCAAACGTGACTCTAATGCTCAGAGCCACAGTTTATCCACAGGTGCCTCGGGTGAAAAAGCAACCCGGAGAGCAGGTGCTCGTACATACCGAAGCAGAAAGACAGGAGGGGCTCAGGCCACAGTTGGATCACTCACTAGGGAAGAGTTTCACTACTGAGCTTCAGGCATGAACACAGCTGGATATAGACAGCAGCCTGTAGCGCAGAGGCACTTTCTTGGAATATAAATGTGATGTAAAGTCCTCCTGGTTTTACGTCTCAGAGCATCTTTGGAGTAACAAAATTCAGACACCACCAAACCACGAGGACTACATACATTTTTGTGAGTGATACTAGGTCCCAGCACTGCTCACTTACAGAGCACAACATCGAGCCCGCCCATGTTTATGGGGCCGCAGCAGTTCATCTGAACTAAGGCAGGAAATCAGCAGCTCAGAGGTCCTCGTTTTATCACAGATGTCTAAGATATTATTTGAAACCTGGGACTACCCTTCTAAACAAAACACGCTCATCTGTTAAAACCCAGCAACACTGTTCAAAGAAAAGAAATGGCTGTTCATATTGTCATTCCACGGCTACAGAAGTGAAATTGGTAACTCTGTCACACAATCCTTCTAAGCGCTTACTTTGTCCTACAGATAGTTCTCCTTTCCCAAAGCTTGCAGAATAGCCCATTTTCACGCTCCACTGTAAACTGGATCACTGTGTACCTTGTACAATTTTTGTTATATAAAAGCTGTACTGAGCAGATTGTTATTTTACACACTACCCTTTCTCTTCTGTATCTCTTATTAGATCACAAAGAATACAAAGTTGATCTCAGCTATCAAATAAACAGAAGTGCCTACTGCAAGTCTGAACCAGGCTGAGGTACAGATATTACATACAGATAAGCTGAGCTCTGAGTGATCTAAGCTGCAATAACCAGTTATTACAGTTAAGTGTAATACAGAATGTGCTGTTCAAACCACAAATTAGCAATAATATGGAAACAATTCAAGTAAAAATAAATAAATAAGAACTTTGCCTTAAAAAATGGTCTTTTTAATCACATCAAGTGTTTTCAATTCTGTGAGAAGTAGTTTTTTCTTCCAGCATTTTTAAGGACTGTGGTTTCTTCTCCATTTCTTGTACATATGGACATAAAACTTTTTCTTTCTTATATATATGAAAACCCACACATTTCTGTTTTCAAAGGCTATCAGGACTGGTCTGCCTCTGCTTTCCAAAGAAAGAAGTGAGAACTACATTTAAGCCTCATCTTTCAGGCACACAAGTAAGGCTGGATTTGTTTCCTTTTAATACAAATGGAACAGTGACACAAAACAAAAATCACTTTGCGCTGATACAGTTATCTTGGGAAGCCGATGCTTTCATCTACGCTTAGGTTTAACAGAGGGGGGAATACTAGGAAAGGGAATATATCCCCTTTTCAGAGAACTCTACAATTAACTGCAACACTGAAAATATTAAGCACAATTCTTCACTTATTCCTTCCTTGCTTGCACAGGAACAAGCAGTGCTAGAATCTGCAATAAATCAACACAAAGTTAATGCAGCACCATTTTGTCAGCACACTGTCGCAGCCTCATCACCACCATCGTGCTGACCCGAACTGATCAATTTGCTTCTGTCTCATGTCACAGTGCCTCTCTACTACTCTGTCAGTGAGGAAAGGACATCAAACAGAGGAAAAATTAATTCATGCCTACCTTGTGACACCTGTACTCTGCTAGAGATGTAAAGCAGCACTACTATCACAAACCAGACCTGCACCCAAGCTGGTCCACATGCTCTCTGCAGGAGACATACTCCTCATTTACACCTAGCACCTGCCCAGTTTTGAGTGACACCTGCACGAAGGGCAAGCATTTAGCAGCCCTCACTGCCAAGTCAAAAGGCCGGTTGTCACAGGTGTCCCCAGTTACCAATCCAATCACTTAAATACTTCACAGAGGTCATCCATTCCCAGCACGGACCAAGCTCAGCACAGAGTGGTGGGAGAACCCAACAGAACAGGCTCAGGAACCAGAATATTTTCAAATAACCTGGTCATTGGTTTTGTTCTCATTTCAAAGAGAACTAAAAAAAAATCCCACGCTAATTGATATTCTTCAACCTACACCACAATATGTTACATCATAAAAACATCTCTTGGGTATCTTTCTCCAAAAGTCACTGAAAAGCCCATGAGCGCTGTGTGAGCCGCCAGCTTCAAATCTTGAAGTAAGCAGCCTGCCAACAGAGAGAAGAGTTTGGAGACAAGCACCCACATGAGCTGCTATGATCAGAGCAAGTGATCCTCCAAAGCCTCTCTGCAGAGATGTTATCAGAGCTGGGCAGTCAACAGGCAGGTCCTGAGTCACTTGCCATGAGTCACAGTACCATTAACCCCTCCCAGTAGTATTAGGACTTAAGGTGGAAAATTGCAGGTGTGTTGTAGACCAAGGCTGTGTAACAGGTCAGTCTGCATGGCTGCATTTCAGATACTGCCAACAGGTGTCAATGTGAATGGCTTAGGCATGGTGGAAGTGTAAACACTTCAGAAAAGTGGTTAAACTGAGAAGCACTACACCTTCATAGTAACAGCAGAGAAGCACCTCACACAAGTATCACTGTGATATGTATTTACAGCTAAACTTAACTTCCACTAGATAATGTCCTGTCTCTATAGGATATCCCTTACCCTCACCATTGAAACGAAAGGCAAACGCCTCATCACTTGCAGGGACTGCTTAGCATTGCTCCTCCTGGTCAACAGCAGCACAGAAGAGTCAGAACAAAAGGCGCAACACTGAGGCTAGTGCAGTTCCTGATTTGTATAGATTTTTCTCAGAGCACTGCATCATGTTTGTTTGCTTCCTCACTGGATTTCCTCTCCAGAGTCTGGCACTTCTGCCTTGAACAGACTTCAGCATCACACAAACATCCCTTCCTCCTCTTCCCTGAGTGTTCAGCTACATTTAAATGCAATCTTTGGGCAGCAGACAGCACAGAACGCAGAGTCCCTTGCGTTCAGGTGTTGAAAAGCAGCATCAATATCCACAATCCTAGATAAAGAAAGGGACGTTAAAAACTACATCCACCTCAGTAGCTGGACTATACTTCTCGACTAGGCACTGAGCTCTGTATTACAAAGACTGTAGAAGACAACGCTTAGCCAGGAAAAAGGAAAGATGGGCGATAATCCCCACTGCCTAAAGCTGCCTTCCTCATTTGATTAATCCATCTTCTAATGCCATCTGCTCCTTCTTTGATCTGTTGGATCCTCATGAGACTGCAGGCAGTGATTGAACAGAGCACAGGAGGCTCTCCACATCCAAAATGACCAACATTTGCTCCCTCAGGTTATTTCTAGACAAGGTGGTACAAAATACAATGCCATGGCACTGGTTATAATCCACATATTTCAAGAACAGGCTCACATCACTTGAATCTGAAACAAGCCACAGGGCTGTGCCAAATTCCATCCTGCCACATTCCCCGTGTGCCGTATGGAAGGGTATTTATAAATTCCCCATAGCTGGCTTGTCTTTCAGAGAGGGCAGCAAGGTCCAGTCCATCGGGTGTTCAAATTCTGCAAAGCAGAAGTGGCACCAGGCTCCTAATGCCTTACAGATGATGGCAGAGCTCATTTTAGTTCTTAACCTTTTTCTTCATGGGAGCAAGAAACCATCTCAGCATGAGCGAACATGCTGCACCAGCACAAAGAATGACCCCAGCTGCCAAGGTAATTGTGGAGACAGGAAGGGCTGGCAGGAGGACAGGCCAGGAGATGGGGTGTCCTTTATATCAGAGTTGTGCTTATGTCCTAAGTAAGCCACAAGTGGGGAACGTAACTTTTAGGACAAAGACCTTCTTTTATTCAATGTAGGGATTTTATCCTTTTAATGGAAAAATCCTGACAATCATGAATAGGAGCATTCAGATTACAGGGAAATTGTGGCTGGGTTTTTCAATACGTCTTGTGCAACACACTTCAAACTCAACCAGTTTCTTCAGTCTGCATTTATGAACACACTCTAGGGATTCACATACTCCACCCTCCACTACTTATTGTCAGACTGAAGCTAATGCAACAAGAGCTGAACAGGTTCAGGAAGAACCTCTTCCCGATGACCCTCACCACTGGCACAATTAAGTGGAAAGACTGAAACTCAGCTTGAGGGAGGTACTGAGCGTGTCATACTGACAGGACAAGGAGGACTGCATTTGTGAGTGGAAAAAGGACCCCCCAATTAGCAAAAAATGCCTTGAAATATCTTTCAACCCAGCTATCTCTGCTAACTAGCAAATACGATTCAACTTACTTTTCTTATTGGAGAAGTCTGCTTGGGTTGCTCCATGGATGTCTGCTTTTCCCTCCCATGGAAGGCGGGGTTTGACACCCACTGTTTGCTTTTACAAGCTCTCAAGACTCTGGGGAAGCCCTTGTGGTTGAGTAAACAAGCCTAAATATGATTTTGTGGCTATCTTGCACAGGCAGCAGACAGGAGATGTGACAGTGACACAAGGTAAAAAGATACAGCAAACATTTTCCAAACACTTCCACTATTCTGAGGGCACTGCCATTCTGGAATGTCCATAGCTGAGATGGATTCTCAGGATGACTTACAGCAACACACAGACTCTTGAGGACCCACTGTTCTAAGCTCAAACGCCCTGCAAAAATGGAAGTTTCAAAACTGCATGCATGCACTCAGGGCAAAACTTGCAAGTTTACAAACACTCATTTTTCAGAATTCTTTCAGTCCTCTTACATCCACCGCAATTACATCCACTGTTGGGTTTGGAATAAGCAATAACAAAAAAGGAAGGCAAACAAGATCTGAGCCCTTTGTTTCTGTTACTGCTGTTTTGCTGTAACTAATATAACGAAAAATAGCTCCTCAATGGGCAAAAGTTTCTTACACTAACTGAGTTACAAAGAACAGGGATTAAAACAGTTCAGCACTTACTAAGCACCTTATTTCATTTCATTTAAGCTTTGAGGAAAAGAAGAGAAAGAATGGAGTGGCAGAGGGAGAAAGGAAAGCAAATAGAAAGAAATGTAGAAATTTGTTTTGACTATCGCCTATACAGACTATCCCCTATGTTTAATTGACAGAAAATACAAAAACAATTTGTGGAAGATCACAGGAGGAGACAGAATCATCTTAGTTACGGTTTCTTGAGGCTTTCAGCTTTCACTGTTGAGTGAACAGCATTTGTTGTATTCACCTCTTCTCTTTGCCAAGGGAGCAAACTGTGAGCTACTCAGCATGTAGGTAGGCTTCTTCCAATGCCTCTTTGTTGCTCAGGCAAACTTGCTAAGGCAGCCTGGAACAGAGATATTCTTGTCATATCTGAACAGGCATTGTTTGGACAACTGAGGACAAAACTTTCGTCTCTACAGAGTAAGTCTCTAACTTCCTTTTTCAGATGTTGCAGAAAAAAAGTGAAAGAAAAATCCCTTTTTCCCCGTAGACTACAGATCTAGGTCTTGCAGAATCCAACTACAGTTTTTAACTTTCAGAAACCAATAGAAATTCACCCTTATCACAATGGTATCTGGAATATTTAATGCCCCAAATAGTCAGAAGAGTGAGGTAATGTTGTAGGAATTATTCAATTAAATTCAGATCATTTAAATTTTATAACCTTCAGCTGATGAAACAGTCTTAGCTTATTGTGCCAGTCTACTAGTAACTTTTTCTGACCATCTTTTTTTTTTTTTTTTGTAACTCTGAAAGACAATGCTGGGAAGAGTAAGGGCAAGATTCCACTCATTTCCAGACAGGCTATATCAGAATACAGTTTTGAGCAACTTTCTGTCTTCATTTATAGTAGGTAAGACCAGGATTCAATCCCGTCTGTCTTGACATGTCAGGTGAAATGGGGAGAAACATCCCTCAAAGTCAAGAGCAACCGTAGGTCATGCATCCCTGAGGGCTAGGTGTCAGTCCCTCATGATTTCCCCTCTCCCTAGCAAAATTCCTTGCTGGTCCCATGATCACTTGTAAAATGCAAGGACAGAATGCCCTAATGAGCTGGAGGCAAGAGAAGCTGACCACTTCTGAAAGACCTATGACTTGGTGAGACCCCACCTGGAGTCCCGAGTCCAGCTCTGGAGCCCCCAGCACAAGAAGGACATGGAGCTGTTGGAGTGGGGCCAGAGGAGGGCACAAAGATGATCTGAGGGCTGGAGCACCTCTGCTATGAGGAAAGGCTGAGAGAGTTGGGGCTGTTCAGCCTGGAGAAGAGAAGGCTGCGGGGAGACCTCAGAGGAGCCTTCCAGTACCTGAAGAGAAATGGGGACAGACTTTTTAGCAAGGCCTGTTGTGACAGGACAAGGAGCAATGGCTTTAATCTAAGAGAGGGTAGATTTAGACTGGATATAAGGGATAAATTTTTTATGATAAGCGTGGTGAAACAGTGGAACAGATTGCCCAGAGAAGCAGTGGAGACCCCATCCCTGGAAATGTTCAGGGTCAGGTAGGACGGGGCTCTGAGTAAACTGGTCTAGTTGAAGATATCCCTGCTCGCTGCCGGCGGGTTGGGCTGGATGACCTCTAATGGTCCCTTCCAACCCAAAGCATTCTATGATTCTATGACTTCTCACATCATCGGGTTAAGAGCCTACTCTGGAAAATGCAATTTTAATGTTCACTTTATCCCTCCAATGCATTGACTCCATCGATTAAAGGTAACTTTCCCATGCTCTTAGTTTTACTGCCAAGTCAGGATCATGCTGGGGGACAAATAAGTAAAGTATTTGAGTAAGAGAAAAATCCTGCACAGAAAACCAAACTCAGCAGAGACACACCATGGATATTGTGCCAATATTCAAAGCAGCAGCAGATTTTTTTGTTCAGATGGGCAATAATGCTCCTCCAGCTTTCTCTCATATCTCTCTGACACTCTCCAGGTCTGCAGCTAGAAGGAATGAGAAGTAAACTCTCGCTTTTCTCTGAATGCTCATGCCTGATTAGGAGCTGAAAACGATACTTGCTCTGCCTGCTTTACTGTCCCTTCTTTCATCCCTCATCTGTCTGTCCAGATGCATCTTCTATTTATCACTTGCTTCTTGCATTCTTTATCCCAATTCCAAAGAATTGCTATTTCTGGGAATACCTTTTGTGTATCACCATTAAAGGCTGAAGTTCTTGTTTTAGCTGCTTGGTTTTTTGCTTACCTATTTGCATTGTCCTCTCATTTTCTAGCCTGAAAAGTTCAGCTTGTCCTATAGGTGAGCGTTCTGGGATAACACTAATTTTCAAAACACTTTTCAAAAAAAGAAATTACTTCCTTTTCTCTTAATCTAAAGATTTCCTGACACAATCTCAAGCTCATTGCAAACCAACAAGCTGGTTTGCAAAAGGATTCTAGCACCTCCTCTGACAAAGGCAGCTCTGCTAAACTTTGCTAACCTTCCGTCTACAATTTCATGCCGAAGGGCTCTCCTGGAAAGTCTCCAGCAAAATTGAAGGCATTCTCAAAATATGCCCAAAAACATGTTCTAATCTTTTACAAACGAGGAATTGCGGGCACAGAGACAAAGCTACCCTACTACAGCCACAATGTAGATCTGTGCCAGAACAGAGAATAAAATGGCAGCAACTGAGAAGTGGAGAGGGAATATTTACCAGAGTCCTACTGTGCAAGCTTTGGTTCTAAAAGTTGCTGTGAAAAGGCTCTAAACTTAGACAATTTGGTGAAGTCACAGTTCTTAAACACTAGATACAGCCAAAGCTGGATATCTGCACAGCTCAGCTATCCTGAAACTCCCCATCTCCCACAGCTGACGTGTAACTTGCCTATTGATTCTTAATTATGGCTGCTGACGGCTGCTTCCACCTTTTACTGCAGCTTGCTCTCCTGCCTAGACTATTGGGTCAGGCTGTCTATAGCACCAACATGCATAAAATAAAATGAGACTGTGTCAGAGATTTAATTTACTCTCCCTTTGCTACTGCAGGCTCCTCAGGCTTCTTTACAAAGCTCCTTTGGTTTCCATTTCTCCCTCTGAGAGACTGCTCCAGAATCTCACTCCTCTAGCGGTTGAAAATTTAATTTCCAGGTTAAGTTTATTAATAGCAAATTTGTACCAATTTGTCCTTGTGCCAGCATTGATCTTTATTATAAAGACCTTTTATTCCCTTCTAGTATTTGCTTTGCAATGAAGTGTTTACAGAGAGACATCACATTCCTCTCCCAGTCTTTGTTTCGCTAGGCAAAACAAACTCCTCTCTTTCAGTTTTCTCTCATCTGCTAAGCGTTCTGTCCCTTACTCACCCTTCTAGCCCTGTTCTGCACCTGCTCCTATGCGAGTACATTTTTCTGACAGAACTGTACACAGTGTTCTTGGCACACTCTTGCATCTTGGTTTTAAACCTCCCTATTTGTAGCAGGACTGTCTCCTTGAAACTATCCTACAACCGTATCAGCCCTGACACTTCTCCACAGTATGTTCCTATTGCTATCAAAGCTCTCCCGCTGCCTCCTCCACCCTCAGCACTTGGCTCATTCCCTCCTCTACTCCCACCTGCCAGCAGCTCCTGCACATCGTTCCCACACTGGCTGCGGACACGCGGCCCGAAGCTGGTGCCAGCACTCAGTCCCGTGCTCTCTGCGCTTCCGTAGGGCTCTCGCACACACACTACAGGTGCCAGTCACACTGCCCTGCTCCCCGACTTTACAACAGAAGACTCCCCTGATGCTATGCCTCCCGGGCCTCCTTCCCTTGTTGGTGGACTCTTCTGAAGACTCTGACTCCGGCTTTTAACACTGGATCTTCTGTGGCTCAGTCAGTGGTGACAGAACGACAGAGCCTCCCTTAGGTCCTCAAATCTAAGACCTCTGTCCTTCTAAGTACACAGCCCTTCCCCTAGACTCTACAAACTCCAAAATGCAGCCAGACAACCTCCTCAGAATGGCCAGATACATCCACTGAACTTTCCCTGCGGCCATGAACAACAGGAACATCCTTTTCTTAACGTAGGCCAGTTCTCCTCAGGCTTCCCTACTAATGAAACACCAGTTCCCTGCTCACGGGAAAAATTCCTGCTGACTTCACTACACTGGGGTTTCCCTGTAGCTTCGAGTGTACACATAGCTACAATGTCTCCCGAATTACAGCCTTTTGCCTCGCCTTTCAAAGATCCACTTTCCATATAAACTCAGCCAGGGCAAAACCAGCATACAAAATACCATTTAAGAACAACCGAAGGCATTTTAATACTTGCATAAAGAAACAGTTTGGACATAGCCAAATCCAGATCTTAGCCTAGGGAATAAAGAATTCTTCCATTTTCCAACCCTCAGTCTAATTCTGTGAATTGGGGCAAGCGGGGACATCTGTTGTCTTGTGGAAATAAAATTCAGAGGAGCACACCCATGGGAACTCGTCCAGTGCTATTTCTGTGGCATAGCTCCAGAAACTGCCCTCATACCCTGTCTTCAGTCATGCACTGCTCCCAGATCTTTGCAGTAATAGTGGCCTTAAGGTCGCACAGCATAAACCAGTTCATGAAGTCTGCTTGTTCAACACTAACTCAAAAACTGTCACTCATCCTCTTATTCTCTACATTTGCAACAAAGCTGTCAGCATCTTTATGTCTGACTTCTGGAGATATTAGCCTTCCCTGTTAGGTAAACATTTCTTTCACTGATACTATTAAGAAAGTCTTTAAATCAGCAGGGTAGTGTGAACATGGCAGCTATATCTTGCTAAGGGCAGACCAGTTTCAGCCGCACACTGCTGACTCACGCTTCTCTGCTGGGATACTTTACATCTTACAACAATTGATGCCTGGATTGTGTACCAACTCCCATGAAAATATCCTGCTTACCACTGCAGCCATTTGCCATGCCACAGCCCTGATCTGCTCCTCCACTGTGGATGCTATTCTCAAACTGAACACCTATGCTTAAAGCAAACAAGCAAGCTGCTTCTAGTGTCAATTTGTTTTCTTTTAACTATACAGTGTAATGGCTGCATGGATTTAATTTAAGACTGATAAACTCTTCACTGGTGCTGTGAGCCACACTGGCATCTGGTTCCCCAAACTGTGGCTTCCCACCAGCGTCTGCAGTGATGGCTGCTGAAAGGTAACCAGAGCAACACCTTCCTCCACAGGAGCAGCAAAGGCCCACCCACTAGTCATCAAATCTCAGTGTGAAGCGTGACAGGAAAGGAAACTTTGACTCTGCTCATTCTGCGGCCTCCGAGTCATGCATGCTATCTTCCCTGCTCAGGCCATCCCAGGGTCTTTTGGAACTCAAGTGTGTTGCTTGTTTGGGCAGCACCTTGGAAAAGAGGAACAGGCACAACAGCATTTGCCATTTCCTCCGCATGGAGGGAGGCCTCCAGGGAAGAGGTCCAACAGGGTGAGCACCCTACCCTTTCCCTGTGTGAGGGACAGGAAAGACAGCAGCTGTCTGAGCAGCATGCTCCTGCCTCAGGATAAGAAGAATTACTTCACGCCTGATGCGATGTGTTACAACCAGTACAAAAGCAGCCTGGGAGCCAGAGAAGGGCAGTTTGCGCAACAACAGAATTTTTAGGACTTTCACTATGGAGACTTGGGTTTAAGTCCTAGCGAGAAATGTCTAAGTCTTTGCTACTCCCCGCGCTAAGGAGCATAACAAAGAGTGCCTTTGCTGGGACAGAAAGACAGCGAGTAGAAAAGCACCATCAAAATATTCTCTTGGAAGAACTTTTTAAGAACAGATTTTTTTAATATTTTTTTTTTATAATTTGTTTTTGAAAGAGCATTGATTTTGATAAAAGTTCCTGCAAAAGCTACTTGAAACAGTTTTGTTTCTGGCAGTTCATAAGTTCTATTTCAGAATTTCCAAATTGTACATATTTTAACTTGAAGCTTTTTAGCCCAGATGCATCATTATCACCTTGCCCTAACATGACAGAAGTAGTGAAATATTTTGTTACTTTTTAGATCATCAAGATGAATCGCTGCTTACAAACAAACAAAACATTACCTACTTTTCTAGATGAAGGCATTCCTGGGTGTTGTAATGGCAGTGGCAGAGTTTCATTACATTGCAAACAAGGGACTTCTTGTTCTAGAGAATAAGATAAGAGGTTTCAGTCATATTAAGCAGCAGCTGTGCTTATCAATTAAAAAAAAAAAAGAGGTAACTAATCACTGTGTTTTCTTATATAATATATATACTGTGACCCACTACTAGTCTTTACTCAGCAAATCAGCTGCAAGCATAAGCAGTACAACAACTTAAAATGGATATAACTGAAAACAAATTCAGAAATCCCAGAGCAAAACATTTCTAAAACTCAAAAACTGGGACACAGTGTCCTCATAGGAAATTTAAAAAATTAATTATTTAATTCTGATTAAG
>Ga0065711_1047738_pt1 | contig 12162 bp, 6 predicted proteins | sample Hoacrofraction12_FD_59098 | JGI IMG/M metagenome (GOLD analysis project Ga0065711, IMG submission 59098) | Hoatzin crop microbial communities from Cojedes, Venezuela - Epithelial fraction 12 v2 (version 2) | ecosystem: Host-associated > Birds > Digestive system > Esophagus > Crop | place... | reverse complement strand
TACCCTTGAGCAGATCGACACTCCCACCCAGCTTGGTGCCACCTGCAAACTTCCTGAGTGAGCACTCAATCCCCTCATCCAGATCATTGACAAAGATATTAAACACGACTCGTCTCAAAACTGAGCCCTGGGGAACACCACTTGTAACCAGGCACCAGCTGGATTTAACTCCGTTCACCACCACTCTCTGCACTTGGTCATCCAGCCATTTTTTACCTAGTGAAGTGTACACCCATCTAAACCTTGGGCAGCTATTTTCTCACGGAGGATGCTGTGGGAGTGTCAAAGGCTTTACTAACGTCCAGGTAAATTTTGGAGGAGTAGAGGGGCAGAATCACCTCCCTCAACCCGTGGACTACTCTTCTTTTGTTGCAGCCCGGGATACGGTTGGCCTTCTGGGCTACAAGCAGAAATTGTCAGCTCATGCCCAGCTTTTCATCCATGCGTACCTCCACGTCCTTCTCCTCAGGGCTGTTCAGAATCCCTTCCTTTCAGTGTGTCAACTGCACCACACATCTTGGTGTCATCAGTAAACTTGCTGAGGGTGCACTCAATCACACTGTCCATGTCATTGTCAAAGATGTTAAACAGCACCAGTCCCAGTACTGACCCCTGAGGAGAGCCACTTGTCTCTGGTCTCCATTTCGACATCAAGGCATTGACCACAACACTTTGAGTGTGACCATCCAGCCAATTCTTTATCCATTGAGTGATCCATCCATCAAATCCATGTCTTTCCAATTTAGAGACAAGTATATCATGCGGGACAGTGTTAAATGCTTTGCTCAGTTCCAGGTAGATTACATCAGTTGATCCACCCTCATTCACCAATTGATTAACCCTGTCATAGAGGGCCACGAAATTTGTCAGGCACAATTTTACTCTTAGTGAAGCCATTTTAGCTGTCCACTTGCCTCCTTATATTCCACGTGCCTTAGCATAGTTTCCAGGAGGATCTGCTCCATGATCTTGCTGGGCGCAGAGGTGAGACTGACTGGCCTAGAGTTCCCCGTGTCTCCCTTTTTCCCTTTTTTAAAAAAAGGCAATATGTTTCCCCTTTTCCAGTTGGTGGGGACTTCACCAGGCTTCCATGACTTCTCAAATATAATGGACCATGGCTTAGCAACCTCATCTGCCATTTGCCTCAGGACTCACAGATGAATCTTGTCAGGTTCCATGGACTTGTGCACCTTCAGGTTCCTTAGATGGTCTTGAACCTGATCTTCTCCTATAGTGGATGGTGTGATTGTTCATTCTCCCATTCCTTGCCTTTGCCTGCTGTGACTTGGGCAGTGTGGCTGGAGCACTTGCCAATGAAAACTGAGACAAAAAAGCCATGGAGTACCTCAGCCTTCTCCATGTCTTGGGTAACCAGGTCTCTCCTTTCTGGAGAGGGTCCACATTTTCCCTAGTTCCAGGAACATCTTGTTTATCCATGCAGGCCACCTGGCATTTTTGTCCTACTTTTTGCTGCGATGCATTGCTCCTGATCTTGAAGGAGGCCATCCTCGAATATTAACAAAGTTTTTTGTGCCACTCTTGCCTCCAGGGCTTCTTTCCCTGAAAATCTACTGAGAAAATCCCTGAAGATGCCAAAGTCTGCTCTCCTGAAGTCCCAGGCAGTGAGCTTGCTGTGCACCTTCCTTGCTGCCCTGAGGATCTTGAACTCCACCATTTCATGGTCACTGCAGCCAAGCTTGCCCTTGAGCCTCACATTCCCTACCAGCCCCTCCTTGTTGGTGAGAACAAGATCCAGCATAGCACCTCTCCTCACAGGCTCCTCTATCATTTCGAGAAGGAAGTTATCATTAACGCAGTCCAGGAACCTCCTGGATTGCCTGTGCCCTGCTGTGTTGTCCCACCAACACATATTGGAGTGGCTGAAGTCCCCCAGGAGCACCAGGCCTTGTGAATCTGAGGCTGCTCCTATCTGCCTATAGAGGGCCTCATCTGCTCAGTCTTCCTGGTTGAGTGGCCTGTAGCAGACTCCAACTGTAATGTCGCTTGTCCCTGTCCTGCTTTTAATCCTGACCCATAAGCTCTCAATCGGCTTCTCATCCATCCCCAGACAGAGCTCCATGCACTCCAGCTGGTCATTGACATAGAGGGCAACACCCCTCCTTGTCTCCCCTGCCTGTCCTTACCATGTCATTAGCACCATGTTTCTATTTGCCAGGTAAAATATACAGATAAATTCAATGTAGTCATCTCCAACATACCTCCCAAAGTTAATGCTATGCGCAATTTAATTGTCTCAATTAACTAGTTGTTAACATAAAACTAACGAGAAAGGATGAATTTTCTAAATAATTTATATGTTCTAGATGGACTGTGCCAGTAGAGATGGAGAATATTCAGGCTGATAGCTGTGTTACAAAAGCTGCCCAGCTGAAAGGGACAGTAGCAGCTGAGCATGCTTCTTTCTCGTTTTGAGTACCTGAATCTGCTAAATATTCCAGATGGCCAGAGGGTAAATAAAAGAGCTATTAACATCTTAAGAGACTGACTCATGGTGTTGAGATGATGGTAGTTACTGTATTCAATTGTGGGTGTTAATAAAACTTTCTAAATATTTCACAGTCAAGGACTTGTGGTACATCTGTTCAATGAATACTAACATCTGAAGCCTTAGACTGCAATACGTCCTTCATAATGTGATCTGCCTTACCTCCAGGTACAATTTAATAGGTAATGGATGTTTAGTGTGTCATATCTGCAATTTAAATATCATTACCTATCTAGAAGTATAAATAATATAGAAGATATATATCAGCTATTACTTCGACACTGCAAATAAGTAAACTTTATCAGGATACTTACACATTCCAGTTTTCCTTCTGGAGAACACAACTCAAAAAGACTTACAGAGAACCTAATTTTCAGTAGTGGCAGTGAAAATCTTCAGAGAAATAATCAAGCTGAACCAAAACAGAAAACAATATCCTTGAGCCAGAGGCAAATATAGTAAAGTTTGCTTTCTGCAACAGAGTATGAGGGAGTATGCTGCAATGAAAGACATATCTATCAATTCATTTCGGCTGAGTCTGTTTAGTTTGCCTTATGCTTCTACACTTAGTTAATCCTCTTGCAACACTTTCAGAATCTAAATGGAGAATTTTTTCAAACCACGAGTATACATTTCTAAAATTGTCTTTCATTCACATATTTTATATACTATCATTAACTCTAATACATAAAATGGATTTTCATGTGACATGAGTTGACAGCAGATATCTTTTAACAGAAATATTTTGTTTTCAATCCACAACACTGCAAAAAATATTACCCTAAAGTGTAGAGGGATGATGACGTTCAAGCACAAACACTTTGGCAGCCTTCATATTTTCTTTTGACACTTTCTTATTTTTATAAAATAAGATTCAAAGAAGTAATTAATAATTTTAATTTTCAAACAAAGTAATACTACATTTTCTCCTTTTAAAAAAATAAGGAAAACAATCAAATCTGAGCTTTCACTATTCTTCTTTTTTAATGTTGTCTATATTAGTACCGTCATGCAATTTGAATGCTTCAGCATTTGAAATATCACTACTGAAAATATCTGGTTCAAGAATATCAACAATTAACACAAAACCATTAAGAAAAATGGTAAATCACAGAAAAAGACACATACTTCTTGGCTCTGCCATAAAGCAGATATTTTTACACAGTAATTATGAGGAAATAAAAGATAAAATGGAGTAACTATGGTATTTTATTCTGTCCTTTTTTATGCAGATTTTTTTCATCAGTAGCCCCAAGTCCAGGTGCTGGGATTCCCCTGGTGAGCAAAAGTGGCAATCAATCATCTTGGTTTTATGTGATTTCAGCACAGATAAATTTGGCAATCTATAGTTATTACACTGTTATGAGAGTGTCTATAATATTAGAGTTACTGTAGGTGTGGACTATACATATTAATATTTAGAACTGAATTGGGGTCCACAGATGTGTGTATACTTACATTTAGATAAGGGTGTATACCAGAGCTATATGGCTAAGCTACCGCCACAGTCAGAGCAAATCTGTTGTCTGAACCCAGGCAGCTTCCTAGGATATCCAAACTATCTTTACAGAGCTGCACAATACAGAAGAGAAATTTACTGTACCAGAGTAGCAGCTTGGAACTTCATATCCTCGAGGATCTTAAGTAATATTAGACATATATGCTTAGCAATTTAATGGAGCTCTTACCGCATCCAGTCAGTGGAGAATGAAATATGATTCTGCAGACCAAATGCATCTATTTTAGGATGAGCTGAGCAGAATGTGCTACTAGCTTCAAAATGAAGCATTCAGGAAGGATGAAGTAGTTCCCAGGTCATATCTGCTAAACCTATGCAAATGCCTTGGACACTCCTTGGTGTTAGGAATAGCACTAGTCATTTAATCAGGCAGCTGAATAGAATCCTGGGTTTTCTTTGATGAAAATGACACTTAGACCAGCTGTACGCACTTGCAGATAGGGGCCTAGAAATGGATGTCTGAATCTTCACTATAACTTTAACCTCCATTATGCACAACAGAGTTCACCTCTGCACAGGCAACAGAGTTTTTTAATACATTTGTGAGCTCTGACTTAAACAAAACAAATTGCTTCAGGCTGAGTTCCTACTACATTACAGCACAATCTGAAAATCAGTAGCAATACAAAAACCAACACACATTCCTCGAAAAATCAGATGTTTCTGTAACTATCATGTAATAGAAGAAGATAAAATATTTACAGAGAAGATTCATTTGGAGCACAAGAAACTGTTCCTGAGGTATTATGTGTGCCAGTATGAATGCTGTGATACCACATTGCCAGTAGCACTAGAGCGAAGTAAAAACTTCGCTGAAAATAGTAGAATATAAAGCAGGAATGACTGACACACCAATGAAAGGCAAAAAGGAACAAGACTGCGAAAGTTCACTCTTCTATACTGTTCTTTGCTTGCCTTGGCCATTCCTAACATGGTAAGGTATGTGTGCAGGCAGCCAATCCTGACCTCTAGCTACACTAACAAGAAAACTAACGAGAAGTGGCAGAAAGAAGAAACATTACAGATAACAAAAGGAATTTAATAGCATAATATAATTGCTCACCAAGGTAGAACTTATCAGTGCAAGAGTTTTGTAAACAATAAGGTAAAAAAGTCAGCAAGATCACAGCCAACGGAGTTAGGGCAAGCAGAATTGTGTTTGCTTATTTGGAAGGGGATCACCGTGGTAAATGGAAAAAACTCAAGTGGGGAGAAAGAGGGAAAAAGAGAACATAAGAGCAAGTGAATATTGTGATTAAGCTGTGTGTGAGATACCAGCAATGCAGCCTGAGCCAGACCACCTCTGTTTGGATCATCCATTGATTTGAGATAAGAATATCTGACTTCTTTACTCATGGTAGGCCTGGTGTGCTCTCCCTAATGTCAGTGAGGGAACACTCAGAAAGGTCTTCCTAACATAAAAACAAGGAGGAAACAGGGGTTTTTTTTGTCTTTTGTGCATAAAACTCACTCTGTTACTTGTTATCAAATGGACCTACACTGATACACTTAACTGAAGCGATTAGTTTAGGTGATTCATTTTCCTGAATTTATCATTACCTTTATTTCGTCTCTCTCTCTATTATTTTTTGAACATATTGGCAATATAAATGAGTGAGATTCAGACTGATTTTAAGACAAATAAATTCAGCATTTATAGGTTTATGATTTCACAGGAGCTTGGTATCTAAGCTGCCTCTATACTTCTTGGTCCCTAGTTACGTCTTCTGCCAAGGCCTGGAGACAAAATGACTTGAATGTATTAGCAATAAAATCCCCTTTTTCAGAAAAAACAAGCTCAGCTAGGTAATGTAGCAATACAGTAATTGTGTTGTTAGAGCAAGGTCAAAGTTCACAGCTAACTCTGCAAGTCACACTGATGATTTGTTAAGTAAATTTCTCATTATCTGATCTGTTGTACAGCTATATTAATCCTACTGTGAATATTAATTTGTGATAAATCTCTAATGGCCCTAAAAAAGAACAGATCTATGTGTTGTAGTCACTATGAATGTCACTATGAACATTTAGAAAGAAAAATATCGGCCCTGTATCAAATTTTTTGTAAGCAAATTATATGTTCAGAGATGATACAATGTTAATATGAACGAACAAGGAAAAACACAGGAAAATAAACAGGACTAAGACTGATAAATCTCAAGACAATTGTTCGGCTGCTGGGTTTTAAGAAGTAAAAATGGGGAATAAACAAGAGGGTTAGAAACATGCAAATGCCTTCAGAGCTATGATCTTATTGGCATCACGGACATGTGGTCGGATGGCTCCTATGACTGGAGTGTTAGCATGGAAGGATACAGGCTCTTCAGGAAGGACAGGCAGGGGAGATGAGGAGGAGGTGTCACGCTTTATGTGAATGACCAGCTGGAGTGCATGGAGCTCTGCCTGAGATTGGATGAGGAGCCCACAGAGAGCTTATGGGTCAGGATTAAAGGCAGGGCAGGGACAAGGGACATTATAGTTGGAGTCTGCTACAGGCCATTCAACCAGGAAGACTATTTTATGATTTTATGATTCTGTGAAGTACTAGAGGTGCCACAAGAATGTGGCATTGCAGATTTTTATAAAGTGCTGTTCCCATAACAGAAGCTCAACACAGAAAAAGGCAGAGGGCCTGTAATGGCTGTAACCAAGACAGGAATAAAAATTTGACACCAATAAAGTGCTGTAATAGCACCTAAATATTTAATAGAAGCGTGCTCTTCATGAGACTGAATTGCAAGAAATCAAATGCAAGCCTTCAAAAGATGTTCAATAATGTATTGCATGTGTATATGCAAGCACAAAAATAAAAGTTCAATAGATGTAAATGTACAGTATTGTGCTGATTTCCATGAGAAGTTACTGTTATAAATCAACATAATTGTCTTGTAACAGCAAATCATCTTTCATCTTGTCTTCATTGCCATGATACCTGAAAGTCAGTGAGTATTCAAGCAGCTAACAAAAATATTTAATTTTTAGACTAAATAACACAGCTCTGTCAGAGACCGAATTACTCAATCATAAAATGACTCTAATAGCCTTTCTGACACTCATGTTTACTTCCTGCAAAAGTAGAAGACAAGCAAAAAGTGGTTGTAAAATTCTCTCTGTGTCTTTACATGCACCATTTCATCTCTTCAATGAAAATAATACAAATGAAATGAGTATAGAATACAGAAGAATAGATATGCATTTGCATTTTTTTTTATGACCCAGCATTATCTAACTGGCTGCATGTCCAGATTCTCCTCTGTGCTTTCTGGGGCCTTTCATAGCAGAATACCCTTATGTAATTAAAGTAGCACAGGGAGGATTTTGTTGCTTCTGAGCAGTGGGCATAAAGGTAGAGCAGGTATTGAATTATGTGACTCTCTACGTTAAGTGTGGAGAAAATAATCAACAGGTAGGTTTTTTTCCTTTTCTTTTAATTCTCAATTTTTTTTGATCACTAACTAGTTCTAGTTTTTCCAACAGTGGACATGTCTTATTCATGGAGTTTGTTCTCAGCTTTAGAAAGGAATATGTGTGGCTGTGCCTATATAAAGGATTTTATATGTGATCATCATTTCTTCAAAAATTGTTCAGTCTTGTTAATAATGTTGACTGCACTTTCACTCTCCTAGGTGTCTGGAAAATGAGTTGAAAGGATGATTCTCGCACCTATTATTTTTGTCTTTAAAAAAGACTTACTTACATAAGCAAGTTGTCCTTTGAGAATATCTTATGCCAGACTAACACCTCTGGACAGCCTCCCTAGTACACCTTATGACTGCTGAGCTAAATCAGCTTGATCATAATGATGCTTTGACCTCGGCAGCCGACCAAGTCCAAAACTGTTTAACAGTTCAGCTCATCAGAGTCTATGTAAAGAAACAATGTACTTGAACAGAATAATGCTTTTTGTTGCCTCCAATTTTAGAGGAGTACCCATTTGGACATTTATCTATGCCAGTTGTGTGGCCATGTCACCATAACAAAAAAAGATACCAGATGAGACATCACTAGATTGAGTTAATATATATAGATAGATAGATATATAAGTATAGATATAGATATATAGTATGCTTATTTTCCTTCTGAATTCCTAATTCTGCAGGCCACTTGATAGCTATTTTTGAACTTTGAGTAATTTTCAAATGCAAAACAATCTTGAAAAATGTTCTTCTTCAATGCAAAATGGTATTATGCAAACAATTTAAATAACCATTTAGCAACTGACCTCCCTAAATGAGAAGCAAAAAAGTAAATAACCATCACAGAGTTATATCAAGTTTATGTACATTGCATGAGCTCAATATTGTTCCAATCCTTCCAAGTTCTCACTTCTATTTACAAAAACACAGTTTATCAGCGGTTTCTGAACTGGATAAACCAAAGAAATTCAACACTGGTACTAAATTTCTACGTCCAAAAACCACTTCAAATATTAAACAAGTTATTTGCCAAATTTGTTTGATTTTCAAGTGCATTAAAAATAAAAAATGAACAACTATTTTCTCACAGGAACATATTTATATATATATTTATATATATATATATGTATAGTGAAGTGTCTTTTCTAATGTTTAGACTCCCTTATCACTGGCACACTGGTTTGTATTTGGTTCACTGTATGACATACACCATCTCTTAAAAAAGGAACTGCTTTCTAAAAAAATTATTTTTATGCACTATATTGTGTGTTATGTTTCAAAAACACTGGCATGGCATCTTTTTTAACTTTCCACTGACTTTATTGAGAAACTATGTATGTACCAGGCTGTGTTTACAGAAAGTACACTATTTTTTCCTAGGACTGGTATAAACGCAGAAAGAGGAGGTGCAATGCACCTGTTAAAATTCTATTAACATTTCTGTTCGGGATGATTGGAGTACCCAGACTGTAGGATGAATTTCAGCATGCACATGGCTGTCTGACAAAAGACAGGCATTAAGTATACCTCAGAGTTAGTAAATCACTGGGTGAAGTCATAGATATTGGCAATTATTCAAGCATCTTTGCACCATGCTGCTTCTCATAGTATAATATAGGTTATTAAATCTTTTGTGCTATGATCTCAAACTAGTTAAAAAATTGGGTGTTTTGTGTTTGAGTTTTGTTTTGTTTTCCAAATTATGTCTGTCATTAATTCCATTTGATTGGTTTCCAACCAATCAAACCACTCAACCTATTATTATTTTAATGTGAAACAATTACAAAGTAAGATTAACACATTTAATGGACAAACGAATGCTTTTATTGATTAATGATTTTATGTTTGATTCCCATTTGCAAATACTGCTCCATTTCTTTGAAAACATTAAGAAAATGAAGAGTGTAAATCTAGTATTTTTATTTCATTGACATCTAAAATAACTTTACTGTCCTTAAACCCTCTCAAAGAGAGTTTTGCACTTGACAGGTCCAGAGGCTCTTCTGTAACAGGGGGAATGCAGTATTGTAGGCCTGTACATATTATAAAAGGGTCCAGAACTAATTTCCATGTGTCAAGAAGGTAAATTGCAGTGTGGAAGCAAGGGTAAAGACTCCTGTTTGGAGACGTAGCTGCAAATTCTGTGTATCTTTAAATATGCATAGAGAGAGAGAGAAAATGTGTGTGTATATATTTTTCTGTGTGTGTATAGAAAGTAGTAAAGGGTTACTATGGTAACAGCAGCTTCTAATTAAGGCAGCATTATTTGTACTACAAATGCATGTACTTTTGAAGCAGTTCTCTAAAAGAAGCTTTTTTTCAGCGCTCGGACAAGATAATGACAACTCATTTCTCTATCAGAAAAGGAAAAGCTGCTGTGTATCTTAGTGCATGAGCAGTACCAGTCCAAATTAAAGACATAAAGAATTTGAACCGCTTGTTAAAGTTCTTTGCTACAGCTTGTATGATCAGGGAAAAAAAATCTTAATGGGAGTGTTTTAGATTCAACTGACCTTTTCCATGTAATTCTTTCTTGTTAAATGAATCCTATCAATACGTAGGAGACTTACAAAGAAGTTCAACTACTTCCTTGTGAAAGGTAATTATTAAAAAGTCATGCCTGCAGAATTAATTTGCATGTATCAATGTTTTTGGATGCTAAGCAGCAGACAAAAGGTACAGATTGAGTTAATACATTCTGCTACTCAATATCCCATCCTAGCAAATATGAAGAAACTCCCTCCTCCAAACCAGAAAACTTTGCTGTTTATAATGGTATCACTGAGTTAATTCTAGAATTATCCTTGAAACTAGTACAGACTTTTATACAGGGGATACTGTCCGCTTCCACGTAGGGATGCTGCATCTGATTCATAAAATTAATATCTGTGTAACTCCTATGAGATTAATTATTTAATCATTAGAGCTACATTGAGGTTAAACTTCATAGAAAAAAAACTCCTGGAGGTGAGGAATTTCTTTATGTTAATGAAGATGACATAATATTTTGGTAGTAAGTCCAAAGAATAATGACTCTTCTCTAAAAATTACTACAAGAAAAAACTCTCTAAATCTCAGCAAAACTTTACAAAATGTAGTAAAAACATTTGCCTCCGAGAAGTCAATCGATGGCAAAACACCTTTTTTTATATATTTCTTATTAATCAGATATCATAAAATTTTTCTTATTGACTGCACAGATATTTTTGATGCCCTGGAGTTTGTTTATTTGTTTTTGATTGCCAAAGATATCAAATAAGAAATATATGCAAGAAAAATTTTTTTGATTATAAAATTTGAATCAAACAAAGGTGTATCACCTCCACGTGGCTGTCAGGAGTAAATGTCAAGAAGCAAAATGGAAGCTGGGGAAGAGATACTCAGGAAAGTCGCACCACTGTGCTGCTTCCCATCTGAATCTGCTGAGGTTTTTTCGTGTAAGTCTTCAGAGTAATCAGGAGCAGCAAGAGGCAAAACCACTGTGTTATTCAAGAGAAGAGATCTTTTCATCAGGATAAAATAGTAAAAAAAATCCTATATAGATTAATATGCTCAATAAGCATAGAATCATAGAATATTTTGGATTTAAAGGGACCTTTAAAGGTCATCTAGTCCAACTCCCTGCAATGAGCAGGGATATCTTCAACTAGATCAGGTTGCTCAGAGCCTCATCCAACTGGACCTTGAAAGTTTCCGGGGATAGGGCATTTCGGGGCACTCTGTGCTAGTGTTTCACCACCCTCACTGTAAAAAATTTCTTCCTTATATCTTTTATTTTTAATACATTTTTTTCTTTTCTAGAAGAAATTCAAACCTTTAAAGTACTAGTATTATTTTTTCCAATAAACTTTAACTTAATACAGACAAGTTACACTAGTTATTTTATTCAACAAATAAATACAAAAAATATTTATATGACAATTATTAAATTTTTCTTTGTAGTGGAGAGTAGCTAGTATTTATTGTAGTAATAGCACACTACAGGGAAATACAACGACTGATTTATCTTTTTGGCCACCCTATCAATGAAGCCTGATTATCAGACCGAAATAGCACACCAACAAAATGTCACATATTGATTATTACTGATTTTTCTTCTGGAATATCAAATGGAATGATTACCTGAAAATACCCGGGACACATTGGCTGTACTACTTTACTGACCATGCAGTGGAACTGTGAAGGTTTTTGTTTTATGTCATGGGACATTTGCAGAAAAAATAGAGGGAAAATGAAATGCACTTGAGAATGTGAAAGCAACAGGAAAATTCTTTTGATCTTTCAATGATTTTGGTTATAACAAAATAAAATTTGATCTGAAATAGAAAAGGGAGATAAAATTAATGTGAAAGATTGACAACGAGATATTTTGTTTTCTGTAAAGGGCTAAGCTGTGCCCTTATAATCAACCACAGTCATGGAGAGATTTGTCCTCAGAATAAAGAGTTATAGTCGATATTGTCAGGCTTCTGAAGCAGAATTGCTTTCACAGAATCACAGAATCACAGAATAGTAGAGGTTGGAAGGGACCTCTGTGGGTCATCTAGTCCAAAACCCCTGCCGAAGCAGGGTCACCTACAGCAGGCCGCACAGGACCCCGTCCAGGCGGGTCTTGAATATCTCCAGAGAAGGAGACTCCACAAGCTCCCTGGGCAGCCTGTTCCAGTGCTCCGTCACCCTCAGAGGGAAGAAGTTCTTCCTCATGTTCAGACGGAACTTCC
>Ga0065711_1047736_pt1 | contig 12162 bp, 5 predicted proteins | sample Hoacrofraction12_FD_59098 | JGI IMG/M metagenome (GOLD analysis project Ga0065711, IMG submission 59098) | Hoatzin crop microbial communities from Cojedes, Venezuela - Epithelial fraction 12 v2 (version 2) | ecosystem: Host-associated > Birds > Digestive system > Esophagus > Crop | place... | reverse complement strand
CCTGGACAAGGTCCTGTGCAGCCTGCTGTAGGTGACCCTGCTTCGGCGGGGGGGTTGGACTAGATGACCCACAGAGGTCCCTTCCAACCCCTACTATTCTGTGATTCTGTGATTCTGTAAGTCCAGATGAAGTGTGTTCAAAGCTGTGGATAAATCTGTCAACACAGCACAGCACTGCACTCTGTAGAGGTACCTGCGCTAACTCTAAAGGCATGCCATGTTATTGTAGCCCTACTCTGATGGAGAAATACTTCCAACTCGCAATGTCGTCCAAGACATAACTAGAAAGCACTTTCAAACTACCCCTGGATTGTCTTCAATCATTCTCAGCTCGCTCTTGTAGTGCGGAAGACTAATCTTGTTACTCTGTAGAATGTGGGCTTTAAAATAAGATGCTACAATGAAACAAGAAATCGAAAGAGGTCAGTACTGCAATACCTCAACATGACTAAAGCATATTGCAAACACTTCAAAGAAAAAAATAAAGCAAGCCGCACCAGCTACAACTGATCAAAAAAGTATTGGGCTCTACCCCTTTCTTTTTTGTCCCCATATAGAAATAATCTATTTTACACATACAAAAACATACTTTCTAAAACAATAGGTTTTGAGCTTTCTACTTCTTATACTAAAGAGGAGCTTGTCATTTAAACTGGTCTGTACTTTTTCTTAGAGCTATAAGAATCACCTGGAACATGGAATAATTAAGTGCAATCCTTTCTGCTATTCATTCACACAATTCAAAAACAAATATGCACAAGGGACATATATGGGCATATATGAAAAGCCAGTTTGAGTTAAATCTTGCTGAATAAATCCTGTTTTTCATTTTTTCTCAGAAATAGCACAAGCAAAGTTTCCAATACTCAAGACAAAGCAATTAAGCAAGCCATTCCAGAACGAGGGATCTGCCCTAGCGTGTTTTATGTCTAATTTTTTCTCCAATAACTGCTCTTACATGCTAATTGCCAATCTCTAGCTGTTTTATTTGGTTAGTGTCATCGTACAGCAATATAATGGTCGACCTCCTCTATTTCCATTACAAATTTATAAATACAATGCATAAATAAGAATAAAGAGGTCCAAACCTCCTTCCCTTTATTCTTTAACAAGAATCTGGACTTAAATCTAGCTAGTCACCTATTGAAGTTACTCAGGCTGTCTTTGGGTACCATAAGCAGAAGCTCTGGCTTCTCAAAGTTATTTTCAAAGCCCTTCACTTACCTACAGACTCTGGAATGTACAAGACGTACTATCTTCTATTAGTAGTAAGTTCCACCATGTCTTTTAACTGTTTCTGCATGGGACAGCACAAAATATCTGATCAGCTTCATGACAGTAGAGCTCCTTTATTGTTTATTTGTAGTGCTATTGCTCAGATTTGACTAGGGAATGTTTTTTATTACATAGCAACTGAGATCAATGGCTTTGAATACCTAGGAAGATCATAGTGAAATGTCTAAGCAGCTGATCCATTTTTAAAATTTTTTTTCAACCAAGATGCTACAGTTTGTGGGTACCAGGAGGCTCAGAAATGGAAGCAGAGATTGGGATGGAGCTGTTCTGGTCAACTGAAAAGTGAGAAAAGGACTAATGAGAACAGATTCTCCAACCAGAGTTGCCATGCCTAGAACCTGTGGTAGAGCCTCATACTCCACACGACTTCAACACATTTTGTAATCCTAGCAGACACCTGAAGTTTTAAAGGATTTTTAAAGGAAGCAAACCCTTCCTGTACTCCTGGGACGTCTGCAAGTTCTCCATGGCTTCATGCTGAACAGATAAGCTTTGCATAGACTCCTGTAAGGGTTACTGCACATAAGCCACACAGCGTTTTTCACTCTTACAGGGAATCAAAAAAGATTTGTGACCCCAATATGTTGATACTGAGAGCACTGGACCACTCAGAAATCCTATTCAGAGTGAAGATGAGGTCATGCAGAGGTTTATAACAAACTATTGTTTTATAGAGGAAGTAGTATTACCCCTTTCAAAATTTGCTGTCCATTAAGGTATCACAGAAAAACTGAGGCTACTTTGTAGTAACTGCACCAGATTAGGAAAGTCCAGTAAATACTTATGAAAGCCATTAATAACTACACTGCCACTTGCTATTCACAGTGTTCACTTCTCTGTTCTAGACCTAAAAAAATCCCCCACACTTACAAGCTGATCCAGCAACTGAGTCTTCCTTGATTTCTAGGACCTGACCTGAGCAACAGCAGTCACCAAAAGATGCTTCTCCTTTACTGATGCCTATGATTGCCAGTTCCTACATCAGACTATGTATTATAGCAAAATTATGCTTTATACTTTTTGGGTAATCTGGACAAAAGTATTGGGGCTGCAGGCCTGGAAGAGTTATTATCTCTGTTTCAAACTGTCACAGATGTACAGATGAGTTTCCTGTTGGTCAGGTATTTTGTAATAATCCTCACCTACATCTAGGTTAAAGTATTAATTTAAAAACAAAGAGAGAAAACATGTTTATGAAGAGAGTCAAAAAGACATAGGAAACAAGAGAAGGCATTGTGGGTTAACCCCAGTAGACAGTTAAGCATCACACTGCTTCTAACTATTCCCTCCCTCACTCCCAGTGGGAGAGGGGAAGGAAAAAAAAAGGAAGAGTAAGAGAAAACCTGTGGGTCAAGAGAAAACCTGTGGGTCAAGAGAAAAACAGTCTAATAAGAAAAGGAGAAGCGAAAGAAGAAGGAATGTAAAACGAGAGATGTAAAGACACTCACTCACCATCTCCCATGGATGGACTGATGCCCTCCCAGTCTCTGAGCAAAATAGACAAACTTCCCTCAACTCCCCTGCTCTCCCTTTTATGACTGAGCATGAGATTACACAGCACGGCGTAGCTTTTTGGTCAATTTGAGTCCTCTGCCTGGTTGAGGCCTCTCCCAGTTTCTTGCTCGCTCCCAGTCTCTTCACTGAGTGGGGTGGCAGAGTAAGTAGCAGAGATGGCCTTAATGCTGTGCAAATGGTGTTAAGCAATATCTAGAACGGTGTGAACAGCATTGTTTTGGTCAAATCTGAAACCCAGCACCATACAAGTCCCAAAAGCTCTCTTGCTCTACGTGTAGCTGAGGTGCTGTTCATCACAGTCTAACACAAGCCCAAGGTCTCAGGCCAGGTGCCTGTTCCACCACCCCACACTGCAAGCACATGAGAGAACAGCAGCTGGAAAAAGCTATCATTTACTGTCCTGCCTGTTATTTCTGGTTCATCTTGCTGTCCACCAGAAAGGGGCAAGATTTTGTGCTTGTTGGTTTGGTTCTTCCCTCCTTTTCACCGCCCTTTTGAGAACTGAAAAATTCTCAGGCGAAGTGCCTTAATCAGTGGAAAAAGCAACATGCAAATCTCAGCCCGAAGCCTGCCTGAAACTTCCATTTTATGTAAAGACATTTTGTACCAGCATCAATGCACAGAAATGCAAGACCATTGTCAGATCCTGAAGCCAGCCCTGATGGCAATCACCCATGTGATGATAATGGGTTTGGGGATCACTGACTCCTAATCATCTCCTTGAAGCATGCTACACTATGGCACACATGTGCAAACTTGTGATTTTGCTGCATAGTCTAGTGTTCAGGTAAGAATGAAAGAAGTTTTACAAAGTACGATGTTTTACAGGCTTCAGATTTATCATTATCCTATATTTATTTGCGTTACTTTTAAGAAAAAGTATTCTGAGTGTTTAACGGATGTTAAAGACAATTCTCTCCTTCCCCAAATACCCATCTAATATCTGATGTCTTTCACCTGATACACACCTGTAGCTGTTACTCCCCATGTTCCAAGGTCTCCAGTCTAACATCAAGTATTTTCTTTCTCTCTGAACAGCCCCAAACCTGGCCTATTCTTAGAGAATAATCTCACTTTGGACTAGCGTTCAGCATAGTCTTTCAAGTGGATAGGCCTTGAGAACAGCTGTCTATGTCTCATACCAGCAGAGGAGAGGAAAACATTGCAGGAAAGTCTAGGTCAGTCTGAAGCCCAGAAGAAAAGCTTCCTGTTATCCGAGGACAGCTGGACAGTACAGGTATTCAAGTATCTGTAATCCTAAAAAAAAAAATTCTACTTCTTTTCAGAGTCAAAGTCGGTAACTGTTGTCCCAACTGATCCTAATCTCCTCCCTTGCTTTAAAACCTGGCTTTTGCCAATCAGCCATGCATCAGTGGCAGAAATGCACTGCGTCACTTGGCAGGAGGGAGCTGTTGATTGATTGCTGTACAAACCATGCTGATTTACATGGTTTTACCATTGAAGCTAAAGGTAATTTATTTTAGGTGGCTGAGAGAACATCGGATCCTTGTAGCATGCTCTGAAGTTTGCTTTACCTGTCCTCAGAAGAGACTGAAATTATTTCATTTACATAGTTATTTAAAAATTGGGCCTCAGTTGGTTAAATCTCCCACTCTGACAAATTGCCAAATGATTTCTAAAAACAGGTCATTTCGATGACACACTGTTCTTTCAGTCCACCCCATACAATGGCTTTCTCTAAATCAGAAATTCATATTTGCTGCATTATCATAAGAAATACAAAAAGGTCATTAAAAAAAATCAATTTCTTTAATGAACATCTTAAAAAAAGTATGATATCTACTTTACTGTCTTTGGCTTTCAATTAAAGCTGACTAAAATCTGCAAGGACTGTATCTACAAATGTGACAGATTCAAGTGAGAAGGGCAAGCTGTGCACAAGTGAGATTAACCAAAATTCATAATAATTCAGACTGAACGCTGTCTTGCTTAATATTTTCCTGCCATGCTCTTTTTGAACTTTCCATTATGATTAACTGGATTCTTTTGGGATATAGGATTAAAAGATTACTGGCATTCTTATAGAGATTACCTGAACATTACAGACAGACCCAAGTTGGAAGAGTAATCTCTGGAAGTGCATCAGGTTATGCCACATTTTAGGATATTGTCACGTGAAGCTTGTTTTCCAGTGGCACATTCCGAACACTTTCAAACCCAGAAACTGGAAAGAACCTCTTCAAAAGATTCAAAGAAATGAGATCATGTGGACATATGCTACACTAGTCATAATTTTGCCCTAAAAAACCGCTGCACCCTGAAAAGACAGTCTCATCTTGCCAGAGCTGGAGACATTAAATGGCAAAGAACTGGGTCCAGCGTGGGGTGCTAGCAATGGGAGCGAGACAGCAGGTCTTTGCAGCTGCTAGTCTGCCTGTCCAAGGAAGGCAACTGCAAAGAAGAGAGAGGACAGCAGCTATGCCTAGCAAGACCCTGCTTCCAGATATCCTGCACTGTCTCTCTGTTGTTTTACCAAGTCCAGAGTCAGGAAAAATTTATTAGCTCTTACTGGGTCCCCTGGAGACATTGGACAGATGAACACCAAGAACAACAGAGTTGCAGCTGCCTGTCTCACCTCAGTAACAAGGAACCAACTGCAGCAGAATTACCAAAACCCTCAAGGAGCAGATAAGAAAAAAGAAAATATGGAATGCACGGAATATAAAATGCAGTGAAAGGTGCTACAGTTTGGATCAGTCTGTAAGCATGATACTACCCTTCAACTTCATGCGCCCAGTACTACTCTCCACAGTCAATTAGTCCTGACCCAGTGGTGCAATGTGACAAGATGTCTCACATGTATTTAAGAACAGAAATGCTTGTAGCAAAGAAACTGTATTCTGACTGGGCAAATTGCCACAGTCATCATTACGCACTCATCATAGTCTAGTAATTAATTACAAGAGAGATCCTGCACGTTTAATGAGAGTTCATCAAACCTTTTACCTTATATTAATTTGGAATATTTTTCCCTCCTAGTAATGTAGACAAAGAAAATCAGGGAAAGGACCTTGAATTGGTTTTAATAGCAGTTACAAAGCAGCGCTAGATGCTTCCTTATTGCTCTGTTAAGTGCAGGCTGCTCAGACGAGCTGCAGCAAGTGTGGAGACTCCTGTTGTCAAGAGGGCAAAAGAGTGAAGTGTAGGGTTAACACCAGGAGGACTCTGCACAGGGGACCAAACACTGCGGCAGAGGGTGGAGGTGCAGCAGCCTCAGCTGAACTTCTGGAGGCCAGAAAACCTTCCATCTTCCTGCCTTCACCCCTGCAAGGGGGAAACCCAGGACAGCAGTGCAGCATCACAGCCTGTTCAGCCAGACTCGCTTGCAAGGGCGGGTGTGACAACCCAACTGGTAAACGCACCTGCAGAAAACCACGTGCTATTCCACGGGTGCTGTTTTTTCCAGGCATTATACAGTTCCAACGTGGCATAAGCTGGAGCCAACACCATCACAGAGTATAAACCTTCCCAAGCGCAATCCGATCCCCACTGCTCACACATGCCTCCTACCTTCCCAGAGTTAAAGCAGCTGCAGGGGTGGTGGCTTTTAAACCACGCTGAGATGGCTTTGACTATCAGCATGCCATGCATCTTCTGAAATGTTAACTCTGCTACTGCCCTCCTGTTCATTGATATTACATGGCACTATACAATTTTAAGTGTGGAATTACTAGTAAAATTAAGGTTTATATGAAAAACGTAGCATTGTTCACCCATTGAGGAAAAGCATAAAATTCAAAGGAGCTCTGAGGATGGGACACAGCTGCAGCAGGCATGCAAGGAATCCACTAACACAGCAACTCCCTGCAACACACCATAGAGGATGGAGCAGAGTGAAGATCCCGCGGCCATGCTCCGTGATGATAAGCAGCTCATCTGTCCCCTTGAGCCAACAGGCTTTCGAAACCTTGACAAAGTGCTATCCTCTCGTGAACTTTGCTCGTTTTAGTATCATTTTAATACCAAAACACACCTCCATCCCGAAAGCTACCCGCCTCCGAGGTGTGACCACTCCTCTTCGAGTCTGCGCCCTTAATTTTTTGTACACTAGACCTTTAAATGTGAAGCGAGAGAATTTTACACCAATCATGATAAAAGGTATGTATGACTACAGTCACTCAAACTCCACCTTGAATGTAAAAGGATATAAAAATAGCCAGGGAAATAGGGGATTTTGGGAGAAAAAGATAACACCATGAGCAAGTCAAGGGAAACTCCACCTCAGACTGCCTCTGACAGCCGGGATCGGCCAACGGGCTGAGCCTTGCTTCTCCCCGCCTTGGGATGCCTTGGGTGAGACTTAGACTAAGCGCTTTTCTCGGGAATAGTTACTCCCTAATGTTTATAGCCAGGCTGTACTATTTATAACCTTTTCATGCATTTTATATTTGCACATGCTCTCTTGCAGACAGTCACTATAGCCGGCAATTCAAAAATCCTCTATACCTGTTGCACCAATAAAACTGCACTATTTCAGTAGCCAGTTGTCACAATTTCTCACTGAACGCGACCAAACCCCAGAGTGTGGCCACAACTAGCCTCTCACTCCAGTGAAGAGAGTTAGAACAGAAGGGGGTTTATTTTCTGCCAAATTAACACAACATTGAGAGCAACTGCAAGTCTCTTGTCTTCTCCCAACGCCCTCAGACTTTCAGCCTCTAGATGAAACTCTGAGTAAAAGCATTTTGTTTCCAAAAGAACAAGGCTTTCTACCACACAGTCGCCGAGGCCAACACAAGCCATCCCTCCCACCAATGCACGTCACCCGTCCCACCCGTACGCACACTTACCATCGGGCAGCATGCCTCCCTGCCCAGAGCTCGGCAGCCTGTCCTCCTGCACCACGTTCTGGAAAGAGGAGAGACCGGCTGGATACCACAGCACAAAGCAGCAGCTCTTGTCCTCGGATGCACAGCGCAGCTACACGGGCCCAGCTTGTATCTTCCATGTTCAGACCACCACAGCTTCCTCGGTTTCCATATGAAGCCATACACCTGTGACGCACAGGGACCGTACCAGCAAAGGCCACCACTGCAGAGTTAGGCCTCAATTCCGGCCTAGAGACAATGCCACCTACAAAACAAGTCCAGAGTACATCTGAAAAACCTAGGCACTAAGCTAAAACAGCAGAAGGCAGATCAAACCCTCAACAGGCTTATAGCATAGCTCAAAAGAAGGCTGAGACCCCAGGTCTGCCTTAAATTGAAGGCACGGGGCCCATGGGCAGGTGTGGGTGGTGGCCCCAGGTGAGGCCTGTTAAGGGCAATTAAGGTTTATTGGCAGCCTCAGGGCCCTGTCAGCAGATTTGCCGATTATTGTTCCTTCTGGAGAACACCACGATGAACACCAAAGAGCATTTAAACATAGGAAAGCTTGCTTTGAAAAAGCTAGTAGCAGCAGTATCTTGAGGGCCTTGCTCCCTGCGTGCTTGTGAGTGGGTCCTTTTCACAAGACCCATTTCAGTCCCCTCAGCAGTTTCCCAAGTTGCTGCAAGCCCCCCCTTTGCCCAAAGCTTCTCTGAGGTGAAGTTGTTTACCTCCTGCTTTCCACCCAGCAATCCCGTGCTCTTCCCGCAAGCCCTTTGCTGCTCTTCCTGCTGCACACCATTGACCCTTCAGGTCTGAGGACAGATAATTTTTGTTATGCTTTCCTCCCCGGGTATGCGGATTCGTCACCGTTCCTACCCCTTTTTCTGTGAGCCTCTGAGAAGCTTTCCTGCTTTCTGTCAGCATTTCTGGGAGGGTCCTCACAGCTCCCTTTGTTGGGCTTTTTGGTTTGCTGCCTGCAGGGATTCTGCTCTTCAGTCTCCACAAAAATCATCTTTTCTGTCTTTTCTCTGTGCCGTTTAGGAAAGCTTGGCTCACACGTCATCACTAGTTCTGTCCCGGCTGTTTGCGTCTGGATGTAGTCTCCCCAGCCTTTGGCTAAACGCCGTGCCTGCAGAAAGAAAAATGTTCGCCGGCCTAGTTTCCCTCAGGGGAGCAGCATGGCCTGTACTCCATCACCCACTTGGCTGCCTCAGGCACAGTGACACAGTGCCTGCCCCCTGCTTACAGTTTTACTGTTTACAGTTTTACGGCCAAAGGTTAATGAACACGTTGTTGTTCCAGGTCCAGAAAATACATGACTCCTCCTGCAGTTCCAGCCCTTTCTCCCTTAAACAATTTCCCGAGGAATCCCCACACCAGTAGCTGCTTGACAGGTGCTCTCCGCTTTCATTTTCGTCTGCCTAAATCTTGAGCCACGATACTCCAGCAGACTGTACAGCAAGGCTTTCTTTACTATGCTATAAACTTCAAAGTCCTCTAAAGATGTGCTTTAATCAACTTTCAGAGACTTTCTCTGAAGTAGATGGTAGATACTTAGCCTCTTCCTGCTCCTTCATGCATCAGGCAAAACTTTTCACTGGCATTAAAAAAAGTACTAATAAATAGGGTGGTGAAACACTGGCCCAGATTGCCCAGAGAAGCTGTGGCTGTCCCCTCCCTGGCAGTGCTCAAGGCCAGGTTGGATGGAGCTCTGAGCACCCTGGGCTGGTGGAATATGTCCCTGCTGATGGCAGGGGGGTTGGAACCAGATGATCTTTAAGGTCCCTTCTAACTCAAACCATTCTGTGATTCTGTGATTCTAAATTGTTTTCCTTAATACTTTGGAATACAGATTGTAATATCCATCTGGGTACACAACACCCTCGCATGAATGCCTCTTCCACCTTGAGGCCAGCAGACGGACCCTGCAGCGAGGCCGCTGGTCGCAAGCCCACCCAGGCTCCCTGTGAGCGGTGGCAGCAGCATCTCAGCTTGGCCTCGAGCCTACCGGGGTGGCCACAGCGCTCCCATAACGCTGCCATATATTGGGAACGGCACCCATTGCAGGAGGGGGCAAGGCACTGAGGCTTTCAGGAGGCTGAGAAACACAAAGCATGTTCTGCTGAAGAGCACTTCATAACACAGACCCGACTATGAGTTATCCTGCAGCTGCAGATCCAGCCGTGGAGAGGCAGTATGGGAGGAATGACAACCCTTCACTACTAGGAACGACTGAGCCTGAACTGCTATTGGTATTTGAACATACCAAATGACTGCACTCTGAACAAACCACGAACTACCCTCTCTTTCCCAGGAGATTTTTTTGCATGAAACACCTAACACAGAGAGAGTACGAATAAGACCTTCCTCCTGTCAAATATAAAAGCTAGAGCTCCAGTTTCTTGTTCAAACCTACTCCAGTTAGGGTTGGCTTTTTTTAAACCTCAATAGCATTTTGGTGTGCTTCACACTGTCCAGGATGGGATGTCAAATTTGACGTGATTTCATGCAATATTTTAGGGATGTACACAGAAGTCAGACATAAGAAGACACCAAGCTGCTGAGCTCAGCTTAGTCCAGGCCAGAGTCTGATATGTCTGGGCACATACAAAACAGATTACTGGGACCCTAAGCAACTACTGCTAAAACCACATGACTGCTTGTGATGATGTTAGCTCAATGTAAGAGGTCTCTGCCCTCTTCAGATGGAAATGACTGTCTCCTTAATAGAGAGTGGCTGACAGTTGACACGGTCTTCTGTTCTGCAGACTAATGAAGTTCAGTCGAAAACTTTTCAGAGTTTATTTTACATCCTAATAGAAAAGGAGCTATTGTTATGTCTCAGTGGGAGGGAGGTAACTTCCATTAAGTGTGTAGTAAGTTGTATATGTGCTCTTGTCTGAGAGGTCAGGGAAATGGTCAGATATTTGATGAGTTAAATAAAAGTGGTGTGGATTGTTTGCTTTTGGACTGGTAAACTTAAATCCCACTGCTCTTGAGTGTTAGGTGCCAAGATATCAGAACGCCACTGGGGAAAGGAGGCAGTTTTGAAAAACATAAGAATCTTATGTCCTCTCATGGCATTGTGTTATGTACAAAGCATCAAATGCATTTCTTTGCAGAAGGTATTAATCAGACCTACTGTTAAAGTTGCTATTAAGCCTGAACTGAAAAGACATTACATACGTTCTATTTATCCCTTCTCACAGGGATTAGTTTTGTTCATAAACTTGCATGCTTTGTATATACTAAAATGTCCATAAGGTGTTTCATTTGATAAGTCATCTTCACCTTCATCTCTCCTAATAATTTCTGATTAAGAGACACATTCAATGCCAAAGAACTGAGCTGACTTTTTAAAATATTCTCTCTCTACAAAGACTAAGAGTGCTGCATGGACTTGGAGGCACTTCTAAAGATCACATGCAAACAGGTGAGGTGAAGGTAAGCACATCCATGTTTTTAAACAATTAGAAGTCAGGCAATATTGTTAGACAGCAGAGAGTGAGAGGTAATATATTCCAAGCTGGTTTCCCTAGTCTCAGCACCACACTGCCCCTATCCGTACTACTCCCAACTGGATGTTTTGAGCACAAGCTGAACTTACGTCCTTATTGAAAACACTGAAACAGCATGTAGAAATGTCCCAAAAGTGGCTGTACAACAGAAACATCAGAACTGGTTCTGGACAGGAGGATAACATGAAAGTTTCAGTGTATTGCAGTAGACGCAACTGATACAGGCAGATCAACATTTACTACACCAAAGAAATGGGATGTACTGGAAACCATCTGTAAAAGGAAAGGGGGCCAGCTAAGGCCACCCATTCCAGAAGACTACCCTAGAGTCACAGGCAGTATTTCTAAACTAACAGGAGTGCCCAAAAGTCTGTTCAAGAGTCACATCTGCATCACAGAAGCCGCCAGGTTCTTTTGTAGTTACCCTAACATGTCCTCCACGATATGATGTTAGGATTTACAAATTACCCTATGCTCCTTTGCATCAGTGACTGTGCCACATTTAAGCAGCAAGAGCTGCTTCGAACTCATCTGCTGGAGACACAGCCTAGTATGATCCAAATGATGGGCCTCACCTCCTACAGATCTCCTATCTTCTCTCTGGACTTGCTGCAGAGTCTCATTTCTGTTCACTGTTTCCACCAATGAGTTATGTAAAGTCCACCGCATGAAATCTGTAAGCAACACACGTCCTCTAAGAGATCCTTTATCTGAACCAGGACGTGATGAATTGAGTATCCTGTGATGTCTCCATGGAAGTAAGGCAAAGGAGGGTGGTAGCTACCTTAGGCAGGAGATGATTTCCTCCCTCCCCAGCTGGTTCCCCCTCCATCATGAGCCATCCTTGCATTTGCAACTAATGTCTGAGCTAATCTGAGGTTCAACAAGGCCAAGTGCAAGGTCCTACACCTGGGTTGGGGTAATCCCCGCTATCAATACAGGCTGGGGGATGAAAGGATCGAGAGCAGCTCTGCTGAGAGGGACTTGGGGGTACTGACAGACGA
>Ga0065711_1047735_pt1 | contig 12162 bp, 9 predicted proteins | sample Hoacrofraction12_FD_59098 | JGI IMG/M metagenome (GOLD analysis project Ga0065711, IMG submission 59098) | Hoatzin crop microbial communities from Cojedes, Venezuela - Epithelial fraction 12 v2 (version 2) | ecosystem: Host-associated > Birds > Digestive system > Esophagus > Crop | place... | reverse complement strand
GGGGGGGGGGGGGCAGGAACGAGGAAGAAAATTTCTCTGCTGCTTCTCTGCTTCTGCTGTTCCCCAGCGCGGAATCCAGCCCGGACCGCTGCCAGCTCCAGATCCTGCTGCCACATACAGTAACTTAAATTACTGCCCATGTTAATGAAGCACATGCTTTTGCTCTGAAAATGCCAATATACAACGAAGTTCTTTCAAAGCGCTTGTCTGGTTTCAGTCACGGGAACTCAAGTTCCCTTTCCTTTCTGGTTTTATCAGCTAGGGTGGGTCAAGCCAGCGAAGGCAGATGAAGGCCGAGCTGCAGCTTCGTACTCTCTTTGTCGTTGTCCAGATTCGTTCCTGAGGCTGCGGCAGTTCCTAAACTATGTACATACAGAGCACCCAAAGGCACAGCAGTCATTGAAATTAACATTTAGCTTGCAGAATCTGATGATTTTAAAAAAAAAAAAAAGATATGTGCATCTTCTAAGCACCAACCTGAGTTTGCAGTAATGAGTACATTACTGAGAACTGCGGAGAGTCACAGTTGTTGTTTTGACCTGAAAAGGCCTAAGTGTCATGTTAAAGATAATGCAAATACGCAATTAATGTTGCACATGGACTGAAAACTAGGTTTTAAATCGTGACTTTCTATTCTGTGGCCAACTGCAGTCGTTTGGTAATCCAAAAATAAAAGGAAGAATATATAAACAAAACCTAGTTGGATTCAGGAGTGAACAGAATTAACAAAAAGATCTGTCATCTCCATTTAAATCATGTAAATATTTCAAAGTTTGTCCAGCTTGTTTTGACTGCCAGTTTAAATTACTTTAGTGAAATACAAGTGGGGAAACCCAAAACTGAAATTTGCCTGTGCAGTCATATCCTTATCTGGATACATACTGTGAAGGAAACATTAGTTTTGTTAAATCAAGGCAGACGTCTCAAATGGGTTTGTCTGCTTAAAATTAAATCTTTGTGGAGATGTTAGAGCCTGCCAGTTCGCTTGCCATAAATACATTTCCTGTTCCTGCTTTTCCAGTTCTTGCCTCCATTGTAGCGTTTCGTAAGGATTGTGGCGATGGCTGAACAGTGTTCAGATTCGTGGCCCGTGCAAGTACTGCTGCTCGCCCAGAGCAGGCGCAGCGTGAGACAGAGCAGGGCAGCTTCCGCCCCACGGCATCTGGCTTAGGAGTCCCGTAGCAGCTGCCTCTCCACGGCAAGGTTTTCCACCCGGAAAGCCTTTGGCTTCTCACTGGCAGCTGTGGCAGAGGTTAGTCAGGGAGATTCTGAACCATGTGCTTTTTAGTAACTGCTCTGGGAGTAAGCAAACAGGCCATGCAGAACAGCGAAGAGCCTTCTGGGCATGATAATGTTCAGCCCTGTGACTGAATCACAGATTGTTAGGGTGGGAAAGAAGGGACTGCACCTCCTCCGAGCACGGGGTCAGCAGCCCCAGGCTGCTCTGGGCTTTGTCCAGTCAGGTCTTGAAAACCTCTGAGGACGGAAACTGCACAATTTCTCTGGGCAACCTGCTGCACTGCCAGAGTGTCCTCAGGGGAAAAGTTTTTCCTTATAACCAGTCTGAACCTCCAGTTTCGATTTATGACCGTGAAGTCTCGTTCTTCTGCCATCACCTCTGAGTAAAGAGCCTGACTTCTTGCAGGTACTGGAAAGATTTCCTCAAAGCCTTCTTCAGGCTGAGCAAGCTCATTTTATTCCTCTCCTCACAGCACGAGTGCACCGGCCATCTGACCTCATGGTGGCCCTGTGCTGAGCTCACGATGGTTTACTGACATCTTTCTTGTACTGGGGGACCAAAACCAGACACAGTATTCCAAATGTGCCCTGACAAATGCCAAGGGCAGTATCCACTCTTGTGGCTAGGCCGCTGCTGATGCAGCCCAGTATGCTGTTAGCCTCCCCTGCCACCAGCACACAGGGCTGGCTCATGCTCTGTGCACCGGCCACCGGGACCCCCAGATCTAGACAGAGATCATGAACTGGCAGGGTGGGCTGATGCCAGGTCTTTCGGAGCGTGCTTCTCTCTGGGCTCTCCCTCTCTGTGCTGAATCAGGATGCCTGTTTGTCACATGCTGTGGTGAGTCATTGCCACGGTGATGAGCTCACAGCTGCATGAGACTCTGTGCTGTCCGCAGGCACGGAGCCCAGTGTTCAGCTTGCTGGTAGAATGCAGGATGCGCTGAGGCGGGGTGCTTTGGACACCTAAGAACCCAACCTTGCACAGCACCTAGGATTGCTAAAGGAGCACAGGACAGGATAGGATAAGTAGGATACTTACATCTGCTCTCTTCCCCGCTGCTTAAAATTTGTAATAGTAGCTCTCGTGGTTGAAACTCAAACCACTTGCTCCATCCTCTGACTCAGGGGAAGGGGAGGAGGGAGGACTGAATCATTGTGCTTTCTGGGGCTGTGTGCCCTTCCTTGCATCACAGAATCAGAATCACAGGATGTTAGGGGTTGGAAGGGACCTCTGGGGGTCATCTAGTCCAATCCCCCTGCCAAAACTTAACGTTATTTATTTTGGTCTTTTAATAACTTGGAAAGCAGGAACTCTGTGTCTGTGAATTCAGCAGCAGTGACCTGAAGGGTGCTGAGGCACCCTGATGGTGTGGGCTTTAAGTCATAAATACTCGAATATTGGATGAGTCTTAAATAACCTATTGTTTCCTTAAGGTGAAACCTCAGCTAGAAGAAAAAGAAGGGAAAACGTTTGATGTCTTCACTGCAGTGGAGTTTAAAACTCAGGTGGTTGCTGGAACAAACTACTTCATCAAGGTAAAGGACACTGGGCAATGGGATTTTTTTTAATTAATGTGTATTATATTTGGAATGGTGGGTTTTTTTCCTTTACTTACCTACACAGGGATGCTTATGATTTGGCCTTAACAAGAATAAAAAAATCTGTGCATTTAAAAAAAAAGCCAAAACCATCCCACCCAGCCCGTCTCCCTGCCTGTGTTAAATGGAGATAAGAGTACTTCACAATTTTCATAATGATTTGTACTTTTCAGTTATTCTGTGAAAGCTGGTTCAGGGGATAATTACACATTTGTGATGCTGAGTGCTAACACTGCATTAAGCGAAGTCCAGATGTGCAAAGCTACAATGAAGTATCAAACCTGCTCTGACTCTGCCTGTAGTGATACCACACACAAAAACAAGCAGCAGTGATCAAAGCATTGAAGTGCTTGTTGTGCCAGATAAGATTAGAGCATTTTGCAGGTATTTAATGTATTAATCACTTCTCTGCAGCTGTTTGTCACATGCTGTGGTGATTCCCTGCCTGTATGTTCCCTATCTCAGGCACAGGGAGCATTAACAAGCGTAGAAGGCTTAGGTGGTATTTCCACAAAGTCCTGTCTCCCAGTCTGGTTTAAAATGAGACCACACCTTCCAAGGTGATGGCTTTTCTTACCGCATCTCTGCTTCTCCGTCCTCAAAACACACCAGTCTACACCAGCCCTCCTGGAGAAAGCTGCCATTACTCCATGGAACTCACTGGTTTTCACACTTCACAGGTCCATGTTGGCAATGACGAGTTCATGCACCTGCGGGTGTTCAGAAGCCTTCCTCACGAGAATCAGCCGCTGAGTCTCCACAGTTACCAGAGCAGCAAGACTAAGCATGATGAACTGGCTTTTTTCTAGCAAGCTCATCTTCTGCGTTTTCCTAGTGGTTTCTTACGTGCATTTTCTATAGGCTGCAAAATGTTGATTCCTGTGCCAACAAGAGAGAAAGGAAGTGTCTTTTGTTAAACTTAATGCTGGAAAAAATCAATTTCTTTTATGCCATTCCCTTCCTGTGCAAGATCTAAATTTTAGAGTTGCATGGCTCTCCTTTCATCTACACTAATGCAAACCCAAGTAGGTGCGCTGACTTGGGCGCAGCTGAACAGGAATACTGCGGCTGAGTGGTGTTTGTGGATTTCCTTGGTCTGGAAATTGAAAGGGGAGTGACACCAGTACTCCTGTATTTACAGCAAGGAGCAAGAGGAAAACCAGGATCTTTGTAGTACTGTTTTTGTTTTGCAACTGTGAATCTATCTGTAGGTTTCAGTTGTACTATGTGTTTTATTGGCAAAGACCAGAAGGGAGACTTGAGCTGAAGCAATTTTAAAAGCAAGACAAAGAGGAGGATTACAGCCTTTCAAAATGCGCATTCTCTTGGTAATCATGTTTATCCTCTTGCAGCAGTATGAGACAATGTCCAGTAGGGGGTGTAGGAGTTAAAAAAACCAAAACCAACTTGCTTATTTTCTCAGTCCTAAGGGAAAGTCCTGGAAAGGAACTTCAGCTGGACAAGCATTTCTGCATTAATGACAATAAACATTTCTCTTGAATTGAGATGGCATACCTGACTGGTGTTTCACTGTTCTCTTTACTGGTTTTCGATATTGGCTCTTACCGTACTCAGAGTTTTTTTCCAGGAGAGTTTCTCATGTGCAAATAACCTTATGTTTACTCTGTTTTAATTAGAAGTATTTTATTTTAACCTGGTGAGTTCCCTGAAAGACAACAAGAAAGGCAGGTGTATCAGTGTCTCAACAGCAAAGGCTAAGAAAAATGGGGGCCCTCTGTGCTCAGCGTAGCAGGAGACCTGCTGACAGAGGACACCGAAAAGGCTGAGGCAGGCCACAGGCTGTCTTCACGCTTTGAGGAATTAAAGCATCTGATCCAGGATACTGGCAGGCAGAGAAATGGGCAGCTGTCACACTTCTCTCAGCACTGTTTGCCTGTGACAATTCCAAGCCCATCCTTCACTATAGCATCAAACCAGCAATACCAGCAAGGCATGGCCTGAAACCCGTTTATGCATTTAATGTCTCGCAGCCGAGCCCCAGCTCCCTGGCAGCTAATGCAAAGGCCCCTACCTGAGCAGCTGCTAACAGGGAAGGGTTTCTGTTGTGGCTTGGGCTTGCCCTCTGCCTTTGTCACCTCAGAGCTCAGGTGCAGACTGCTCTCACTGCAGGTGGCTGATGCTACCAACAAAAGAAGCAGGAATCGGCTCCACAGGTCTCCAGTAAAGCACACCCTCAACATCAGGACAGCCATTCCCTTGCTCCAGGGGCTGAATGCTGGGGTTCAGCTGCCCTGGCTCCATCGAGGAGCTTGTTCCTGCCACTCACCCTGCTCCCACACAGTGCAGCTAAACTTACAAAGGGGGACACAGTTTGGCTTCTCAATTCTCCCTTGACAAAAATTACCTGTCATCTCTCTCACACACTTTCTGATGAGCAACCAATAATTTGCATTTAATGCACTTAAAGCAAACGCAAGAAGCCTGCCAATGCCTAAAGTACACCCAGGAGGCCCAAGTTTTGCCTTCAGAGCGAGCCTGACAGTGTTTTGGAAAGAGGGGCTGCAGTGGGTGTGCTCTGTCTTACAGCTGTAGTACCTCAGGTGGCAGAAACAGCCTCGAACAGTATTGCAGAGCCGACCTGAGCTTTAGCCAAGCAGCAGACCTAGACAAGACACGCAGTAGATGGACAGCTTTCAAAACTTAGTTTATTTTCCTGCATTTACTGGCACAAGCAGAATCCACACTCGATTTGCAGAAGCGAGGCACCATTCCCTGTCGTCTCTCAGCAGGTCAGGGGATCATCTCTGGTTTTGCCAGTCTGAAAACTGACAAGGCTGGGACCTTGGTTCTCATAAGGAAGGCTCTGAAACACCTTTAAGTGGACATACTCGACGTCAGAAACTTGGACCTAGAAACCAAAACAGCAGGAAAGTGAGGATCATGGGTGAAGCAGGTTCAGACAAAAGTATGCTCTTACATATGTGGAAGCATAGCTTTGCGCAGGAGCTTAATTTTAGGTATATCTCCATTTTTACTTCAACAGCTCTTAACCCAAGTCTGGATAGTAACGGGCGGCAGAATCTGTCTGCACCTGTAGAAAACTGTAATAAAACCCTTCAGGCTCATGTGAATGGAAAACGAGTAGGACTGCTTGGGTGTCGAAGCACCAGAAGGCACAACAGGAGAAAGGTCTTGATGGCGTTCTATTTCAGTCATCAAGATCCCAGCGCATCAGCGCACAACTTCTTGGGACACTCCAGGCAGGAGACAAGAGACAATGAGTAAATCTTAATGACCCAGGGGTCAGGCAAGATGCAGAGACAGTGTCGGCTCCGAGAAGGTACAGAAAGATCTACTCAAAACCAGCACCTGCTCCTTGGAAGCAGTGACAACCTGAAAGCCAGGATCCCTTGTCTGCAGAATTACTGCAAGCACCTCAGCGCCTGAACAGACCACTGGATGCATCTTGGTGCTTGTGGGCGGGAGAGTGAGAGGCTGAAACAGCTTTTAAAATGAACTCGCCTTCCCCTGCAGAAAGCCCTTCCATAAAGACTCGCCATGGGGTTGTGCATAATTTCGTACAGACAGAGCCAAGCCCCAGAGCTGCTGAACTCCCACTGCATGAGGGATGTAGTATTAAGGGAAAGTTTAACGCCTTAGGCTCTAAGAGGTTTTTACGTGCTGTCTGGTGGCTGCAACCCGGCACTATGCGTGTCTTGGTCTGGATTACATCTCAGCTCTAAGTCTGCTGGTAAAATATTAGCGATGTGAAAAATTCAGGTCTGTAAAAGAATTAATCTTGTGACAGAGCTCATTCCAGCTAATGCTAAAATGAGCAACTGTTTTCTGTCACTTGCAAGACTGGGAAAGAAGAAATCATCGGTTTTCAGTGCTATAAATGGATTTCTTCCAAGTCTGGTAACATGTCAGTCTTCATCAGCGAGTAGTTTGGTCATGAGGCTTAGCATGGACAGCAGACAAGTGTTTTACCTGCCTAGGTCAGCCACAGGATAGCACTAAGGGACGAAATGCAACTGCGTGTGACTTCTGGCTTTACTGCACCCTTCCTCTGAATGGTTACTCTTCATTACTCCGTACCTTGTCCACCAAGTGAACGCACATCTCACAGGAGCAAGGGAAGGATAAGCATCATTTGTGTAAGAAAGGTCTCACTCAGGCTAGCCACAGAATAGGTAGTCTCTCAGTACAATCCCCTGGCGCCAACAGAGCAGAAATAACTGAGGAGTTCTTTTTAAGGAAGGACCTGGGAAAGAAGACGGTTTGGCAGTGTCTGTCCTTCTTGGGATCAGCTACATATGAGAAGTGTGCAGCAAACGCTCATAATGTCTCTCTGCAGAATTACTGTCCCCCAAACCCTACCTGCCAATTTCTTTCACAAAAAGATTCTGAGCCTTGTGAAGGGAGCACATCCTACCAGGCATATGTCTGCACACACGTGGGCTTACGACACAGCAGCCGCTTGCAGTGTTTGCTCTACTTCCAGAACGCCAGCCTGCCGCTAAGCAATGCTTTCCGGCCTTGGCTTGCAAAAGATGCCCGGCAATTTCATCATCTCACTTCACAGAAAGCTGCTCAAATCCATGGGTAAGGTTTTCTAGTAGAGGATGAATGGCACTCTCAGAGGGCTCCAAATGAAGCCTTACCCGGTTTTCCTCCGCAACGAAAGTGGGTTTGGAAAATATAGAAGGAACTGGCCGGCAGGCTGTACCTCTGCAGCACATGACACAGAACCAAAGTGTCAACACACACGCTTGCATGCAAAACTAGTCAGCAGAGTATGAGATGCTTGCGTCAAATTAAAAAATTCACTCTAACCCTCCATCAGATCCTCAGGTTGACTTCATCTTCATCATAATAAACACAATGGGAGGACACAGAGGCCATAGGAAAGCTACTTGGCCTTGAAAGGAAACAGGAGAGCAAAGTTACGACTAGTTTAAAGAATATGAGCTGATAAGACAATCTATAGTCTTTGAGTGAGATGATCCTATGAAAGTTCTCATTCTTATCTGAAGAAGCACAGCGCACTTTTTACAGGTTTTTATATTCCTGTTCTACAGTAGGGCCAAACAGAGGAATTTTGTAAGCATCTGGAGATAGGCCTTAACTTTGCTAGTCACATCAGATGGTGTTCTACTACATTTCCTTCTCTTTCTTGCTATAAGCCACTATGCAGGTCACCTATATCGTTTCACTACAAAGCACTCCCTTCTATAATATATACAAACCTTAATACAGTAGTTCGTCCCAGCAACGACCTGAGTCTGATATTCTGTGGCTTTAAAGACATCACATTTCCTGTTTGCCTGGTTTTCAAATTGTGGCTTCACCTGTAAAAGGAAAGGGGAAAATGGTTGGCAGGTTCATATTTAGGCTTCTCTTTCACATCTCCCGCTCCTATTTTCATCCTTTCAAACACGCACCCTTAATGAAATAAAGCCAGAAACCCCAAAATAATTCAACTTCCACCAAGACCTCCAGCCCTCTCTCCTAGTGTTGCCCGCAGCAGTCTTTAATACCCTGTTCAAACTAGACTTCCTAGTTGATTTCCCCCCGCCCCGAAAGCCGTCCGGCTAAACTCGCAGCTGCTCAGCACAGGGGAACTGCTACCTGCTGCCCTTCTCCTCCTTTGTCAAAGGAGCCAGGTACCAAGCCACGCTCCCTAGCAGGGTCTGCCCCACGTCAACCACACTGCTACACAGTGGTGCAAGACAGCCCCCCTCGCCTGGCAGACCTACACCCATGGCAGTCTGCCTGGGAGGCCGCAGACCCCTGTTGCGTTCATGGTTTTCTTTAAGGACTTGCAATAAACAGGGTTATTTGAGAGCATCAAGACAACCACACGACGTTACCGTGTAACACACAAACAATTGTAATAGTTACAACGGCCCAGGACTAAACTGCCTACTTCATCTCCCAAACTGGAAGCACCACCTTGAGATTGTGAGCCAGAAATCAACCCCAGGCCTGCACCAACATCATCAGTCCTTCACTACGTAGCAGCTGCAGGTAACGTAGTTCCACAATGCTCTGTGCTGACAGTGTTCACGCTCCCAGTTCAGTGAGATGTGTTTGTGCACAGACCCAGTTTAAGCCCTGTGGATTTTAAAATACGCACAGTTCAGCTATCTACAGCCTTTTGTGGTGTGCAGCCCCCCGCACACCTGGCGATCCCAGAGCCAGCCAACGTTGTACTCTTGCTTGCACTTCACAGCTTCACTCAAATCCTATGAACTGCTCCGCCTCTCAGCAGAGCATAAAATCCCACCGAATTGCATCATGAAAGGGTGACACTCGTGTCTGGCTGGAAGCAGAGCAGGATTGCCCTAGCGTAAGGCTTGTCTCCATAAGAATATTTTCCTTCGAGCACTATATCAAAGTCTCTGCAGGGGAGCGTGAGCTTTTTGAAAGGAAAAGGAACAGAGAGAGTTCTCTCTCCCGCACTCAGCACAAGGCAAAAATGTCACCTTGCAGAAAATAAAGAGCAAAGTGTAATTATTTTTTTTAATTTTCCTGAAGTTACTGAGAACGGAAGAACACCAGAATTAAGGTCAGTCCTCTTCCTCTTCAGGAATTAGAAAATCTGTACATCCGCATTTCGTTCCCGTTTTGCCCTGTAGTTTGTCAGCATTAGCGCAGCCAGCAACAAGCGTTGACACTTTTCAGTGCATGTCTGCTCACGGACAGTTAGGCTCTGTGGTTTCATCTCTGATACACGCTGCAGCAGGGTGGAATCTTTTGATCATCCATAACACAGCCTAGCAGTGAAAACATAGCTCTGTATCTGGCATGCTCCACTGTCCTAGCAGTGTTCAAAGGAGCCTTTTAAAATATTTCGTAGGCTCATTCGTCAAATTTTACACCTCCCAGCTGGCAGGAGACTTTGTTCTCCCTGTCCTACACGAGGAAACAAGAAGGGCAAATACACGAAGGTGCCAGAAGTCCTTGCCTAGGGTCTCCTCTCCATGCGTAAAAGGGAATTTCTGATCTGTTCAAAGTACACGCACACATTAACTGAAGGCAGTGAGTACTATGCCTGGCTATTGACAAGGCTGAGACGGGGAAGTGGTTTGTCCCGGTCTTACTGTTACACTGCCAATGCAGAATGCTGGGAAAATGCTTACTGGTAATCAAGGAGATTCCCATTTTCAGCACCAGCTTCTTCAGTTGAAACCCTGGTTCAGCATCACCACCTCGTCTCCCCACCTTTGCACAAGCTTCAAGACTCAGCCCTTTGCACACAGAGACTTCATCTCTCGACAGGTTGTAACTCACCTCGTCAACAATACGCTGGATTTCTGGAGTGGCAGGCTGGGCCTCAGAATAGCCCCCAACCATCTCTGACATGATGGGTGGCTCTGAAGAGGGAAGCTCAGTGCAGCCTGAGCAGAGTCACCAGGCATCTCATATATATACACCTATACATGTGTCATGGAATCACATGACTCGGAACATATGGAGCGTACCATTAGTGAACTGGAGGAGGAGAGAAATGGGGAAAAAGGGGAAAAGGCAATGTAAAGCACTAATAATACTAAATGTGAAAAGCAATTTTAAATCTTAAGTGTCCATAGTCTCCATCTCAATAAAAAAAGCAAACAACAGCCTCTCGCCACCCACATGCTAAGATAGTTGGTTTGGGCTGGAAGAACCTCTTCCCTCTCCACCCACATGCAGATGATCAGTCTGTGCACTTAGGAAGTGGATCAGAGTCACACCCAGTATTTCGCAACACCACTCCAGATGAGAAGAAAGCATGCGCTGATTTCCTTGGTGCAGGTCCCATTCAACTTGAAATTCAAGTTGAAGGCTCAATAGCCTTCCAAAAAAGTGGGAAACAGAAGGAGATTGCATTTTCCTTTCAGTGACTTTACTTCCCTCAGCCTGACCTGAAAGGTACCAAGGTAAACACCAGAACCAGTGAGGAAAAAATTAAGCCCTAGGTTCAGCTAAGTCCTGCAAGTAAGTTATTATGGCTTCTTCCCCATCAAACCTCTGGCTGCATTCAGGCAATCACAGCAACAGCTGGATATGCAGTACCATCTACATTTTTATTGCAACTCTAGGGCCAATTTCCTGGAAGACAAAGTATGATCCCTCTCACAACAGTAGTTTTGTGTGCACAACAGCTGTTCTCATTTCAAGGTGCTTCTAAGTCACAAGCTGCTGAAATATATAATGTGCAGAATATATAGTCAGAAGTATTCATTCTGCAGTTACAGTCACATTCATGACCATTGTCCTGGTTTTGGTTAAAAAGGAACAAGGCCCCTGTGTATAATTATTACTACAGCAGCCAAGGTCACCAATAGATCTCTCAGGTCCTGCGAGTGAGAAGTCGTAAAGGGTCACACTTGCAGGGAGGGGCGGACAGGACAGGTGACCCAATATTGACCAACGCAGTATTCCATGCCATGCACGTCATCCTCAGTTTAAGCTGGGGGATCGCAAGAGTCTTACAGAATCACAGAAAGGCAGGAGTTGGAAGGGAGCGCTGTGGACCATGTAGTTCAGCCCCCCTACCAAAGCAGGGTCACTTAGAGCAGGCTGCACAGGACCTCATCCAGGCAGGTTTGCAATATCACCATTTTGTATATTTTGCATTATTTCTCTTATTATTAATAGTATTATTAGTGTGATTAGTAAAACTTTTAACCTTCAATTTGTAAGTCTCTCTCCCTTTTCCTCCTTTTCCCTTCATCTGGTGGAAGTGCAGGGGGTTAACAGAGAGCATCTGCCACTCTGCTTATTGCTGCCCTGCTCTAAACAGTGACAACCATTTATGAATGTGCAAAGCTCCAAACACATGCAACCTGCTGAGGAAAGGCTAGCAACTATTAGCAACCCTTCCTGGTGAGGGAGAGCGAACACTTCAAGATCACAGGAAAACTACTCCCCTGTGGTATTCCTGCTGTCCCCATCTCCAGCACATGGGAGGAATGCTGTGCCAGAGCTAGGACCAGCGAGGTGGCAACACACCAGACCAATTTTAGTCCCTATGGGTGGGTTCATGGGAGGGGGTGAAATGAGAATGTGTGCTGCACACAGGCAATGGGCATTTCTTGCTGCAGTCAGCCTTCGAGAACTCGCTAGAAACAAGTCTGTTCATGGCCACAGCAATGGTGGCCGTGCAGCATAGACTTATCGGTGTCCGAACCACCCTGCTGACCCTCCTCATGGACAACAAGTGCTGCAGCAGACTGTAAACAAGAACTTCGTACCTAACTTCAAGGCCTTTTCCTCGTACAAAGACCCAAAATCAAGAACCTGAGGCCCAAAACTCAAGAGTCAAGGCAAGAGCATGTTACCGATAAGGATCTTGCAGTATTTCCCAAACTT